>Ga0065165_1000269_pt1 | contig 88841 bp, 82 predicted proteins | sample AraplaMF_Cvi_mMF_FD_63813 | JGI IMG/M metagenome (GOLD analysis project Ga0065165, IMG submission 63813) | Arabidopsis root microbial communities from the University of North Carolina, USA - plate scrape MF_Cvi_mMF (version 2) (version 3) | ecosystem: Host-associated > Plants > Roots >... | reverse complement strand
TTGACGCAGTAACAGTTCAACGAGGAGGCGTGGCCGAGTGGCCGAAGGCACTTCCCTGCTAAGGAAGCATACGGGCAAAACCTGTATCGTGGGTTCGAATCCCACCGCCTCCGCCAGATTTACTTCCTGGTAGTTCCAGGAGTCTCAAGAAACCGCTGTTCCCGAGAGGGGCAGCGGTTTTTTGTTTTGTCTGGTTTCAGGATTAGAGCGTGGCCAGGTTTTCTCTGAACCAGGCGGCTTGCTCCTGCAATTCCGCGATTTCCTGCTGGGACATGCGTTGAAGCTGGCGGTACACGATGCCAAGTCGGTGGTTATCTCCAAGCAGTTCCTGGTTTCTGAGGAAAAAGTCCCAGTACATCGCGTTGTAGGGGCAGGCCTGGTCTCCAACACGCAGCTTGCGGTTGTACTGGCAGCCCTTGCAATAATCGCTCATTCGATGGATATACGCGGCGGTAGAAACGTAAGGTTTGGTGGCGAGAAGCCCGCCGTCGGCATACTGGCTCATGCCAAGCGTATTCGGCAGCTCTACCCACTCAAAGGCGTCGATATAAACACCCAGGTACCACTGGTGGACTTCTTGGGGCGAGAGGCCGGCCAATAAGGCGAAATTACCGATGACCATCAATCGGTTGATGTGGTGGCTGTGCGCATGCTCGAGGGATTGGCCGACTGCCGTGGCGAGGCATCGCATCCGTGTCTGGCCGTCCCAGAACCATCCGGGAAGAGGCCTGTCATGGTTGAACGCGTTCAGCTTCTCGTAACCCGGCATCTGGTCCCAGTAGACTCCACGCACGTACTCCCGCCATCCGAGTATCTGGCGAATGTAGCCTTCGGCGGAGGGAAGGGGAACTTTGCCTTCGCGCCAAGCTGCCTCCACGCGCGCGATGATCGTACGCGGGTTGAGCAGTTTCACGTTCATGGCGAATGAAAGCAGCGAGTGGAACAAGCGCCACGCCTTATAGCTCATGGCGTCCTGGAAGCGGCCAAAATGAGGCAAGGCGTGCTGCACGAATTCATCCAGTTGATGAAGCGCCTCTTCTTCGTTAAGCGGCCAGCGGAAGTGCTCTGCCTGGGGAGAGCCGAAGCTGCGTACTCCGGCATCCTGAATCTCTTGCCACAACAGGCTATGGTCGTGACGCGGGCGGCAGTCGGCTGGTTCCCAAGGTAAGCCTTCCCAGGCCTCGCGGTTGTCATGGTCGTAGTTCCATTGACCGCCGGCTGGTGACCCTTTGAGGTCAATCAATATGCCGTGGCGCTTCCGCATGTGGCGATAGAACGCTTCCATGAGCCATTGCCGGCGCTGGCCAAAGAAAGCACCGACTTCGTCCCGCGCGGTATAGAAATGTTCGCTATCCGCCATCGCTGTCGGCACGGGGACGCCGCTGGCGTACTCGCGTAATTGCTGGTCCAACCTCCATTCGTCAGGCGCTTGCCATTCAATACGTTTGGCGTCGTACCGCTTCAGCAGCATGTCGAGATTTTGTGGGAGAGACTGAAGATTTTCTGCCGCGCCGATCTTCAAGTAATGGACCTGATGGCCGCATTGCTGCAGGCGATCTGCGAAATCGCGCATCGCCGCAAAGATCGCGATGATTTTTTGCGCATGGTGCAGAACGTAGTCCGTTTCCTGCCTGACCTCCATCATCACGTAGACGACGTCCGGCCTTACTTCGGAAAACCAGCTGTGGTTCCGGTTGAGCTGATCGCCCAGCACTAAACGAAGCAACTTACCCATGGCACGCTTCAGGCGCCGCCCTGAACTGACGCGGAAGAAACCAGTTCGTCGATGAGTCCCAGCGTGCAGGCGCCAGGGAGGGTAAATGGATCGAAGATGGGGAGGGCGGAGTACCTCAGTAACGTAGCCTGATTCAATTTATCGAGATTGCTTTGGCCCATAACCCAGCTGGAATAGCGCCGCTCCTTGATCTCCACGTAATGCAGCAACGTGACGTCTTTGTGGCGCGGGTCGACGAGTATGCGCGCGTAGAGCTGGTTGACTTGCTCTCGCCCGCCTTCCAGCAGCTGCACGAAAAAGCGATGGCTGTGGCATAAGACGCCAGTGATACCGGCTTGAGGATTGTATTGCCGTGCCTTTTGCAGGATGGCGACTACAGTTGCGGTGTCGTTGTTATCGGCGGCCCTGCTGGCATATAACAATTGAACGAGCATGATGACTCCTGTCCTGGGGCTAGCGTTTGATCAGCGAGAGGAATTCCCTGCGCAACGACGGGTCTTTGAGGAATGAGCCGTGCATCACGCTGTTGACCATCAACGCATCGGTATCCTTGACGCCGCGCCAATGCATGCAGAAGTGTTCAGCTTCCATGATGACGGCGAGACCATCCGGCTGCATTTTCTCTTGCAGCAGTGCTGCCAGCTGCTTGACCGCTTCTTCTTGAATTTGCGGACGGTTCATCACCCATGCCGCAAGGCGCGCATATTTTGAGAGCCCAATCAGGTTGGAGTGCTGGTTAGGCATGACGCCAATCCAGACCTTCCCCATGATCGGGCAAAAATGATGTGAGCATGCGCTGCGGACGGTGACCGGGCCAATGATCATGAGCTCATTCAGTTGGGCTATATTCGGAAACTCCGTGACAGCAGGTTCCTGCGTGTATCGCCCACCGAACACCTCGTGGAGATACATTTTCGCGACCCTGCGTGCAGTGTCCTGGGTATTGTGGTCGCTGCTTGTGTCGATCACGAGACTTTCCAGCACTGCTTGTATCCGCTCGCTGACTTCTTCAAGCAGTTCATCCAACTCCCCCGGGGCGATGTGCGCCGCGATATTGTCGTTAGCGTGAAAGCGTTCGTTCGTTGCGTTAAGACGAGCGCGAATTCGTGCCGAGACTGGCAGTGTTTCGTTTTCTTCTCGCATTGCATGGGAAAGAGCCATGGGTATCTACCTCAATTTTTTAACGTATCTCAACCCAGCTGGCCTGGATTCAGCTGCCATATCCGAAAGCACAGCGCTGCTGCAAAGCTGACCCAAGCTAAATAGGGAAGCAGCAGAAGTGCGCCAAGACGGTCGCGGCGGGCAAACAAAAGAATGTTGGCGACAATCGAAATCAATAAAGCAAGAATGCATGCCGTGGCTGAGGAACCGAGTTGCCAGGCGAAAAATAGCCAACTCCACAAACTGTTGAACACCAGCTGCAGCAGGAAACTGAAGACCGCAGCAGTGCGGCTCTCCGAGGAGGGCCGGCATGCGCGCCATGCAGAGAAGGCCATCAGGGTATATAGAACGCTCCACACAGGGCCGAACAGCCATGCAGGAGGCGCCCAACTGGGGCGCAGGAGTTGGGCATAGAACCCAGCGGCATGAACGGAACCGAACGCCCCGAGCGCTGCAAAGCTGTATGTCAGTGCCAGCCAGCCCAAGAGCGTTGCGAAGGGATGTCGGTACGACGTCGTCTTAATGGATGCTGTCATGGTGGCCAAACGGTGATTCACTTTATTGCGATGCTACTACTGATTGGTAAGAAAAGCTACTGATTAGTAGCTATTGCCTGTTTGGCAATCAAGCGATGCGTGCTCGCCGCCCGTTCAAGTTACAATGCGCCCCCTGCAATGCCTCCGTCATCGCCAGAATCAAACAAAAGGAATTGATATGAAGTTGATCTCCGCAGTCATGTTTGCCGCTTCGCTTGCCGTTAATGCCCACGCAGCCAACCCGAATCCGGACGCAAAACAAGTGAAAGCCACGCACGACCTGCTGGTGGCGATGCAAGCCGAGAAGATGATGCGCATGACAGCCGGCATGAGCAAATATACGTCGGATGCTGAGCGCAACCGGGTGATGGACAAAGTGATGGCCACCCCGTCGGAAACCGTCTATGCAGGGCTGGCGGCGCCGGTGGCACGCCTTCTGAGCCCGGAGACCGTGACGGAGATGACGCGCTTCTACCAGTCCAGCTACGGCCAGAAAGTGCTGAACGGTATCTACAACAGCGGCGCGCAGCTCTTCCCGGCCGTCCCCAAAGCGACGCCTGCCGAACAGGCTGAGTTGAAGAAGCCCGCCTATATCAAGGCCGATGGCGAATTCAAGGCGAATGAACAGGCCATTCGCCACGAAGTCTTCGTGCTGCTGAAACAAATCATCAATCCGAAAAAGTAAGCCAGCTGCCGCCGCCCGACCTGCGGCTGCGGCATTCTTTAGCGCTGCTGAACTAAGCGTTTAGCGTGCCTCGCTTGTTGCCAAATTCCTGAAATGCTCCAATGGGCACCCGTCGCGCTCGCGGCGGGATGTTGCCACCCATTTGCTGCTGACAGAATGAACGTAACCTTGCTCCACCGGACGGCGCGCCGGCCCATGCGCCGCTTGCACGGCTTTACCTTGCTGGAACTGCTGATTGCACTGGTCATCATTGGCCTGCTGGTCGGCGTCATTGGCCCCAACCTGTTCAAAAACCTCGGCAAGTCCGAAGTCACCACGGCCCGTGCGCAGATGGATGCCATTGCCAAGGCGGTGGAAGCGTATCGCCTGGATAACGGCCATTACCCACGCGGCGAGCAAGGCCTGGCATCACTGAACAGCGCCCCGTCGGACGAGCCGAACTGGCGCGGCCCTTACATGCGCAAGGGCGTTCCGAACGACCCTTGGGGCAACCCCTACCAATATCGCCAGCCGGGAGCCGAAGGGCGCGAATTCGACATCATGTCGATGGGCCGCGATGGACGGCCCGGCGGCAGCGGCGACGACGCGGACCTGGTGCACTGATTCCGGCAGCGCGACATGTCCCAGCTGTATCGTCTGATCACGCAGGACCCGGCCGGCCGCATGGCGAGCCTGGCGCTGGCTGCCGCTTCTGTGGAGGAGGCGCGGGCGCAGGCCGCCGCACGCGGCTTGAAAGTGCTGGGTGTGAGCGGTGCGCCGGCCAAGGCTGCGCCGTGGCAGCGCGGTCCCCGGTTCGACCTGATGCTGTTTGCCCAGGAGCTGGCGGCCTTGCTGGAAGCGGGCCTGGCGCTGACCGAGGCGATCGAGGCATTGGCCGAGAAAGAGCTGCGGCCGCACATGAAAGTTGAACTGGATGCCTTGCGCGACGCGCTGTACCAGGGACATGCGCTGTCCCAGGCCATGGCCGTGCGCGGTGCCACCTTCCCGGACCTGCTGGTGGCCAGCGTACGCGCCAGTGAGACGACGGGCGACCTGGATCGCGCGCTGGCACGCTACATCAGCTACCAGGAGCAGGTGGATGCGCTGCGCAAGCGCCTGGTCAGCGCAGCCACCTATCCGGCCATGCTGCTGGTGGCCGGCGGCGGCGTGTGTGCCTTCCTGCTTGGCTACCTCGTTCCGAAATTCTCGCGCATCTATGATGGCTTGCACAGCGACCTGCCTTTTGCGTCGCGGCTGCTGCTGGACTTCGGCGGTATCGTCGAACGGCATGGCAGCCTGGTGCTGGCGGCGCTGGCCGGTGGCGTCGCCGGCCTGGCCATGGTGCTGCGCATGCCCGCCACCCGCGCGCAGCTGGGGCAGTGGGCCTGGCGCAGTCCGGGCCTGGGCACCAAGCTGAAACTGTTCCAGCTTGCGCGCTTTTACCGCGCGGCGGGAATGCTGTTGTGCAGCGGCATCCCGCTGGTGACCTCGTGCGAGCGCGTCGCGGACCTGCTGCATCCCAGCCTGCGCGCGGCTTTGCTGCAGGCAGTGGGCCAGCTCAAACAAGGGCAGCCGCTGGGCGACACCATGGCTGTCGCCGGACTCACTACGCCTGTTGCCCTGCGCCTGATACGCGTGGGCGAGCGCAGCGGAAAGCTGGGCGAAATGCTGGAGCGTGCTGCCGCTTTCCATGACGATGAACTGGCGCGTTTCGTCGATATGGCCACCAAACTGATCGAACCCTTGCTGATGCTGTTCATGGGCGGCTTTATCGGCCTGATCGTGGTGCTGATGTATTTGCCGATCTTTGACCTGGCGGGAGGCATGCAATGAAGGAGAGAAGGCTGGTCGGCCGCAATGAAAGGATGGCGCCCCAGGTGCCGGCCCGCAAGCGGCGCCTCAACCTGCTGACGCCGGCGCAGATGCAGTGCGCGCGCGACAAGGCGCAGCAGGATGGCCTGAGCCTGCAGGCCGCCCTGGCCACGCTGGTGCGCAGTACGCCGGACATGGTCCTGGTGGCCTTGTCCGAAACGCTGGGCATACCGCTGCTGGCGCACCAGAAGCTGCCGGAGCTGAATCCCGATTTCTCGCGCCTGCCGTTCACGGAAGCGTCGACGCGGCTTTGCCTGCCGATCCTGCACAAGGGCATGCTGTTTGCCATCGTGGCCGACCCGCTGCAGCCAGGCCTGATGCATTGGCTGGAGCAGAAGCTGGACGGCAGCTACCAGCTGGCGCTGTGCGATTACGAGGCGCTGAAGCAGCGCTTCGCGCAATTGGAAGAAGGCCAGCGCGCGATCGACGGCGTGCAATCGCAAGGTGAGGGCAAGAAGCGCGGCGAGGTGGTCGAGGTCATCACGCTGGAGCGCATCGATGCGGAAAACAGCGCCCCGGTCAAGCTGGTGAACTCCATGCTGTACGACGCGCTGAAAAGCGGCGCCAGCGACATCCACATTGAGAGCGAGCCGGAAGGCTTGCGCATCAAATACCGTATCGACGGCGTCCTGCATGGCGCCAACCGGGTGGCCGGCAGCGAGCTTGCCATGCAGGCGGTGTCGCGCCTGAAGGTGATGAGCGAGCTGGATATCGCGGAGCGGCGCGTGCCGCAGGACGGGCGTTTCAAGGCCGTGATCCTGGGACGTGAAGTGGATTTCCGCGTCTCGGTGATCCCCTCCATCCATGGCGAGGATGCCGTGCTGCGCGTGCTGGACAAGCAGGCGGTTGCAGGCCAGATGGACGGACTGACGCTGGAGAGCCTTGGGCTGGATGCCGTCACCCGCGCGCGCATCAGCGCCCTGGCGGCGGAGCCGTACGGCATGCTGCTGGTGACCGGGCCGACCGGTTCCGGCAAGACCACCACGCTGTACGCGGCGCTGACCGAGGTCAATACCGGCGACGACAAGATCATCACTATCGAGGACCCGGTGGAGTACGAGCTACCGGGCGTGCTGCAAATCCCGGTCAACGACAAGAAAGGCCTGACCTTTGCGCGCGGCCTGCGCTCTATCCTGCGCCACGACCCCGACAAGGTAATGGTAGGGGAGATCCGCGATCCGGAAACGGCGCAGATTGCCGTGCAGGCTTCGCTAACCGGCCACCTGGTTCTGTCGACCGTGCACGCCAACTCGGTGTTCGACGTGATCAGCCGCTTCCTGCATATGGAGGTCGATCCATACAGCCTGGTATCGGCATTGAACGGGATCGTCGGCCAGCGCCTGGTGCGCCGCAATTGCCCACAATGTGCGCAGCCTTACCGCCCGGCGCCGGAGCTGATCATCCACTCGCGTGTGCAGCCGTCGGCACTCAAGTATTTCAAGTTCATGCGCGGCACCGGCTGCCCGCACTGCCGCGGCACCGGCTATGCCGGGCGTATCGCCATTGCCGAAGTGCTGGAACTGAACGACAGCCTGCGCGAGCTGATCGTCAGGCAGGCGCCCATGGCAGACATCAAGGCCGCGGCGCGCGCCAACGGCACCAGGCAGCTGCGCGAGGTGGCGCTGAAAGCCGTTGCGCGCGGCGAAACCACATTGGAGGAAATCAACCGTGTCACTTTTGTCCGCTGACCGCGTGCGGCTCGCCGTGGGGGCCGAGCGTATCGACTGCGTGCGCCTGCACGGCTGGCGCGGCAAGCCTGGCGAGCCGATGTCGTGCGCGCTGGCGCTGCAGGATGGCGCGCCGCAGTTCGCCGAAGTGGCGGAGTGGCTGGGAAAGGCCGGCGGCCGGCTGGAGGTGGTGGTGTCGAACACGTGGGTGCGCTATGCCATCGTGCCATGGCAGGACACGCTGGGCAACGAGGCCCTGGCCATGGATTTTGCGCGTGCCCTGTTCCAGCAGCAGTATGGCGACGCCAGCAACGGCTGGCGCCTGGCGCTGACGCCATTCTATCCGCGCCGTCCGCGCGTCGCCGTGGCACTCGACGAGCGCTGGCTGGCGGCCATCGAGGGCCTGGCTGCGCGCTGCGGCTTGCGGCTGTCGGCCGTGCGGCCGTCATTGGCCGCGGTACTGGGCCGTATCGGCCGTCAGCTGCCGCCGGATGCCTTGCTCGCCATGGTGGAGCCGCGCCGTCTGGCGATGCTCCAGCTGGCACAGGGACAGTGGCACAGCGTGCATAACCGCATGCTGCCGGCCAACTGGGCGTTGCACCTGCCCGGATTCATCACGCAGGCGCGCGCCGCCCTCGGGGCCTTCAATACGCCGCTGTTCATCATCGCGCCGCAGCATGAGCGGCCCGATTTGGGCCTGCTGCAGGGGACCTGGCTGCGCTTGCCGCCTGGCGCCAACTTCGACCCGCGCCGCGACCAGGTGCTGTCCATGTGCCTGGGAGTGTGAGATGGCGGCGGTTCAACTGGATTTCATGCGCCGCGATGGCAGCAGGGTGCTTGGGGGGGCCGTGCTGCTGGCAGGACTGGCGTGCGCGCTGGGCGTGAGTTATGTGTACACCAGGGCCGATGCCGAGCGTGCGCATCTGGAGGGCGAGCTGTGGCGCTTGCGTGCGCCGCCGGCTCCGGCACCGAAAGGGCAGGCGGAATCGTTCGCGGCGGCTGATCGCCTGGCCTTGCAGTTCAGGCGCCCGTGGGAGCAGTTGTTCCTGGCCCTGGAGGCAGTCAGCCTGCCGGGCGTGCGCCTGACACAGATCCTGCCCCAGCCTGCCGGAGCGCGCAGCCAGTTGCAGCTGTCGGGCGAGGCTGAACGGGCGGAAGACCTGTACGAATACCTGCGCCGCATCGCGGCCAGCGGCGAGCTGCGCGACGTGCACCTGGTGCAGCAGCGCTGGGACGAGCAGGCCCGCGTGCACCAGTTCCAGCTGGCGGCAGGCTGGGAGCAGGCGCCTCGGCAGAAGGCGGCGCCATGAAGCCATGGCTGCAATTCGGCTGGAAGCAGCTCGGCCCGGCCGGGCGCGTCGGCGCCTGGCTGCTGCTGGCCGCGGCCTTGCTGCTGGCGGCGCGGGTGCTGCCGGCCTGGCGCCAGGCATCGCTGCTGGCCGCGGAACTTCAGGAGGCTCACGCGAAACAGCGTTCGTCGGCTTCGCCCGCTGCCGTCGAGCCTTCGCTGCAGGATTTTTACCAGCACTTTCCCGGCTTCGACGTGCTGCCGGACCAGCTGGCACGGCTGGATGCGGCCGCGGAGTCGGTCAAACTGAGGATAGGCGCTGCCCAGTACCAGTTGCAGCCGGTGCCTTCGCTGGCTTTGCAGCGTTACCAGGTGGCGCTGTCGGTGGCCGGCGATTACGCCAGCCTTCGTGCGTTCCTGAACATGGCAATGAATGAGGCGAGCAATGCCACGCTTGATGAAACGCGCTTCGAGCGCGACGCCAAGGGACTGCAGGTGACGGCCCACCTGCGCATCAGTTTTTACTATCAGGCGCCGCCACCGGCGCCGGCGAAGGGCAGGTCATAGCACGTGGACGCAAGGACGAAGAAGATGCTGCTGGCGCTGGCTGCCGTGCTGCTGCTGTCGGTATGGAGCATCTGGCAGGCGCCGGACGAGGACGGACCGCCAACGGGCGCGCAGGCGGCTACACAGCCGGCGGCACAGCTGCAACCGGAGGCGGGCGCGGTGCCGCAGCAGGAGGAGCGTTCCAGCTGGCGCGGCCACTTGCGGCCGCTCGCCGGCACGCCGGTGGCGGCGGACCCGTTCCGCCTGGAAGGCGCCCCGGCGACAGCCGAAGCCGCGCCTGTGCAGCGGAAGGGCGCTGGCGGCAAAGCTGTTGCTGGCGCCCTGGCGCGCCCGGGCCAGGCAGTGGAAGCGGCTCCGGAGCCGGCATTCCCCTTCACCTACCTTGGCAAACTGGAACGCGACGGTGCTCTGGACGTCTACCTCGATCACGGCGGCACCCCGATGATCGCGCGCCCTGGCCAGAACCTGCCGGGCGCCTGGCGTTTCGATGGCCTCGAAGCGGGCGCCATGGCCTTTACCCATATTCCCTCGAATCAGAAGAAGACGCTGTCCCTGAAGGTTAACCCATGAATGCCTTACCATTTCGCCTGACTCTCCTGGCTTGCTGCGCCTTGCTGGCGGCCTGCAGCACGTCGTCGGAACGCACGTTCCAGCAAGCGCGCCAAATGCTGGCCGATGGGCGCAGCGAAGAAGCGCTCGCCAACCTGGAGCAACTGGTGCAATCCGATACCGCCAATGCGGAATACCGCAAATACTGGCTGCGCCAGCGCGAGATCGCCACCGACCGTCTGCTGCGCAACGCCGCCACGCAGGCGGCCAACCAGCGGTTCGACGAGGCGCAGGCCAGTTACGAGGCGGTATTGCGCATCCAGCGCGGCCATCCGCGCGCTGTGCTGGGATTGCAGATGCTGGAGCGCAGCAGGCTGCACGCGGCACAGCTGGACGACGCGGCCGCCGCCTTCCAGAAAGGCGACGCGGAGCAGGCCCGCTTCCTGGCCCGGCAGGTGCTGCTGGACGCGCCGCGCGATGCGCGCGCACGCAAGCAGCTGGCGGAACTGGACGCCGCCCGCAACCGGCAGGACCTGGCGCCGGTCGCCATGTCGTCGGCCATGAACAAGCTGGTGAACCTGGAATTCCGCAGCGCGCCGCTGCTGTCGATCTTCGACATGCTGGGCCAGAGCACCGGCATCAATTTCGTGTTCGACAGCGACGTCAAGCTCGATGCCCGCGCCACTATCCTGGCCCATGACACGCCGCTGATCGATGCACTGGGCGTGCTGCTGTCGGGGAACGGCCTGGCACGCCGCATCCTGAACGACAATTCCATCCTGATCTATCCGGCCACGCCGAACAAGATGAAGCGGCTGGAAGCGCTGAACGTCAAGACCTTCTACCTCAATAACATCGATGCCAAGGTGGCCAGCGGCTTGATCAAGACCATTGCGCGCACGCGCGACATCCATATCGATGAAAAAATGAACTCGGTCACCATCCGCGATACGCCAGCCGCCATCGCCGTGGCGGAAAAGCTGATCGCTGCCAACGATATCGCCGATGCCGAGGTGATGCTCGAGGTCGAGGTGATGGAAGTGGCGCGCGAAAAGATGAATGACCTGGGGCTGCAGTTCCCCGACACCATCGGCCTGGCGCTGCCGCTGTCTTCCGACGGGACCCAGCTCTCGCTGAACGGCCTGAAAGGCGTTGGCCTGCGCGACATGCCGCTGCGGGTAGCCGATCCGGCCCTGGTGCTGCGCATGAAAAGCACGGACGGCGACACCAACACCCTGGCCAACCCGCGCATCCGCGTCAAGAACAAGGAAAAAGCCAAGATCCACATTGGCGACCGCGTGCCCGTGATCACCACCACCACCAATCCGACCTCCGGCTCGATCGCCGAGTCGGTGAACTACCTTGATGTGGGCTTGAAGCTGGATGTGGAGCCACAGGTGTACGACGACAGCGAGGTGGGCATCAAGCTTAGCCTGGAAGTCAGCAACATCGTCAAGGAAGTGGCCAGCAAATCGGGTCTCCTGACTTACCAGATCGGCACGCGCACCACCAATACCGCGCTGCGCCTGAAGGATGGCGAAACGCAGATCCTGGCAGGCCTGATCAAGCGCGATGAAATCGAATCGGCACAGCGGGTGCCGGGGCTGGGCCAGCTGCCGATGCTGGGCCGCCTGTTCTCGTCGCAGCGCAGCCAGCATAGCAAGACCGAAATCGTGCTCCTGATCACGCCGCACGTCCTGCGTGGACGGGAACTCCCGGCAGCGGAGGTCAGCGAGTTTGCCAGCGGGACCGAGGAAGACGTCGGGGGCGACCTGCTGCGCCTGCCCAAGCGCGATGCGCGAGTGGCCTTGCCGCCGGCCGGCTCAGCGCCGCTTGCGGCACCCGCAGCCATGCCCGAGCCGGCGGTGGCCCAGCCAGCGGCGGGCGCGCAGCAATGAAGCGGGGCACCAGGGGCTTCACCCTGATCGAGCTGTTGGTGACACTTTCGCTGTTGGGGATCATCGCCGGCGCCGCCTTGCCATTGACGCAGCGGTTCGCGTTGCGGGCGAAGGAGGCTGAGCTGCGCGAGAACCTGCGCGAGATCCGTGCCGCGCTGGACGCCTACAAACGCGCCACGGACGAAGGCAAGATCGAAAAGAAGCTTGGCGGCAGCGGCTATCCGCCCAGCCTGCAGGTGCTGGTGGCCGGCGTGCCGGACCGCACCTCGCCGGACGGCAAACGCCTGCTGTTCCTGCGCCGGATGCCGCGCGATCCATTTTTCCCCGATCCTGGCACTGCGCCGGAAAACACCTGGGCGCAGCGTGCCTACGCTTCGCCAGCGGACGCGCCGCAGGCTGGCGAAGATGTCTACGATGTGACTTCGCTGAACGAAGGGCTGGGGCTGAATGGAGTGCCGTACCGTGAATGGTAGCCGCAGCCGGGGATTCAGCCTGCTCGAGCTGCTGGTCGCCATGGCCATCATGGCCACGCTCCTCAGCATCATCGCGCCGCGCTACATGGGCCATATCGACCGCGCCAGGGAATCCGTGCTGAAGGACGACCTGGCGACTTTCCGCCGCCTGATCGACCAGTATCACAGCGACCGCGGGACCTATCCCGATTCGCTGGACGAGCTGGTGAGCTTGCGCTACCTGCGTGAAATTCCCGTTGATCCGATCACCGACCGGCGCGACAGCTGGCTGGTGGTGGCGCCGGCGCAGCTGGCGTCTGAACTGCCGCCGGCGGCGGGCCCGGTCAATGTCGATGCGCCGCGCGGCAACGTGGCCGACGTGCGCAGCGGTGCGCCCGGCACCGGCAGCGACGGGAGGCCGTATGCGCAGTGGTAAGCGGCAGCAGGGCATGGCTTACCTGTGGATGCTGGGCGTGCTGGCCGTGATGGTCCTTCTGCTGGGACGCGCGGTGGAGGTCGACATCACGCAAGGCGACCGCCTGCGCGAACGGCTGTTGCTGCAGGTGGGGGACGAGTACCGGCGTGCGATCGCCAGCTATGTGCAGGCGCCGGGCGCCAATGGCCAGTATCCGCGCCAGCTGGAAGACCTGTTGCAGGACCCGCGCTTCCCGGTCGCTGTGCGCCACCTGCGGCGCCTGCGGCCGGATCCGGAAACGGGTGGCGACTGGACACTGCTGCGCGGGCCCGATGGCGCCTTGATCGGCGTGGCCAGCAAGTCGGCGCGCGCACCGCACAAACGCACTGGCTTCGCGAACGCCGACGCCGATTTCGAAGGCAAGCCGACCCTGGCTGATTGGAAGTTTATTTATCAGCCTGGTGCGCCGGCAGCGGGTAATCCAGCAAAATCCGCAGCGGCTTACTGACCACGGTCTCGCTGTGGCACATCCCGGCCACGTCGTCGCGCCGGCATTCATCGCCGCCACGGCGTTCCACCACAATCTTGTAGCGTGACAGCATGGCCTCCGCCCGCAGGCGTCCAGGCGTCGCAGGCAGGAAGCGCAGCTTTCCATCCCCCTCGCCATCGAGCTGCAGGTGCGCAGCGGCCATGCCTTGCCCTTCAGGCCAGTACAGGTCGCCGTAGCGGAATGCCTTGGACAGGGCCGCCGCGTCCGGCGCGGATGGCGGCAGTTCGCCGTCGAAGGAAAGGTACACCTGGCGTCCACGCTCTTCGATGTAGAAGGCACGGTAAGCCACCTTGCCGGTGCAGTCTTGCCCCGGTGGACATTGCAGGACCAGGGGCGTGGCCGATTCCCAGCGTTGCTGCGGTCCCGTTTCGGCGGCGCAGGCGGCCAGGCAGGTCGTCATCAGGCAAGACAGGAGGGAAGTTTGGTAGCGCATGGAAGACATCCTTTTTTATACGATGTTAACGCAAAAAAGCCGGCACGGCGGGAGGGGCCGCCGTGCCGGCAAAGTGCCGATTACTTGACCGGCTTGATGCCTGGCTTGGCGGTCAGCATCCAGTTGCTGCCGCTGGCTGCCTGGCTGACGGCTGCACCGTCCGCATCGGCGGCGTTCAGCGCCAGGCTGCCCGTGCGGGTGGTCAGCTGGTAGCCGGTACCGGAAGCCTTGGCGCAGAATTGCTGGCTCTGCGCAGTGGAGGCGGCGGCCAGTGCGACTTGCGCGCCGGGGCTGCTGCCCTGGGTGTCCAGCGCCAGGCGCGAAGCCTTGCTGATGATGGCGTAGAAGCCATCGGCATTGCGCTGCAGGTTCCATACCTGTGCACCGCCGTCAGGCCAGACCATGCCCGGCGCGCCGGCCACGTCGGCCGCAGGCACCAGGGATTTCTGCTGGCCGGCAGTGGCGATCAGGTAGTCGCGCGTGGTGTCGAGCACGACATCGCACTTGGCTGCCGGCGTGGTGCCGCCGCCGCTGGTGCCCGATTCCACCCAATACGACTTGACGCCGCCCCAGATGAAAGGCTTCTGCTCGGTGCACACGCCAGGTACGCAGGACTTGCCGTTGATGAAGTAGTTGGTGACCGGGGCGCCGTTGAAGAATACCTTGAAGGTGTAGTTCTTGCCGCCCAGCGAAACCACGTCGCCGCCGCGGTACTTGACGGCCTGCTCGAACGGCTTGCCCGAGCTGCCGCCGCCCGGCGTGGTGCCGCCGCCGCCCGGCGTGGTGCCGCCGCCGCCCGGGGTCGTGCCGCCGCCCGCGCCTTTCAGCACGGTGACCTTGACGGTCGCGGTCACGTCCTTGCCGGCGCTGTTGGTCGCGTGCAGCACGATGTTGGCGACGCCGGATGCGCCGGCCACCGGGGTGAACGTCACCGGACGCTGGTTGCCGGTGGCGGCGCCCACCTGCACGCCGCTGTTGGCGATCACGGCGGTGTTGTCCGACTGGGCGCTGAATTTCAGGCTGGCCAGGTCGGCGGCAGGGGCCGACACGTCCAGGGTCAGCTTGCCGCTCTTGTCCTGGTCGAAGGTCAGCTCGCCGGCGCTCAGGGCGATCTTCAATTCCACCGTGCCCACTTCGCCCGGATAGGTGGCGCGCAGGGCGGCGATGTCCAGCGGGCTCAGTTGGGTGCGCTGGCCCATGCGCTTCGGATCGACGGCCGGGTCGACCGGCTCGATGGTCGGCTTGCCGTTGGCGGAAAAGGCCCACGACGGGTAGTGCATGACCGAGTCCAGGTCATACGGGCCGTTCAGCACCACCTGGTCCGGACGCAGCTTGGTGAACTGGCTTTGCATCGAGGACGAGATGTTCTCGGTGTTGACCTTGACGTAGGTGTCGCGGTCCGGGCGCATATGCTCGTGCATCCAGCCCAGCGAGTGCATGGTTTCGTGCGCCGCCACGCCCGACTTCTCGCAGCCGTCGCCGATCGAGATCGGCTGCTCGCCGCCCACCATGCCGGCGTAGGACCAGCAACCGCCCGAGGAGGTGTACTTCACGTAGTTCGGTTCATTTGTGCGCTTGACGAAGCGGATGGCGGTGCTGTCGGTGATCAGCTTCATGCCGGCCGCGATGGCGTCCAGCTTCTTCTGGGTCAGCAGCGGGTCCAGCGTGTAGTACAGGGTGTTGTTCGGCCAGCGGGTGGCGGACTTGTAGACATTGTCCATCGCCACCATGGCGCTCTGGTTGGTGCTCTTTTTCGTCCAGTTCTCGACGAACAGCGGCGGGATGCCGCGCGCCTGAATGTCCTTGTGCTTGCCCAGCACGATGTCGCCCAGCATGGCGCGGTCGTCCACCACTTCATAGGTCAGTACCTGGTCGGTGCCTTGCACCACGGCGCTGGCGGTGACCGGGCGGCGCGCCTGCGCCAGTTCCGGATTGTCGACCGGATCGGCAAACGCCTGTCCTGCCAGCAGGGCCGCCGCAACTGCGCCGGCCATCATTTTCAGTTCGAATTTCATCAGTGTCTTCCTTGGTGTTTGTGCTGCGCTTAGCGGGTCACGGCGATCACGGACAGGCCGTTGACGGCGGCGCCCGCGGTGACCAGGATCGAATAGGTACCGGCCTTGGGCGCCTTCACCAGCGCGAGTTCGGCATTGCCGGAGGTGGTGGAGCTGGCGTCGAAGCTGGTGGTGGTCGGCATGGTGCTGCCGGCCTTGACGTAGACGTTGGCTTCGCCGCTGCCGTTACCGGTACGCACGGCCAGGAAGCTGGCGCCGGCCGGCACGTTGACGGTGTATTGCAGGTTGCCGTTGGCCGCGATGGACTGGCCGGTCAGCGCGACGCCGCTGGTCAGCGGCTTGGCGCTGCCGGTGCCGCCGCCACCCGTGGTGCCGCCTTCGCAGCTGACGCCGACCACGGCGAAGGCGCTGGTCACTTCGGCGTGCGGATAGCCCTTGTCCTTGGCCGCCTGTACCACGCCGCATGCGCCTTCGTTGAAGGTGCTGCCGGCCTTCCAGTACATGGAGTTCGCCAGCAGGAAGATCTCGAATGCCTTGCGCGCGCTCCAGCCCGGGGTGGTGGCCAGGGTGGCGAAGGCCTTGTTGTACACGCCGCTGGAGTAGTGCACGTTCAGCGACGAGGTGAATTTGCTGGCGTGGCCGATCGACTTGCCGTCCTGCTCGGGATTGAGCATGTAGCGCAGCGCCTTGCCTTGCGCCTTGACGATTTCGCCGCCGATCAGGAACGTCGGCTTGCCAAGGAAGTATTCTTCCGCTGCCTGCGCCGCCATATCGGAGAAGGCTTCGTTCATGCCGCCCGACATGCCGCTGTAGATCAGTTTCGAATGCTGGCCGGTGAAGCCGTGGCTGACCTCGTGCGCCAGCACGCCCAGCGACACCAGCGGGTACATGCCGCTGCCGCCGTCGCCAAAGGTCATCTGGCGGCCGTCCCAGAAGGCATTCGAGTAGTTGTTGCTGTAGTGGACGCGCACCGACAGCTTCTGTTCGATCGGGCGCACGCCATACCAGTCGCGGTACATATTGAACAGCACGTTGCCGTAGCCCTGGCCGTCGTTCTCCGGCGAGAAGGCGCCGTTGATCGGGCGTTCGTCGTTGTTCGGCATGCCGGTCGTCGGGCAGCTGGCCAGCTTGAACGGCGTGGTCACGGCAGCCGTGCCGTTCTTCATGTCGATGGTCATGACATTGGCGCTGTCGTAGCTGCAGTCGTCCATGATCTGCAGCGGCTTGTATTCCTTGCCGTAGTGGTAGGCGCCGGTCTTCTCGTTGCCGCCGATCCCGGTGGCGTCACGGTGCTGCAGGTCGTCCCACTGCTGCAGGATGGCGCCGCTGTTGGCGTCGAAGATGAAGGTCGGGCGCGACGGCGCATCGCCATGCAGGAAGACGGAAGCGATGTAGATGAACTGGGCGCGGCCGTTCTTGTCCAGCTGCACGTACAGATTGATGTCGTCATGCTCAGCTTTGGAAATATCGCCGCCCTGGCTGCGGACTTGCGCCAGCAGGATGCGGCGCGCGTCGGCACTGGACAGCTTCGGCTTACCGAGCGGCAGGTCGGCATCGAGGCCTTCCAGCAGGGTGCCGCTGACGAACTGGGTGCCGGCGTCGCCGAAGGCGCCGTGGCGGTCGCGCGATTGTTCGGCCACCACTGGCGACTCGCCCCACACGGGCACATTGTGGAAGAACTGCTGGTAACGCACCTTGCGCTTGCCATCGGCCGTCATGAAGGCGGAGCTGGTCGGGCGGACGTCGGCGCCGGCCACGGCGTCGCGCTGCACGCCCTTGGACAGGTCAACACGGGTGGCGGCAAACGCCGGGGTAACGCTCAATACGGCAAGGGTTAGCGCCGCCAGGCGGAATTGCCGGCGGTTGAGTCTCTGTTTCATGTCTTGTCCTTGTAAATGACTTCACCAGAAGCCGGACAGCATTCAAACATTTGCGTTTCCGTGCGGCAATTAGCGCACGCTACATTGATTTCTTAGTAACGCTACACAATGCAGGGAAGGGCGGGAGGTCAGGCAGCGTCTGGAGGCAGGCCAAGCGAGTGGGCCAGCGCCGCCGTTTCGGGCGAGGGTTGCTGGTTGAGGACAATCGACAGGATGTCGCGGCAGCGCCGGTAAATCGCAAAGGCGGCAGCGGGGTCGCGGCGCGCCTGGGCGCAGCGCATCAGGCCGCGATAGGCCACTTCCGCCAGCGGTTCGGCTTCGTTGGCGCGCGCATAGATGTCATGCGCCAGCGGCCACTGCTGCCAGGCTTCCAGCTGCTGGCCGAGCGCGTCGGCCGCGTGCAGGAAACGGTTGCGGCAGCGGTCGCGCATGGGCAGCAGGCAGACCGTGTCGTCGCCTTCGCAAAATGGACCGCGGTAGAGTTCGAGCAGTTCGTCCGCGCTGGCGCGCAGCTCGGCCAGCGGCGCCTGCGGCGGCAGGGCGTCGATGCGGTCGCACAGCGCGAATAGGGCATCGACATCGGACCACAGCTGGCGCCGGTCCAGGCTGGCCTTGGCGCCGGCCACCAGCACGGCGGCATCGTTCTCGAGCAGCTTGCGCAGGCGATGGATGGCCGCATTCAGCGCCGCCTTGGGCGCCGCCACATCGGACCACAGCTGCATCAGGGCCGACAGGGGACGGCCCGCTTCGCCGCTGCCGATCAGGGACTTGAGCAGCAGCAGCGGGCGTTGCTGCGTCTTGCCGCCGGCCGGCAGCGGCCTGCCGTGCAGCGCCACGCTGAAGCTGCCGAGCGTTCTTACCGCCACCGGCCATGGCCAGTGCCGCACCGCATGGGCCGGCGGCGGCAGGCATTGGCGGCGCACGATCTGGCGCACATGGTCCACTTCGATATCCAGGCTCAGGGCCAGGGCGGCAATGGCGCTGGCCAGCTGCGGCAGGCGCACATAGAAGCCGTGGTGCCGGCCCAGGCGGTGCGCCTGCATGGCGGGTCCCATCAGTGCTGCCGCGCCTTGCAGGTCGCCGCGCTGGGCACAGGCGTAGGCTTGCAGGAAGCTGCGCCCGAGCTGCGACACAGTGATGTCCAGCCCATAGGCATCGTCGATGGCGCGCTGCGACCAGTGGTCGGCGGCGTCGAAGTCGCCCAGCAGCGCGTAATGGCCGGCGATCAGGCGTTCGAAGCGGGCCTTTTCCAGCGCGCTGGTGGCCTGGTTGTCGATGCCGCGCTCAAAGCCGTCCAGCAGCATGCGCAGGCCGCACGCCGTGTCGCCGCTCTGGCGCAGGTATTCTCCTTCCAGCATGGCCAGGCGCGACGACTTGTAGGGCGTGAGCGGCAGCATGTGTTGCCTGGTCTGCTGCAGCCAGGCGCCGGCCGGTTCCAGTTCGTGCAGGGCGAGATGGACCAGGGTGTTGAAATACGTGATGTTCAGGCGCCAGCGTTCCAGCCCGTATTCGTCGACCAGGCGCTGGTTGAATGCGAACAGTTCGCGCGCCGCCTGCAGCTCGCCGTCCAGGTTCAGCATGCGGAACGCGGCCCACTGCACCGCATGCAGCCGGGCGTATGGGTTCAACGCGTCGTTGTGCATGTTCTGGCGCAGCGCCGCCATTAGGACGGTCTCCATGCCCGGTGCGAGCGCAATCCAGTGCGATGCCAGCAGGACGATGCCGATCACATCGAGCACCCGGCCGTAATCCTCGACCTGGCGCAGCGCATTGACGCAGGATTCGACCACGGCGCTGAAGACGCGCGGGTCGGGCGGCCGCCCGCTGGAGATCAGCGCCAGGATCAGGCGCGATTGGATGCGCACCGAAATCTCCACATCGATTGCGGCGGCGTCAACCTGGGCCAGCCCGGCCAGCATGACTTCGATCCAGTGCGTCATCGCATCGGAATCGCGCCAGCCGTACTGGAAATACGAGTTGTCGACCAGCGTCGCTGCCGCCATCAGCTGCCATTGCACGTCGGCCTGTGCGGCAAATTCAGCCTCGGCGCGCACCAGCAGCGGGCGCGCGCGCAACGGCTCCACGGGATTGAGCATGACGCCTTGCCAGAACCAGAGCCGGGGATAGTGCTCGGCCACCGCCGCCGGCACCCAGCTATGCCAGTGCAGCCAGGATTGCGCGCGGCCGGTGCCCATCATTTCATAGGCATGCTCCAGCAGCAGCGCCACGATCGCGTCGTAGGCTTCGCTGTCGCGGTAAAGCTGCAGCGCCTCTGCGGTGCGGCCCTGCCGGTTCAGGATGTGGGCTGCTCGCGCCAGCAGCGCCAGGCGCTCCGGCATGGGCAGCTGCTGCCGGGCCATATGTTGCAGGAAGTCGCGGAACAGGGCGTGGAAATGGTAGGTCGCCTGCGGTCCGCCGCGCCGGTCAATGAACAGGCGGTTGCGGTACAGGTGGTCCAGCGTCTGGCGGATGGCGGGGTCCTGGCTCAGATGTTCGGCGTCATCGGCCGACACGGCGGGCAGGCAGGACAGCATCATCAGGTGGCGTTGCACTGCCGCCGGCGCCCGTTCGAAGATTTCGCCGGCAAGGTAGCGGAAGATCGCGTCGTGTCCTTCCAGCGCAGGCATGGCGCTGTCACTGTCGCGCGCCGCATGGTCGCGCATGATCACGATGCCGGCCGCCCAGCCGTCGGCACGCGCCAGCCATGCCGGATCCAGGGAATGGCCGTCGGCGCCAGCCAGCGCGCGCGCCTCGTCCTCATTGAAGCGCAGGGTTTCCCATGCCAGTGTGCCCAGGTTGGCGTCCAGTTCGAAGCGCGCCAGGCGCGGCGGCGGGGCATGGCGGCTCAGGGCGAGCACGCTGACGCCATCCGGGATCTCGCTACAGGCGATCTCGAACAGTTGTCCCCAATGCTCCCAGTCGAATTCCTGCACGTTGTCAAATACCAGCACGCTGCCGGCTCCCAGCTGGCCGAAGAAAGCGCGGAAAAAGATGCGTGCAAAGCGCGGAATATCGCCGGTCAGCTCCGGCCGCAGGCTGGGCAGGCCGGCGCCGCGTTCGCCCAGCATCTTTGCCAGATAAAAAAATAGCGAGGCCGGGTCGGCGTCGCCATTGTCGATCTGGTACCACAGGGGAGGCTGGCCAAGCTGCCCCAGGTAGCTTGCCGCCAGCGTGGTCTTGCCGGCGCCGCCCGGTGCCGTCAGCCACACCAGCTTATGCTGCTGGCGCATGGCGTCGAGCAAGCCGAACAGGCGCGGCCGCGGCATCGCCTCATGCACGTGAGGGCATGATAATTTGACAACATTCAGGGCTGGCTCGTCGTTGCGCATGGGCTGGCGAAGGTGCAATTTGGCAACATTTTATAACTTTTCCATCGATAGCCAGAATCCGTAAACGATCCGCATATTGATTTACGGCAAACTCGCGCACCAACTCTTGGTCATTATTCCACCACTTGGGCCGGGCAACCATGGAAAGCATGAAGAACTTCAGTGAGATCCAGTCACTGCGAATTTTTATTGAAATCGTCGACGCGAAAGGCATGGGCGCGGCCGCGCGCCAGCTGGGCCAGACCGCGTCCGCGCTGTCGCAACGCCTGCGCCAGTTCGAGGGCCGCCTCGGCACCAAGCTCCTGCACCGCAGCACGCGCCGGCTGCAGCTGACGGAAGAAGGCGCCCTGGTGTATGAGCGCGGCAAACGCATCCTGGGCGACCTGGACGCCTTGCAGCGCGAACTGCACCAGCAGCATGAGTCGCTGGCCGGCCCCTTGCGCGTGTTCGGCCCGCCGGGCTTCGGGCGCCAGTACCTGTCCGGCCTGGTGGCCGAATTCCACGACCTGCATCCCGAGGTCGACATCACGCTGACGCTGGCCGACCGCTTGTCGGCCCACGCGCAGGACCGCTTCGACCTGGTGGTGCACATCGGCGCCATGCCGGTCACCAGTTCCGCCGTCTACAAGGTGGCGCCGAACGCGCGCTACCTGTGCGCGGCGCCGTCGTACATCGCCGCCGCGCCGCCGCTCGAACACCCGGGCGACCTGCAGCACCACCGCTGCATCATCCTGCGCGAAAACGATGAGGACGCGACCTTGTGGCAGTTCCACCAGGAAGGCCATCTGGAGCGCGTCCGCGTGGCCGGGACATTCAGCAGCAATGACGGCGAAGTGACCAAGCAGTGGGCAGTGGCGGGCAAAGGGTTGATCATCCGTTCCGAATGGAGTGTGCGCGACAGCTTGCGGCGCGGGGAGCTGGTGCGCGTCATGCCCGGCTGGCACTGCCCGGATGCCGATATCCTGGCGATCGTGCCGCACCGGGACGGCATCCCGGTGCGTGTGCGCCGCTTCTTCGAATTCCTGCGCGCCCGCTTCAACCCGGTGCAGCCCTGGGCGCCTGTGGACATGCGCTAAGCCTTGATGGCCTGCCTGCATGATGCGACAATCGCGCGGCGTGGCGCGCGGACCCGGACGCTGGTCCGCTTGCCTGCGCGTCTTGTCCAACTATGATAAAGAGATTTTCATGGCAGTTTCCAAAACCCGTCTCGATGCGTCCCGTTTTTTCCTGCGCCTTGCCATTGGCGGCATGGCGATTCTCATGGGCTTTGAAGCCATCCGGCACTCCTCCTTCCCCTCGACGCTGAATGGCGCCGGTCATTGGGCCTTGCACCTGGCCGAAATGCTGTGCGGCGCACTGATCATGATTGGCTTCCTGATGCCATATGCCAGCGCCGTCCTGACCCTGGTGGTGGGCTTACCCATCGTGCTGGGCTGGATCCACGGCGCGCCGGTTCTCGGCAACCTGCATGCCCTGTTCCTGCTGCTCGTGGTGTCGGCAACCGCGTTGGGGGGCGCCGGGCAGTGGGCGCTTGGCAAGGACTAAATTCCCGCAGGCGCGACCGGGCGCCTTCGCTTTTCTGCGCTATGCTTGAGTAATGAACTGCAAGGCGCTCCTGTTTTGCTTACTTGCCGCACCGTGGGCGCGGGCGGAGACCATTACGCTGAGCAACGGCGAATGGTTGCCTTACCTGTCGGAGTCATTGCCGCATTACGGCGCCGTCTCGCGCATCGTGTCGGAAGCTTTTGCGCTGGAAGGCATCACCGTCAACTATGTGTTCCGTCCCTGGCCGCGCGCCTATGCCGAAGCCCAGCGTGGCCTGGTCAACGGTTCGCTGGTCTGGAGCGTAGGTCCGCCTGCGACCGAGCGCGCAAGGGAATTCCTCTCCAGCGATACGGTGCTGGAAGCCCAGTCCGTATTTTTCCACCGCAAAGGCTATGACTTCAGGTGGACCAGGGACGCCGACCTGGTGGGTCTGCGCATCGGCGGTGTGGCGGGTTATGAATACCGTTTCGAAGACGTGCCGGGCGTGCACCTGGACCGCGCGCCAACCGAAGAACTCAATTTTCGCAAACTGGTGGCCGGGCGCATCGACGTCGTTGCGGCCAGTCTCGATGTGGGCCGCTATATCCTGCGCACGAAATTCAGGCCGGAAGAAGCCGCCGGCGTCACTGTGGCGGCAGGCGGCCATGGCACTACCCAATACCGCCTGATCATGCGCCGCGCCGAGCCTGCCAATACCGGCTATATCGAACGGTTCAACCGCGGCTTGCGCAAGCTGAAGGAGAGCGGCAAATACGACCAGTACATGGCCGACCTGGCGGCAGGACGGTACTGAGGCGGCGCTACTTGCTGGAAATAAATAACTGTATATAATCACAGTATTTTCAGCTAGCTAACATTGGAGCCGCGATGATCGATGAATTGATGGAAGAAGAAGTCCTGGTGCAGGAAGACCGCGTCTGGCAGGACAATGGCTGGACCGCGCGCGTCATCAAGAACGAAGACGACGATGGCTGGGCGGTGGCCATGATCAAGGATGGCGAGGCCGAGCCGGCACTGGTCGGTCCCTGGACCATGGGCCGCGACAAAAAGAATCCCAAGCCGCTGGATGTGAATGCCTTCAATACCCTGGTCAAGACCGCCAACGAAGTGATCCGCCGCCATGAGCAGCAACTGCACGCGCAACTGCACCGCAGCGTGCGCGTGCATACGGAGGGCGCAGCCTATATCACCGTCAACCTCGACATCACCCCGGACGAAGACGACCCTTACGCAACCCTGACCGCTTTCGACCCATTCGGCGAAGAACAGGCCCAGGTACGCGTCGCACCGAATTTCAAGCTGAGCGTCGCGAGCGCCACGGCCTGGATGGAATCGGGATACCGCAAGCCTTCCAGTTCCCACTAAGGCAGCACTGCCTCGGCGCACCATGAAAAAAGTTCATGTGCGCCGCCTAGCCGTTCGTGACAATGCGCGAACTTTCCCGGCCATTCCACTGCTAAGCTGGTTTGCGCAAGCTCAATTGCCAGCGATCCTCGCGACGCTATAGTCGCTATTCGCCATCGAGGCGTTCTCCCGCGTTCCATCCACTCATTGCTTACCAGGAGGCTCAGCATGATCGCAAGCTCCAGCAGCAAGGTAGTCCAACTCGGTTCGTACAAGGCATCACGGCGCAATAACTCGATCTCCGGCCTGTCGTCCGGAGCCTTCATGACTGTGCAGCTTCACCTGGCCCATTCCGCAAGCTTTGCGGGAGCGGGCATCATCGCCGGCGGGCCGTTCCGCTGCGCTGAAATCTTCCAGCCGGACGAAATGATGACTGCGGAAGATGCCTGCATCGAGAACTCGCTCTACATCTGCATGAATCCATTGATCCCGCAGGTGTCGCCGGATGCGCAAAAGCTGGCAGCCATGGCCCAGGAGACCGCCAGGGCAGGGAAGATCGACGCGGTGACCAACCTGGCGGACGACCGGCTGTACATCTTCACCGGCAGCGCGGACGACGTCGTGGATTCGGACGTGGTGGCACGCACCCGCAAGTTCTATGAGCTGTTGGGAGTAAAGCCGGACAATATCCGGTATGTCGACAGCGTGCCTGCCGGGCACAGCATCATCACCGACAACCCTGAAGATTCGGCACTGTCGACCAACCAGCCGCCTTACATCAACAACGGCGGTTTCATGCAGTCGCATGACATCCTGCGCCACATCTACAGCGACCTGCAGCCAGCGGCCGACAGCCTGGCCGGTCAGCTGCTGCGTTTCGACCAGACCGAGTTCTTTGCCGACGCGCGCGACCGCGCCAGCATGAGCCAGTTCGGCTACATCTACATCCCTTCGAATGTCGCGGCAGGGCGCGTCAAGGAGCCGCGCGTGCACATTGCGCTGCACGGCTGCAAACAGGGCTACAACTACACCGACTACGTCAACGGCCGGGCGGACATCGCCAACCAGCCGCCATACGGCAATCGCTACTTCACCACCACCGGCTACAACCACATCGCCGAGAGCAACGACATCATCGTGCTCTATCCGCAGGCCGAGGGGACGGACAACGACACCGTCCAGAACCCGGATGGCTGCTGGGACTGGTGGGGCTACACCAGCGCCAATCCCCAAGCCCCCGACTACTACTCGCGCGAAGCGGTGCAGATCAAGGCGATCCACGCCATGCTCGACCGGCTCTGTGCCTAAGCGCCACTGGAGGACGATATGAGCAAACTTCCCGTTTCCGTCGGAATGAAAACCATCGACAAGCCAGGCGTGCCGGCCTTGCGCGAACCACCTGCCGCCAAGGCCCTGGCGCCGCTGGCAAATACCGTGAAGGCGAACGCGCTGGTCCAGCGGCAGGCGGCGCGCATGCTGCATAACAGCGTGCTGTCGGCCGGCCTGGCGAGCCGCTTGTCGGATCCGCAGGTCTGGAGCGAATGGGTCCAGCTGCAGGCAGCCGTCATGCAGCGGCTGCACAAGCAGAACCAGGCCTGGCGCGACGGCTGCGCCATCCTGGCAGAGGACTTCGCGCTGATCCGCCACGCTAACACGATGTCCAAGATGGCGGAAAAGCAGGGCAACTTCTTTTCGCAATGGACGCTGCTGTTGACCGACCAGGCCACCAGCCTGTTTGAACTTGTGGAAAATATCCACGTCGACTACGGTTACTGGGCCAGCCAGAAGGTTCCAATCGAAGCGAGGCAGGTATTGTCGGCATGCTAATATCCGGCGATTTCTGATTCACGGAGATGGGATGCGTTCCTTGTTCCTGGCCTTGATGGCAGCCTCATTCCCCGCGCTCGCGGCAGAGCCTTTACCGTTCTGGTTCGAAGGCGATGTGTCGCGAGTTGCGGGCTACCAGTCGGTCGAAGACCATCCTTGCGGTGCGATTGCGATCGTCAAGGTGGACAAGCTTCCGCCCTTCGGCAAGGGGCGGCTCACATCCGAAAAGGCGGTTGAACTGGACCCGTCGGGCAAGGCGATCCGGCGCTGGCCGATGCCGGTCAACTTCACGCCGGTCGCGGTGCGCGACAGGCAATTGCTGATTGAATTTGCCGGCCAGCGCTACTGGGTAGAGCCGGACGGAAAATACCAGCGCGCTGGCAAGCTGTGGCTGCCGGCGGTCAAGCCGGCCCAATGCAAGACCGCCATCGAATTCAAGGACTCGGACTACGTCCAGTGCGAGGCTTTTCCCGACCTGGGATCGCGCACGCCGCGAACCATTGCCTACGAAGGCATCTGCACGTGACGGCGCGGCGCGCCTCTGCCGCATGAGCTATTCCATAAAATCATAGCTCAATGGTTATTCCTCATAACTACGGAATAGCCAATTCGTTAATCTACACGCATTAATGATAAGCAAATGTTTCCCCGGCATTTGCAAACAGAGACGCTCGCCCATGAAAATCACATCGCTTGACTCGATAGTCTTCCTCTTTTACTTTGCCGTGGTCGCGGCCTACGGCATCTGGGTTTACCGGCGCAAAAACAGCAGCTCCGGCTCCGCCTCGCGCGACTACTTCCTGGCGGAAGGCTCGCTGACCTGGTGGGCCATTGGCGCTTCGCTGATCGCCTCCAATATCTCGGCCGAGCAGTTCATCGGCATGAGCGGTTCCGGCTTCAAGATCGGCATGGCCATTGCGGTGTATGAATTGATGGCCGCGGCCACCCTGATCATCGTGGCCGTGTTTTTCATGCCGGTCTACCTGAAGAACCACATCTACACCATGCCGCAGTTCCTCGAACAGCGCTATGGCAAGGGCGTGGCGATGACGATGGCGCTGTTCTGGCTTGGCCTGTACATCGTGGTCAACCTGACCTCCATCCTCTACCTCGGTGCCATTGCGATCAGCAGCATTTCCGGTTTGAGCGTGGGCGCCTGCATGCTGTTCCTGGCCGTGTTCGCGACGGTCATCACGCTGGGCGGCATGAAGGTAATCGGCTACACCGACGTGATCCAGGTGGTGTGCCTGGTGATCGGCGGCCTGGTGACGACCTGGATCGCGCTGGACCTGGTGGCCAGCCTGGGCGGCGGCAAAGGCGCGCTGCATGGCACGGCCGAATTGTTCGCCCGTGCCCGCGGCCACTTCGACATGGTGCTGACGCGCGACCATCCGAGCTATATGGACTTGCCGGGCCTGAGCATCCTGTTGGGCGGCATCTGGATCGCCAACCTGAATTACTGGGGCTGCAACCAGTACATCACCCAGCGCGCGCTGGGCGCCGACCTGCCGACCGCGCGCAAAGGCCTGCTGTTCGCCGCCTTCCTGAAACTGCTGATGCCTGTGATTGTCGTGTTGCCTGGCATCGCGGCCTTCGCGCTGGACCAGGCAGGTGCACTGGGCGGCGCCTTGCGCCAGGGCGGCGAGCTGAATCCTGACCGTGCTTATCCTACGCTGCTGGCATTGCTGCCCGATGGCTTGCGCGGCGTGGCATTTGCAGCCCTGACTGCCGCAGTCGTGGCTTCGCTGGCGGGCAAGGCAAACAGCATCGCCACCATTTTCACGCTGGATATCTATCGCAAGAAGCTTGCCCCCGCCGCGAGCGAAGAGCGCATGGTGTGGGTCGGCCGCCTTACCGTGGTGGCGTCGATGGCCATTGCGGTCCTGATCGCGCCGATGCTGGGCATCGACAAGAAGGGCGGCTTCCAATACATCCAGGAATATACCGGCTTCGTTTCGCCGGGCATCCTGGCCATGTTCCTGCTCGGTTTCTTCTGGAAGAAGGCGAGCAACGCAGCCGCCATGTTTGCCACCGTGGGCGGGCTGGTGTTCTCCATCATCCTCAAGTTCCTGCCGACGATGCTGGACTTGCACTTCCTGGCGCCGATCGGCTTCGCCGCCGACAACGGCAGCGGTGTCTATGAAATCCCGTTCATCGACCGCATGTTCCTGGTGTTCTGGGCCGTGGTGGCCGGCATGGTGCTGATCAGTCTTCTGGGGCGACGTGACGGCGAGACGAGGGCCATGGTGGTCGACCGCCAGCTGTTCCGTGTCGACCGCGGCTTCGCCATCGGATCGGCAGCGGTGTGCTTGCTGCTGGCTGTGGTCTACGGGGCGCTTTGGTAATACAAGAAATCATATCGCCGGGCTAACTGGCGGTCGGTCAATTGCAGGGGAACCGCGCGGCGTGAAAGCAACGCCGGTGTATCGTGTCGAAATTGGCCACTAAACGGAGTTTGAAGATGGCATTGAAAATTGGATTGGTTGGCCTGGGCAAGATCGCGGTCGACCAGCACATTCCCGCGATTCGCGGCAACAAAAAACTGGAGCTGGTGGCGGGCTGCTCGCCAGCCAGCGCGCCGGATGGCGTGCTGCGGTATCCCGACATGGGCAGCATGCTGGCGGCCCATCCTGAAATCGAGGCGGTGGCAATCTGCACGCCGCCGCAAGTGCGCCACCAGCTCGCCTGCGAAGCGATAGCGGCGGGCAAACATGTCTTCCTTGAAAAACCGCCGGCAGCGACCTTGGGCGAAGCGGCCTCCATCGCCGCCATGGCCGCGCAGCATGGCGTCACGGTGCTGGCAGGCTGGCACTCGCGTTTCGCGCCCGGCGTGGAAAGTGCCCGCAACTGGATGCTGGCGCGGCCCATCAAGGCGATCCAGGTGCGCTGGAAGGAGAATGTGCGGCAATGGCACCCGGGCCAGAAGTGGATCTTCGAAGCAGGCGGCATGGGCGTGTTCGATCCGGGCATCAATGCCTTGTCGATCCTGACGCGGCTGCTGGATGGGCATGCACTGGTGCGCAAGGCCGCGCTGCATGTACCATCCAATTGCAGCGCGCCTATCCAGGCCGAGCTGGAAATGGTGAGTGAGCGCGGCATTCCGATCGACGCGCAGTTCGACTTCCTGCAGGTGGGCCAGCAAACCTGGAGCATCCTGGTGGAGTCGGCAGCGGGGGACACGATGGCCCTGCATCTGGGCGGCCGCATCATGGAAGTCAATGGCAAGGTAGTGCTGGATGAGCCGGAGCGCGAATACCCGGCGATGTACCAGCATTTCCTGCAACTTGTTGCCGACGGCCGCGCAGACGTCGACTTCTCTCCGCTGCAAGCGGTTGCCGATGCCTTCCTGGTCGGCAAACTGCATAGCGCCGAGCCATACCACGAGTAAGGCGATCCCCTGCAACGGCTGCTCCCCGAGGCCGATACTGGCCGCGCGGGAGCCGGCGCATCATGGCAGCATCCATCAGCAGGAGGACATTGCCATGGTCAGCAAGGAGAAAATGAATCCCATTGCGCCCGACAGCCTGAAAGCGCGGGCACCCGGCGTCGAGCCGGGCAATGAGCAGCGCGGCAGCGAAACGCTGCAGCACGACAGGGCAGGCACAGGCGAGCGTGGCGGGGTCGCCAGCCAGCAGACCGGCTGGGCGGCGCGCCAGTCCGCCGAACGGATGCGCCAGCGCACGGAAGGCGGCGCCAGCATGCAGCAGGACCAGCGCGCCGGCTCGCAGGAGTCGGCGACCGGCCCTGCCGGCAAGCGTCAGACCGACGAGGCGCGGCCCAAGCTTTCGCGGGCGCGCGCGTTGGACAAGTAGATATTGTCCTTCGCCAGTGCGCGCTTGGCGCCGACGGCGTCGGCCCATTCGCGCGTCGTGGTCACGGCCGCGAAATTCGAGTGGAACACGACGCTGAAAATGCGGTGGATCTCTTCCGCCGTTGCGCGGCCGGCTGCGTTTTCGTAAGGCAGCGAACCGGTCGCGTCGGACAGGTACTCCACCGCCAGGCCCATATGCGCGGCCTCGATGATGGTCGAAGCATTGCAGTTGTGAGTCATGTAGCCGGCGATCGTCAGCGTGTCGATCTGATTGTCGGCCAGCCATTGCGCCAGGCCGGTGCCGGTGAAGCTGCTGGCCAGCTTCTTGTTGACGACATAGTCGGCCCCCAAAGCGGCCACTTCGGGATGCAGTTGCCAGCCATCCGAACCGATTGCAAACACCGGCGCGCCGGCTGGCGTGTCGTGCTGCACCACCACTACCGGTACGCCGCTCTCGCGTGCCACTTTCATGGCTTGGACAATGTTGGGCAGCGATTGCTCGACTGGCGGGTATTCGATTGGCAGCTTGCCGGTGAAGTATTCGTTTTGTACGTCGATCACGATCAGGGCGCGGCGTGGCATGATGTTTCCTCCATGTGTGTTGTTGATGGAAGAGATTTTGCGCCCTGCACCGAGATCGCAACAGTGGCCCGAGAGACAACCTGCGATATAATCGGGCCATGCGTAAAAAAGTGGCCATTATCGCTTTCGACGGCATTACGCCGTTCCACCTCTCGGTGCCTTGCCTGGTATTCGGCGGCCCGCATGCCGAACATTTGTACGATGTCATCGTCTGCGCGGCCGAAAAGGGCCCGATGCGCACGACCGCCGGCTTCGAAATCGCAACCACCAGGAGCCTGCGCGCACTGGACGGCGCGGACATCGTCATCATGCCCACCTGGCACGATGACTGCCGCCCCTCGCCACCGGCGCTGCTGCAGGCGCTGCGGCGGGCCCACGCACGCGGTTCGACCATTGTCGGCCTGTGCCTGGGCGCATTCCCGGTAGCGGAAGCGGGCCTGCTCGATGGCCGTACCGTGACGACGCACTGGGCGTTTGCCGGACAACTGGCCGAGCGCTGCCCGCAGGTGAAGGTCGATGAGGAAGTGCTGTATGTGGACGAGGGCGATGTCCTGACGTCAGCCGGCGCGGCGGCGAGCCTGGATTGCTCGCTCTACCTGCTGCGCAAGCTGCAGGGCGCGGAGTACGCGAACATGGTGGCGCGCCGCCTGCTCATCGCGCCGCACCGCGAAGGCGGGCAGGCCCAGTTCATCAATCGCCCGGTACCGGTGACCGCCAGCGACAGCCGCCTGGCGCAGGTGCTGGACTGGGTACAGCACCGCCTGGCGGAAGAGCATAGCCTGGACGCGCTGGCGGAACGCGCCGCCATGAGCCGCCGCAATTTCACGCGCCACTTCCGGCAGGCCACCGGCACCTCGTTCAAGCAATGGCTGCTGAACCAGCGCCTCACCCATGCCCAGCGCATGCTGGAAACCAGCGATGCATCGATCGAAGCGGTGGCGCAGGCGGCCGGCTTCGGCAGCGCGCTGTCGCTAAGGCAGCATTTCCGCGCCGCTTTCCATAGCTCGCCGTCTGCTTACCGCAAGCTATTTGACGCCTGACATATCCGGCAGGGTATGCGCGATGCCCTTGTGGCAGTCGATGCAGGTCTTCTCGCCGCTGGCCAGCTGGGTCGAGTGGGCGTCCACCGCGCGCTTGCTCTGGCGGGTGAAATCCATCGAGTCGAACTGGTGGCAGTTGCGGCATTCGAGCGAGTTGTTGGCCTTCATGCGCCGCCACTCATTGCCGGCAAGCTGGATGCGATGGGCCTCGAATTTCTCGCGGGTGTCGATGGTGCCGAACACCTTGCCCCACACTTCCTTTGAAGCCTGCATCTTGCGGGCGATTTTGCTGGTCCACTCGTGCGGCACATGGCAATCGGAACACTTGGCGCGCACGCCGGTGCGGTTGGCGAAGTGGATGGTGCGCTGCAGCTCGGGATAGACGTTGTCGCGCATCTCATGGCAGCCGGTGCAGAATTTTTCCGTATTGGTCGCTTCCATGGCGGTGTTGAATCCACCCCAGAACACCACCCCGGCCACAAAGGAACCGATCACCAGGAAGCCCAGGCTAAGGTGCATGCTTGGGCGGCGCAGGACGTTCCAGTAGTTTCGAATCAGCCTGAACATGGCGCCTCCTTATTTATGCTTGGCCGGTGCGGCTGGCGTGCCCGGATTCAGCATGGTGTCGACGTCCTTGAACTGGTTGGGCACCAGCGGCTCAAGGTTGGCTTGGGGTACATGGCATTGCAGGCAGAAGTAGCGCCGCGGCGACAGCTCGGCCAGGAAGTTGCCGTCGCGGTTCTGGAAGTGCGTCACGCTGATCATCGGCGCCTGGCTTTCCTGGGTGCGCGTGCGGGCGTGGCACATCATGCAGCGGTTGGCGCTTTTGTCGGTCTGGTAGCCTTCGATCTTGTGCGGGATGACCGGCGGTTGCATGGAGTAGTTGCGTACGCGCCGGATATCGCTGTTGTCCGGGTTGACCATCGGCGCCGGCTTGGTGGTGTCGGCCAGCGGCGTTGGGCCCCGCATATTGTCGAGGGCGCGCGGCGCCGGCGCTTGTGCGAGGACCGCCAGCGGCAGCAGCAGAGCAAGAAGGAATGCGAATTTTTTCATGGCCATGGCTCCTAAACTTTGCGGATGCTGACTGCGCATTTCTTGAAGTCAGTCTGCAAAGAGATTGGGCAGGTAGCGTCCAGCGTCACCTTGTTCACAAGCTGGCTGGCGTCGAAGAAGGGGATGAACACTAGTCCGCGCGGCGGCCGGTTGCGGCCACGCGTTTCCACGCGGGTCTGGATCAGGCCGCGCCTGGACTTCACTTCAATCAGGTCGCCGCGGCGTGCACCCAGGGCCTTGGCGTCTTCCGGATGCATGAAGCAGACTGCATTCGGTACCGCGCGGTACAGCTCCGGCACGCGTCGCGTCATGGTGCCGGTGTGCCAGTGCTCCAGCATGCGGCCGGTGGACAGCCAGAACGGGTATTCCTTGTCCGGCGACTCGGCCGGTTTTTCGTAAGGCAGGGCGAAGATCACTGCCTTGCCGTCCGGATGGCCGTAGAAGCGGATGTCTTCGCCCTTCTTGACGTAGGGGTCCAGGCCCTCGCGGTAGCGCCAGCGGGTCTCCTTGCCGTCAACTACGGGCCAGCGCAGGCCGCGCGCTTCGTGGTACATGTCGAAAGGCGCCAGGTCGTGGCCGTGGCCGCGGCCAAAACTTGCATATTCCTCGAATAGGCCTTTTTGGGGATAAAAGCCGAAGGCCTTGGCTTCGTCGTTCTGGTAGCCTGCTTCAACCTGCGACACTGGAAACTTGTCGACCTGGCCGTTGCGGTACAGGACGTCGAACAGCGTTTTGCCTTTGTAGGCGGGCATGGCGGCCAGCAGCGGCGCCGGCCACACTTCTTCCATCTTGAAACGCTTCGAAAATTCCATCAGCTGCCACAAGTCGGAGCGCGCCTCGCCCGGTGCGCTCACCAATTGGTGCCAGAACTGGGTGCGGCGCTCCGCGTTGCCATAAGCGCCTTCCTTTTCCACCCACATGGCGGTAGGCAGGATCACGTCAGCCGCGGTGGTGCTGGCGGTCGGATAGGGGTCGGAAACCACGACGAAAGCGTCCGGATTGCGCCAGCCGGGCAGGATTTCGCCCATCACGTTCGGGCCGGCCTGCATATTGTTGTTGCACATGACCCAGTAGGCGTTCAGCTTGCCGTCCTTGAGCATGCGGCTTTGCAGGACCGCGTGGAAACCCGGCTTTTCCGGAATGGTCCCGGGCGGCAGCTTCCAGATCTTTTCCGCGATCTCACGGTGCTTGGGATTGGCCACCAGCATATCGGCCGGCAGGCGGTGCGAGAAGGTGCCGACTTCGCGCGCCGTGCCGCATGCGGAAGGCTGGCCGGTGAGCGAGAACGGGCTATTGCCTGGCGAGGAAATCTTGCCCGTCAACAGGTGGATGTTGTACAGCAGGTTGCTGCACCAGGTGCCGCGCGTATGCTGGTTGAAGCCCATGGTGAAGAACGAGGTTACCTTGGTCTTGGGATCGGCATACAGTTCCGCCAGGCGTTCCAGGCGGTCGCGCGGGACTCCGCTCAGCTTCGATACGGATTCGACGTCATAGGCGCTGACGAACTTCGCGTACTCTTCAAACGTGCTTGGCTTGCCGCCGCCGACGTCGCCGGCATTGGTAGCGGCTTTTTGCAGCGGGTTATCCGGACGCAGGCCATAGCCGATGTCCTGGTTGCCCATCACAAAGCGCGTGTGCCGGTTGACGAAGTCCTTGTTCACGCGGTTGTTCTTGATGATGTAGTTGGCGATGTAGTTCAGGATCGCCAGGTCGGTCTGCGGCGTGAAGACGATCGGTTGGTCGGCCAGCTCAAAGCTGCGGTGCTCATACGTCGACAGCACCGCCACTTTTACGTGCGGGTTCGACAGGCGGCGGTCGGTGATGCGGGTCCACAGGATCGGGTGCATCTCCGCCATATTGGAGCCCCACAGCACGAAGGCGTCGGCCACTTCGATATCGTCGTAGCAGCCCATCGGCTCGTCCATGCCGAAAGTGCGCATGAAGCCAGCAACGGCGGAAGCCATGCAGTGGCGTGCGTTCGGGTCAAGGTTGTTGGTGCGGAAGCCGGCCTTCATCAGCTTGGAAGCCGCGTAGCCTTCCCAGATGGTCCATTGGCCGGAGCCGAACATGCCGACCGCAGCCGGGCCTTTCTCGTTCAGTACCTTCTTGAACTGCCTGGCCATTTCATCGAAAGCGGCATTCCACGACACCGGCTGGAATTCGCCGTCCTTGGCATATTTGCCGTTCTTCATGCGCATCAGGGGCTGGGTCAGGCGGTCAGCCCCGTACATGATCTTCGACAGGAAGTAGCCCTTGACGCAATTGACGCCGCGATTGACCTCAGCGTTGATGTCGCCATGGGTCGCCACTACGCGACCATCCTTGACGCCGACGTTGACACCGCAGCCCACGCCGCAGAAGCGGCAGGGCGCCTTGCTCCATTTGAGCTGTGTCTTGCTGGCGTCGGTGACGACGTTGGAGGCGGCGGCAGGCAACTGGATGCCGGCGGTGGCGGCTGCCGTCATCGCGGCAGTCTGTGTGATGAAATCACGGCGAGTTTGTTTCATTGTAGTTCCTCGTCCATTGAGTTGGCGGGTTCGGCATGCTGGTAAACCAGGGCGACGTTGAGGACGCCGGGCAGGGCCCGGATCGCGTCCATCGCGTCAAGTGTGCGGGGCGCGCTTTCCGCTTCGAGCGTGACGATCAGGCGGCCGTCCGCTTCAGCGGCGTGCACGATGCAGCGGGGCAGGATGGCTAACTGGGCACGCACTTGTGCAAGCTGTGCGGGAGCGGCGTGCACGATGACGCCGGCAATGTGGATTTCGGCAGCCATGATCATGCACCAGGCAGGCGTCCGGTGAGCAATTGGTACATCCAGACGATGAATCCATAGCCACCTACCGTTGCTACCGCGAGGATCGGGGCCAGGACCACCGTCATGAACAGGAAGACCTTCAATTCTTGCGCCTTGCTGGCGACGGGTTCATTGTTTTCCATTTGTTCACCATTTTACGGAGAAAGGTGCTTCATAAAATTAGCGCAGGTTAAGCGCTTTGCCTGACAAGAAAACTATTTGGCTGCAGGGCGCCGGGCTGCCAGGTCGATCACCGAAGCAGCTGGCCCTGTGGCAGGGATGCCCTGGCGCGCACGTGCTTCGGCGATGCCAGCTTGCGTCGAGCGGGCGAATTCGGAATCTTCGGGAACCAGTGGCAAGACGGCTAGCCATTGCTTCTCCGCGCGCGCAAAATCGCCGCGGGCGAAGGCCGCGCTGCCCGAGAGCGCAAGTGCTTTCGGCTGCAGTGGATCGATGGCCAGCGAACGTTCGACCAGCCGCTCCGGCTCCCCGGCCAGGGCGCCATCTTGCGCCGTGGCCAGCGCATCGGCATAGTCGGCCAGCACGCCCGCATCCTTTGGCAGGAGCGTTGCAAGATGGCCGTAGGCTTTGGCGGCATCCGAGTGGCGGTCCATCGCACCGTAGGAACGTGCCAGCATGTGCCAGCCGTCGATATCGTCCGGCTGCCTGCGAAGCCGTTCGGCAAGGCGTTCAATCATTGCCGGAATGTCTTCTTCCGATGGCCCATGGTCGCTTGGAGTGGCAGCCGCGGCCAGCAGCGCGGGCGGCATGGCCAGGGCGTCTGGACGGCCAACCTGCAGGTAGATGGCAACTGCCGCCGCCGGCAGCAGGACGGTGAGGCCCAGGGCCAGGCGCGTTTGCGGCTGGCCGGCCTGCGTTGCCGATGCAGGCGCCGGCCGGGCGACGACCGGTCGGCGCAGCAGCACCGGCACGATGCAGGCGAGTGCGAGGGCGGTCATCAGGCCGATGATGGCGATGAAAGTATTCATTGCTTGTCCTTCCAGAACCCGCGCAGCGCCAGGATACCGCCGGCGAGCAGCAGCAGCGGCCCGAACCACAGCAGGGCGGTGCTGGCGTTCAGCGGCGGTTCATACAGAACAAAGTCGCCATAGCGCTGCACCATGAAGTCCACTACTTGCTGCTCGCTGCGGCCCTGGGCCAGTTGCTGGTGGATCTGCTCGCGCAGGTCCAGTGCCAGCGGAGCATGGGAATCGGCCAGGCTCTGGTTCTGGCAAACCAGGCAGCGCAGTTCTCCGGCGAGCGCCATGGTGCGTGCGTCCAGCGAAGCGATGGTTGGCGTATCAGCCATTGGCCAGCTCCTTCACCATGCGGGCGACGCGCTCGCGCGTTTCCGGCGCGGACAATGGTCCGATGTGCTTCATGCGGATAACGCCGTGACGGTCGATTACAAAGGTTTCCGGGACGCCGTAGACGCCGAAATCAATGCCGATGCGGCCGTCATGGTCGAAGGCGACCTGGCGATAGGGATTGCCATTGTTCTGCAGCCAGCGCAGTGCGTCGTCGCGCTGGTCCTTGTAATTCAGGCCGATCACCGGCGCGTCGACTGCTCGCGACAGGTCCAGCAAGTCCTTGTGCTCAATGCGGCAGCCTTCGCACCAGGAAGCCCAGACGTTCAGTACCCACACGCGGCCCTGCATTTGGGCGGGCGAGATGGTGGCGGCGGGATTGTCCAGCAACGGCGCCGAGAATGGCGGCACCGGCTTGCCGATCAAGGGAGACGGCAGCTCGCGCGGGTTGAGCTGCAAACCGGCGCCGAGGAAGGCGAGCATTACGACGAACAGGGCGATGGGCAGGATGAAGCGTTTCATGGGGACTCCTGCAGCAACGCTGCGACGCGCGGCGCTGGCTGGGCGGGCGGCATTGCCCGCACTGCCGCGCGCACTGTGCGATAGCGGCGGTCGGAGGCCGCCAGCAGGCCGCCGATGGCAAACAGTACGCATCCGCCCCAGATCCAGCCAACGAAGGGCTTGAGCTGGATACGCAACAGCCAGCGTCCATCGCCGGTCGAGCCGCCAAGCGATACGTACAGGTCGCGCCACAGGCCGCGGTCGATTGCCGCTTCCGTCATCGTGTCCTGCGCCACGGTATAGCGGCGCTGTTCCGGATGAAGGAGCGCCACCGCTTGCCCCTCGCGGGCGACCGTCACGCTGGCGCGCAAAGCGGTGTAATTCGGGCCGCGCGCATCGTCCAGCTGCTGCAAGGCAAAGCTGTATTCGCCGAGCGCCGCCTGCTGGCCGGGCGCCAATACCACGTCCTGCACGAGCTCATGTCCCTTGACCATGGTGACGCCGATCACGAACACTCCCAGTCCGGCGTGCGCCGCCAGCATGCCCCACCATGATCGCGGCTGGCGCGCCAGCTTGCCGCGTTGCTGCAGCAGCTGCCAGCCGGTGCCAAGCAGGATCCAGGCTGCCAGCAGCAGCCCGAGCGAAGACATCACCGAACCGCGCATCAGCAGCGCCGCGCCGATGCCGGCGCCGAGCGCCACGGCGGCCGGCCAGCGCAGGCGGCGCGCCAATTGAGACAGCGTGCCATTGCGCCAGCCCGCGAAAGGGCCGGCTGCGGCCAGCAGCAGCAACGGCAGCATCATCGGCACAAAGACTTTCTCAAAATAGGGTGGGCCAACAGAAATCTTGCCCGCGCCAAGCGCGTCGAGGACCAGCGGGTACAGTGTGCCAAGCAGCACCGTGCCAGTGGCCGCCAGCATGACGACGTTTTGCAGCAACAGCAGCGATTCGCGCGACAGCGGCGAGAACGCGGTGCGCTGGCGCAGGTGCGGCGCGCGCCATGCATACAACAGCAGCGAGCCGCCGACCACTGCGGCCAGGTAGGCCAGGATAAACGCGCCGCGGCGCGGATCCGTGGCGAAGGCATGCACCGACGTCAGCACGCCCGAACGCACCAGGAAGGTGCCCAGCAGCGACAACGAAAATGCCAGGATCGCCAGCAGTGCCGTCCAGCTGCGGAAGGTGCCGCGCTTTTCCGTCACGGCCAGGGAATGCAGCAGGGCCGTGCCGACCAGCCAGGGCATGAAGGAGGCGTTTTCCACCGCATCCCAGAACCACCAGCCGCCCCAGCCCAATTCGTAATACGCCCAGAAGCTGCCCATTGCGATGCCCAATGTCAGGAAGCTCCATGCAGCCAGCGCCCAGGGACGCGACCAGCGCGCCCACGAGGCATCGAGCCGGCCGCCCAGCAGGGCTGCAATGGCAAAGGCAAAGGTCACGGAAAAGCCGACGTAGCCCATATACAGCAAGGGCGGATGCGCGATCATGCCCGCATCCTGCAGCAGCGGGTTCAGGTCATTGCCGTCCGGTGCCGCCGGCAGCATGCGCAGGAAGGGATTGGAGGTCAGGATCAGGAACAGCAGGAAGCCAACTGCCACCAGTCCAAGCACGCCGACCAGGCGTGCCTGCACTTCGCGTGGCAGTTGCTGCGACAGGCTGGCCGCGGCAAAGGTCCAGGCGGACAGCAACCAGGTCCACAGCAGCAGCGAGCCTTCGTGCCCGCCCCAGGCTGCGCTCAGGCGGTACTGCCAGGGCAGCAGGATATTCGAATGCTGGGCCACATAGCGCAGCGAAAAGTCATTGGCGTACAAGGCATACAACAGGCAGCCGAAAGCCAGCGTGCTGAATATGAACTGACCCGCCGCGGCCGGGCGCGCCAATGCCATCCAGCGCAGGTCGCCGCGCTGCGCGCCTGCCAGCGGCAGGAAACCCTGTATTGCGGCCAGCAGCAAGGCCAGCACCAGCGCGAAATTGCCTGTTTCCGCGATCATGGCAAGCCTTTCAGGGAAGCAGGCGCACGGCCTTGTTCCAGTGCGTGCGCAGCCTCCTTGGGCATATAGTTTTCATCGTGCTTGGCCAGCACTTCCTGCGCCAGGAACAGGGAGCCCTGGCCCAGGCGTCCTTGGGCCACGGCGCCTTTGCCTTCCTTGAACAGGTCGGGCAGGGTACCCTGGTAATGCACCGGCACTTTCTGCACATTGTCCGTAATGACGAAACTGACAGTCAGCCCGTCGTCCAGGCGCCGCACGCTGCCTTGTTCCACCACGCCTCCGATGCGGAAGATGCCATGGCGCGGCGCCGCACCGGCCACCACTTGCGAAGGCGTGAAGAAGAACACCAGGTTGTCACGGAAGGCGGACAGTACCAGCGTCGCCGCGATACCGCATGCGGCCAGGCTGGCTCCGATCAGGGCAAGGCGCTGATGGCGCGGCTTCATGCTGCACCTTCGTCGCCATGCCCGGCGACGGCGGCCTGCGCCTCGCGCTCGCGCCGTCCCAGTGCCCACACTTCCAGCATCATCAGGCCGAAGACCACACTAAAGGAACCCCACACATAGGTACCGTAGCCCCCCATGGCAAGGAAGTCCTGCAAGCTATGCCAATTCATTTCATCCTCCCGCGCAGCCATGCAGCGCTGCCGTGCCGCTCCAGCACAATGCAGCGTGCGCGGCGCAGCGCGACTGCAATCCCGTAGCACCAGAACGCCGCCACCATCAGCAGCATCGCCGCCAGCATGGCCGGTGCCATGGTCGGTGCATTGCCCAGCGTGACGGATGGTCCCTGGTGCAGGGTGTTCCACCAATAAACCGAGAAATAGATGATCGGGATGTTCACAGCACCCACCAGTGCCAGTACCGCAGCGGCTCGGTCGGCACGGCGCGGATCGGCGATCGACGCGTGCAGCCCCATGTAGCCAAGATAGAGGAACAGCAGGATCAATTCCGAGGTCAGGCGCGCATCCCACACCCACCAGGCGCCCCAGGTCGGTTTGCCCCACAGCGCACCGGTCCACAATGCGAGGAAGGTGAACAGGGCCCCGGTGGGCGCCAGTGCGCTGGCCATGATCGAGGACACCCCGGTGTGGTAGGCCAGGCCAAAGCCGGCCCATCCTGCCATCGCCATGTAGATCAGCATCGACATCCAGGCCGCCGGCACATGGACGAAAATGATGCGGTACGCATCGCCTTGCTGGAAGTCGGTCGGCGCGACCAGCAGGCCGATAGCCAGTCCAGCCAATCCAGCGAGCACGCCGAGCGCGGTGAACCAGGGGATCAGTCGTCCGGCCAGATAATAGAAATTGCGGGGAGAGGCAAAAGTGAATACCGTGAGGCGGCGCCGGACGCCGTTTGCGGTGGAATAATACGGTTGATCCATAATCTCAACTCCGTCCTACTCGTGTGCGATCCGCAGCGCCGCGGCAGTGGCCCATGGCGCAGCAGCCAGCGAACCGGCCAGCAGGGCGCCCAATAGCATCAAGTGGGGCGCACTGCCGGTGCCGTCACCGGCGGCGACAACAGCGGAACTACCAAGAATTAACAAGGGGATATACAGGGGCATCAATATCAGTGCAACCAGTACGCTGCCCCCGCGAGCGCCCAGCGCCAGGCCGGCACCAATGCTGCCCAGGAGGCTCAGGACCGGGGTGCCAAGCAGCAGTCCAAACCACAGCACGCCCGTTGCCCTGGCATCCAGGCCGTACTGCAATGCGACCAGTGGCGCCAGTACCAGCAAGGGCAGGCCGGAAGTCAGCCAGTGCGCCAGCACCTTCGCCAGCACCAGGATTTCCACTGGCTGCGGCGACAGCAGCAACTGTTCGAGGGAGCCATCGGCATGGTCGTCGGCAAACAGCCGTTGCAAGCCAAGCAGGGACGCCAGCAAGGCGGCCACCCACACGATGCCCGGTGCCACGCTGCGCAGCAATTTGGTGTCCGGTCCGATCGCCAGCGGGAACAGGGTCGTCGTCACAAGGAAAAAGGCCAGCGGCATCAGTGCGTCGCTGCGCCGGCGCAGTGCCAGCAGCAAGTCGCGCTGCATCAGCTGGCGGGCTGCATTCAGCATGGGGCTCCCAGTTGCAACTGGCGTGCGCCCGGCAGGGAAGGATCCTGGTGCGTGGTCAGGACCAGCATGCCGCCGCGCGCGCAATGCGCATGCAGGACCTGGCTCATTTGCGCCGCGGAGTCATGGTCCAGTGCCGCCAGCGGTTCATCGAGTATCCACAGCGGGCGCGCTTTCGGCAACAGCAAGCGCGCCAGCGCCACGCGCTTGCGCTGGCCTTGCGAGAGCAGGCGCACCGGTCGCTGGGCCTCCGCCTTCAAGCCGATTTCATCGAGCGCCAGGAGGGCGTCTTCGCAACTGCATCGTTCGCCGGGCAGGCCGCCCAGCGCCAGGTTTTCCCAAGCCAGCAAGTCGGGCTTCAAGCCGTCTGCATGACCGATGTGGAGCAATTGGGCATGGTAGTGGGCGCGTGTAGCGAGGACAGGTTTGCCTTCCCAATGCACGGCGCCGCGGTCAGGCAGCGCGAGTCCGCACAGGGAGCGTAGCAGCGTCGTCTTGCCGCTGCCATTGCGGCCCTGTACCCAGAGCGCCTCGCCGGCTTGCAGCGCAAAGCTGACGCCCGCGAACAAGATGTTGCGGCCGCGCCGGCATGTGAGCTGTTGACAGGTCAATCCCATGAATCCCCTCATCGAAGTGACTGTCATCCTATCAGCCGCATGTTCGCTTGCCAGCACCAAATTGGCAAATCTATAATCTAGATCATGTTTCCCCGAAATTTTGTACGCTTCCTGGTTTTTTCCCAGTTTGCTGTATCCATCCCATTGTTTGCCGCCGCAAGCGAAGAGCCAAAGCGCCGCAGCATCGCTGCGCATGTGGCGCCGCAATCGCTTGCGCTGCAGCTTGACGGCCGCCTCGATGACGCGGCCTGGGAACTGGCGCCCGTCAATACGCGCTTCTACCAGTTCCAGCCGGAAGATGGGCGCGATGCTCCTGAACATTTGCGCACCACGGTGCGTGTGCTGGTGGACCAGGACGCGCTGGTGTTCGGCATCCGCGCCTGGAACGGCGACCCCAAGACCCTGAACGGCACGCTGGCGCGGCGCGACAAGGTGGACCGCGACCAGGATTTCATCGGCATCTGGATCGACCCAAGCGGCCATGGCCGCTCGGCGCAATTCGTGCGCATCAATGTGGCAGGCGTCATGAGCGACGGCATCTATCGTGCCGATGAAGACGAAGAAGACCTGGGTCCCGACTATCCAGTCGAGAGCGCAGTTCACCTGCTGCCCAATGGCTATACGATGGAAGTGCGCTGGCCGCTATCGAGCCTGCGCTTTCCCTATGGCGAGGGCAAGCCATGGCGCCTGATGGTGGAACGCAGCGTGCCGCACGAAGACAATATGCTGCTGCTTAGCGCGCCGCTGAAAAAGGAGTCGCTGCATTTCATCGCCGAGATGGAGGAAATCGAAGGCATGGCGCAAGTGCTGCCAACAGTGCAGGACAAAGCCTTCTGGGAATTCCGCCCGGAGCTCACGCAGCGCTTTAATCGGGACTACGGCCAGCGCAGCAGCCAGACCAGCCTGGGGCTGGACATCGGCGCCCGCCCGCGCGCAGACTGGGTCTTCAACGCCACGCTGAACCCCGACTTCTCGCAAGTGGAGATCGACGCCCCCACCAGCAACGGCACCAACCGCATCGCCCTGAGCCTGCCCGAAAAGCGCGGCTTCTTCCTCGAAAGCGCGGACGTGCTGGGCATGCGCCTGCCGGCGTTCTACTCGCGCACCGTGGCCGATCCGCGCTGGGGCATGCGCGCAACATGGCGCGGCACCGATGCCGACGCAACGGGCCTGGCATTGGATGATCGCGCCGGCGGTGTAGTCATGCGCGGCAGTCCATATGAAACGCAGGAACACGCCAGTGCCGGCGACAGCAAGGTGACGCTGTTGCGTTCCCGCCGCCATGGCGAGGAAGCCGTAGCGGGCGTTTTCCTGTCCGACCGCGATTATGGCGATGGCGCGCGCAATACCGGACTGGGCACCGACGGCCAATGGCGCGCGCCGGCCAACGGCAGTGGCCATCTCCAGCTGGCTTGGACCGCCATGGCGTCGCGCACCACCGCCCAATTCGACAGCGAAGGCCGCGCCCTTGCCAGCGAGGCGCGCAACAGCGGTTACGGTTATGGCAGGCTGAATTACAGCTCCGATGACTGGCTGAATATCGCGCAGCTCGAAGTCATCGGCACCAACTTCGCCAACGACAATGGCTTCGTGCCGCAAGCGGGCATCATCAAAGGCGACGTCGAGCTGAACCGGCGCACCGGCGCGCGCAACCTCGCGCTGTTCGAAGCCTACGAAACGGAGCTGCACCTCGGCCTGCACGAAATCCGCACCTTGGCGCACGAAACCGTGCAGCGCTGGGTACGGCCCGGCATCTGGTTCTACGCCGGCCGCCAGACCCGCTACTGGGCCGACTTCGGCTTTGACCGCCAGCGCGGGCACACCGGTGCAATGCTGCACAAGACACCGGCGGTGCACATGGGCATCGAAAGCACGCCTTCGTCGTGGTTCGTCAAGCTGAAGGGCGAGCTGACGCTGGGACGCCAATTGGATGTGGAAGCGGACCAGGTAGGGAAGGGCGGCAACCTGGAACTGGAAGCCAACCTGCGCTTTCCGCTGCCCGGCGGCTGGAGCCTGGAATCGGACCACCGCTGGAACCGCGCCTGGGTCAAGCACCGCAGCCTGCAGGATTTCAGCGACACGGGATGGCGCTGGGTGGGCACCCTGCACGCCACGCCGCGTGACGCCCTGCGCATGATTGTGCAGAACACCTCGTCGGAGCGGCAGGACTTGCCGCCACAATTGCTGGAACCATGGAGCGAGCGTTACCGCCATCGCTCACTGCTCTACAGGCGTACCACGCGCCACGACCGCATCGTCTCGATCGGCGCCACGACGGACGCCAACGGCGCCCTGCCGGGCTCAAGCAAAGGCCTGACCCTGAAGGTCCAGTGGGGAATCTGAATTCGGAGTCAGGTCTGTCATTCGGACACCGACGACGCACTTTTGCGCCAGATCAAGACAGAGCGTTTCTTGCGATGCGCGCACATTGCCAATGTGGTTTTTGCGCGCGTATTGAGGCAGATCAAAGGTCAGGTCTGCGTGTCCAAATGACAGACCTGGCCCCGAATTTCAGAAGCTGCGGGTCAGGCTGACCGACAGGGTGCGGCCGCGGCCGGCGAAGTGGGAGACGGGGTCTTTGTAGCTGACCGATTGCGGGTAGTAGCCGATGTATTGGCGGTCGGTCAGGTTTTCGATGCCTACGCCGACCTTGCCCCACGGGGAGTCGTAGCTGCCCGCCAGGTCAACCAGGGTGTAGCCGTTGAAGTGCTCTTCCAGGTTGGTGGTGCGCACGGTGCGGCCGATGTTGATGTCGCGGTCGAACAGCGTGGTGGCCTGCAGGCGCATATTTGCCTTGGGCAGGAACTGCCAGTTGGTGCCGGCCACCAGCTTTCCCGGCCCTTGCGAGCGGGCGCCCAGTTCGATGTCCATTGGCGCGCCGGCCGCAGTAGCTGTCTTGCCCATGGTGCGGGCGAATGAGCCGAAGGCCGACAGGGTTTTCGTGGCGCGCAGTTCGCCCGAGATCTCCCAGCCGCGCACAGTGGTCGGCACGCGGTCCAGCTGGCCAATGCCGGCGGAGTTCACGCGCAAAGCGGTGCCCAGCTTCGAGCGCGATTCGTAGAACGAGGCGCCCACGCTGCCCATGACGCCGCGCCAGTTCACGCCGATTTCGTTGTTGCGCGTGATGACAGGTTCCATGTCGAACAGCCTGTCCACCGACTGGCCAGGCTTGTTCACCGCGCGCAGCACCAGGCCGACGTCCGGCAGGCCGAAGCCTTCGGCGCTGGAGACGAAGGCGGACCACCTCTGGTTGAAGCGCCACACGGCGCCTATGTTTTTCACATTCTTGGTGAAGGAGCGCTCGCCGCCTTGCACCAGGCGGTTGCCGTAGGCAGCGAGGGTGGTGTAGCTGTCGACATTCAGCTTGGCGTCTTCGTGGCGGATGCCGCCGCGCACGGTGAGCGGGCCGATTTCATATTCGAGCTGGGTGAACGGGGCCAGCGAGGTGAAGTCCAGGGTCGGTACCCAGGTGCGGCCGGTGCCGGCCAGCCATTGCTTGGTGCGGTCGCGCAGGTAGTCCAGGCCGGCCGTGAATTCCAGGCCGTCGACCAGGGTGTTCGGGCGCACGTAGGTCATCTTGGCGCCGTATTTGTCGGCGACCACTTCGGACTGGTCGTACAGCGTGCCTTTCGGCGCAATCGCTGCGTCCTGGAAGGTGGAGGTGTTGGTTGCGCCGTACAGTGACGCGAAGTCCTGCTTGAAGACCTGTGCGTTGAAGCTGCCGCCCAGCAGGTCGTTGTGGCGGTATTCCAGGCTGCTGGTCTCGACCTTGTTGCGTGGTGGCGCGCCGGGCGGCGTGCCAGGCGTGGAGCTGGTCGGGGTGCCGGTGCTGAAGTCGGCGTTAACTGGCTTGTAGTCGCCATCGCCTTCCATGCGGAAGCGGTTGATGGTCAGTTGCAGGCGCTGGTCGCCGAAGTTCTTGCCGATCTTGAAGAACAGGTCGGTGCCTTGCGAATCCATGGTGTCGCCTTGCACGGCTTCGATGCCGAGCGGGCGGCCCTTGCCGTCGTAGCCGAGGCCGCGCCGCTGGATGCTGCCGAAAGCGAGCAGGTCGAAGTCGCCCGACTTGTGCTGCAGGGTGTAGCCGGTTTTCCAGTCCAGGCTGTCGTGCCGCAGCTGGGACGACATGCGCACATTGACCGATTGCGAGGTGCCTTCCGCCTTTGGCGACTTGGTGATGTAGTTGACGATGCCGCCGGTGGCGCCCATGCCCTGCATGGCGGAGGCGCCGTTGATCACTTCCACGCGTTCGATGATGGCGGTATCGGCCACATAGCCTTCGCGCATGCCGCCGCGCAGCGGGTTGGTTTGCGGTACGCCGTCCAGCAGGATCAGGGCGTTGCGGCCGCGCAGCGATTCGCCGGTGGAGCTCATTTTCTGGCGGCTTGGGGCGTAGCCGGGGATGTAGGTGGCCAGCGCGGCGGACGGGTCGTCGGCCAGCAGGTATTGCGCTTCCAGCTCTTTTTGCGAAATCACGCTGACGGCGCCGGGGATCTTGTCCACGCTCTTGCTGTTGCGGGTTGCCGTCACGACCACTTCTTTCATCGGTTCCCCGGCGCTTTGTGCCAGTGCTGCGCTCCCGGAGAGGGCGAGGCAGGCCAGTGCTACGGCACGGGGGAGGGGATTCAGCGCGGTCATACAGTGACTCCTAAACAGAAAGATACAAAACAAGGCAGCAATGATAATCATTCTCATTTATAATTTCAAACACTTTATTGCTGACGTAAAAAATGCTGACCGGTTTGCTGCGTGCGCGGCTGCGCGATATCCACCTGTATGTGTCCCTGGTTTTCGGGGCGATTTTCGTCATCGCCGGCCTGACCGGCGTGCTGATCGCCTGGACCCATGAGCTGGATGGGGCGCTCAACCCGGGTCTGCTGCATTCGCGCGGCGCCGACGGCAAGGCCGATGTGGCGCCGACGCCAGCCCAGGTGCAGGCCGCGGTCGACCGCCTTTCCGCTGAACCTGCTTACGGCAAGCCAACCATGCTGATGCTGCCGTTTGAGGCCGACGATGTGTACGTGGCCTGGTACCGCAAGCCGAACAAGGAAAAGGGCAGCTTCGACACCGATATTTCGCGCCAGGTCATGCTGGACCGCTACTCGCTGCAGATCCTCGGCGAGCGCAATTACGGTGAATTTGGCCTGTCGCGTGCGCTGGTCATGCCAACCCTGTTCCACCTGCACCGCTATCTATTTGCCGGCGACGTCGGCAAGACCGTGATCGGTATCGCCGGCTTGCTGCTGACCATCACTTCGCTGCTGGGTTTCGCACTGTGGTGGCCGAAGCATTCCCTGGCCAGCCTGCGCAAGGCGCTGGCGGTGCGCGGTGCCCTGGCGTCGCGCCAGTTCAATTACAGCTTCCACCGCTCGGCGGGTTTCTTCATGACGCCGGTGCTGGCGGTGCTGGGCTTTACCGGCCTGGCAATGAATCTGCCGGACTGGGTCAGGCCGGTGGTGGGGGCGGTGGCGACGCTGGAACCTAATGGCAAGGTGGCCAATGGACCGGCCGATGGGCGCAAGCCGATCTCCGTGGCGGAGGCGCTGGACATCGCCCAGCAACGCGTGCCGCAAGGCCGTCTGTCGCGTGTGTCGCTGGGCTCGGCCAAGGCGCCCTACGAGATCCGCCTGCGCCAGCCCGGCGAGATTCGCGAAGGCGATGGCAGCACACGCGTCAGCGTCGATGCGTTCAGCGGCGCGGTGCTGCGCCTGCGCGATCCACTGAATGCCGCCGCGGGCGATACCTTCTTCAACTGGCAATTCCCGCTGCATACCGGGGAAGCTTTCGGCATGGCGGGCAGGGTGCTGGTTTCCTTCAGCGGACTGGCGCCGCTGGCCTTCATGGTCACCGGCCTGGTGTTGTGGCTGGGACGCCGCGCGATGCACCGCAAGGCGCGCGCCGCGGCTGCGAAAGCTAGCATTAAAGAAGTTAAAGAAGTTGCCAACCGGTCACAACCACACTTAGAATTGAGTAGTGAAAATGTGTGAGAATTTGTGGTCGCGGCACGATGAATGCACTGAACCTTAATCCGGCAGTATTGCTGGAAATCATCAATCTTCAAACCGATATCGCGCGCCAGGGCCTGGACCTGGGCGGCGTCATGCAGCTCGTTTGCCAGCGCGCCGGCGCCCTGTGCGGCGCCACGGCCGCCGTGGTGGAACTGGCCGAAGGCAGCGACATGGTCTACCGCGCTGCCGCCGGGGTGGCCGAAGGTGCGCTTGGCCTGCGCCTGAAGCGGGAAGGCAGCCTGTCCGGCCTGTGTGTGGCGCAGGACAAGATCCTGCAATGCGACGATGCCGAAACCGATCCCCGTGTCGACCGTGCGGCCTGCCGCAGGGTCGGCCTGCGTTCAATGCTGGTCGTGCCCTTGCGCCATGAGGGCGAGACCGTCGGTGTGCTGAAGGTCGGCGCGCCGCACGTCAATGCCTTCGACGCCTACCAGGCGCAAATTCTCGGCCTGCTGTCGGAACTGATCGGGGCCGCCATTTTCCATGCCGTGCAATACGAATCGAGCGACCTGTATTACCGCGCCACACACGATGCCCTGACCAGGCTGGCCAACCGCGCCCTGTTCTACGACCGCCTGCGCCAGCAGCTGGCGCAGGCCAGCCGCGCTTGCGCCAGTGTGGCTGTGTTGAACATCGACATGGACGGCCTGAAGGCGATCAATGACAACCTGGGTCACCGTGCCGGCGATGCCGCCATCTGCCAGGTGGCTGAGCGCATTTCGCGCGAGCTGCGGCAGGAAGACCTTGCGGCCCGCCTGGGCGGCGACGAATTCGGCATCATCCTGTGCGGGGTGCGCGACCGCGATGGCGTCGGCAACAAGTGCAACAGCATCACCAACGCCATTGGCGAGCCGTTCGAATTCGAAGGCCGTGCGCTGCGGCTGGGCGCCAGCATCGGCTTCGCCATCAGCCCGGAGGATGGCCAGGACATGGAGCAGTTGATCGAACTGGCCGACCAGGCCATGTATCGCGCAAAACACGCACGCAAAGCTGTTGCAGCATAGTATTGTTTGGAACTGTAGCGCATAGCCTGATAGTATTGGTCGCATCTCCCCGAAACAATAAGAAAGCGAGGGTGTGATGAAACGCTGCTTCTGGTTGGCGGCTTTGCTGCCGCACGCGGTCATGGCGCAAGAGCCTCCAGCGCCTTCCCTGACCAGCACCGTGACGTTTGCCAGCCAATACGTTTCGCGCGGCATCCGGCAAACCTGGGACAAGCCGGCGCTGCAGCTGGGCGTCGATTATGCTCACCCGAGCGGACTGGTTGCCGGGACGTGGGCGTCGAACGTCAGCGACAAGTTCATTGAAGACGCAAAGATCGAATGGGACCTGTATGCCGGTTATTCAGCCAGCAAGGGCGATATCGGCTACAGCCTGATCCTCTACGAATATCTCTATCCGGGCGCCAAAGTCAGCGCCACCGATACCACCTTCAACTACACCGAGCTGTCGCTGGGCCTGACCTACAAGTCGGCCTACATCAAGTACAACTATACGGTCAGCCCGCATTTCTTCGGCATCACGCATGGACGCGGTACGCGTTACCTGGATATCGGCCTGAACCAGGACCTGGGCAATGGCTACACGCTCAACCTGCACGCCGGCGATGCGCGCGTGGGCGGGGCCGGCAACGATATCTGGGATTGGCGCGATGCCAAGGCAGGCGTCACCAAAACGCTGGAGGGCGGCTGGTCGGTCGCAGCGGCTGTCACGCGGGGCTGGGGCGCCACCAATGTGTATCGCGATTACACCAACGGCGTGCCTGACGCCAATGGCCAGCTGGCCTATTCAAACACGGAAAAAGCCACCTTCGTCCTGACCGTCGCAAAGACCTTCTGAGGAGCGTCGCATGCTGTCGAACCTCTCGCTGAACGCCAAGATCAGCATTACGGCCACCACGCTTGTGGTGCTGAGCCTCGTGATTACCGCGGCGGTAACGGGCTTCGCAAGCAGCCGCACGGCGGAACGCGATGCGATGGACCTGGCGCGCACCCAGGCTGCCGCTGCGGCGTCGGCGCTGCAATCGCGTATCGGCCGCAACCTGGCGACCGTGATCCAGCTGGGCGCGACCCAGCGCGCGACGCGCGGCGCCAACCTGCCGCTGTCGCGCGAGCAGACCGGTGAAATCACCAAGACCGTGGCGCTCGGTTCCGATGACCTGATCGGCGCCGCCGTGACCTGGGAGCCAAACGCGCTGGACAACAAGGACGCCGAGTACGCCAACAAGAAGCCGGAGTATGATGCCAGCGGCCGCTACATGCCTTACTACACCAAGGCGGCGGGCGGCGGCACCAACGTCGAGCCGATCGTGTTCGACCCGAAGCCGGGCGCCAACGACTGGTATGACATTCCCAAGCGCACCGGCAAGGTCTTCTTTACCGAGCCGTACGCTTATCCGGTGAATGGCAAGGACGTGCTGATGGCGTCGCTGGTGGCGCCCATCATGATCGAGGGCCAGTTCCGCGGCACGGCCAGTGCCGACTTCATGCTGACGCGGCTTGGCGAAATTCTCAAGGGCTTGAAATCAATCGAGGGCGGGCGCCTGTCGCTGGTGTCGAATGGCGGCCTGTATGCGAGCAGCCCGAGCGAAGCCTTGATCGGCAAGCCTGCCAGCGATATCCCGAAGGAAGGCCTGGAGGCGATCCGCACCGGCAAGCCCTACGAATATACGGACAAGGACCAGATGGTGCACCTGCTGCAGCCGCTGTCACTGCATCCGGACATCGCACCGTGGGCGGTGAAAATGAGCTTCCCGCATGCGGTGGCCACGGCGCCGGCGCGCGAGCTGCTGAAATATACCTTGCTGGTGTCGCTGGTGTGCGCGGTGGCCACGGGCTTGATCCTGGTGACCGTGCTGTTCCGCCTGATGCGGCCGGTGCGCGAGCTGGCCGATGCGATGACCGGCCTGGCCAGCGGCGATGCCGATCTGGGCGCGCGCCTGGAAGTGCGCGGCAAGGACGAGCTGGCGGTGATCGGCAGCGGCTTCAACACCTTCATTGCGAAGATCCACTCGGTGCTGGCGCGGGTGCGCGACTCTTCCGAGAACGTGGCGACGGCCAGCATGGAAATCCGGCAGGGCAATACCGACCTGTCTTCACGCACTGAGGAACAAGCCAGTGCGCTCGAGGAGACCGCGGCCACCATGGAGCAGCTGACCAGCACCGTGCGGCAGAATGCGGACAATGCCCGCCAGGCCAACCAGCTGGCCGCGCAAGCGTCGGAAGTGGCGGCGCGTGGCGGGCAGGTGGTGTCGCAGGTGGTCGACACCATGGCCTCGATCAACAATTCCTCGCGCAAGGTGGTGGACATTATTTCCGTCATCGACGGCATTGCCTTCCAGACCAATATCCTGGCCCTGAACGCCGCGGTGGAGGCGGCGCGCGCCGGCGAGCAGGGGCGCGGCTTCGCGGTGGTCGCGAGCGAGGTGCGCAACCTGGCGCAGCGTTCGGCGGCAGCGGCGAAAGAAATCAAGGAACTGATCGGCAGCTCGGTCGGGGAAGTGGAAGCGGGCAGTGCGCTGGTGGCGCAAGCCGGCACCACGATGGACGAAGTGGTGGCCAGCGTGCGCCGCGTGAGCGATATCGTCAACGAAATCAGCGCGGCCAGCGGTGAGCAGAGCAATGGCATCGGCCAGGTCAACCAGGCGATCAGCCAGATGGATGGCGTCACGCAGCAAAATGCGGCGCTGGTCGAGCAGGCTGCTGCGGCGGCGGAAAGCCTGCAGCAGCAGGCTGCCACGCTGGTGGCCCTGGTCGGCGAGTTCCGCATGGAGCAAGCTGTGCGCGCTCCAAGCAAGGTGAGTGCTAGTCTGGCCCTTTCCGAAAGGAGGCCGTCATGACCCAGCAACAATACCAAAGCTGCATTGAAGCCTGCAACGATTGCGCCGCCGCCTGCGACCATTGCGCCGCCAGCTGCCTGCAGGAGCAGGATGTCACGAGCCTGGCCCATTGCATCGCTACCGATATCGACTGTGCCCAGGTGTGCCGCGTCTGCGTGGGACTGATGCAGCGCGGCAGCAAGCTGGCTTCAACCCTGTGCCAGGCTTGCGCCGATATCTGCGATGCCTGCGCCGATGAGTGCGAACAGCACACCCATGAGCATTGCAAGGATTGCGCCATCGCGTGCCGCCGCTGCGCCAGCGAGTGCCGCAGCATGGCCGGCATGGCGCAGTCGCAAGTGCGGCCGGCGGCCATCCCGCCGCGCCATTGATCAGAAGCGGCTGGAGGGCCAGCTCTTCTTCTCGCCCTTGTCGGCCTTGGCAGGCGCCGCGAAATCGCGCACCGACAAGATGCGCTCGGCGCCGACCGTATTGACCGCAAAGCCGTTGCGGCCGGCTGCCTTGACGCAGTAGAGCGCCTGGTCGGCTGCCAGCATCACCTTGTCGACGTCGGCCGGCAGTTCGGTCGTGAGCGCGATGCCGATGCTGGCGGTGACATTCAGCGGCCGCCCATTCACTTCGAATGGCGCCTGCATGGCGGCCACGATTTTCTGGCCCAGCAGGTTCACGTCGTGGCCTGCCTCCAGGTGTTCGAACACGATCACGAATTCATCGCCGGCAATGCGCGCTACCGTATCGGTGCTGCGCACGGCATTGCGCAGGCGGTCGGCGAACTGCACCAGCACGGCGTCCCCGGCCTGGTGGCCGAAGTTGTCGTTGATCCCTTTGAAGTAATCGATGTCGAGCACGGCCAGGCCGATCTGCTGGCCGGCGCGGATGGCACGCTTCAGCGCCTGCGGGAAGAACTCGTCGAACATGCGGCGGTTGTGGGCGCCGGTCAGCGGGTCGGTGGTCGCCAGGCGCTGCAGGTTGCGTTCGGCCATCTGCTGCTGGCGCGCGACCTGGTAGAAGGCGCGGCTCAGGTGGCCGAATTCATCGGGCTGGCCGGAGTTGAGCTGTTCGATATCGATGTTGCCGCGGCCGAAAGAGCGCACCTGGCCGTACAGGGTGTACAAGGGCGCCAGCATGGCGCGCAGCAGCAGCCAGGCGGCCAGGCCGGCGACCAGGGCTGCGACCGACGCGGCACCCAGGGCGCGCCAACGCAGGCTGGACATGGAGGCGAAGGCATCGCGGATAGGGAAGGACACGGCGATCGTCCAGTCGGCCTTTTGCAGGCGCTTATGCGCCAGCAGCACAGGCTTGCCGTCATCGATCGCATCGTCGCGCCAGCCATCTTCGCTGGCAAGCACGGTCTGGCCCAGGGTGCCCGGGCCCGCAGCCGGGGTCAGTACGCGATTCTGGTCGGGGTGGTACAGGGTGGTGCCGTCGGCGGTCAGGATGAACAGGTAGCCTTCCGCCCGGCCGCGCAGGGCGTTCAACTGGCCGGCAAAGGCCGGGCGCTGCAGGTCGATGGTGCCGACCAGGATGTATTCGATGCCGCCGTCGCGGTGGTACACCGGCTGGGTGATCGCCAGCACGGGGCGGCCGGACAGCACGCTGCGGAATGGCTCCGACACAATGCCTTCCTGGGCAGCAACGGTGGCGCGGAAGTATTGCCGGTTTTTGCTGTTGAGCTTGCCGATCATGCGGCGGTCCTGCAGGTTGGCGACCAGTTTGCCGTCGGCATCGTAGGCGGTCACGTTGAAGAACTCATCGCGCAGGGCTCCGCGCAGTTCGAGCTGGGCCTGGATGCGGGACGGCGGCATCGGGTCCGCTTGCAGGCTTTCCGCCAGGCCGCGCAATACTTGCTGTTTGGAAGTGATGTCACGGTCGAGATAAGCTGCGGCACTCGACAGCATGGACATTTCCTGCGCGGCAATGACTTTGCGCATTTCCTGCTCGGCCACCAGCAGGGAAACGCCGGCGATCAGGGCAGTGGCGAACATGACCATCAGCACCAGCAGGGCCGTGATCTTGAATTTGAAGGTCTGGAGTTTGGGGATTTGGCGCACAACCATCTCCTGAAGGGGAGAGTGCCAGGCGAGGGTTTGGCCAGAAGGAAACGTTGCGCGGGGGTAAGGCGCAGGTGAAGTATAAAGCAAGTCGGCGTTCTGGGCTACTGCGGTGTATCGCTCGTTGTCGCAGGGCAACTCAGCCGTGGTTCGCTGCGTTTATGTTAACATCGCGGCCTTGACAGAATGGCCGGAGATTCCTGTGCAGCATCCGATTCGCTTCTATAAAAAACCCGCTGGCGGCCTGGGTTCGCTGCATGGCACCGCCAAGGCCCTGCGCAGCAATAGCCCGCTGCCGGCCTTGAAGGTGCTGCCGCAGTTGAACCAGCCGGGTGGCGTAGACTGCCCGGGCTGCGCCTATCCCGATTCGCCCAAGGACAAGGCGGTCGATTTCTGCGAGCAGGGCGCGTGGGCGGTGGCGCATGAGTCCACGGCGCGCCGCGCCACGCCGGAGTTTTTCGCGGCGCATCCGCTGGCGTCGCTGCGCCAGCACGCCGAGTGGGAACTGGAAGGCTTCGGCCGCCTGACAGCTCCGATGCTGTACGACCGCGCCAGCGATACCTACCGCGAGATCGCGTGGGAAGAAGCCTTCCAGCTGGCGGCCGGCGCGCTGCGTGCGCTCGATGCGCCGGGCAGGGCGGTGTTCTACGCCTCCGGCCGCAGCAGCAATGAGGCGGCATTTCCTTACCAGCTGTTCGCGCGCGCCTTCGGCACCAACAACATGCCCGACTCGTCGAACTATTGCCACGAGTCCTCCGGCATGGCGCTGGGCACAACGCTGGGGGTAGGGAAATCCACCGTCACGCGCGAAGACTTCGACCATGCGGAAGCGATCTTCTTGTTCGGCCAGAATCCGGCCACCAATCATCCGCGCATGCTGGGCGACTTGCGCGAAGCGTCGCTGCGCGGCTGCCGTATTGCTGCCTTCAACCCGATGCTGGAGCCGGGCCTGCGCGGTTTCGCCGACCCGCAGTCGCCGGTCGAAACGCTGACCGGCCGCGGCACGCGCATCGCCAGCGAGTACTTCCAGGTGCGCGTGGGCGGCGACCTGGCGGCCATTACCGGCATGTGCAAGGCCGTGCTGGAAGCGGAGGACGCGGGCGGCAAAGTGCTGGACCGCGACTTCATCGCGCGCCATACCAGCGGCTTCGAGGAGTTCGCCGCCACGGTGCGTGCGCAATCGTGGCAGCAGGTGGAGCAGGATAGCGGCCTGTCGCGCGAACAGGTCGAAAAGGCGGCGGCGATGTATATCGCTTCCAAGGCCACCATCGCCACCTGGTGCATGGGCCTGACCCAGCACGAGTACGCGATCGAAACGATCCAGATGCTGGTCAACCTGATGCTCTTGCGCGGCAATGTCGGCAAGCCGGGCGCGGGCCTGATGCCGGTGCGCGGCCATTCGAACGTGCAGGGCGACCGCACCGTCGGCGTGACCAACCGTCCGAAGAAGGAGTGGCTGGAAGGGCTGGAGCGTGTGTTCGGCTTTACGCCGCCGGCGGCGCATGGGCTCGACGCGGTCGCCGCCATCAAGGGCATCATGGACGGTTCGGTGCATGCCTTCCTTGGCCTGGGCGGCAACTTTGCCGTAGCCGGGCCGGATACGCCGCGCGTGCTGCAGGCGATGGAGCGCCTGCAGTTGACCGTGCATATCGCCACCAAGCTGAACCGTACCCACCTGCATCCTGGCCAGGTCGGCCTGCTGCTGCCTTGCCTGAGCCGCACCGAGCGTGACGAGCAGCAGGGGGGGCGCCAGTTCGTCAGCGTGGAAGACACGGCCAGCATGGTGCATGCGTCGGCCGGCCGCAGCGACCCGGCCAGCGCCAAGCTGCGCTCGGAGCCGCATATCGTGACCGAGCTGGCGCGCCATACGCTGGCCGCCGGCGCGGCCATGCCGGGCATCGACTGGCAAGCCATGGGCAGCGACTACAGCGTGACGCGTTCGCTGATCGAGCAGGTTGCCAGCACTGCCGTGGCGGGCTTTGAACAGTACAACGACCGCATTGCGCAGCCGCGCGGCTTCCACCTGCCGAACAGTGCGCGCAACCGCGACTGGAAGACTGCCAGCGGCAAGGCGCAATTCACCGCCATCGCGCTGCCGCAGGACACCATCATGGGCCGCGCGCGCGCGGCTTTTGGCGACAATGTGCTGTGCCTGGCCACCGTGCGCGCGCACCGGCAGTACAACACCACCGTCTACCGTGACACCACGGGCGAGGTGGACCGCTACCGCGGCGTGCACCACACGCGCAAGGTGCTGTTCATTTCCGCCGGGACGATGGCGCGCCTCGGCTTGCGCGACGGCCAGCTGGTTGACGTTCACGCTGCCGCGCCGGATGGCATCGCGCGCCAGTGCAGCGGCTACCAGCTGGTGCAGTATGACGTGCCCGATGGCGACGTGTTCGGCTATTTCCCGGAGTTGACGCCCCTGATTTCGCCGGCACTGGTGGCGCGCGGCTCGGCCACGCCGGCCTTCAAGGAAGTGCCGGTGCTGCTCAAGCCCGCGGAATAATCGGTTCTTCGTGGTGCATCGGCGCATCGAGCGGGATGGTGATGCGGAAGGTGGTGCCCACGCCAGGCATGCTGTCGACGTGGATCTTGCCGCCCAAAATCGTGGTGACGATGTTGTGCACGATGTTCAGGCCCAGGCCTGAACTGCCGGCACTCATGCGGGTAGTGAAGAAGGGATCGAAGATGCGATTGAGGTGGCCGGATGCAATGCCGGCGCCGTCGTCGCTGATGATGATCTCGGCGTGATCGCCGGACGGCACCGGCACCGTGATCGATAGCCGGCCATGGCTGCGCGTATCGAAGCCGTGCATGAGGGCATTGTTCACCAGGGCTGCCAGCACCTGGCCCAGCGGGCCGGGATAGCTGTCCATCGCCACCAGCGGCGCCACGTCGACAATGATTTCGTAGGGCGTCTTGCGCAGCACGGGCGACAGGGTGTTCATGTTTTCCTGGATGACGGCGCCCAGGTCGAACCTGCGGCGCTGCGAGCTGGTGCGGTCCACCGCGACCTGCTTGAAGCTCGATACCAGGTTGGCGGCGCGTTCGATATTGCGGGTCAGCAGCAGGCCGACGCCGTCGGCCTCGTCAAGGAACTGCTGCATGTCCGAACGCCGCAGGCCTTGTTCGAAACGCTGGCCCAGCGCATGGATCTTGTCGTTCAGCGTGCTGGCGGCGACCATGCAGTTGCCGATCGGCGTGTTGAGTTCATGTGCGATGCCGGCCACCATCGAACCAAGGGCTGCCAGCCGTTCACTGCGTGCCAGTTCATCCTGCGCATGCCGCGCCGCTTCCGTGCGCTCGGCCACGCGCCGCTCCAGCGTTTCGTTGAGGGCGGCCAATTCTTCATACAACACGGCCCTTTCCGACAGGCCAGCCAGGATGTTTTCGCGCATTTCGTTGATCTTGTTGGCCAGCAGGTCCAGTTCCGTATTGCCGCCATGCTTGAGTTCCAGCGGCTTGCTGCCCAGGTTGTCGATGTTCAGCTGACCGACGTAATCGCTCAGTTGCTGCAGCGGCTTGCCCAGCCAGTGCCGTACCACCAGCACGAAGATGAACCACAGGGCCAGGGTCTTGATCACCGAATTCACCAGGATCAGGAGAAAGCCGTATTGGACCTGGTTGAGGATGATGCGGCGGTTTGAATACACGGTCCACTTGCCGATTTCCTGCGGCGTACCGTTTTCAAGCTGGTACGAAATCGAAAATTCGCGGCTGAAGATCTGGCCGAACAGCCCATCGTCGCGCGAGGGGGGCGCCAGGCGGCCATCGGGCTGGGCTTGCATATGCTTGCCGTCTTCGTCGAGAACGGTGCCGACGGCGCGTACCAGCTTACCCTGGTCGTCGACGACCTTGATGCCGACCACGATCGGCAGCTCCTTCATGCCGGCCAGGATGCCGAGCATGATGTCGTCGTTAAAGCGCCACATGGCGTCGGCGATACCGGGGCCGAAAGTCTTCTGCATGGCTTCGATCTCGCTTTCGACGCGCCCGCGCGTATGCTCATACTCCGCGGTGAGTTGGACGACGGTCACCACCACCGTCACGATGAAGTAGCAGCCGAAGATGATGCGCAGCAGGCGGGCGGCGATCGAGCGGGTCATTTGAACCACTGCTCCTCGATTTGCTTGTAGCGGGGTGACTTGCGCAGCTTGTCGTAGCCCTGGTTGAAGCGCGCCAGCATCTCGCGGCTGTCAGGCGCGGTCTTGCTGAAGGCGATGAACAGGTCGGGTGTGGCGACCGTCCCTACCAGCGTGAAACGGCCGGCGAACTCACTGGCTTTGCTGCGGAACAGGGCGTTGGCAATGCGTTCTTCGGCGGCCATGTACTCGATGCGGTCGGCCAACAGCATGCGGAAACCGTGTTCGTTCTTGTCCACCACGCGGCGCAGGATGCGGTCATTGACGTCGAATTCCTCGCCGTATTCGTAATCGCGCTGCACGCCGACAGTATGGCCTTCAAGGTCCTTGCTGCGCAGGCCGCGCTGGCGGGAACCTGTGCGCGCATAGACATTCATGCGGGTCGAAAACAAAGGCATCCGGGGCCAAAGGTAATGTGGCTTGACCAGGCTGTTCGGCACGGCGTCGAAACATGCTGTGAGTTGTCCGCTACGCGTTTCAGCCATGCAGCGGGAATAGGGCAAGGCCCTGAACTCGGCCTGGACACCGGCAAGGGCAAAGGCCTCGCGCACAACGTCGACGGCAAAGCCGCGCGGCTGCTGCTGAGTGGCCCAGGAGTAGGGCGCCCAGTCGTCTTCCGCACCGACGACGACGGTGGAGGCGGCGTAGGCGTCCCATGCATGGATTGCAAGCATGGCGCCGAAACAGGTGGCCAGAAGGGCTCGGTTCATGACTTTTTACGCCGCTGAAAGACGGGCAGCATCCTGGCAAGTATAAACTTTGCCGTCACTTGCGTTTAACTATTTGAAACGGTCGTTGTAGCGAAACCATATCGGTTTATGTCAAAAATGTAATCCAGATTGTGGAAGTTTCATCGTAAAATGTGAAATTTTTCAATATTAGAAAGCAAGCAGGATTGCCGTGACGACAGTTGTAAGCTACTTCCAGGCCCGCCTCGGCGCCGCGTTTTCCATCGCTGGTTCGCAACAGGTCCTGATCCTGTCGGAAGTCGAGCCATCGGCCAATCCGCAGGTTTTCTCGCTGACTTTCCGGGGTGCCTGCGAGCTGGAAATCCCGCAGCAGACCGTCCTGCTCGAGCGTGCCGGCGACGAAACGCTGGCCGTGTTCATCGTGCCGGCTGGCCGCGATGGCGCCAGTGTGCAATATCACGCCACATTTAACAATTAATCCCCCACTGGAGTTCTTATGGAAGAGCCATACCTGAGCGAGATCAAGCTCGTCTCATTTAACTATGCGCCCAAAGGCTGGGCATTGTGCAATGGACAACTGTTGCCAATCAATCAAAACCAAGCCTTGTTCTCCCTGCTGGGGACCACGTACGGCGGCAATGGCCGGGAAACATTTGCGCTGCCGGACCTGCGCGGCCGCGTTCCCGTGCACAACGGCGACACCGTGACGCGCGGGCAGGCCGGCGGCGAATTTGCCCACGCCCTGACCCAGGCCGAGCTGCCGGCGCACAGCCATCGCTTGAACGCGAGTACGGCATTGGCAAACAGCAGCGACCCGAACGGCGCGCTGCTGGCGCGCAAGGGGCGTCTCAGCGCCGATGTCTTCAACGGCAGCGCCAATGTGAGCCTGGTGCCGACGCAGGTGTCGAGCGTGGGCGGATCGCAGGAGCACGAGAACACGCAACCCTACCTGGCGCTGAATTTCATCATCGCGCTGCAGGGTGTATTCCCCCAACCCAATTAATCGGAGGCGACCATGTCCAGTCCTTATATCGGCGAAATCCGCCTGTTTGCCGGGAATTTTGCCCCGGCCGGGTGGGCCTTCTGCAACGGCCAGCTGATGCCCATTGCTGAAAACGAGACGCTGTTCCAGCTGATCGGCACTATCTACGGCGGCGATGGCCAGAGTACTTTTGCCTTGCCCGATTTGCAGGGCCGGGTGCCGCTGCATTGCGGCTCGCTGGCCGGCCGCACTTTCCCGCTGGGCGAGAAGGGCGGCGCCGAGTCGGTGACCCTGACCGTGCCACAGATTCCGAACCACACGCACACCGTTGCCGCCAGCAGCGAACGCGGCAGCGGCGCCTTCACCAACTTCACCGGCTTTCCTGCCGCGACGGTGAATGCCGCCTCGGCCATCTATGGCCGCTCCGACAACAATGTGCAGGCGATGGCCGCCAATGCGATTAGCCCGGTGGGTGCTTCGCAGCCGCACGACAACATGGCCCCATACCTGGGCATCAATTTCATTATTTCCTTGTACGGGACCTTCCCGCCGCAGAACTGAGGAGCATCCGTTGACTTCACCCTTTGTAGCAGAAATCCGCATGTTCCCCAGCAACGTCGTACCGACGGGCTGGGCCAGGTGCGACGGCCAGATCATTGGCATCGCGCAAAATACCGCGCTGTTTTCCCTGCTGGGCACGACCTACGGCGGCGACGGCAAGAGCACTTTCGCCTTGCCCGACCTGAACGGACGCACGCCGCTGCATCCGGGACAGGGGCAAGGCCTGTCGCTGCGCGACCTCGGCGAAAGCGGCGGCAGCGAGTCGGTCACCTTGCAGGAAGCGGAAGTGCCGGTGCACAGCCATAACCTGCAGGCGACCACCGTAAGCGCGGACCAGATGGTGCCCGGCCCTTCCAGCGGCTTTGCCAAATCGGCAGTGTCCAACCAGGTGTACAGCAGGACCACCAGCGGCATGCAGCCGATGCGCCCTGATGTCCTGGCGACAGCCGGCAGCAGCCAGCCGCATAACAACCGCCAACCTTACCTGGGCCTGGCGTTCTGCATCGCGCTGCAGGGCGTGTTCCCGCAGCGTTCCTGATGGACGCGACGCTGCGCCCGGAGTCGGGCGGCGACCGCGCATTCCTGCGTGGCCTGTTCGGCGCAGTACGGTCGCGCGAACTGCCGGGACTGGCGGAGCCGCTGCTGAGCGCTTTGCTCGACATGCAGTTCGCCGCGCAGCAGCAGTCCTACCGGCAAGGCTACCCAGGTGCACGCTTCGCCATCGTGGAAGCCAATGGGGAGGCGGTCGGCAGGCTGGTGGTGGCGCGGTCCGGCGCAGCACTGCTGCTGGTGGACATTGCACTGTTGCCCGCCTGGTGTGGGCGCGGCATTGGCAGCGCGCTGTTGCGCGGCCTGCAGCGGGAAGCGGCCAGCGCCGGGCTGCCGCTGCGCTTGCAGGTGGCACTGAATAATCCGGCCGGGGCGCTGTATGGGCGCCTCGGCTTCAAAGAAACTGGAAAGTCCGGCATGCACCGGACCATGGAATGGGAGAACAATGATGACTGATCGAGTGACTTCTCGACGCACCCTGTTGAAAGCAGGCGGCGGTTCCTTGCTGGTGGCAGGCCTTGGCCTGGCAGCACCCGCGGCACGTGCGCAAGACAGTGGCAGCGCCTTTGCCTGGAGCCGCAGCGCGGCAGAAGGCCTGGTGGGACGGCAGTTCTGGCTGAACCACCCGGAATACCGCGCGTTGCCAATCACCGTGGAAGCGGTCGAGACCTCCAGGCTCGCACCGGAAGGCGCGGAAGCCAGGCAATTTACGGTGGTGTTCTCTGCCGCCGCCCTGCCGGCCATCAAGGCCGGCAGTTATGAAATCGAAAATGAAGCGACCGGCCGCCAGCTGGTGTACCTGCAGCCAGGCGCGCGCCAGGGTGCCCGCATCACGCTGCGTGCTGACTTCAACCTGCACGTCTAAGGAAACACAATGCACAAACACGCCTCCGCCAACCGTTTTTACCGCCTAGTCTGGAGCACGGTGCACCGCTGCTGGGTCGCCGTCGCCGAAGGCTCGCGCAGCCATGGCAAGGGCGGCGCCCGGCGCCGCGCCGTTGCCGTACTGGCGGGCGGCCTTGCTTTGGCGGGAGCGGCCAATGCCGGGACACCGCCGGCCAGCGCGCTGCCGCATGGCATGCAGCTGGTCGCTGGGCAGGCGGGCGTGAATGTGCAGGGCAACAGCATGTCCATCACCCAGGCGACGCAGCAGGCGATCATGAACTGGCAGGGATTCAGCATCGGCGCTGACGCACAGGTGCGTTTCAACCAGCCCAATGCATCGGCAGTGGCATTGAACCGCGTGGTGGGAGGCGAGGCCAGCGCAATCTTCGGCAAGCTGTCGGCCAACGGCAAGGTTTTCCTGGTCAATCCGCAAGGTGTGCTGTTCGGTGCCGGCGCCCAGGTCAACGTGGGCGGCCTGGTCGCCAGCAGCCTTGGGATTTCGGACCAATCATTCCTGTCGGGCAGCTACCGCTTCAGCGGCAGCGGCGCTGCCGCCGTGCGCAATGAAGGCAGCATCGATGCCAGCGGCGGGGTTGTCGCGCTGCTGGCGCCGGCTGTTTCCAATGCCGGTGCCATCAAAGCCCAGGGCGGCAGCGTTGCGCTGGCGGCGGGCAATGCGGTTAGCCTGGATTTCCGGGGCGATGGCTTGATTACCGTCCGCGTGGAACAGGGCGCGCTTGACGCATTGGCCGAAAACAAGGGATTGCTGCAAGCCGACGGCGGCCAGGTGACGATGACGGCCAAGGCCGCCGATGCGCTGGCGCGTTCCACCGTCAACAATGCGGGCGTGGTACAGGCGCGCGGATTGCAGTCCGATGGCGGTACCATCCGCCTGGTCGGCGATGGCCAGGTGCAGACGGGCCAGCTTGATGCGTCCTCCAGCGCCGGCAAAGGCGGCAGCGTCAGGGTTGACGGTGGTTTCGTAGCGCTTGATGGCGCTGTGCGCGCCGATGGTGCGCGCGGCGGCAGCATCGAAGTGACGTCGGTGCGCGACCTGTCGGCAGCGTCGGCCTTGTCGGCTTGGGGCACGCACGGGCAGGGCGGCGACATCAGGCTGACTTCCGGCGCCAGCCTGGTAGAGAACAGTGCGGCCTCGGCCGACGCCCGCGGCGCAACGGACGGCGGTACCGTGTCGCTGCAAGCCGGCGGCAGCCTGCTGTCTTCCGGCCGGCAGGACGCGCACGGCGCTGCAGGTAACGGCGGCCGCATCGACATCAGCGGCGCCGATGTGCGGCTGATGGGGGCCACTGTCGATGCATCGGGCGCCGCCCAGGGGGGCCTGGTACGCGTGGGCGGCGCGTTCCAGGGCGGGGCCCGGCGCGACGACGCACCGGATGCGGACCGCTTTACTGCGCGCTGGGGGGCCACGGCCGGCATCGGCAACGCCGACGCCACCTTCATCAACGACAGCACGCTGCTGGATGTTTCGGCACGCGGTTGGTCAGGCCAGGGCGGTACCGCGATCGTCTGGTCGGATAAGCAGACCACCATGCTGGGCGCTGTCAAGGCCACCGGGCAATCGCGCGGCGGCGTAGTGGAGATCTCTTCGCATGAGGACCTGCGCCATGTGGGCCTGGAGCGGCTCGAGATCGGCAAAGGCGGCAGCCTGCTGCTGGACCCGAAGAACATCGTGATCGGCAGTTACGCCAACCAGTGGACCTTCGATGCCGTGATCGGCAAGGGTTTCAGCGGCGGCAAGAACCAGGATGTGGCAGGCCTGAACGGCGGCGATACCTTCGGTTCCAGCGTGGCGCTCACCTCCGACGGCCGCGGCCTGGCCGTGGGTGCGCCGTCCGATGCCGGCATCGGTGGCGCTGCAGGCGTGAGCTATGGCGCGGTCCGTCTGTTCACCTTCAGCGACGACAAGTTCAGCGGCGGCACGCTGGCCGGCACCATCGGCTACGGCTACACCGGGGGCAATAACTACAATATGTCGGCCAAGCTGACCGGTACGGATTCCTTCGGCACCTCGGTCGCATTGAATGGCGCCGGAACCATCATGGCGGTGGGCGCGCTGGGCGACGACCTGGCGGGCAAGGTGTATACCTTCGGCTTCGGCGCTGGATTCACGGCACCTGTATTGAAGCAGACCATTACCGCTGTCGACCCCGGCAGCAACGCCTTTGGCGTATCGGTGGCGCTGGATGGCGCCGGCGACAAGCTGGCGGTTGGCGCGCTGTACAACAACAAGGTTGAACTGTACAAGAGTTCGGCGGGGGTCTTTTCCTATGCACGGACCTTGAGCGGCGGCACCTCGCCCGAAGTCCAGTATGGTACGGCGGTGGCGATGAACGATGCCGGCACCCTGCTGGCGGTGGGCGCCCCTGGCGAGGACAGCGCGCGCGGTACGGTTTACCTGTACACCACGCCATTTGACACCCCGGCAGCGGCCGGGACGATTGGCCAGGGGGGCAGCAAGCTCAATATCGACCTGGTCGAAGGCGAGATGTTCGGCTCCTCCCTCGCGATGAACGATGCCGGTACGCGCCTGGCGGTAGGTTCGCCGGTGAACGGCGGGCTGGGTAGCTCGACCACCGGTCCGGGCGCAGTACGCGTAATCGATTACACCGGAAATTTCGTGTCTCCGGCCGTGAGCGCGGTGATCGGGCGCGACTATCTGCAGGGCGCAAACGCCAGTCTCGATATTGACGAGTACGGCAATTTCGGCTTTGCCATCGCCATGAACGGCGCCGGCGACGCGATGGCGATTGCCCAGCCGCGTGCCAGCGCGGCCGACGGCAACGATCCGTGGGCTGGCTCGGTAAGCCTGTTCCGCCTGTTGCCGGCACCGTCCGGCGCGTCGCTGACGTTCAATCAGGGCTATCCGAAGGACAGCGTCAACGCCGCAGTGGATGCGCAAAAGCTTGCCGCGGCGCTTTCCAACGGCACCGACATCACGCTGCAGGCGAACAATGACATCACCTGGGATGCGGGCAACGCGATCAATGCCGCCGGCCTGGGCCGGCTGACCCTGCAGGCAGGCCGTAGCGTCGACCTGAAATCGAACATCAGCATGCTTGGTGCGCTGGACGTGGTGGCCAATGCGGGAATATCTGCCGGCGTGGTCGATCAGTACCGCAGCGCCGGTAAAGCGGAAATCACCGTTGCCGGCGGCACCACCATCAATGCCGGCAATATCAATATGACGATCAGCGCTGGTGCGGACCAGACCTATGACGCCAGCGGCTCCATCACCATTGGCGGAGCGGTGAGCGGCCGGCGCGTCACGATTCTCAACCAGGGAATCAGCGCGGGCAGCGATATCGTGATCAATCCTGGCGGCAGCCTGGCTGGTTCGGCCGGCAGTGGCGTTACTGTCACCGTGGCTGCTTCCGGCGCCGGTGGCGGCAAATTCGTCAACAATGCCGGCAGCAATGCGCTGCGGGGCGGCCCGAACGGCTACTACCACGTGTATTCCGATACGACACAGAACACGGTGGAGGGCACGACCGGCTATAACAAGCACTACAACCAGGCGTACAACGGCAGCGCCCCGGCGTACACGAATGGCGGCGGCAACTGGTTCATGTACAAGGAAACGCCAGTCCTTGTCGTCACCCCCCAATCGGCTTCCAAGGTGTACGACGGTAGCGGCGCACTGCCGGCTTTCAGCAACACCGTGAGCGGCTATATTGATAACGATACGTACGACATCACGGGCTCGGCTGCCGCGACTGGCTTTACCAGGAACGCCGGCACCTATGCCTTGAATCGAGGCGACCTGGCGAGCTCGCTGGGCTACAGCATTACTTTCCACGGCGGCGGCACGCTGACCGTGACGCCAAGGCAGTTGAACGTGACGGCCACCGGTATCGGCAAAGTCTATGACGGCCAGGATTCGGCGTCCGTCACGCTGAGCGATAACCGCGTCAGCGGCGACCAGTTGAGCGCGAATTACACTTCCAGCAAATTCGCAAACAAGAACGCAGGCTACGGCAAGGGCGTCACTGTCGCCGGCCTGTCGCTGTCGGGAGCTGACGCCGGCAACTATGCGCTGGCATCGGGCATTGCCACCACCAGCGCGGACATCACGCCGCGCACGCTGCATGTCAGCGCTGCCGCGGCCGACAAGGTGTACGACGGCTCCGCCAATGCCACAGCCTCGTTCAGCGACGATCGCCTTGGCGGCGACACGCTTGCTGTGAGCTATGCTGGTGCCGGATTTGCAGACAAGAACGTTGGTGCCGGCAAGGGCGTGCAGGTGACGGGCCTTTCGCTGTCCGGCGCCGATGCGGCCAACTATGTGCTGGGTTCGAGTACCGCCTTGGCCAGCGCCGATATCACTGCGCGCCAGCTGCAGGTTGGCCTCAGTGCCTCCGATAAGGTGTACGACGGCGGCGTGTCGGCAGTTGCGGCCTTTAGCGACGACCGCCTGAATGGCGATGTGCTGACGGTGTCTGGCAACGCGGCATTTGCCGACAAGAACGCCGGTGCAGGCAAAACCGTCACGGCCAGCGGCCTGGCGCTGACCGGTGCCGATGCGGGCAACTACGTGCTCGCTTCGCCTGTGGCCCACACCACGGCCTCGGTCACGGCACGCACACTGAACGTGACGGCGACCGGCCACAACAAGGTTTACGACCGCTCGCAAGCAGCGACGGTGACCTTCGGCGATGACCGTGTGGCCGGCGATGTGGTTGCGGTCGGTGGCAATGCATCCTTTGCTGACAAGAACGCGGGCAATGCCAAGGATGTGAGCGTGACCGGGCTTGCGCTGTCGGGGAGCGATGCCGGCAACTATGTGCTGTCGTCCGGCCAGGCCACGGCCAAGGCCGATATCAGCCGGCGTACCTTGAATGTCACAATGACTGGCGGCAGCAAAACCTACGACGGGACAAGCGATGCGGCGGTTGGACTGGCAAGCGACGCATTGAATGGCGACAGCCTGTCGCTGGGCAGCGCAAGCGCCAGTTTCGCGAACAAGAATGCCGGTACCGGCAAGGCGGTCAACGTCAGCGGCGTTGCCATTACCGGTGGCGCTGATGCGGCCAATTATGTGCTGGCTTCGGACGCGGTCAGCGGAACCGCCGATATCGCGCCGCGCGCGCTGGTGGTGACTGCCACCGCTGCAAACCGCGTGTACGATGGCGGCCGCGCAGCCGGCGTGACGTTCGGCGACGATCGCATCAACGGCGACGTGTTTTCGGTCAGTGGCAACGCAACGTTTGTCGACAAGAGTGCTGGCACCGCCAAGGATGTCAGCGTGAGCGGCATCTCGCTCACTGGCGCCGATGCGGGCAATTACGTGCTGTCGGCAACCCCAGTGACAGCCAGGGCCGATATCACCGCGCGCGCCCTGAATGCCGCGGCCACCGGCGTGAACAAGGTCTATGACCAGGGCGTGGCTGCTTCGGTGACGCTGGGTGACGATCGCGTTGCCGGCGATGCTCTGTCGCTTGGCTATGGCAGCGCAAGTTTCGCCGACAAAAACGTGGGCAATGGCAAGGAGATCAGCGTCACCGGCATTTCCCTCGGCGGCGCCGATTCGGGCAACTATGTCCTGGCATCGGCCAATGCCACCGCTACCGGCGATATCACTGCGCGTCCGCTGTCAGTGGGGGCCCAGGCTTCCAACAAGGTGTATGACGGCGGCCTGTCCGCCAGCGCGAGCTATTCCGACAACCGCCTGGCCGGCGACCACCTGTCGGTGAGAGGCAACGCCAGCTTTGCCGACAAGAACGTGGGCAACGGAAAGACTGTTGTTGCAAGCGGCCTGGCGCTGTCGGGCGCCGATGCCGGCAATTATGCTCTGGTGTCAAATAGCGTCAGCACGGTGGCCGACATTACGCCACGCACGCTCAACGTCAGCGCGCAGGGCAACAAGACATACGACGGCACTGCCGCGGTGGCAGTGATCTTCGGAGATGATCGCGTCGCGGGCGACATCCTGGCAGTCAGCGGCAACGGTAATTTCGCTGACAAGAATGCCGCCAATGGCAAGGCCCTGACCGCGACCGGGCTGGCCTTGTCTGGCAGCGATTCTGGCAACTACCGTTTGGTTTCCACGACGCTGGCAGGTACCGGCGCCATTACGCCACGCGTCCTGACCGCCAATGTGGCGGCGACCGACAAGGTCTATGACGGCAGCACCACGACCTCGGTGCAGCTGCTGGGCGACGACCGTGTGGCAGGCGACCAGCTCGCGCTGTCCGGCGGCATTGGCAGCTTCGCCGATAAGAATGCAGGCAGTAACAAGGCGGTTGCCTTGTCCGGCCTCAATGTCGGGGGCGCCGATGCAGGCAACTACGCCGTTTCCTTCGTCGCCAGTTCGACCGCGAGTATCACGCCGCGCGCGCTGCAGGTCAGTGCAGCGGGCCTGGACAAGGTATACGACGGTTCGCAGGCTGCCAGCGTGACTTATGCCGACAATCGCCTTGCGGGCGACCGCCTGCAGGCAAGCGGCAATGCCAGCTTCGCAGACAAGAATGTGGGCAATGGCAAGGCGATTGCCATCTCCGGCATTTCCCTGAGCGGCGCGGATGCCGGTAACTATGCCGTGAGCAACAGCACTGCAAATACCGCGGCATCGATTACGCCGAAGGCCCTCTCCACCGTAGTAAATGGCGTGGCAATCAAGGTGTACGACGGCAGTGTGTCGGCCGTGGTGGCGGCTGGCCAGGTCGGCCTGACCGGCTTTGCCGCTGGCGAAGGCGCGTCTGTCGGTGCATTGCCGGGACAGTACAACAGCGCCAACGTGGCGGGCGCCAGCAGCGTCAAAGCCAACCTGGACATCGGGGCGGTCAACGCCAGCGCTGGCACGGCGTTGGCGAACTACGTGCTGCCGGCCGACGTTGCAATGGCGGGCCGCATCGACCCGCGCCTGGTATCGATCGAGGGCGTGACCGCGGCGAACAAAACCTACGATGGCAGCAGCAATGCCAGCCTGTCGACTATCGGAACCTTGTCGGGCCTGGTCAATGGAGAGAGCCTGTCTTTGCAAGGCCCGACGAGCGTGCAATTCGACAACCGCAATGCCGGTACCGGCAAGCGGGTCACCGCCAGCGGCTATCGCCTGGCCGATGGCAGCGGCCAGGCTTCGAACTATGCGCTGGCCGACAACGCCGTGATTGCCAGCGGCACGATCAACCAGGCGCCATTGGTGGTGAAGGCGGACGACCATGTGCGCGCATATGGCGAAAGCAATCCCGCCTTGACCTGGACAGCCAGCGGCTTCGTTGGCGGAGATACGCCGGCGATGCTGGGCGACGTGCACGCCACCACCGCCGCGGCCCGAGAATCCGCGCCTGGCGACTACGCCATCGCCATCGACGGCAATGGACTGGCCAACTACGCGGTCAATTACGTCAATGGCGTGATGACCGTGAAGCGCGTGCCGCAGCAAGTTGAAAACCTGATCGGCAATGCGCTCAACCCGCAGTTGCCGGGGCAACAAGGCGCGCTGGGGCAGGGCGCGAACCTGTGGACGCAACTGGCCAGCGACAACGGCCCGCTGGTCGAGACGCCGGTCAACATCGCAGCCGTCAACGGCGGTGCAGGCACAGCAAGCCTGAACGGGTGGGGGTGGCTGTCCGACTTGCTGCAGCGCGCGAAAGTGCGGGCTTCCAACAATGCGGCCGCTGCCATGCCGCAGCAAAGCATGGGCGATGCGCGTGAGTACACCATTGGCGGCGGCAGCCGCGTCAAAGTACGCGACGGCGGCGTGAACGGCGCCGGTGCGCCTAACTGATAACAAGCAGGGAACAAGAAGTGCAGAAACATACCAAAAACAGCCTGGCGCTTGCCATCCTGGGCGCTCCGGCCCTCGCATTGGCGCAGGCCTTGCCGGACGCTGGCCGCATCCTCGAACAGAACCGTCCGCCTGCGCTGGTACGCCCGCCGGCGGCGGCCGGCAAAGTGGTGCCTGACGCGGCGCCCGTGCCGGGCCTGGCGCTGGAAGGCGCCCAGAAGGTGATGGTGCGCCGCTTCACGCTGCAAGGCGTGGGCGCATTCGAACCATCCGAATTGCAGAGCGCCCTGGCGCCATTTGCCGGGCGCGAACTGACGTTCACGGAATTGCAGCAGGCCTGCAATGCCGTGACGAACTACTATCGCGCCCGCGGCTATTTCGTGGCTAGCGCAGTCTTGCCCGCGCAGGAAATCGCTGATGGCGAGGTGACAATCCAGGTACTGGAAGGACGTATCTCCCAACTGCGGGTGGTGCCGGATGGCGAGGTGCGCTTGCGTCCAGAGATCGCGCGGCGCTACCTCGATGCACTGGTGCCGTATGGCCAGCCGGTGCAGGAAGACCGGCTGGAACGCGCACTGCTGTTGACGCAGGACCTGCCCGGCATGGGCGCGCGCGCGGAATTGAGCCAGGGGCAGGGCATCGGCGAAACTGAACTGGCGGTGCAACTGAGCGAAGGTGCGCTGGCCAGCGGCTCGCTGAGCCTGGACAACTCCGGCAACCGCTACACCGGCGCCACGCGCTTGTCCGGCAACGTCGCACTGAATGACCTGGGTGGCTATGGCGGCCAGCTGTCGCTGCTCGCCTCCAGCGCCGGCGACGGCTTCAGCTACGGACGGGCGGGCTATGTCGCGCCGATGGGATTCAAGGGCCTGAAGGCGGGTGCCGCGTTCTCCCGCCTGCGCTACAAGCTGGGCGAGGAATTCAAGTCGCTCGACGCGCACGGCACGGCGTCGGTGTCGCAATTGATCGTCACCTATCCGCTGCTGCGCAGCCGCAGCACCAATATCCAGCTGCGCACCGGCTACGACGATAAGCGTTACCAGAACTTCGCCAATGGCGTGCAGACCAGCGACAAGCATATGAAAGTGCTGCCGATGGCGGTGACCTTCAGCCGCCAGGAGCAGGACGCCATGACCCAGGCCAGCCTGGAGCTGAGTCTCGGTCACCTGGACCTTGGCGGCAACGCGGCGTCGGCTGCGGCCGATGCGGCCGGGGCACGCAGCGACGGCCGTTTTTCCCACCTGGCTTATACGCTGGGCCGCTTCCAGCGCCTGGCCGGCAACCTCGGCTTGCTGCTGAATGCCAGCGGCCAGTTCGCGTCGCGCAACCTGGAATCCGGTGAGAAGTTCTCGCTCGGCGGGGCGGGCCGCGTCCGTGCCTATCCGGCCGGCGAGGCCACCGGCGACGAGGGACACGTGCTGAACGCTGAGCTGCATTACGAATTGCCGGCTGTGCGTGCCGACCTGTCGGCCTTCGTGGACGTTGGCCATGTGCGCCTGAACAACGGCTTGTATGCAGGCGCCCTGGCCGAAAACGGCCCAGGCAACAGCTACACCCTGAAAGGGGCAGGGCTGGGCGCAACCTGGCGCGGCGCAAGCGGTACGGTGCTGCAGGTGCAGGTGGCGCGCAAGCTGGGCCACAACCCGGCGCCCGGTGCCAAAGGTGAAGATGCGGATGGCAAGTCGTCCAAAGTCCGCGCCTGGTTCACCGCGACCGTGCCGTTTTAAGCCCACCAGCCTAGCCATTTGATAGCTCGCCGTCCCTGCCGTTAAGGGCTTTCCTGCCAATGTTGCCGAACTTGAAGGCAGCCGGGATACTGGAATGCTTAAACAACAGGCAGGGATGGCCATGAGCAAATTTCATCACGTTACGCACTACGGTGAGCTCGTCATGCCGGGTACCACGGCACGCGGCGAACTGCCGGACGATTTCACCATGAATTCCCCGGTCGGCATTGCGCGCGACCATTATGACCACGTCTGGGTGTGCGACACCGGCAACAGCCGCGTGCTAGTGTTCACTGCCGACTTGAATACCCTGCTGCACGTGATCGACACGCCGGGCGAGGGGACGGAGCAGGCGCGCCGCCTGCTGATGCCTTTCCACGTTTGCCCGCATCCGGAGCAGGACCTGATGTATTGCACCGACATGGGCAACGGCCGTATCGTGGTGTTCGAGTACGATGAACACTCGGTCGACTTCCAGTTCGCCTTTGGCGACGCGGCGGACGGCATCAACGGCAAGGGCTTCGCGCCACTGAGCGATCCGAATGGCATCACCATCGTGAAGGAAGCCAGCGGCGAGCATTTCGTGTATGTGTGCGACGAATTCTTTCACACCAAGGGCGATGACCGCAGCCGCTGCGTGAAGTTCTCGCCCGAGGGAAAATTCGTGCTGCAGTTCCGTACCATCGACGATGCCAACAGCGTGCATGACCTGTTGTGGCCACAGGGCCTGGCCTCGGATTCGCACGGCAACCTTTACCTGGCCAATACGGGCCATTATGAAGTGCTGAAGATCGATACCGCCTGGCCGATCAAGGACGAGCGGGTGCAATGCCCTGGCGAGACCTCGCTGCTGCATAGTTTCGGCAACCCGGCCGGCATCGGCAAGTTCAACGTCATGCGCTCGGTGTGCGTGATCAATGACCGCATCTTCGTGCCGGGCCAGGTGGAGGACTCGATCACGGTCTACGATACCGATGGCAAGCTGCTGACGGTGGTGGAGGGCATGCTGCCGCTGTGGAACCACAAGCCGCAGGCTGCGCATTCGATTTCCGACCTGGTCTACGGCTCGCTGGAAGATGCCGTCTTCGTCGGCCCTTACCAGATCTGCGCTGCGGCCGACGCCAACGTCTATTACGTGACCGAGCCGTTTGCTTCCACCGTGCTGAAGATGCGTATTGCCCCGGACCGCGACGGCGGCGACCAGGACGCGATCCTGCTCGACGCCGTTGGCCACCGGCGCGACAACCAGGCAGCGAAAGCCGTGACCTCGCAGTTCAATTGCATGACGGCGGTAATCGGCGTCGATCCCAAGCGCGAGGGCAGCGGGACCTTGCCGCAATCGAACTGGATTGACAGCTGGGCCAGTGCCACGGCCAATATCTACAAATACTGGTACGACCAGCTGAAGCACCACGCGCGGATCGATCCGCTGGCGGCGGCTGCCACCTCGTCCTACAACATCGATTCCGGCAACTGGTGCATGAAGACCTTTGACACGGCTGCCGACCCGATCGCGCAGTTGCAGGACATGATGCGCGGCTTCTTCATGCCGGGCGGCCTGGCGATGGCGGTGTATTACCCCTCGCAGCCGCTGCTTGGGCAAATCTGCCCAGGCACGCCGCTGGTGTTCGTCACCAACTTCAATGCCTGCACGGTGTCGATGTTCCAGTTCGGGCCAAGCGGGCATTTGCTGAATTACGGCTTGCCGTTCGCGCGCGAAGGGCTGGGCGGCGACGGCACGTTGAAGGCGCCACAGGGGCTGGAAGTCAACCGGCATGGCGAGATCTATATCGCTGATTCGCTGAACAACCGCATCTCGATGTGGCAGTTGCAGCCATCCGGCCTGGTCTCTTTCGTCAAGAACTTCCAGTGGGTGGAAAACGGCGAACCGCTGGCCAGTTTTGCGCCTTGCGACGTGACGATCGATGCCCAGGACCGGGTGTTCGTGTGCGATCAGTTCAACAACTGCATCCGGGTCTTCGACCGGCAGGGCAACAGTTTGTGGAGCTATGGACGCGCAGGCTATTGCGACGACCTGGAAAAGGATGCCGACAAATTCTACCTGCCGGCCAGCCTGTGCGTGGACCAGGAGGGACACCTGATTGTCAACGATTTGGTCAACCGGGCGCTGAAGATCTTCCGCATCGGCGAGGACACGCTAGAATACGTAACAGGAGAGCTTGTATTTAAAAAGTATCCCGAAGTAGGCGGCGTCTGGATGCCGTTCTTCATCTATGCGCGCGACCGGCGCGTGTACGTGCCCGACACCACTTTTAACGTCGTCAATATCTACGCCTACCAGCTTGAATGACGGAGGTGCGTCATGCGGAGAGGTTTGTTGGCCGGGTTGCTGGTGGCTGGCGCCGTGCAGGCAGCCGACAAGAAAATCTTCTCCGTAGGCGTCGAGGACTACAGGAACTGGCTGCCGTATTCCGAAGTGAAAAACGGGGTGTACGGCGGCTTGGGACGGGACATTCTCGACGCCTTCGCCCGGCAGATGGGCTATACCTTCACCTACGAACCTTATCCATTGAAGCGGCGCGACCGCCTGTTCGTTGACGGGCAGGTCGATTTGTCCTTTCCCGACAACCCGAACTGGGTCGTGGAGATGAAGAAGGAACTGAAAATCAGCTATGCTCCGGTACTGGAATTCACAGATGGTGTGCTGGTCCGCCCCGAGCATGCCGGCAAAGGCGTGGGCCGGCTGAAGACCCTCGGCATCCCGCTTGGCTTCACGCCTTACCCTTACCAGCAACTGATGTCGGCGGGCTCGCTGCGCATCGAGGAAACCGCCGACTACGATGCCCTTTACGAGAAACTGATCATGCGGCGCGTCGACGGCGCCTACATGAATACGCGCATCGCCCGCTACTACTGGACCAAGATCCGCAAGTTCCCGCAAGTGCCGGTGGCGTATGACCCGGACTTGCCGCACGCTTCCGGCCAGTGGTACCTGTCCTCGCACAAGTACCCGAAAGTCGTGGAGGAATTCCGCCGATTCATGCAGACGAATAAGGCAGAAGTGGAGGAGTTGAAGAAGAAGTACAACTTCGTCTCCTCCGACGACCAGTAATTACGCTGCTTTCAGGCCCAGTACGTCGATCGGTTCAATGCTGGGCGGGCTGGCGAACAGCTCAGGCGCCTGCGCCATCAGGGCTTGGGCGATCGGACCGTTCAGGTGGGCCTGGCGCGCATCCTCCGTTTCGAAGGCATCGAACACGCCGAATACGCGCTCGGACAGGCGCAGGGCGAACCAGTATTTGGTGCCGGGTTCCTGTTTGGCCAGGGACAGGCCGGTCTGCAGGAAGTCGGCGACGGCGGATTCCTTGCCCGGTTTGGCTTCGAAACGGGCAAACAGTGCGTACTTGATCATGGCTATCTCCTTGTTGGATTGATCGCGAAACTGCGATGAGGGTACTTTACTGCCGCCGCACAAGCAGTTAAATTGGCGCGATTGACATCTTTGGTATCAATCGCGCCATGAACATCACCGTGCTTGCGCTGGACAGCGTGTTCGACACCGGGCTTTCGGCAGTGCTGGACGCCTTCACCACGGCCAACGAGCTGGCGCCGATGCTCGAAGCGCCGCAACCGTCATTCAATGTGACGCTGGCCGGCATCTGCCCGGCAGTGCGCAGCGCGCAAGGCATGCAGGTCCCGGTAGTGCCCCTGGCGTCGGCGCCGGCGCCCGACCTGTTGATCCTGCCGGCCATCGGCCACAAGATGCCGGCGCCATTGGCGGGGGCACTCGCCTCGGCCGAGGTGGCGGACGCCGGCGTCGCGCTGCGCGAACTGGCCGGGCAGGGCGTACGCATCGCCGCCGCCTGCATTGGCACCTTCGTGCTGGCGGAAAGCGGGCTGCTGGATGGGGAAGAGGCAACGACGACCTGGTGGCTGACGCCGATGTTCCGCCAGCGCTATCCTGCGGTGCGGCTGGACGCGCAACGCATGGTGGTGGCATCGGGCCAGTTCATCACGGCGGGAGCGGCGCTCGGCCACCTCGACATGTCGCTGGCCCTGATCCGGCAAGCCAGCCCGGAACTGGCGGCCATGGTGGCGCGATACCTGGTGGTCGACTCGCGGCCGGCGCAGTCGGCGTATGTGATTTCGGATCACCTGGCCCACGCCGACCCGCTGGTAGCGGGCTTTGACCGCTGGGTAAGGCAAAACCTGGCGGAAGGCTTCGACCTGGCGGCGGCGGCTGCGGCGCTGGCGACCAGCAAGCGCACGCTGGCGCGGCGCCTGCAGGAGGTGCTGGGCAAGACGCCCGTGAATTATGTGCAGGACCTGCGCATCGAACGCGCAGTCCACCTGCTCAAGACCAGCGACCAGAACGTCGACCGGATTGCCGAGCAGGTGGGTTATCGCGACGGCGTGACATTGCGCACGCTGTTGCGGCGCAAGCTTGGCAAGGGCTTGCGCGACATTAGGATCACTGCACGTTCAGCGTAACGTCATCCACGATGAAGGAAGTAGCGACGGTGGAGCCTTCCACGCCTTCGAAGTAGATGCGCACGGTCTGGCCTTTATACGCGCTCATGTCGAAGGTGCGCTGAACGTAGCTGGAACCTTTGTTCAGGTTCGAGTAGGTGGCCAGCGTTGCCAGCACGGTGCCGCTGCTGTTGCGCACCTGGACTTTCAGCGTGTCGTAAGCCTGGGTCGTGGTGGTCTCGTCGGACGTGATCTTCAGCCAGAAGCCCAGGGTGGCGCTGGTGGCCGTCGATGGGATGCTCACCTGCTGGTACAGCGTGTCGGTGTGCGCGCTGCCGTAGCCGTTCATCCAGGCCTTCCAGGTGCCGACGTGGGCGGCGACCGACGAGTCGCTGGTAATCACGCCGCTGCTCGCGGTCCAGTTCGTGCTGCCGGATTCGAAGCCGCTGTTCAGCAGCAGTTGCTGCGTGGTCGTGGTGTTGTTCACGCTGAAGTTGACTGCGGTCGACAGCGCGCTGTTGCCGGCGGCGTCGAAGGCCTTGACCGTCAGCGCATGGGTGCCGTTAGCAACGCCGGTCGAATTGAAGGCGTACGACCATGGCGCAGCGGTGTCGGTGCCTTTCAGCGCGCCGTCCACGTAGAACTCGACCTTGGTTACGCCGACATTGTCGGTGGCGGTGGCATTGAAGGTGATGGTGCCGCTGGTGCCGCTGCTGGAGGCGCTGACGGTCGGCGCCACGGTGTCGCCGCCGGTGGAGGCTTGCTGCGTGACCCAGACCGGCGCCGACCACAGGATGTTGCCGTCGTCCTGGGTCACTTTGGCGTAGTAGAAGTGGGCGCCGTCGGTTGGGGTGATCGTGGTGTTCGCGCTGGAGGCGAGCAGGGTGACGGTGCCATTGCGGCCCGGGACGCCTTCATAGAATTCCGCGGTCGACACGGTCTTGCCGGAGCTGCTGGTGAAGTTCGCCACCAGGTTCAGCAGGCCGCTGTTGGTAAAGCGCTCGCCCATGATATGGCCGTTGGCGGTCAGCACCAGCTGCGAAGTCTTGTCCATGGTCGCGAAGACGCGGCGGGCGCGGACCGCATCCATGAAGCTGGCCGTGGTCAGCGCGGTGCCATTCGGAATCAGCACGCCGGTACGGTTGGTGTAGGACGCGCCCCAGTTGGCGCAGTGGTTGTCCTGGTCGGTGCTGAAGGCAACGTGGTAGCCCGCTTCCAGCGCTTTCTTGCAGGCGCCTTCGTAGTTGCTGCGGCCCGTTTCGGTTTCCGTGGTGTTGGTGGAGAAGGCGGAAGTGTTCATCACCTCGCACAGCGCCATCGCTTCGTCGCCGTCGGCCGTGTAGCCCAATGCCACGCCGTTGACCAGGAATTGGCCGCTGGACGAAGGGTGGTTGAACTGGCCCAGCCAGCCGCGCTGGCGCATCAGGGTGTACAGGCCGGCGTAATCGTTCTTGGCGGTGAAGGTGTCGGCGATCAGCTGGCCGGAGCTGTTGCTCTCCCAGCCCAGCAACTCGTTCGCGTTGAGGATGTTCATGTGGCCGCCGTTGTTGATGACGCCCCATTCCATGCCGTAAATCGCCAGGAAGTTCGGGTTGGCGCTGTTGAAGCTGGCCGCCTCGGCCAGGCCGGACTGGTACAGGGCCTTGGCCGTTGCCGGGTCGGCGGAGGTGTTGGTGGAATCCGAGCCGTCGTACATGTGGTTATGCTCGGACGCCATCAGGAAGTCCAGGCCTTTGTTCTTGGCGTAGTTGAAGGCATCGGTCGGGCCGTAAGCGGCCGATTGCGGATTCTGCGCGCCGGTGCAGCTTGCCAAGTCGCCACCGCCGTCGCTGTGGTTGGTCTGGCTGTGCATGTTGCCGAAGTAGACGGTGTAAGGCAGGGTAGACGGCGCGGCGGCCATGGACATCAGGCTTGGCGCTGCGGCGGCCTTGGCTTGCGGCTGCTGGCCGATGGCGATTTCCCATTCCTGGTCGTGGATTTCGCCGTCATGGCCGGCAATGCGGCGCAATACGGCATCGGCGCCCGTGGCCAGGCCGCGCTGTACGTCGGTGGAAATGGCGCGCAGGCGGGCCTTGTAGATGCCGTTCTGCAGGGCGTTGCGGCGGTTGCGGCCGGCCCATTCAACGTTGACAGTGACTGGCTTGTCTTGCAGGCGTTCGACGCCGGTCCAGCGTTCGACCACGTTGCCGTTCGGCGCGACCACCTCCAGCACCCAGCTGACGGATTGGGCGTTCTGGACGTATGGGTAGCTGAATTCGAGCTTGAAGCTGCGCGCTTCATTGGCGCCGGCAACAGCGCGGTAAGGCGCATGCAGTGTCGCTTCGAATTCGTGGTGGTCGGCGGTGGATGCCTGGGCGGTCCCGATGGCTGCCAATGCGGCGGCCATCGCTAGTTTGCGAAATGCGAAAGTCATGGTTTTCCCCGTGCTGTGATAATGCGCGAGAATATGCGGCAGCACGGGAGCGGCGACAAATACGGAAAAGCTTTGCGATTAAGACGAAGGCCTTATATACCGGTTTGAATTGTCCCAGTTTGGACAGATCTGGCGATTTGTCCAGATTTGAAAGAGTTATGTGACGGGGGCGTCATAAATCTCTTGGCAACTTGTGGTGTATTTGCCTCAGTTTACTGGGGCCGGAATACCAGCACGGGCACCGGTGTGTTAAGCAGCACGCGGTGTGTCTCGCTCCCCAGCAGCATGCCTTTCACGCCTTTGTAGCCGTGGGTCGCCATTGCGATCATGTCGCAGCCGTAATCGATGGCGGTGGCGACGATGGTTTCGTAAGGCTGGTCGGAACGGCGCCGCACCACGTCGCAGGGCACGTTGTAATCGCGGGCGACTTTGGCCACTTCGTCGAGTACCGACGCGGAGTGGACTTCGCTGTCCTTCAGGTAGACGCCGCGTGTGTCTTCCAGCATGTCCGGGTGGTAGGTGAAGATGTGGAATTCAGGGATCACGTGCAGCGCCGTGACGCGCGCGCCGGCTTCCTGCGCAAACTTGATGGCCGAATGGAGGGCGGCACCGGACGCCGGCGAGCCGTCGGTCGGGAAGAGGATGTGCTTGAACATGGCTTGCTCCAGAGGGGGATTCGATGCTTCAAGTCTGCGCAGCGCGGCATCCTGCAGCCATGATCTGGGTCAAGTTTCAAGGCAGTGCTAGAATGTTTGAATGTCAACCTTAATTGAACATGAACACTTCGACCGCCGGCGCCGGCTGCTCGGTGGTGCGCTGGCTCTGGGCGGCAGCGCTTTGCTGCCATCCCTGGCCCGGGCGGCCGACCCGCTGGTGGTGGGCGGCTTGCCTGTCACCTGCAACCTGACCTTGCCGATCGCCTGCAGTGCACGCGGCGGGGCCTTCGAGTTCAGTAAGTACAGCGGCTGGCCGGAGATTAAGGAATCGCTGATGACGGGCCGCATCCAGGCGGCCTACATGCTGGCGCCGTTGGTGATGGACCTGGCCGACAAGAAGATCCCACTCAAGATTGTGTCGCTCGGCCATCGCTCCGGTGCCGTCATCATGGTGCGCACCGACTCCGCCTACAAGCGTTTCGCAGACTTGCGCGGCAAGCGCATTGCGATACCGAGCCGCTTTGCCGTGGACTTCCTGTTCCTGCGCAAAATGCTGGCGCGTGAAAACATGACGCCGAAGGACGTGCAGATCATCGAAATGGCGCCGCCCGACATGCCGGCCGCCCTGTATGCCAACGCGGTGGACGCGTATTGCACCGGCGAGCCTTTCGGCGCTGCAGCGCAAAAGGCAGGTTACGCCCGTCCACTGTCGATGACGCGTGACGAGTGGCGCAACTACATCTGCTGTGTGCTGACCGTGCGTGAAGAGCTGATCAAGTCCAACCGCCCCTTGGTGCAGGACCTGGTGAACCATGTGCAGGCGGCCGGGAACTGGCTGGATGCCACGCCGCTGAACCGCGCCAAGGCCGCGAAGATCGCCGCCACCCGCAAGTTCTTCAACCAGGATCCGAAAGTGATCCAGTTTGTGATGGACAATCCGGCCGACCGCGTGACTTACGGCGACCTGCGCATGATCCGCGCGGAGTTCGACGAGCTGATGAACCTGTCGATCGAGGCGGGTACCCTCAAGCGCCCGGTGGCGTTCGAGTCCTATGTGGACGAAAGCTTCGTCAAATCCATCAAGCCGGTGAGCATCAACCTATGATTCGACTGCTTTTGTTAGCGCTGTCATTTGCCCTTGCCGGCTTCGCACAGGCCGCCGACAAGCTGAAATCCGGCACCTTCGACCCGCCGCGCATGGCGCCCCAGATCGCGCAGAAGGCAGCCGATGGCAAGGATTTCGCGCTCGACAAACACCGCGGCAAGGTGGTGGTGCTGGAATTCGGCTACGCCAGTTGTGCCGATGTTTGCCCGGTTTCGCTGGCATTGCTGAAGCAAGCCCGCGAGCGGCTCGGTCCACTGGGCGGCAAGTTGCAGGTGGTTTTTGTCACCGTCGACCCGCAACGCGACACGGCGCCGAAGCTGAAAGCCTATCTGGAACAATTCGACAAGAGCTTCATCGGGCTGACGGGCACAGAAGAGCAGATGGCTGCCATCCGCAAGGCCTACGGCATATCCGCCACGAAGAAAATGGTCGAAGGCAGCACGACCGAATACACGATGGGCCACTCGTCCTACCTGTATTTCATCGACCCCCAGGGCAAGTTGCGCGCATTGATGCCTTTTGGCCGTCCGGCCGACGACATCGTGCATGACGTGACCTTGCTGGCGCAGGGACAATGAAGCGCCGGGCGGCTGTCATCCTGTTGCTGCTGGCCGCTGCCGTTGCAGGCGCGCTGGCCTGGGCCGCTTACGCGCCGATCACCATTGCTTCGCACGATGCACTGTTCGAGATCCCCAAAGGGACCTGGGCGCGCCGCATGGCGGGAGAGCAGGCCGAGATCCTGCCCGACACGATCACCCTGGTGCTGGGGGTGAACGACGTGCTCCTGCTGCGTAACAGCGATACCGTGCCACAGGTTTTTGGTCCCGTGCTGATCATGCCGGGCCAGGACTTCCGCCTGCCGTTCGAGCAGGCGGGTGAACATCCATTCGCCTGCACCGCCCACGCCAGTGGCCAGATGACGGTCGTGGTCAAGCCCACGCCGCCGGCCGGCTGGCAGCGGCTGTATTGGCGCCTGCAAACCCTGTCAGCCAAAGCCCCATGGAGAGACTGAACAAGATATGGCCGCCGCTGGCGGTGCTGGTGGCGATTGTCGCCATCTGGTGGTACGCGGTAATCGCCACCGAGAGCCTGATTTTCCCGACGCCCGGACAAGTCGTCACCGGCACCCTGGAGCTGGTGGAAGACGGCAGCTTGTGGGAGCACATCGGCGCGTCGCTGATGCGGGTTGGCATGGGCTTTTCGCTGGCAGTCCTGGTTGCGGTGCCGATGGGGCTGTGGATGGGGCGAGTTGAAGGCGCCTTCCGTACGCTGAATCCCGTATTCCAGATTTTGCGGCCGATTTCGCCGATCGCCTGGATCCCGGTGGCGATCCTGTGGTTTGGCGTTGGCAACGCGTCGCCGGTATTCCTGATCTTTATCGCTGCCGTGTTCCCGATGATTGTGCAGACCGCGGCCGGCGTGCATACGATCGAGAAGCGCTACCTTCGCGCGGCGGAGAATTTCGGCGTGTCGCGCTCCAAGCTGTTCCGCCAGGTGATCGTGCCGGCCGTGCTGCCGGAGATTATCGTCGGCATGCGCATTTCGCTGGGCGTGGCCTGGCTGGTGGTCGTCGCGGCCGAGATGATTGCGCTGCGTTCCGGGCTCGGTTACCTGATCATCGATTCGCGCAATGCGGGCAACCGCTATGACCTCGTCATCGCGGGCATGATCATCATCGGACTCATTGGCCTGGCGCTGGACGGCATCATGCGCCTGCTGGAAAAACTCAAAGTCGTAAGGTGGCGTTATGGACGTTAAGATTTCCGTCAACCAGGTCAAGAAGAAATTCAACGCGCTGCCGGTGGTCGATGGCGTGGACTTTTCCGTTGCCGACGGCGAGTTCGTGGCGATCGTCGGCCCCTCTGGCTGCGGCAAGTCGACGCTGATGAAAATCGTGGCCGGCTTCGAGCGTCCCGACGAAGGCTCAGTGGCCATCGATGGCAAAGCGATGACCAAGCCTGGTCCGAAAGGGATTGTGATCTCGCAGCACGGCTCGGTGTTTCCGTGGTTGACGGTGCAGCAGAACCTGATGTTCGGGCTGAATGGCGACAACCATGGCGACAAGGCCGCACTGGCCGATCACTATGCCGAGATGGTGGGCCTGAAGGGTTTCGAGAACGCCTACCCGCACGAGCTGTCCGGCGGCATGCTGAAGCGCGCCGAAATCGCGCGGGCGCTGGTGGTCAAGCCGGAAATCCTCTACATGGACGAGCCGTTCTCCGCGCTCGATGCGCTGATGAACCTCAAGATGCGCAATGAGCTGCTGCGCGTGCTGTCGGAGGAACGTCACACCGTCCTGCTCATCACGCACGACGTGGAAGAAGCGATCTACCTCGCCGACCGCATCCTCGTACTGTCGCCGCGCCCGACCCGCATCCAGGCCAGCTTCAAGGTGGAACAGCCGCACCCGCGCAAGCTGTCCAATCCGGAGCTGCAAAAACTGAAAGAAGAAATTCTTTCCCAACTGGGGTTATGAGCATGCTGAAACTTCTTGGAAAACCAACTTCCATCAACGTACGCAAAGTACTTTGGACGCTCGCAGAAATTGGCCTGCCTTATGAGCGTGAAGACTGGGGCGATGGTTACCGTTCGACGAACGTCCCCGAATTCACCGCCCTGAATCCGAATGCGATGGTGCCGGTGCTGGTCGACGGCGACTTCGTGCTGTGGGAGTCGAACAGCATTTGCCGCTACCTGTGCGGCAAAGCAGGGCGGCATGACCTGCTGCCGGTCGAACCCCAAGCCCGCGCCCGTGTGGAGCAGTGGATGGATTGGCAGGCAACGGAGCTCAATCCATCGTGGCGCTATGCCTTCATGGCGCTGGTGCGCCAAAGCCCTGCGTTCTCCGATCCTGCGCAAGTCGCCGCCAGCGCAGCAGCCTGGAACCGCAATGTCGGGATCCTCGACCGCCACCTGGCCGCAGGCGGTCCTTTCGCCGCGGGCGAGCAGTTCACGCTTGCCGATGTCCTACTGGGCCTGTCCTTGAACCGCTGGCTGATGACGCCTATCGACCGTCCGGAATACCCGGCAATCAACGCCTACATCGAACGCCTGCTCGCGCGTCCGGGCTTCGTGGAATTCGGCCGTAACGGCATTCCGTGACCAGCGAAGCCGGAGAAAATTAACATATCTGCAATTGCCTAATGGTAATATGTTAATTTCGTCCTCCCATCCTGCTTTGCGCGCTTTTCCGAAATGATGACCGACCAAGTGCACGCCCACCCTGTCGACAATGCCTTTGACGTTCTCGTTGCAAAAATCAATGATCGCTTCAACGCGTTGACCGGGCCGATATTCGAGACCAATGCCGCAGATTTGTTCGACGCATATCTCGAAGCCTGTGACGATCCAGTTGAGCGCCAGGCGCGTACCTGCAGCTGCTGCCGGAAGTTTATTGATCGCTTCGGAGGCCTGGCGGCAGTTGGCGACGATGGCCAACTGGTGCCTGCGTTGTGGGATATCGATGAAGTTCCCGCTCCATACCGTGAAGCGCTCGGCGCTTTGCAGCGCAAAGTACGGCGGGCCAGCATCACCATGCCTTTCCTGTCGAGCGAAGCGGTGTTCGGCAAGCCGGAGAAGGGCGGATGGCACCATTTCGCTGTCAGGTCGGGAAAAATCTTTGCCAGTAATGGTCTCGATAACGCGTTCCAGGCTGCCAGCGCCCGGCGCGAAGCATTCGATTCGGTGCGCCGTGCGCTGGACGAATACACGCAGGCCACCTGCACTGCGGCGTTGCGCCTGCTGAAAGATGACTCGCTGGCCAATTCAGAAGCGGCTTTAGGGCAGGCACAATTCCTGGTTGACCTGCATGTCGCGCGTGATGCGGTCAACGGCCAGCCAAACAAGGACAATATCGTCTACCGCATGGTGGCGATGGCGCCGACCGGTTTTTGCCATCCACGTTCGAGCATGATCGCCACGCTGCTTGATGATATTGCGGCCGGCAAATCGTTCGAGGAAGCGGCCGCCAGTTGGGCCGCCAAGATGCATCCGCTGCGGTATCAGCGTCCACAGGCGGCTCCGACCGCAGGTGCGATCAAGGCTGCCGAAGCAGCGTTCGAAAAGCTGGGTGCCGGAACCGCGTTGCAACGACGTTATGCAACCATGGCGGATATCCTGGAGACGATCTGGCTGCCTGGCACCCAGGCGAAACCGGAAGCGAAAGGCGGCCTGTTCGCCAACATTATTCCCAAGGGGATGAGCGCGAAGGCCGGGGCCATGATGGCGCCGGCGACAGTCATGACCCTCGATAAATTCCGCCGAACCGTGCTTCCGACCGCCGACAGGATCGAAATGGCAGCGCCGGAGGGCCGCTCGACATTTGTGGCGCTGACATCGGCGGTGCACGCAGATGCTCGCCCGATCCTGCAATGGGACCATGAGCAGCAGCGCAACCCGGTTGCCTGGTATGTCTATCACGGCGGTGCCCCGGCAAGCGATTTCAATTTGTCCGGCAGCTTCTACGAGGTAACGGCGATGACGCTGCAGCCGCATGCCTGGTTAGGTCAAGTTCATCCCCAACATGGCGAAGGCCTTGTGTTATTGCTCAAGAACGCGCGCGACCTGCGCAAGTGCGGGGGGCATTCGGCCATTTTCCCTGCTTGCCTGAAAGGCGAGTTCCATGGTTTCCGGTCGACTATTGAAGCGTACAGCAGGTCGAATCAGCTGGCTGGCTTTGGCGAAGATAATGTGGCGGGCTTGCTGCTCTCCAAAGGCGAACAGTATCAGGTGACGCTCCGCGTCACGTCGGCAGGCCAGGTCAGCGACTACCGGCTGGATCGCTGGGATTAAGCACTCGTCCAAGTTGTAAAGTTTCGTGCGACGAGTATGTCAGGCACCGCACGGTGCGTGCGGCAGCAATTACCTGGATCGCCCTGGGTTGCTGTCGATGATCTATTGTTTTCTTGAGCTTCCGCGCCAGTCGGTCAATGTCATCGAGACTGAGGGCTATGAACCAGGTCTTTCGCTTGCGTTTGCCATTGCAGCGCTTTTCGGGAAGCGCATTGAAGAAATTTTCTTGCATAAGCCAAACAGCAAGAAGAACTGATGCGAGGCCGTTCACCCAGCCTTGCGCGCCGGGCCCGAGTTCAGGCGTTTCGTGTATCGGCGAACGATGTTCAGCCCTCGCGCAGCAGCAGGCGATACTCGCTCGGCGTCACGCCAACGGTGGCGCGGAACTGGCGGGTGAAGGCGCTGTGGTCGGCGTAGCCGCAGGCTTGGGCGATGTCGGAGACGCTGGAGTCGCCCGCCAGCATGCGCGAGGCGGCTTCCAGGCGGGTCTTGATGATCATCTGGCGTGGGGTCAGGTGGAAGATGCGCTCGAAATAGCGCTCGATCTGGGCCACTGACATATTGGCGGTGCGCGCCAGTTGCGGCAGCGACAGGGTTTCGCCGTACTTATCGTGAATCAGGCGGACTGCATCGGCCACCTTGTGATAAGCGGGATTCTTGTTATCGGCCATGGCCAGGTCGCGCGACACGCCGGCCAGTCCGACGATCGCGCCGTGTGCGTCGCGCAAGGGCCGCTTTTGCGTCAGGCACCAGCCCGGATCGCGGTTGGGGTAGAGGTGCAGCTCCAACTGGTCCTCGATCTGCACGCCTTCATCGAGCACCGCCTGGTCCTGGGCCTGGAAGCGCTGGCCGAGGGGCGCGGCGAATACTTCGTTTGCAGTCTTGCCCAGCAGGCTAGTCTTGTCCTTCATCCCGCAGCGGCGGGCCAGGGTCTGGTTCACCACCACATAGCGTCCGCCGCGGTCTTTAACGAAGAACACCACGTCCGGCAGGGCGTCGAACAGGGGTTCGGAAAAGAAGACATCGCCGATCCTGGCGCCCAGGTCGCTGCGCGCGGAACTGTGCAAAATATGTACTGTCATGGTGTTCTCCCGCTGGTTTTGTTCATTTTTACACGATTGTGCGGATTTCGTCATCTTCAGCGGTCGGGCGATGCAAGACGGCGACGGCGGGAAGGCATAAGATGGCAAGCATGAAAACCATAGCCATTATCGATTCCCATACCGGCGGCGAACCGACCCGCCTGGTGATTGACGGCGGCCCTGACCTGGGCACCGGTCCCCTCAATGAGCGCCTGGCGCGCTTTCGCAGCGAGCATGACGGCTTCCGTTCCGGTGTGGTGTGCGAACCACGCGGCTCGGACGTGCTGGTGGGCGCGCTGCTGTGCGAGCCGCATGCGCCAAATTGTGCAGCAGGCGTCATCTTCTTCAACAATGTCGGCTACCTCGGCATGTGCGGCCACGGCACCATCGGGCTGGTGGCGTCGCTGGCTTTCATGGGCCGCCTGAGCGCGGGCGTGCACCGTATCGATACGCCGGTTGGCGTGGTGGAAGCACAGCTGCATGAAGACGGCAGCGTGACCGTGAATAATGTGCCGGCATGGCGCAAGGCGACTGGCGTGCCGGTCGATGTGCCAGGATATGGCGTGGTGCGCGGGGACATCGCCTGGGGCGGCAACTGGTTCTTCCTGGTCTCCGACCATGGACAGCAACTTGAACTTGGCAATGTGCGCGAGCTGTCGGCCTACACCACGGCGATCAAGGATGCGCTGGAAGCCCAGGGCATCACCGGCGACAACGGCGCGCTGATCGACCATATCGAACTGTTTGCCGACTCCCGCAGCGGTCTGGGCGACAGCCAGAACTTCGTACTGTGCCCGGGCAATGCCTACGACCGTTCGCCTTGCGGCACCGGGACCAGCGCCAAGCTGGCCTGCCTGGCCGCAGACGGGAAACTGGCGGAGGGCGAAGTCTGGCGCCAGGAAAGCATCGTGGGCAGTGTGTTCGAAGGCTCGTACCGCCGCGATGGCGAGCGCGTGCTGCCAAGCATTCGTGGCAAGGCCTGGGTCAACGCCACTTCCACCCTGGTGCTGGATCCGAGCGATCCATTTGTCTGGGGCATTCGTTGAGCATGAAACCGGACGTCCTCATCGTCGGCGCCGGCATCGTTGGCGCGGCATGCGCCGATGCCTTGTCGGCGAAAGGCTTGCGTGTCACCGTGATCGAGCGCGATGCGGTCGGTAGCGGCGCGACGGCGGCCGGCATGGGACACCTGGTGGCCATGGACGATAACGCTGCCGAACTGGCCCTGAGCTCCCACTCGCTGGAGCTGTGGCAGGAGCTGGTGGAAGGGCAGCAGCCGCGGCACGAGTACAGCCCTTGCGGCACCATTTGGGTCGCCGCCGACGATGAAGAACTGGAAGCCGCAGGTGCCAAGGCCGTGACCATGCAGGCGCACGGCCTGGAATGCGATGTGATCGGTGCGCAGGAGCTGTACCGGCTGGAGCCCAATTTGCGGCCGCACCTGGCCGGCGGCTTGCTGGTGCAGGGCGATGGCCTGGTATATCCGCCAAAGAGCGCCCGCATCCTGCTGGCACGCGCGGTGGCGCGCGGCGCATCCCTGCTCATGGGCGAAGTCGTTGCGCTGGAAGACGGCGGCGTCGTGCTGGGAGACGGCTCGCGGCTGTCGGCGGGGCAGGTGGTACTGGCTGCGGGCACGCGCTGCCTGTCGCTGGCGCCGCACCTGCCGCTGCGCCCCAAGAAGGGCCACGTGATGATTACCGACCGCTATCCGGGCTTTGTGCGCCACCAGCTGGTGGAGCTTGGGTATATCAAGAGTGCGCACGCATCGGAAGGCGAATCGGTGGCATTCAACTTGCAGCCTCGGCCTACCGGACAGGTGCTGATTGGCTCCTCGCGGCAGTTCGACACGGTCGACCTGGCGGCGGAGCCTTCCATGATGGCGCGCATGCTGGCCCGGGCCGTCGAATATACGCCTGCGCTGGCGGGCCTGAATGTGCTGCGCTGCTGGACGGGCCTGCGCGCGGCGACGCCGGATGGCTTGCCTCTCATCGGCCCCGACCCGTCGCGCCGCAACCTGTGGCTGGCGACCGGCCACGAAGGCCTTGGCATTACGACCTCGCTTGCAAGCGCGGAATTGCTGGCGGCGCAAATGGCTGGCGGGCAAGCAGGAATCGATCCGCGCCCGTATTTGCCGAGCCGCTTTAATGTGCAGGGGAGGGCATATGGTTGACGTCATCACCTTGACCATCGACAGCCGCGCCACCACGGTCGCTCCCGGCACCACGGTTGCTGCGGCCATCGCCGGCGTGACGCGCCTTTCGGTCAGCGGGCAATTGCGGGCGCCCTTGTGCGGCATGGGCGTGTGCCAGGAGTGCCGTGTGACCATCAATGGACGGGCGCATGTGCTGTCCTGCCAGACGCTTTGCCGTTCGGGGATGGATGTGCAGACGGGGGCGCGGGCATGACGCAATTCTTTGACATCCTGGTCGTCGGCGCCGGCCCGGCCGGCCTGGCTGCGGCCCACGCGGCAGCGGGCGCCGGCAATGCGGAAGGACGCGTGCGCCATATCGCCATCATCGACGACAACCCGCTTGCCGGTGGCCAGATCTGGCGCGGCGGCCCCGGCAAGCAGCAAGACCAGCGCGCCCGGCAGCTCTGGCAGGCGCTGGAGACGGCAAGCAACGTGAGCTTCCTGCCTGGCACCCGTGTACTGATGCAAACCCAGCCCGGCGAACTGCTGGTGCAGGATGCCGAACAGGCCCGCACGATCCGCTACAACCAGTTGATCCTGGCCACCGGTGCGCGCGAATTGCTGCTGCCCTTCCCGGGCTGGACATTGCCCGGTGTGACTGGCGCTGGCGGCTTGCAGGCGCTGGCCAAAGGCGGCTACCCGGTGCAAGGCAAACGCGTCGTGGTGGCGGGAAGCGGCCCCCTGCTGCTGGCCGTGGCTGCGACGATGAAAGAGCGCGGCGCGAACGTCGTCGCCATAGTGGAACAAGCCGGCATGCCAGCCCTGGCGCGTTTTGCCGCGGGCCTGGCGCTGACGCCATCGAAGGCGGTGCAGGCTGCCAAGCTTAGCGCGGCCTTGCGTGGTATTCCGTACTACGCCAACAGCTATGTGACGACCGCCCGCGGCGATGTGAAACTGACGTCGGTGCAGGTCCAGCGCAAGGACGCGAAGCTCGACATCGACTGCGACTACCTCGCCTGCGGTTACGGCCTGCTGCCAAATACCGAGCTGGCGCGCGCCCTTGGCTGCGAGATCGAAGGCGGCGCGGTGAAGACTGACCCGTGGCAGCGCACGTCCGTGCCGAACGTGCTGTGCGCAGGCGAGGGCACCGGGGTCGGCGGCGTCGACCTGGCGCTGGTCGAAGGCCGCATTGCCGGCCTGGTGGCTGGCGGCGAAGGCCTGGCGCAGCAACTGTTTGCCGAACGGACCCAGTGGCAGGGCTTCGCCGGACGGCTGGCCCGCGCCTTCGCCCTGCGCACGGAATTGCGCACGCTGGCGCAAGCCGACACCATCGTGTGCCGCTGCGAGGACGTCTGCCACGACGAATTGCGCGAGCATGCGAGCTGGCGCAGCGCCAAGCTGCAAACCCGCTGCGGCATGGGCCCGTGCCAGGGCCGCATCTGTGGCAACGCAACCGATTTCCTGTACGGATGGCGTCCGGACGCCGTGCGTACACCGATCTCGCCGGCACGTGCCGGCAGCATTATCACCCTCGAACCTCACAAGGAGACTTGAAATGGCAGC
>Ga0065165_1000266_pt1 | contig 90228 bp, 89 predicted proteins | sample AraplaMF_Cvi_mMF_FD_63813 | JGI IMG/M metagenome (GOLD analysis project Ga0065165, IMG submission 63813) | Arabidopsis root microbial communities from the University of North Carolina, USA - plate scrape MF_Cvi_mMF (version 2) (version 3) | ecosystem: Host-associated > Plants > Roots >... | reverse complement strand
GCTTTTTAAGATCCAATGCAAATGTGGTTGCGAAATAGGATGGCAGCCAGAACAGGAAGAACCACCAAACTGGATCGGTAAGGAACTTGCCGATAATGAACACCCATGTTTGCGGCAGTCTGATCAATTTGGTCCAGTGAATGGTCTTTTGATTCTCTCCATCGCCGGCTTCGTTATCACTATGGATGAATGCATATTCTTCCGCGCCCACTTTCTTGTGGCGCGAAGGGATTTCGTACATCAGCCACCAGAATATCAACCATACAAAGCCGATCGCACCCGTGATCAGGAATGCGCCCTGCCAGCTGTAAGTGCTAAGCAGCCAGGGTACGAGAATAGGAGCCGCCACTGCACCGATACTCGTACCGGAGTTGAAAATACCGGTTGCAAGTGCACGTTCGCGTTTGGGGAACCATTCTGCGGTCGCCTTTACGGCTGCCGGGAAGTTACCTGCCTCGCCAAGGCCCAGCACGGCACGGACAGCACCGAAGCCGAATGTGCTTTTGACAAATGCGTGCGCCACCGCAGCGATACTCCAGATGATAATGGAAACGGCATAACCGAGCTTCGAGCCGATTTTGTCGATGATGTTACCAAACACGATATAACCGGCGGCGTAACAGCCTGCGAATACCATTACGATGTTCGCATAGTCGGATTCGGTCCAGTTGAATTCTGTTTCGAGGGTCGGTTTTAGTAATCCAAGAATCTGTCTGTCGATGTAGTTGATGGTGGTTGCAAAGAAGAGTAATGCGCAAATAACCCAGCGATAGTTGCCAATATTGGTTTGTTTCATGATGGGGAAAAACTGATTTCTTGGATTCAGGAATTTGTAAAAATACGTCTGTCTTGGGGATAAGACTACTTTTTTTCCATTCTACCCCTTAACGGTTTTGCAAAAGACTTTCACAAAAAAGATCCCGCGCCTGGTTGGGGCGCGGGATCAGGGATATAGATGGAACGTTTCGTAAATAATTCACTAACCACACTTTCATTTCAAAGTGGCGGTGCGGCGGAATTTACTTATGTGATAGGATAGGCCAGCTGCGCCTTCATGAGCTCCGCTTCGTTGGTCAGGTCAAGGCGAAGGGGTGTGATGGAGACAAATTGATTTTCAATGGCCCAGCGGTCGGTGCCTTCTTCGGCGGGTTCCAGCGGCACCACGGTAAACCAATAATGCTTGCGGCCCATCGGGTCGAGTGCCGGGACGATATTGTTGTCGTACAGCCGCACCGACTGCCGCGTCCAGCGCACGCCCTTGGGGTCATGCGGGAAATTGACATTCACCAGATTCAGGTGCGGATTCTTGAATAAAAGGTCCAGCGCCTTTTCCACAAATGGATCTAGTTTCTCGAAATCGGGTTCGACGTCGGTAGGCGTACTCAGTGCTATGCCTTTAATCCCGAACAGGACTGCCTGCTTGGCTGCGGCGAGCGTGCCCGAATGCCACATCGCATTCCCCAGGTTAGGCCCCAGGTTGATACCCGAAAGCACCACATCGGGTTTGTCCCACAGGTGTTGCCCTAATGCCACGCAGTCGGCAGGTGTGCCATTCACGCGGTAGGCGTCGATACCCTCAAATTCGATCGGAGACTTTTTATAGGAAAGCGGTCTGGATGCCGTAATGGCGTGGCCCATAGAGGATTGTTCCACATCCGGGGCTACTATTTTCACCTCCCCGAACCGCGAGGCGATTTTGGCAAGCGCCGCAATGCCCGGGCTATATATTCCATCGTCGTTCGTTACCAGGATTTTCATAACGTATAGCGTTTTCAGGTGGTTATTAATAAAATTATGCCTGGTATGTTTTTTATAAAACCGGGATATGCTATACATCCAGATATGAAAAAAACGACCCTTTTACACAACCCGACAGCCGGGGATAATGACTTTTCCAAAAAAGAACTGGTCAAACTGATTAAGAAAGAAGGTTTCGAATGCACCTATTCGTCCGTGAAGGAGGAAGGATGGGATACTTTCGAAAATGAAACCGACTTCCTGGTCGTGGCCGGTGGAGACGGAACCGTAAGGCGCGCCGCCAAAGCACTCATGAAACGCAAGCGGCTCGACAAGCAATATCCGCTGGCCTTGTTGCCGCATGGGACTGCCAACAATATTGCCACCGCATTGCAGATCGAGGGACATCCAAAGGACATTATTCCGCATTGGCACCATTTCCGCCTCAAACCATTCGACATCGGCCGCGTACATGGCGTGGGCGAGGACCTGTTTTTCCTGGAAGCGTTTGGCTACGGTATTTTCCCGCGCCTGATGAAGGTGATGAGCAAAATAGAGGGTGATATTGGTGATACCGCCGAAGAGAAGCTGAAAGCGGCCCGCGCCGTGCTGCTCGAAATCGTGCAAAGCTATGAAGCCCGGTCCTGTACGATTGTCGCCGACGGCGTGGAGCATTCGGGTAACTATATTATGGTAGAAATCATGAATATCCGCTCCATTGGTCCAAACCTCGTGCTTGCGGGAGAGGCCGATCCAGGCGACGGGATGCTCGATGTAGTGATGGTTTCGGAACAAAGCCGCAGCAAGTTCGAGTCGTTTCTGCTCAGCCGCATTAATCAAGAGGACAAGGAATTCAGTTTTTCGACGATTCGCGCCCGGAAAGTGAAGATTTTCTGGGACGGGAAAGACGGGCACATCGACGACGAACGGTTGAAAATCGAGGTGCCGGTGGAAGTGGAGATCGAAATACTGCCTGATATGCTGCAATTTATGATTACCGAAGGTTGAGTCCATAACTTTTGGTTATAGCGGATAACCAATTGTGATTGGCGAACGATGTGAATGAGCACTACTTTTGGAACATCAAATTTTTCCAAAGTTCTCATTCATATTGAATTATGATTAATACAGACATTTGCATTATTGGAGCGGGGCCAGTGGGGCTCTTCGCGGTTTTCGAGGCCGGACTGCTCAAAATGCGTTGCCATCTCATCGACGCGCTGCCCGTAGTAGGTGGCCAGCTTGCTGAAATTTATCCCCAAAAACCCATTTACGATATTCCCGGCGCGCCGGCGATCATTGCTGAAGACCTTGTAAACAACCTCATGAAGCAGATCGAGGAATTCAAGCCGGGGTTCACATTGGGCGAAAGGGTGGAAGCGCTCGAAAAGCAGGCCGACGGCAGCTACATTGTCCGCACCAACGAGGGAACCGACGTGCATTGCCAGGTGGTGGTCATCGCGGCAGGACTCGGCAGCTTTGAACCCCGGAAACCGGCCGTGGAGCAACTGGAATATTTCGAAGGCAAAGGCGTGCATTATATGGTGAAAAAGCCGGAGCAGTTCCGGGGACGGAACGTGGTGCTGGCCGGTGGCGGTGATTCTGCGCTCGACTGGACGATCTTCCTTGCCGATATCGCTTCCCGCGTTACGCTCGTACACCGGGGCGATACCTTCCGCGGCGCGCCGGATTCGGCCGAAAAAGTGTACGATCTGGCAGGAAAGGGCAAAATCGACCTTATTCTGCAAGCACAGGTGAATAAGCTGGGAGGTAATGGCGTGCTCAAAGAGGTTTCCATTTTAGGGAATGATAAATCGGTTACCACCATTCCTACCGACGATTTCATCCCGCTTTTTGGCCTCAGTCCCAAACTGGGCCCTATTGCCGACTGGAACCTGGGCGTCGAGAAATCGGCGGTGATCGTGGATACCTTCGACTACTCCACGAATGTCGAGCGCATTTACGCGATCGGCGATATCAACACCTATCCGGGTAAGCTGAAACTCATTTTGTGCGGTTTTCACGAAGCGGCCATTATGATGCAGAGCGCATTCAAGTACGTTTATCCCGATCAGAAATTAAGTTTCAAGTACACCACTGTTAACGGTGTTAATCCATTTTAGCCATGATCAATATATTCATAGAGAATGATTTAGGAGAGCGCCAAGCACTGGAAGTCCCCACCGATATGGGTTTCAACCTGATGGAGATCCTCAAAGCATACGAATATGATATCCAGGCAACCTGCGGGGGAATGGCGCTTTGCGCGACCTGCCACATCGAAGTGCTGGAAGGCAAGGAAAAGCTGCCGGAATCAAACGACCAGGAACTCGATACGCTCGATACACTGCCGAATGCCGACGCTAACAGCAGGCTCTCGTGCCAGCTCCGGCCGTCCGACGAAATGGACGGGCTAGTGTTTCGCCTGAAAGCCTTGCAGGAAGCTTGAAATAAGGTTATTAGAATTTTGGAATAATAGTACATAAACCTCCGCTGGCCATGCAGCGGAGGTTTTTAGTGTATCAAAACAGCTGTTTGACGCGCGAAAGGGCTTCGATGACCCACAGCCGGTACATTTTGCCCGAGAAATGCAGCTGGTCGCTGGCGATCATAGAAGGGTCGTTCAGAGCGGTGCGGGAGATGCCGGTAATGTCTATGAAAACAACTTTCAGTTTGTCGCATTCGTCCTTGCCGATGGCGTTGAAGCTGTCTATTTCTGCGGCGATGTGATCGCGGTTGCCTTCGCCCATGGCGGTTACACCCCAATCCGGGATGGAGAGTACGAACACATTCCCCGCATCGTCGCCCGCGTAGGCGATCGATTTCTGCAAAAGCTGGCGAAATTCGATCCGATACTCCTCCTTATTTCTACCCTGGTACTGGTTGTTGACGCCGATCAGCAGCGATACCAGGTCGAATGTACCCTCAGGCGGGTTTTGCTCCAATGCATCGAGCAGGTTACGCGTAGTCCAGCCCGTTCGCGCGATGATTTGTGGAGTGGCGATCGGCTTTCCTGCCTTTTTCAGCTCGTCGGCCAATATCACAGGCCAGCGCTCATCCGGCCCTACGCTCTGCCCGATGGTGTAGGAATCGCCTAGCGCCAGGTAATGCGGCTTGCTCTTTTCATCGGGAGTTTCCTGGCCAGCCGGAACGGGCGGCGCCGGGCTCTGGGTGCCGCCGCACGCCAGCATGCAAAACAGGAACGCAATTTGATACAGTTTCATACCCCATATACTGTTTGCGGCCCATTTTGGATCGAAATGGAGTCGATTTTACTCAGGCCATCACGGCAATTAGGTTTAATGTAATGCCCGCAAGTTCCTTATCCCCGGTTAAATCGGCTTTGGCCAATGCTTCATCGGGTTTGATGGCTTTGGTAAAAAGCTTCCAGGCCGTGTCTGCATCGAGCTGCACAGATGCTTCCGGAGCGGTTTCGGAGGTTTCATCGATGATCCAGCCGTGTTCTGTTTTGACTAAAAACCATTCAAATATCTCTTCTAGCGCGATGCCTATGCGCACGGCGGTACCCTCGGGTGCGCGCGTGTGCCTGTACGTATGCGGGAGCCCGCGCAGGAAGGTTTCGATCAGCGGACGGAAGAGCCGCGGCGTCATAATGCCGGGCCTGTTTACGGCGTCGCGGATCTGCTGCTGGTGGTGCCATTTTTCGGTGTATTCGCGGGCGATGTGGAACCAGTTTTTGGATACCGTTTCGCCGGCCCAGGACACGGAAAAGATCGCATCGGCTTCCAGATCCTGCTCCATCATGATTTGCGAATACTGTTTACCGGTGCTTTCCAGGAAGTCGGTAAGCAGGGCAGGGCTCATCCGTTTGGAGGCTTTCACCCAATCGGCATTCAACTGGTTCAGATAAGCTACCAGATCGTCGTAGCTGTTGATTTCCCGGTCGGGGGCTGTGAAGTGGCCGTCGCGGTACATGGATATCACGCGGATATTGCCGTCGAGCAAATGCGCGGCAACGTCGCGGACTTTCCAAAGGCGGGCGACGGTCGGTTTTTCCCAATCTTCGGGCGTGAGGGATCTGAGCAGTGCAATGAGGTGTTCGTCGAGCTCGGCAAACAGATGAACGGTGTGGATCATGGCGATGGTATGGACTTGTTTGACCTTAAATATCGATGAAAAAGGGATTTGTTGTGATGTTCAGGATGTGATTTGGTATTTTTGGGCTGGTTCAAAGTGCAGAAAAATGACTTATTGCTTAGGAATAAAAGTAAAAGAGGGCCTTGTAGCCCTGGCCGATACGCGGATCACCGCAGGTACCAATACCACCACCAAAAAGAAGATGTACGTCACCCAGCAGGACAACTATTCGATGTTCATCATGACCAGCGGGTTGCGGTCCGTACGCGACAAAGCGGTACATTATTTTGAAGAACTGATCAGCGAAGGCGTTGTTTACAACAAGCTTTACAAGGCTGTCAATGCATTCGGAGAGCAGATTAAGCGGGTGGCCGAGGAGGATAAGGCGAGTCTGGAAAGGTCGGGCCTGAAATTCAACCTTAATACCATTGTGGGCGGCCAGTTGAAAGACGACAAGGACCATAAACTGTTTCTTCTTTATTCTGAAGGTAACTGGGTGGAACTCGACGAGGGCTCCCCGTACGTGATCATAGGTAACTCCGGTCAGGGAAAAGCCATATTGAACCGCGTGCTCAATGAAAATTCGACGATGAAGCAGGCATTGAAAGCCGGGTTCCTTTCATTCGACTCCACACGGGTTAGCAACAACGATGTCGATTTTCCAATCGACGTAGTATTGTACAAGAAGGACAGCTTCGCCATTGCCGAACATCGTTACGAGCAAAAGGATATGGAAGAAATATCGAGAATCTGGGCCGAAAAGCTCAAACAAGCGCTGGACGACATCCCGGAGGATTGGATGGACAAAACCTTCGAAAAAATGCCATAACATGAAAGGGGACCAAAAGTCCCCTTTGTTATTGAGGGCCAGCGGCCCGGTGCATTTCCCATCCAGGGACTTTAGTCCCTGGGGCAAGGACTGGCTTAAATGCCATATTTGTCGATCAGGTACAGCATAGAGGCCATCGCGGCAGCGCCGAGTTCCAGCTCGCGTTTGCTTACGGTCTCAAACTTATCGTTAGCGGCATGGTGGTAGTCGAAATACCGTTGCGTATCGGGCATTAACCCCAGCAGCACCGTACCCTGCTGCGCCAGCGGCCCGATGTCCGCGCCTCCACCGCCTGGCCCGAGCTCATGCACGCCATAAGCCGCAAACAGCTTCGTCCATTGTTGTATTTTAGCTTTTTGCTCCGGCGTACCTACAATCCCGAAGCCGCGTGGCGAAAACCCTCCGTGGTCGGATTCAATGGCCGCGATATGGGTTTCTTTCCTGGACTTGGCAGAATCGGCGTAAGTCACGCCACCTTTCATCCCATTCTCCTCGTTCATAAACATCACCGCGCGAAGGGTGTTATTAGGCTGGTAACCCAATGTTTTCAGAATTCGCACCGCTTCGATGGACTGTACGCAGCCAGAGCCGTCGTCGTGAGCGCCCTGGGCGAAATCCCACGAATCGAGGTGGCCGCCTACGGCAATGTATTTGTTGGGGCTGGCTTGCCCCTTTAACTCACCAATCACATTGTGCGACGGTGCATCGGGAAGCGTTTCACAACTTTGTTCGAAGTAGAATTCTGCTTCCGGATTTGATTTCAGTGTTTTCGTCAATAATTCGGCGCCGTTTGTGCTGATGGCCGCGGCCGGGATCATCGGCGCGCCGCTTGCGTAGCGCATGCTGCCCGTATGCGGGAAATCGTCGAGGCGCGTTGTCATGGAACGGGTAATGGAACCTATCGCGCCGAGTTTGGCAGCCTCGCTCGCACCTGCGGCCCGTTGTTCCACCGCACCCGCGTAGGCTTCGAATGTATTGATTTTAGTAGGGTCCATCGGGCGGTTGAAGAACACGATTTTGCCCTTCACCTTTTCAGTACCCAGGTCGCGAAGCTCCTGGAAGCTCTTCACCTCGATTACTTTGCCTTTGACACCGCCTTTGGGCGTGGCGATCGAACCGCCCAGTGCTGCAATAGGGACGTCCGTTTTTTGTTTGCCAACGATAATTTGCGCTTTTTCCTTCGCCCCGCGCACCCAATGCGGAACCATCACATTTTGCAGGAACACATGATCGAAATGCTCGTCTTCCATCACGGATTTGGTATAAACAACGGCCTTGGCAGCGCCTTCCGAGCCGCTCAGCCTCGGGCCTACCTGCTGGGTGAGGTGCCGGAGCCATTCGTAGGATTTGCCTTCCCCGAGTGCCGTATTGTAGATTTTACGAATAAAGATAGAGTCGGCCTGGAAGTCGGTTTGGGCCGAAACAGGAAGCGCTATCCCCGTAATGGAAAGGGATAGCGCCGTAAAGAGTTTTTTCATGTGGTGACAGGAGTTTTGATTGGAGTTTTAATAGGAGTTTATGAATTCAAGAGTTTAAAGTAAACATAATTAAACTTATGAACTCATAAACTCAAAACTCATAAACTTTGAACTCCATTTAGCTCGGTTTCACATTTTTCCCCTGACGTTTGGCAATTGACAGCAATAAGGCCGGCAAAAGGATCAGATTGGTGCACATCGCCACCAGCAACGTGATTGATACCATCACACCCATCGCAGCCGTTCCGCCGAAGCTCGACGCCGCGAAAATTGAGAACCCGCAGAACAGGATCACCGCTGTGTAGATCATACTCAAACCGGTTCCAAAAATGGAAGCAGTCACCGCTTTTGATGGCGTCAGGCCTTTTTTGTACAGCTCCTCGCGGTAGCGCGTGAGGAAGTAAACCGTTCCGTCGGACGCGATACCGAACGTAATGCTGAAAATCAGGATCGTCGTCGGTTTGAAATAAATATCGAAATAGCCCATGATACCGGCCGTCAACGCGAGCGGGATCAGGCAGGGGAGTTTGGAAAGCAGGATAATAGGGATGGAGCGAAAAAGCGCCATGCCCACGATTGCGATCAGTACGATCGCGATGAGGAGGCTTTCGTACAAATTGCTGAGCAGGTAGTCGTTGCTTTTCAGGAACACCAGACTGTGGCCGGTGAGGCCTACCTTGTATTTCTCAGGGCTGAAAATCGAATCGACTTTCGGGCGGATGCGTCCCATGAGCTCCTTAATGCGCTCGGAACCGACATCGGCCATCTGGAAACTGACCCTGGTAACGCTTTTGTTTTCGTTCAGGAAGGAAGTCAGCTGCTTCGCCGCACCTTGCTGGCTCTGCAGATAAGGCGCCATTTTGTTCAGTTCCAGCACGCCGGGAAGTGCATAATATTTGGCGTCGCCGCCACGGTAACCCTGGTAAAGGAATTTGGATGCCTCCACAATGGAAACCGGTTTGGAAAACTCGGGGAACTTGGCCATTTCATTTTGCAAAGCCTTGATCTTGTACAAAGTCTTAGCCTGATCCGCGAAAACGCCGTTTGGCTGCTGGGTATTGATCATTACCTCGAAAGGCAATACACCATTGAAGTTCTTCTCAAAAAAGCGGAGGTCGGTGTACACGACATCCTTTTTAGGCAAATCATCCACCACATAGCCGATCGTCTGGATCTTGGTCATACCGAACGCCGAAACGACGATCAATACCACCATGGCAATGTAAATCTCTTTCCGGCGGTTGTGTACGAGGTTGTTTACCATCCTGAGGAACCCGAATGCCCATTTTCCTTCGAGGTGTTTCAAATGGCGCGGCTTGGGCGTGCTCATGTAATGCAGGGTAATGGGCAGCAGCACGAGGCAAAGCACGTAGGTAACCATCACGCTGATGGCCGCGACCACACCAAATTCTACCAGCAAAATGCTGTTTGTGAAATAAAACACCCCAAAACCTATCGCTGTCGTCATATTTGCCAGGAATGTCGACAGCCCGATTTGCCGGATCATTTCGCGCAACGCCTCGTCCTTGTTATTATGGGATACCAGTTCCGCCTGATATTTGTTGATCAGGAACACGCAGTTGGGTACGCCGATCACAATGAGCAGCGGAGGAATAAGGCCGGTCAGCGCGGTAATTTTGTAATTAAATAAATGCAAAATTCCCACGGAGAACACCACACCAATGAGCACCACTATAATGGAAAGCAAAGTAAGGCGGAACGAGCGGAAGAAAGCCCAAAGAATGAGCAAAGTAACGAATACGGCCAAACCCATGAAAAGCTCCATTTCGCCGGAGATCTTCTTCATATTCACGGTCCGGATGTAAGGCATCCCGGAATAATGCAGATCGGTATTATATTTAGCGGCGAACGTTTCGGACATTTTCTCAATGTCGTCGACGATCGTCAGTCGGCGTTTCGAATTGAGCTCTTTGTCGTTGAAGGTGATGACGATGAGCGTCGCATTCGTTTTGCTGTTGAGTACCAGTCCTTCGTAAATAGGCAGGTTGGCAATCTCTTTTTTAATGCTGTCGGCCTCGGCCTGAGTATTGGGAATATCGCGGATAACCGGGGAAAAATCGAAACGGGTGAGGCTGTCGTTGCGGGCGATTTTGTAGACATTCGCCAGCGAAAGTACGTTCTTGATCCCCTCCGTCTCCTTAATTTGCTGCGAGAGTTTGCACCAGTCGCGGAATTTGTTGATTTCGAAAAGCTGCGGGTCCTGCCAGCCGATCACCATGACACTGCCGTCTTCGCCGAAAAGCTTGCGGAAGTCCTGGTATTCTTTCTCTACGGGGTCGTTGGAGGGCAGGATGCGTGCGAAATTGTAGGAGAGTTCAATTTTGCTGGCTTCATAGGCCATGAAGACCGTCGATACTAACACTAATGCAACCCACAAAAGCCGGTAGCGGATGATGTAAGTTGCTATTTTATTCCACATAATTAATTATTCAGTTCACAAAAAGTTGCAAATATAGCTATTACGAAGGGAAAAGGGGCATTTTTGAGGCTTCAAATGCCCGTCAATCTTTCAAGGTGATGGTATTCAATGCCAAAGAACCGCTTCGCTTCCCGGATCTTTTCGAGTGCTGCCGCTTGCGATTTTTCGCTCCTTTTGCCCTTCGTTCCCACGATCAGGACGTTTTTTGGCGTGTGCGCATCGGAAATAAATTCGAACACCTTCGTCTTGTATCCGAAATATTCCAGCACCAGCGCGCGGATACCATCGGTTACCATTTCCGCTTGTCTTTCCAGGAAAATACCGTGCCGCGTGAGGAAGCTCACATCGTTTTCAGTTTTGTGTTGCTCGATTTGCCTGCGGATCTGTTTGTGGCAGCAGGGCGCAACAACGATCAGGTCGGATTCGGCCTGGATACCCTTGAATATCGCATCATCGGTGGCTGTGTCACAGGCATGGAGCGCGATGAGGATATTCGTGCCGGCAGCATCGAACTGGTCAATCGTCCCTTCCCGGAACAATAGCCCCTCGAACCCTGCGTTTTGGGCGATCTGGTTACATAATGTCACCAGGTCGTCGCGGAATTCAATTCCCGTCACTTCTGGGTTGAGCTTCAATACGTTTTTGAGGTAATCGTACAGGGCAAATGTGAGGTAACCCTTGCCCGAGCCCATATCCGCCACCCTGATCGTATTTCCGGGATTAATTTCCCTGATCAGGCTGCTCAGAATGTCGATGTAGTGATTGATCTGCCGGTATTTGTCCTGCGCATTATGGAATACATTGCCCTGCTGGTCGGTGATTTTCAGATCGAACAGGTAGCCTTTGCCGTTCGATGAAATGAGCCGGTTTTTGTTCTTGTCGTGGCTCAGGGAGGGCGTATCCCGGTTGGCGACAGTCTTTTTCTTCAAGGTAGCCTTGCCGCTCGGGTGCATTTCAAAAAGCACATCCGAATCGGTCAATTGCAAAGTCGCAACACGGAAATCGCTTCCCAGCCATTGCGCAAGCATCCCGGTCACCTCCTCGTACGTATGGTTTTTGGTGATGTCGCGCGTTTTGTGGCGATAGGTGAGGCTGAGCCGGGGCTCTTTCTTGATAAGTACTTTCTTGATGTAGATGTTTTTCAGGCTTTCATCGGCGCCGTGGTAGTTGCCGAGCGAGAGTTTGACAAACGAGTCGTTGCGGAGACTATTCTCGCTCTCGGCAATGAATTCCTGAGCCTTTTCGGTAATATTCATGAGGGTGCTTCAATCTTTTCTATAAGAGGTAACGACCAAATGTGCCGTTACAGTCTCATTGCACTGGGAAAATCACTTGATGATCACTTTCGGGATCTCGATCTCGACACGGATGCCGTTTTGATCCTCGCTGTGGATTTGTATTTTACCATGCAGACTTTCCACACGGCTTTTGATGTTTCTCAATCCAACTCCCTGCCTGCTGGGCTCGATCATCCCGGTGCCGTTATCACTCACCACGAGGACGATCGTTTTGAGGTTTTCGGTCAGGTCAACGGATGCCTCGGTGGCACCGGAGTGTTTGATAATGTTGTTGGTCAATTCCAATACAATGCTGTACAGCTCGAACTCGATCTTGTTGTTGAGCCGGTTGTTCATTCCTTTCTGGTTGAAAGCGAATGCAATATTCTTGTTTTCATTCAGTTTGCTGATGAGCCGGTGCAGGGCCATGATCAGCCCGTGCTCTTCGAGCTCAGCCGGCATCAGGTTGTGCGAAAGGCTCCTGACTTCCTTGTAAGCGGCACCTACCATCTGGTGTACGCTTTCGTAGATCTTTTGCTCTTCTGCGGAAAGCACTTTTTTATCAATTCCATACAAATACCAGTTGAGCGACGCCAATGTGCCACCCAGGTGATCGTGCAGTTCAGCCGCGACACGTTTTCTTTCGATCGTCTGTCCTTCGATGAGTGCGGCCTGTATTTCGGCGTTTTTCCTGCGAAGCTTTTTATTATTAAACCAAAGGAAGATCGCAAACAGGATCACGAGGCATGAAAAGCCGATCAGGAACCGCTGTACGGTGCGCTGCTCGCTGATAATTTTCTGCTGAATTTCGGAGTCCATCAGCTTGTTATCGTACATCAGCTGGTACATCGTATACTGCCGCTTGATCGTCTCATCATGGATCATCCGCCGTGTGTAGTTCACCGCCTGGCTGTAATTCAGGGCTACATCATACATCTCTTTCGCCTTGTAGGAGCGGGAAAGCGTTACCAGCGCCCAGTTCGTCTGCTGGGTCGAATGGTATATTTTGGAATAGGTCAATGCCCTGAGGCCGGCTTCAATGGATTTGTCGTATTTTTTCTGGTAGTAGTAAATATTGCTGAGGTCGTTCAGGCAGTTCAGCTCTCCATATCGATTCTGTATTTTCCGGAACAGCGCAATGCTCTGCAAGAAGTATTTTTCGGCCTCGGCATAGTTGGCCGTGCGCACCTTCATGTAGCCGATACTTTGCAGCACCGTGGCGCGGCCCCAGTCGGAATTCATTTTATCGAACATCTTATACGACTGGTCGTACAGCTTCGCCGCTACATCGTACCTGCTTTTTTCGCGGTAGCAGTTGCCCAGGTTTTCAATGCTCAATGCGAGCGAGCTGTCGGCTTTCAGTTGCGTAAAAATCTGTATGGCATGCTCGTAGTTGATCCGGGAAGAGTCCCATTGGCGGTATTCAGAGTAGCTTTCACCCAGGAACCGTTTGCCATGCGCAGTGAACATAGGCATATTCAACTGTTTCGAGAGGGTAATGGTTTCATTGGAAAGCTCCCGCAGAACGTCGTAGCTGCCGTCCAGCAAATAATACGTGCTCAGCAGGTTGTAGGCGAGAAGTTTTCCTTTTGCCCATTGATGTTTTTGCGAAAGCCTCAGTACATGTTTGGAATAGAACATCGATTTTTCCGCATCCTGAAACAGATACTCGGAGGCAAGCCTGTGGTATTTGCGGATGAGGACGGTATCTTCGGCGAAGCCTTCCTGCGGCTTGGATTCCACCACCTCAGTACTTCTTTTGGGTTCGTTGCCCTGGCCGATGGAGGTGCATTGACTGAAAGAGAGGATACACCCTAACGAGAAGAGGAGAATTAGTTTGTAGAATTCATTCATATAACACTGATCTCTTGTGAGTTAGGTGCGTAGCGGGTTGTCGAAGGCTGGTTTAATAAGGCACGTGGAGTTAGCCTTTACTTACAAAAATATTGTCTTTTATGTAATATCTGTAAGGAAGTTCACGGCCGACATTAATGCCGATACGCGGGCCGCTTGTAATCGCCTGAGGAGCAGCGACTGGCGCGCGGAGATACAACGTGTCGCCGGTGAGCAGGGTAGCATTATGTTTGTCACGCTCGATGCCCATAGCTCGTACCAGTTTGCCGGGGCCGCGGCAAAGTTCTTTGAGTGTGACCTTGCCGGTGGGGGACATACCGGGTGTTTTCCCCGGCCGGAGCAGCCTGCGCATTTCCATGAGGTCAATGCCGGCCGTAGGCTGCAATGCACGGATCAGCACCGCTTCCCCGGTACCTTCCGCATTGCTGACAATGTTGAAGCATTGGTACATCCCGTAAATCAGGTACACGTATACCGTGCCGGCGATGCCATACATCGGCTCGGTACGCGCGGTGCGCCGGTTGAATGCATGGCACGCGGGATCGTCCTGCAAATAGGCCTCCGTTTCGACGATTATGCCGCTCGTGAGGCCATCCGGGCTTTCATGTACCAGTTCGCAGCCGAGCAATTTCTGCGCGAGCGTTCGGGTATCATAATCGGAAAAGAAGGAAAGAGGAAGCTTCTCTCCGGGCATCAGATAATGTTCATCGTTTGCTCCTTGATCTTTTCGAGCTCGTCCTTCATTTGCACTACCAGGTGTTGGATGGTAGCGTCGTTGGCTTTCGAGCCGATGGTATTGATCTCCCGGCCGATTTCCTGCGCGATGAAATTGAGCTTTTTACCATTGCTTTCCGAAGCTTTCATCGTTTCGGTGAAATAGGTAAGGTGGTTGGCCAAACGGATCTTCTCTTCGGAAATATCGAATTTCTCGACATAGTAGATCAGTTCCTGTTCGAAGCGGTTCGGATCGAAATTATCGTCGGTTAGCAGATCCCTTACCTGCTTTTCGAGGCGCTCGCGAACGGCCGGAATACGGGTTTTGTCCTGTTCGGCCACCTGGTCGAGGAGGTTCTGGATGGTTGCGATGTATTCGGCGAATTTGTCGGCAGTCATGCGGCCTTCCTGCTCGCGGAAAACAGAGCATTTGCGGAGTGCTTCCATCACGGCGACCTTGATCTGCGACCAGTCATTTTCCCTGCTCGACTCGTCTACTGTTTCGTTGTTATAGGCATTCGGCATTTGCAATGCAATGCGCAGCAGCTCGGTCGTGTCCGGCGTGAAGCCCAGCGAACCCGCCGTTTCCGACAAATCCTGGTAGTAAGCGCTTACCAACGCGCGGTTCACTGAAGTCGATGCTACGGCTTTGCCCACCGGCTGGACAGTCAATGTAAATTCCACTTTGCCACGTTCGAGCGACTGAGTAATGAGGTTACGGATTTCGATCTCCCTTTCGGAGTAATTGCGCGGTACGCGGCAGTAAATATCCAGGAATTTGGAGTTCAATGTCTTGATTTCCACTGTGACATTGATCGATTCGGATTCGATGTTGGATACACCGTATCCGGTCATTGATTTGAGCATAATGATGTGCGTTGGTTCCTGTTACGGAACGGTTTGATGCTTGTTTGACCGCCGACAGCCGACCACTGACCGCCGATTGAGATTGCCTTGTGGCAACCGACCTTGGTTTTCTTATTGATTTTCTGTTGCTTCTAGACTTAGACCATGGTCGGTGGTCGGCGGTCCATGGTCGGGCCGAAGGCCCTAGTTAAATCGCTGCTTACCGCCCGACTTGGCCGGATGTTGGCTTTCAGAGGGTTGTGGCTTCGAGATCAATGCGTTCTTTTCCATATCTGCATTGAAAATACGGAATCTCGACACGTCGCAGGCCAGGTACAGGGCTTGGAGCAATGAGCCGGGTTCTGCCAGGTTTTTGCCTGCAATATTGTAAGCCGTACCGTGGTCGGGCGAGGTACGCACGGCCGAAAGTCCGGCGGTGAAATTCACCCCTTCGTTGAATGCCAGCGTTTTGAATGGGATCAGGCCCTGGTCGTGGTACATCGCGAGCACAGCATCGTACTGGCGGTATGTACCCGCAGCAAAGAAACCGTCGGCAGGGAAGGGCCCTACCACGAGGTTTCCTTTTTCCTTGAACTGCTTAATGACAGGCTGGATGATTTCGATTTCCTCCGAGCCGAGCAAGCCGTTCTCGCCCGCGTGCGGGTTGAGGCCCAGCACAGCTAGTTTCGGTTTTTTAATACCAAAATCGCCTTTCAACGATTGAAGTATCTGCTCAATCTTGGCGGTGAGTTTTTCCGCCGTGATGTGATCGCGCACGTTTTGCAGGGGCATATGGCCCGTAAGCACGCCCACACGCAGTTCGCCTGCGACCATGAACATCAGTGCATCATCTTTGCCGAATGCTTCGGCGAGGTATTCGGTATGGCCGGGGAATTTGAAATCGTCGTTCTGGATATTGTCCTTATTGATCGGGCCTGTAACGAGGGCTTGAATTTTTCCTTCTTTGAGGTCTTCGACGGCACGCTTCAAAGATGCAAAAGAACCCTGACCTGCTTCTGCGGTGATTTTTCCGGGCTGTATTTCGGTCTGATGGTCGTGCCAGCAGGTGATGACGTTCGTGAGTTTATGGTTGGCCTGCTCGGGTTTCTGGATGCCATGCAGGTTCCAGTCTTTCATTTCAAGCAGGTTGCGGTACTGGTTCAATACTCTCAGGGAGCCGTAAATGATTGGTGTGCACAATTTTGATAACTGGTTCCCCTCTAATGCTTTGAGGATTACTTCCGGGCCGATGCCGTTATAATCGCCGATTGTGATCCCGATGACCGGTTTATCACTGTGTTGTTCGCTCATGTAGGTAAATGCTGTTCTATGTGTTCTCCTGCGTAATTCTGTATTACTTTTGCCGAACGGTTCAACCGGCAAGTTACAAAAAATCCTGTGCTACTATGAAAATCCTGATCGCAGACTCCATGCATACCTCATTATTCGAGATGCTGGACGAGCAAAAGTGGGAATACGATTACCATCCTGCATACAAAAGAGAAGACATAAAGAACGCATTGCCCGGTTACGACGGGCTGATGATCCGAAGCAAGACGTTTCTGGATCGTGAAATCCTCGAAAAAGCGAGCAAATTGCGCTTCATCGCACGCGCGGGTGCAGGACTCGACCTGATTGACCTGGATGTGGCGAAAGAGCTGAATATCGAAGTGTTTCATGCGGGTACGGGCAACCGTGACGCGGTGGCGGAACAGGCTTTAGGCATGTTGCTGGCACTTTTTAATAATATTCTGCGCGCCGACCGGCAAGTAAGGAACGGTATATGGGACCGCGAGGGCAATAGGGGAGTGGAGCTGATGGGCAAGACCGTCGGCCTGATCGGTTACGGAAATAATGGATCGGCTACTGCCAGGAGATTGAGCGGTTTCGGCTGCAAAGTACTTGTGTATGACAAATACCGTGATAACTACGGCGATGCTTTTGCGACGGAATCGTCTATTGCGGAAATCCAGCGAGAGGCCGACATTCTCAGCCTGCACATTCCATTGACGGACATTACCCGTTACCTGGTTAATGACGAATTTATTAGCGGTTTCGCCAAGCCGTTTTATTTAATGAACTTATCCAGAGGTGAGGTGGTGCAATTAAAGGCGGTAACCGAGGCTTTGGAAAGCGGTAAAATCAAAGGAGCATGCCTGGATGTGCTTGAAAACGAAAAGATCGGAAAACTGACGCCGGAACAGCAGGAGGTATTTGATTATTTATGCGCGTCGGATCGCGTGGTGCTTACACCGCACATCGGTGGCTGGACGCATGAAAGTTATGTCCGGATCAATAAGGTATTGGTTGAACAAATCCGGAACTGGCTATAAACAAATATGCCGACCAATGGTCGGCACGTTTGCATCTATTAGCCATGAAAAATAAAATACTTACTTGCCAAGTGTACCGCGAAGCGCACGTGGGATTTCAACTGATGCGATCGGGTTGCTTGCCGCTGTCAATATAACAAAATTTTCAGCTTTGAGTGCACCAACCTTCACAGATTTTCCTAAATCTAGTTCAGTCACATCAACATTTACATAGTCAGGGATGTTATCCGCAAGACCCTGTACGCGCAATTTACGCAATTTTTGGTTCATTTTACCACCTTTCATTACCCCAGCAGATGTACCGGTCAATTTGATAGGTACTTCAACTTTAATTTCTTTTCCGGGTAAGATTTGCAGAAAATCCGCGTGGATCAACGCATCGTTTACCGGGTGGTATTGTGTTTCCTGAAGAATCGCATTGTACTCGGTACCTTCGATGTTCAGTGTAACGTTAAAAATATCCGGTGTGAAAAGCAATTCACGGAACAACATAGCTGGCGCATAAAAATGCACTTGTTCAGCACCTCCGTACAGCACAGATGGAACATAACCCTGAGCGCGCAAGTTTTGTGATTCCACCTTGCCGAGATTCGCTCTTTTAAACCCTACAATCTCAAGACTTTTCATAAGAATTTTTATAAGAAAGTTAAATAAAAGAAAATTTACTGAGAATTTATAAACAATGAACTAATAGATTCGTGATCGCGGATCCGGCCTATTGCCTTTGCAAAAATTTCTGCAACAGACAGTACGCGGATTTTTTCATTCTGTTGCTTGAGAGGAATAGTATCTGTTACTATCAGCTCTTCGAGCACCGAATTGGCAATATTTTCATGCGCCTTGCCCGACATAATCGCGTGGGTACTGATCGCCCGTACGGACGTCGCACCTTTTTCCATGATAATCTCGGCTGCCTTACAAAGCGTACCACCCGTGTCGATCAGATCGTCTACCAGCACTACGTCCATCCCCTCCACATCTCCGATCACCTGCATGCTCGCGATTTCGTTGGCGCGTTTTCGGTGTTTGTCGCACAGGATCATGTCCGCGTTCAGGAATTTGGCAAAATTCCGTGCACGTGCGGCGCCGCCGACGTCAGGCGATGCGATCAGCAGATTTTTGAGGTTCAGGGATTTGATATAAGGAACAAAAATCGAGGTTCCTTCGAGGTGGTCGACAGGCAGGTCTAAAAAGCCCTGGATCTGTCCGGCGTGTAAGTCTATGGTCATCACGCGGTCAACTCCCACTGCCGTAAGGAGGTTCGCAACGACTTTTGCTGCGATAGCCACGCGTGGCTTGTCTTTTCTGTCTTGGCGGGCGTAGCCGAAATAGGGGATTACCACCGTCACATAGTGCGCCGAAGCACGACGGGCCGCATCCACCATCAGCAGCAGCTCCATCAGGTTATCGGCAGGAGGGAATGTAGATTGAATGAGAAAAACATCACAACCCCTGATTGACTCCTCGAAACTTGGCGACAGCTCACCATCGCTGAATTTCCGCAACGTGTAGCCTCCCAGTTCCTTACCATAATACCTGGCAATGTCTTTGGCCAAATATTCGGACTGACTCCCCGAAAATATTTTTACTGTATTGAATGAACCCATGGCCAAACTAAAATTTGCGCAAAATTAAATAAAACCAGTTAATTAAGATAGTATCTTTTTAAAAAAATATAATAAAGCTGCACAATGCAGTATCCGACCAGCAATCCGACGAGCGCTCCAACCAGAATATCGAGCGGGTAATGCACCCCCACATACACGCGGCTATATGCGTAAACGACGGCCCAAAGGAACAAAAAGGCCATTTGCGGTACCTTATTTTTAAGCAAGCTGAACCACGCGATTGCGAGTGCAAAACTTGTGGACGCATGTGACGAAGCGAAACCGTACAAGCCGCCGCAGTCGGTCACGTGGTGCATTACGGTGGTGATCGTGGGATCGTGGCAAGGCCTTAACCTCAAAAAGTAGGGCTTCATAAACCCGGAAGTAACCTTGTCGGCCACGACGACTGCCAGTACCACGGTAATCACGATGAAGCCGCCTTTTTTCCAACCTTCTGCGCGGATTGTCAATGCGATGAGCAAAATGTACAATGGGACCCAGGTGAATTTATAGGTAACCCAGTACATCACCGTGTCGAGCCAGGGCGTGTGGTGGCTGTTGAGCCATAAAAACAGCTCCTGGTCGGCGCGGACTATGCTATGTACCGCATCCGTCATGAACTGAAACCAAGCACTTTTCTCACCTTGCCTATCGTTTCCTGAGCGATTTCGCGTGCTTTGGCTTCGCCTTCCACAAGAATGCCTTCCAGCTCCTCCGTATTTTCCATATAATAGTTGAAAATGCGGCGCGGCTCAGCGAACACATCCATGAAACATTCGAAAAGCGCCTGCTTGGCGTGGCCGTAGCCATAGCCGCCGTTCAGGTAGTTCCTGCGCATCGTTTCGATCTCCGATTCTTTCGCCACCAGGCTGTAAAGCTGGAAGGTAATGTCGTTGTCAGGATCTTTGGGTTCTTCAAGCTGTTTCGAATCGGAGAGAATCTTTTTAGTGACCTTTTTCAGCTCGTTCTCCGGCAGGAAAATATCGATGTAGTTGTGGTACGACTTACTCATTTTCTGGCCGTCGAGTCCAGGGATCGTCATAATGCGCTCGTCGATCTTCGGCTCGGGCAACACCAGAATATCTTCACCCGCCAGGATATTGAAGCGGTTGGCAATGTCTTTGCTCATTTCAAGATGCTGCTTCTGGTCCTTGCCAACCGGGATGATATTCGCATTATAAAGCAGAATATCAGCTGCTTGCAGTACAGGATAGGTAAAGAGCCCCGCATTCACATCAGCCAATTTCTCCGATTTGTCTTTGAAAGAAGTGGCATTCGCCAGCATCGGGAACGGCGTAAAGCAGTTCAGGTACCAGTTGAGCTCGGTGTGCTCCTGCACCCGCGACTGGCGCCAGAAAACATTTTTTTTGTAATCGAATCCGAATGCGAGCCAGGTAGCCGCAATTGCACGGACATATTCGCCACGTTCCGCGCCGTTTTTCAGCGTTGTGAGCGAATGCAGGTCTGCAATGAAGAAAAAAGATTCGTTCTGGGGATTTTTAGAGAGTTCGATCGCAGGTTTGATGGCTCCCAGGATGTTACCCAGGTGAGGTCGCCCGCTGCTTTGAATGCCTGTTAGGATTCTGGCCATTTATTAAATTAATACTTAGTTACGTGATGTTGGTTTGCGGCGATTGTCCCAGAAGGAGAGCAAAGCGATATGGTCTTCTTCCATCTTGTAAAATAATGAGCATTGTTTGGTAACAAACCCTTTCCGCACTCCGGGCCTCGATCGGGAAGCTTCGTACATGAGCGGAAATGTCGCTATTTGTTTCAGGACATCTCTGGTTTTCCTGATAAACTTTCTGACTTCTTTTTCTGACCAATTGTTTTCCAAGTGTGCGATAATGTCGGTAAAGCTTTTTTCTGCCTTCGCCGTCCAGCGAATAGGCATATTCATAGATACCTGCTGAATTTTCGCATTACCTCTTCGTGAGATTTAGTCTGGCCTGCCTCAGATTGCTTCAAACCTTCGTCGATGCTATCTTTCACATGATCAGGGAGATCATCCCAAAAATCGGTGTATTCCAACTTCTTCTGTATTTCTTCCCAATCCTTCATGGAGATGTAAACACCAGTTCTCTCTCCCTTCTCATTCGACAAATACTGCACATTCATAGCTATCAACAGGTTAGCGATTCTAGATGAACTTTGCCCTTAACTACTTCCCAAAATTCGTTAAATTGAACCAGAAAACGTAGTAAATTTGAATTTTATACCTTCACCAACACGACATGGATTCTAAAACGCTGCACTTTCTCAGTCAATTAGCCGAAAACAATAACAGGGAGTGGTTTCAGGAAAATAAGAAACTTTATGAGGCCGCGAAAGCGGATATGGAAAAGCTGGTCGGGTTCCTGATCACAGAGGTAGGAAAGTTCGAAGACCTCGGAAATGTACAAGTGAAGGATTGTATGCTGCGCATTTACCGGGATGTCCGTTTTTCGAAAAATAAGGATCCGTACAAAAGAAATCTGGCCGCTGGCATTGGTCCCGGAGGGAAGAGTTCGGGGAAAATAGACTATTATCTGCAAGTGCAGCCGGGCGATCAGACATTCCTCGGCGGTGGCATGTGGGAGGTAACGACCGAGCAGCTGGCACGCTTCCGCCAGGAGATCGATTACAATGCACATGAGCTGAAATCGATCATCGAGGAAAAGGAATTTCATAGTTATTTTCCTGAAATTCATGGAGAAAGCCTGAAAACGGTTCCGAAAGGTTATTCCAAAGATCACCCGGAAATAGAACTGTTGAAACGCAAGCAGCTTTTCTTCATGCATCGCTACACGGATAAAGAAGTGGCTTCCAAAGACTTCGGTAACTTGGTTTTAAAAGGCATTCAATTGCTGAAACCCTTTACCGATTATATGAATTATGTATTGTACGAAGAAGCGGAGGAGCATTGATCCGACCCGTTGATTGACAAGGCCGCAATACCCATTACAACCCAGTTAATATGCAATTTTCACATTTGCACTGTCACACGCAGTTCTCGCTGCTCGATGGTGCTGCCGATATCAAAAAGCTGTTCAAAAAGGCCAAGGAGGACAACATGCCCGCCGTTGCCATCACCGACCATGGTAATATGTTTGGGGTGTTCGAGTTTGTGGCCGAGGGAAACAAGCAGGGCATCAAACCGATCGTTGGTTGCGAGTTCTATGTGGTGGAGGACCGGCATGTGCGGCAGTTTACCAAGGACAAAAAGGACGTCCGTTTTCACCAGCTGTTGCTTGCCAAAGACGAGATAGGTTATAAAAACCTCGTGAAAATGTGCTCGCTGGGTTTCATGGAGGGCATGTATGGTAAATACCCGCGGATCGACAAGGAACTGATCGTGCAGTACCATCACGGGCTGATCGCCACTACCTGCTGTATCGGTGCGATGATTCCGAAAACAATTATCCGCCAGGGCGAAGAGGCTGCGGAAAAGGAGTTCCGGTGGTGGCTGGATCTTTTCGGTGACGATTTCTACGTGGAATTGCAGCGCCACGATATTCGCGATCAGTATATTGTGAATGAGGTGCTTATCAAATTCGCGCGCAAGTATAATGTGAAGATCATCTGTTCGAATGACTCGCATTATGTAGACCGCGAAGACTGGAATGCACACGATATCCTGCTCTGTATCAACACGGGCGATAAGCAAAGCACGCCTTCGGCCAAGGATTTCGACGACGAAAAAGGTATCCCGAAAGGCTCACGCTTTGCATTTTATAACGACCAGTTTTATTTCAAAAACACCAGCGAAATGCTGCAACTGTTCAACGACCTGCCCGAGTCGCTGGACAATACCAACGAGATTGTAGACAAAATCAAAACGCTGGATCTCCGGAAAGACATTCTGCTTCCCAACTTCCCCATTCCCGACGAGTTCAAAACGCATACATTGTCGGAAATGGTGGGTAAAAAGGAGCTTACCGCCGATGTACTGAACCAATGGGAATATCTGCGCCACCTCACGTTCGAGGGCGCGCGGAAGAAATATGAAGTAGTGACACCGGAAATCGAAGAGCGGCTCAACTTTGAGCTGCAAACGATCCGGAACATGGGTTTCCCGGGTTACTTTCTCATTGTAGCGGATTTTATCGATGCGGGACGCAAAATGGGCGTGTTCATCGGCCCGGGACGTGGTTCGGCCGCGGGCTCCGCGGTGGCGTACGCGATCGGTATCACGAACATCGACCCGGTTAAGTACGACCTCCTTTTTGAGCGTTTCCTCAACCCCGACCGTATCTCCATGCCCGATATCGATACCGACTTCGACGACGATGGTCGTCAGAAGGTGATCGATTACGTGGTGAAAAAATATGGCTATAACCAGGTTGCGCAGATTGTGACTTACGGTACGATGGCTGCCAAGTCGGCGATTAAGGATGTGGCGCGGGTGATGGACCTGCCGTTGCCGGATGCGAACATGCTGGCAAAGCTGGTGCCGGACAAGCCGACTTACAACATGACGCTGAACCGCATTTTTACAGCGCCGCTGGAAGGAGAGGGCAGTCTCATGAAAAAGGAAGGTATTTCGCCCGACGAGTTGGAAAATGTGAAGCGAATGCGAGCCATCGCATTGGGCAATGATTTGCAGGCCAGTGTTTTACAAGAGGCTCGCAGGCTAGAAGGTACGGTGCGAAATACCGGTATCCACGCCGCCGGTATCATCATTGCTCCGAGTGATTTGACAGAAATTATTCCGGTAAGTACCTCCAAAGACTCCGACTTTTTGATTACCCAATATCAGGGAAAAATCATCGAGGATGCCGGTGTAATTAAGATGGACTTTTTGGGTCTCCGAAACTTGTCCATTATCAAGGAAGCCCTGCGGATGATCAAGAACAACCACAATATCGACATTGTCATAGACGATGTGCCGCTCGATGATCCAAAGGTATTTGAACTCTTCCAACGCGGGGAAACCAACGCGATATTCCAGTTCGAATCCGATGGGATGAAGAAGTACATGCGCGACCTCATCCCTGACCGTTTCGAGCACTTGATCGCGATGAACGCCTTGTATCGTCCCGGCCCGATCGCGTACATTCCTAACTTTATCCGCCGGAAAAACGGGCAGGAGGAAGTGACGTATGATTTGCCGGAATTGGAGGAGTATCTGGCAGATACTTATGGCATTACCGTGTACCAGGAGCAGGTAATGCTTTTGTCGCAGAAGCTGGCGGGCTTTACAAAAGGCCAGGCGGATACGCTGCGGAAGGCGATGGGTAAGAAGCAGATCGAAACGCTGAACAAGCTCAAAGGCGACTTCATGAAGGGCGGTACCGAAAAGGGCCTCGACGCGAAGAAGCTGGAAAAGATCTGGACTGACTGGGAGGCATTTGCGTCCTACGCATTCAATAAATCCCACTCGACCTGCTACGCTTTCGTGGCCTATCAAACGGCCTATTTGAAAGCCCATTACCAGTCGGAGTACATGGCGGCGGTATTGACGAGTTCGCTGGGCAGTATCGACAAGATTACGTTCTTCCTGGAAGAATGTAAAAACCTGGGCATTACCGTTTTGGGGCCTGATATCAATGAATCGGAACGCCAGTTTGGTGTGAACAAGAAGAGCGAAATCCGTTTCGGGCTCGCGGGTGTGAAAGGTAGCGGCGACGCGGCGGTGGAATCGATCATTGAAGAACGCGCCAATAACGGGCCGTTCAAGGACGTATTTGACTTCATAACAAGGGTAAACCTTCGGACCGTTAATAAAAAGACATTGGAAAGCCTCGCATACGCAGGCGCATTCGATTGCTTCCCGGAATATCACAGGGCGCAGTATTTCGCCGTAGAAACGGGTGAAACGGGGACATTTATTGAAAAGCTAATCCGTTACGCCAACAACTACCATGCCGAAAAATCATCGGCGCAGGCGTCACTGTTCGGTATGTTGGGTGACGGTGGTTCCACGCTTGCCAAACCCAAAGCGGCTGAGGTGGGCGAATGGGACGACCTGGCCAAGCTCCGTTACGAACAGGAAGTGGTAGGTTTCTATATTTCCGGCCATCCGCTGGATACATTCCGAACCGAGCTGGACAATTTCTGCACTTGCACGGTCGACAAAGTCCTGGAAATCCATGACGGTGAACGTGCGCCGCGGTATTATGGCAAGGAAATCAACGTCGCGGGGATTGTCACAAGTGCGCAGGAAAGAATGTCTAAAAACGGCAGCCTTTTCATGATCTTCAAAATTGAAGATTACCAGGGTGCAATGGAAATGCTGATTGGCGGAGAGGACTATATCCGGTTTAAGAACTATCTGCAAGTAGGGCAATTCCTGTATATTAAAGGCAAAGTCCAGAACCGCTGGAAGCAGGAAGACCAGTTCGAATTCAAAATTTCGCAGATACAACTGCTGCCGGAAATCATGGAGAAAATGTGCCGGAAAATCAGGATTAACCTTACGCTGGATCAGATCGACGCACAATTCATTCACGTACTCAATGATACCTTCGGAAGCTACCCGGGCGGGTGCCAGGTGAGCATGACTGTGAAGGATCCCGAGTCGCACCTGGAAGTAGAAATGTTATCTCGCGGTTACCGTGTAGCGCCTAGTAATGAGCTATTTAAGGTGTTAAGGGGCTCCCTGGGCGTGAAATTCTCCCTAAACTGATTTGTATTAAATTAAACAAGGAACTTTTAAATAGTAATATTCCTTATTAACCCAGATTGATAAATAACATTTAGACACTTAAAACATGGGAAAAGCACTTGAAATTACCGATAGCACCTTCGATGAACTGATCCAGGGCGATAAACCAGTACTGGTTGACTTCTGGGCTGAGTGGTGTGGGCCTTGTAAAATGATCGGTCCGGTTGTTGAGCAACTCGCCGGTGAATACGATGGCAAGGCAGTTATTGGTAAAATGGATGTGGATATGAACTCTTCGGTACCTGCAAAATTCGGTATCCGCAGTATCCCTACGCTGATGATCTTCAAAGGCGGCCAACTGGTAGATAAAGTAGTAGGCGTTGTTCCCAAAACAACCCTTGAAGATAAATTGAATGCACAGATCGAAGCGACCGTTTGATAATCGCTGATTTGTGAAAGAATTAAGAGCCCCGGTGACGGGGCTTTTTTTTGGTTATTGTTTTTTTACTCAAAACTAATTTCCACCACTATGAAAGTAATTAATATTAGAATTGAAGCAAGTTCTGGTTTCTTTTGGGCTTATGGCTTGAATGTTAACAAGGTATATGTCGGAGGTGCGACCGAATATTGCCGATTGCGCGCGTTTCTGCCAATGTTGTATGCCTAGCGACATTTGAATTCTTTTGTCTTCGAACTTAAATCAAGAAATTGGTCGATCAGGCCAAGTCGCGTAGCGACGTAACATTGATAGCAAACCAGCAACCCTCCTTTCATTTCAAATCCCGTAGGGATGTAACATTTCCGCTGGCTAATTTCAATATAGCCGCAACGTGCGAAAATAGCACTGCCGGAACAACGAATGCCGGAAGCAAAACGTAAGGCGCTTTGAATAAACCGATATTTGGCTGATCAAATGCAAATTGCTGAAAGGGCGTCGGGGCGGAGAGGATGGCGCGAATGACGATGTTTAGCAGCAAGCCGAGGCAAGCGATATTCCAAAATAATAGCCCCCGGTTTCCTATCATGCCTTTGCGGTAGGCCAGCCAAATCAGTGGCGCTGTAATGCCGGAAATGATGTCGGGGTTGCTCCCTTCAAACGTCATTAATTTCGGGATTTCGCCCATTTCGAAAAGGTAGAGCAATGCAAATTCGACAGCTATTCTGATCGTGTGGAGCAATGTCAGGTATTTTAGTGAACCGTTTTCAATCAATACTTTGCGATTGAAAAGTGCTAAGCAGGCGATGAAAATGACCGGCGGGCCGATTGCCAACGCGAAATGAGGCGGCATGCTGGTTGTATTCAAGTAAAAACCATTGATGCTCAGCAAAATTTGCGCGGGCATCCAGCCAATCCCGAGAAACCACATAAACTTCGGCGCATTTTGGGCCCTATAAAGCATGACCCATGTCGTGATGGCGGTGGCTAAAAAGAAGGTTGGAAGGACTAAGGAGGCAGTATTCATGGCGATGGATTGATTTCAACACAAAATAAATCAACGGTTTGCCGAAGAATCTTGCCAAATGGCAACTAATGAAGTGTTCCGCTATTTTCCTGAAATTTCCTTCCTGATCCGGCTAAGCGAGGTGTCGGTAATGCCGAGGTAGGACGCGATGGTACGCAACGGTGCGTGCTGGAAAATGTCAGGATTTGTTTGGAGCAGTTGCAGGTAACGGGTTTCGGCGGTTTCCGTGATTGTCGAAAGCATGCGGGATTTGAGGTTTGTAAATCCGCCGACGAGAATGCTTCGGCCAAATTCACGAAATTCCGGCAATGCATGAAAGAGCTCATTGAGCGTCGCGTAGGTGATTGCGATGCCTGCGCATGCGGTAATTGCCTGGATGTTTTCTCGCGAGGGGATACGGTGAAAGAATGATGAAACTTCGAAAACCACTTGTTTACGCCGGTGGAAGCCGGTGGTAATGTCGTTGCCGTCGGGGTCGAGGGCGTAGGAACGCATAAATCCGTCGGTCAGGAAAAGGTATTCGTTGGAGATCGCGCCTTCCTTGAGGAAAAACGCGCCTTTGGATAAATGCAACGGGTAAAAACGTTCGGCGATATCCGACGCCAGGCTTACGGACATCGGATATGCCTCCGTAATAAAGTCGACGAACAGCGAACGCTCGGGCGACAGACTATTCATTAATCTCAATCGTAAAACTTGCCCCAAAAGTACCGCCCGCTTCCAGTTTAAGAATCCCTTCTTTCGTCTCAAAGTTCTGGTCAGAGTCCGCGCTGTCGGCGATGCCCAGCCAGGGTTCGATGCACACGAAATGGCCGCCTGGTTTTGCCCAGATGCCTAGGTAGGGGAAATCTTTGTAGTAAACCGTAACGACTTGTCCGGATTTAGTGCTTCTGAGGCTTACTTGTTTAGAAATCAGGTGCTTGAATATCAATGCATCATTGTCGAACAGGTGGCTGTTCAGGTGCAGCACATTGGTATGTTCGAGAACGGGTTTGGTGGTGTTTCCTACAAGCCCGTTCTTTTCGAGCAACCAGGTCGAATCATTTTCAATCGCCTCGAATTCAAGGTAATAGTCCTCATAAACTTCATCCTCGTGCAGAGGACATTTGAATGCCGGATGCCCGCCGAGAGAAAACAGCATTTCGGAGCTGCCGTGGTTGATGACCTTGTGATCGACAATCACCTTCTTGCCATCCAGCCGATAAGTAATCTGAAATTCAAATTCGAACGGGTAAATAGCCAGCGTCTCTTCGCTGTATTTTAGCGTAAATGTAAGACTGTCAGCTGTTTGATTCGTTAGTTTTACATTGGCATTGTTGCGCACCATGCCGTGGCGTGGCACCGGATATTCACTGCCATTATATTTTACAAAACCATTTTTGATAGCTCCGATTACCGGGAACAGTACCGGTGCATGGCTGGCCCAGACGGCCGGATCGGCGTTCCAGAGAAAATCTTTGCCAGTAACCGTCGACTGGATCTGGCAGAGTTCAGCGCCGGTTTCCTGCACGGCGATTTTCAAATGGTCGTTTTGAATGGAGTAGTTCATATCGTTCAAGAATTCAGTACGTTAAGAATGGTGGCGCAGGCTTCACAAATCTGTTCTTCCGTGATCGTCAATGGCGGAGCAATGCGCATGGAATTATCGCAAAATAGAAACCAATCGGTCACGACGCCCAGTTCGATACAGCGATCGATGGTCGCTTTCAATTTTTCGAAAGACGCCAATTCCGCCGCAAGCATAAGGCCTTTTCCGCGGATTTCCTTGATTTCCGGGTGAACTAACAGTGATTTAAACAACTCACCTTTCGCAATGGCCGCTTCCGGTAGCTGCTCGTCGATAGTCACCCGCAAGGCGGCTAATGACGCCGCGCAACTCACGGGATGGCCGCCAAAAGTGGTGATATGCCCCAGTATTGGATTGGTTTTCAGTACTTTCATGATCTGCTGCGAAGCCATGAAAGCCCCGATGGGCATGCCGCCGCCCATTCCCTTAGCGCTCAATAGGATATCCGGGTAAATGCCGTACTGCTCAAATGCCCAGAAGCTTCCGGTACGGCCAAAGCCGGTTTGGATTTCATCCAATATGAGCAACGTGCCGGTTTCGGTGCATTTACGGCGCAACGCAACGAGGTAATCCGCCTCAGGTACACGTACGCCCGACTCTCCGCCGATCACTTCAATGATTATCGCGGCAGTTTGGCCCGTAATCTTCTCCAAATCCGGCAAATGCCCGTGTTGGATATGCTTTACTCCCGGCAGCAGCGGGCGGAAATTCCGCTTGAAAAACTCCGCGCCGGCCAGGCTCAACGCGCCCTGGGTGGCGCCATGGTAGGCATTATAGCAGGAAATAAATTCGCGCCGCCTGGTAAACCGCTTCGCCAGTTTCATGGCGCCTTCCACCGCTTCGGTGCCCGAGTTGGTGAAATAGACGTTGTCGATTAGCCCGAAAGGCGAGGGGGCAGGGGATTCGAGCCGCAGCGTGTCTGCCAGTGCCTTCGCCAGCTGTACCTGCGCGCTTTGCACGTATTCGCCGTACACGAGCAGGTGCATATGCTTGTCGAGCTGCGCGTGAATGGCTTCGAGTACTTTTGGATGCCGGTGGCCGACGTTGCTGACGCCAATGCCGGAAATGAGATCCATGTAAGACTTGCCATCCGGTCCGCACATATAAACGCCCTCGGCCTTTTCAATTTCAAGGGCAAGCGGGAAGTCGGAAGTTTGCGCCAGATGGTCGAAAAAGTGCTGGCGATGTGAGATATGCATTCTAATGTTCAAAAAAACTGGCGCTGCCGCCTACCCAGGTGAAATCCTTGTTGTACCGGACGCCGATCATTTCGCCCCGGCTTAACCGGCTGAGACTGATCAGGAGTTCGGGCTTTTCGGCATCGTCGGGCCAGCCGTACATCATGCGGATTTCGCATTTCACGAGGCCGTCGGGTGCCTGGATCACCGGTTCATAAGCGACTTTTCGCTGCAATATATAATTTTCCGGGTCGGCAATGGCTTCCAGATCCGCTTTTGTGAGGTGTAATTGCACCCCGGTGCCTGCGAACGAGAACAGCGGTTTTAATACATAATTTTGGAGATCCGATGGGAAACTACCCTGGTATTCGCTTAGAAAACGTGTTTCGGGCACAAATTCGCCGTTCAAAAAGGGCATCGCAAACTTGCTGATCCTGAAAAACCAGTTAGGATGCCCTACCCATTGCACGTCGACGTCGTCGGTGAAATGGTAGCTGGCTTGTAGGTCGGGATAGTTGAACAGGTCGTCGAAAATCAGGCGGTTGTAAATGCGTCTGACCCGTATTTTCCGGCCGTCCCCTTCGTAATACAACTGCCTGCCTTCGCGGATTAGTTTGGTATAACAAATGGCTTTGATACCCAGCATTTGCTCCGTTACGGCAAAATCAATCCGCGTTTTCTGCTTTTCAGGAAAGATTTCAAGCAGAATTACATTTTCCGGCTGTTCATCGCCAAGGATCAATGCTTTCAGTTTGGATATATACTCGTCGAGAGAATTGGTACCAAACAGATATTCGAAATCGGCGTGAACATCAAAAAACTTCCTGAATGTTTCCGACAGGAACGCCTGATACCCGAATATCGACGGAAAGCCTTGTAGTTCAATCAGCTGCGGAATGAGCTCACCGGCTGCATTCCGGCAGATGGCATAATCGATAGCCAGGAACGAAGTATGCGCATTTTCGCCGGGTACGTGCTGGTTGGACGGCACAGCGCGGTCGGTCTTTGCACGGAAATCAGGCGATTGCAATGTGCCGATGATCTCGTTGGATGCACGTAAGATTTTGTTTTTCAATTCTTTGGGTACAAAAACGGGTGTTTCCGCAACCCTGAAATCCAGCTGGCCGGGAAACGCCGAACTGAGTGATTCGACGAATTCCTCGTATCCTTTCTCCGTGAAGGAGCTGTTGAACGCTTCGCGGGCTTGCTTATGCATAGGCTGGCTGGAACGTTTTGTTGAATGCGTTTTTCAAAAATGTGGGGATAATGACAGCCTCGGTCATCGAAATCTTGTCGGGATCGTTCAAATGCTCGATCATGTCGTTGTACTTCTGCTCGCCGTGCGCTTTGATAATCGCTTCCTTTTTGTCGTCCTTCAAGAAGTAGCGCAGCATTCCTTCCGCATCGGCTTCGGGGTGAAACTGGGTACCCACGATCTCGTTGGAAAAGCGGATCGCCATTATCGCGCGGTCAAGCGGCACATGCGGGCGAATTTTTTCGAGACAAAGCAGCCGGGCACCCAATGCATCGAATGCAAACTGGTTAGGCTGGGTAACCTGGAAATCACGCGAATCGACGATCCAGAAGGGGTCACTCAATGCATTCAGCAGCGGATCTTTGCGGCCGGCCGACGTTTTGTGTACCGGAAATGTGCCGAACGAAGTCTTGCGCCGCTTGCTGACGGCCGCCAGTTCCCAGTGAATGCAAGCCATTTGAAACGAATGGCAGATCAGGAACAAATGCTTTTTGATGCGGTTCTGGCGTTTCGCATTGTATGCGAGTATTTTGTCCAGAAACCCGAAAAATTTCTTTTCCCAGGATTCGCCTACCGGCGCGGGATTGCCCGGTCCGCCCGTAGAAATGTAAGCATCGAAGTCCATTCCCGGTACTTCGAGCTTTTGTCTTACATCAAAAACAATGAATTCAACGGGCACGCTTTCCTGCTCTCCGAATGCAGCGATAATCTTTTTAATGCATCGCATTCCCTCGTTGGGGTGGCCGTTGTACATGTCCAGGATCGCAATCCGGAAATGCTTTTCATGAGTGGTCATTTTAGTCGGTGACCGGTCCGTGTCAGTGAAACCGGTCTTTAAGTTATAGAATCGGGTAACCTATTTTAAACAAATGTGTTCCTGATTAGTTCGGATTTTGAGCTAGAAGTTTCATTTAATTCTTAACAAATCCCAATTTTGGTTTCCGAAACAATATAATCTACAACTGCATTCAAACTGCCGGTTTCCTCGAAAACGGCCAGCTGGCGGTCGGCGCCGGTGCCCATTTCGAGAATCTGGTGAATGTATTCGATCTCCTTGCGGCTGCCAAGCTCGTCGATCACATCATCGATGAATTCGAGGAGCTCGTGGATCAGGATTTTGTACTCCACTTCCTCCTGTTTCCCGAAATCGATCAATTTACTGCTGATACCATACCGCGCGGCGCGCCATTTGTTTTCGTTGATGAGCATCCGCCGGTAGGGACGGAAGCTCAGGTTCTGGCTGTGCAGCTTGTGAATTTTGGCCACGAGGGCCTGCATAATCGCCGCCAGGCAAATCGTCTCGTCCGTGCGCATGGGCACGTCGCACATGCGAAACTCGATGGTATTGAAAAACGGGTGCAAGCGGATATCCCACCAGATTTTCTTGCCATTGTCGATGCAATTGGTCTTGATCAACAGGGCAAGGTACTCGTCATATTCTGCTGCGCTTGAAAAGAAATCAGGAATGCCGGTTCTGGGGAATTTATCGAAAACTTTCGAGCGGTACGATTTGAAGCCCGTATTGCGCCCGCACCAGAATGGCGAGTTGGTCGACAACGCATAAATGTGCGGCAGGAAATACCTTACCGCATTCATGATCTGGATTCCTTCGTTACGGCTCTCGATGCCCACGTGCACATGCAGCCCGAAAATCAGGTTGCCTCGCGCTACGTCGCGCATTTCGTCGATGATCTGATCATAACGCGGGTCGTCGGTAATGAGTTGGTCTACCCAGTCGGCGAACGGATGCGTACCTGCTGCGGCCACGTGGAGGTCCTGTTTTTCAGCCAGGTCGAGGATCATTCTGCGCAGGTAGGTCACTTCCTCCCGCGCTTCCTGAATGTTATGGCAGATATTCGTCCCCACCTCAACCACCGCCTGGTGCATTTCAGCCTTCACACGTTCCTTTAACGTTATTTTTCCGTCTTCAACCAGCTTTGACATATGCGACCGCAGGTTTCTCGTAACCGGGTCGATGGTCTGAAATTCTTCTTCAATTCCCAGAGTGAATGTTGCCATATTGTAAAAGCGGCTGAATTTTAGTTCGTCAGGATTTCTTCAATTTTGAGTTTTTGGCCGGTGCTTTAGTTACCGCCGCTTTGGTCGTCGGGATTTTAGGCTCCGCTTCGGCGATGGGTTCGGTGGCGATGGCACCCAGGGACTTGGCAGGTTTCTTTGGCGCTACCGCTTTCACCTTTACTTCAGTGGCCGAAGGAGTTGCCTCTTTTACCGGCTTGGCCGGGGCAGGCTTCGCAGCTTTGGCGGGAGCTGCGGTTTTAACCGGAGCCTTGGCAGCGGCAGGTGCTTTTTCAGCTGTTTTGGCGGGTTTCGTGGGTGCTTTTGCTTTGGGCGGTTCAGCAGGTGCCGGAGTTTCGGCTGCCGGCGCGGCTTGCGTTACTGCCGGAATACCATTCACAGCCTGATTGATGAATGTGCCCCAGGTGAGGTTAATCTGACCTGTAACCTGCGCTTTTGCTCTTTCAATGGCCATATTAGCCGCAGCCTCTACCACCCATTCGAAGTTATCCCGGCCTACCGAGTAAATATCGGCATCCGGTGCAGGATTGCAGAAGTCGATGGCATAAGGAATGCCGCCGCGCACGGCAAATTCTACGGTATTGAAATCATAACCCAATGCGACATTGAGTTTCAATGTATAATCCTTGATCGTTTCGAGCAGCTTCTCACGCTCTTCGCCCTGAGCTTTCAAATCGGCGGCGTAGCGTAAATGGTGCGGGTTGCGGGGTTCGTACGGCATTACGAGCACATCTTTCTGGCCGATGCAATAGCAGCGCACGTAGTCGTCGAATACGATTTCTTCTTGCAGCATCATCACCAGCTGGCCCGTTTCCTCGTGTTTGATCCACATATCCTGCGGGTTCACCACGCGGTATACACTCTTCCAGCCGCCGCCGTCGTGCGGTTTCATGTACGCGGGGAAGCCTACATATTGAAATATCTCTTCCCAGGCCATCGGGAATGCGAGGTTGCGGAAGGAGGTTTCAGTTGTATTGTCAGGACGTTGTTTGGAAGGCAACAGTACCGTTTTGGGTACGGGTATACCCAGTTTTTCTGCCAATGCATTGTTGAAGAACTTCTCATCGGCGCTCCACCAGAACGGGTTATTGATCACCGCAGTGCCGGTTAGTGCTGCATTCTTCAAAAAGGAGCGGTAGAATGGCACGTCCTGCGAAATGCGGTCGATGATGACGGCATATTCGTTTGGGGCGGCTTGTATGACTTTATCGATGGTAACGGCTTCTGCAATAATGCCGTCTTCACCTTTGCTGTTCACTCTTTCGATAAACGCGTTTGGAAAGGTGTTTTCCATTCCAAACAGGATTCCAATCTTTTTCATATTCAGGTTTTGAGTTGTGTTCTTGACTATTGCAATACAATGCGCGACAGGTAGTCAGGAAACATTTTGTTCCAGAGCGGCCAGTCGTGCTTTTCCCAGCCACGGATATCGAGCCAGTGTTCAATGCCGTTGTTGTTGAGGATGTTGGACATCCGCAGGTTGCTGTCCAGGCAAATATCCCAGTCGGAAGTGCCCAGCACGATTTTCATATGGCCGAAGCGCCAGCCCTGCTCATTGGGCATAAAATCGACCGGGTTATTGAAATACACCGTGTCATCATAAAAGCCGTTCAGAAAACCGCGGATATCGAATGCGCCGCTCATGCTCGCGAGGTAAGCTACCTGGTCGGGATGGCGGAAAGCGAAGTTAGCGGCGTGGAAACCGCCAAAACTGCAACCCGCGACGCCGATCTTGCCAACATTGCATTCATTCCTTATATAAGGTACGAGCTCGTTGGTCAGGAACTTGTCGTATTGAATGTGGTTCTTGACGCGGTATTCCGGGTTGAGATGCTTCCCGTACCACGAATCGGCGTCGATTGTGTCGACGCAGTAGATCTTGTACTTGCCAGACTCCACCAGCCATCGTACGGATTCGATCAGTCCCATATCCTTGGCCTGGTAGTACCGGCCAAGCGTCGTCGGGAAAAGCAGAATAGGGTAGCCCCAGTTGCCGAAAACAAGCATCTCCACGTCCTTGTCGAGATGATGAGAGTAGTATTTAATGTGCTTCTCTTCCAAACAAAGACGGTTTATAGTTGATAAATGAAATATACAAAACAAATCATAGGAAGCAAATTATTAACTTTCGGGTTTTATTTTCATCCATAGCCGAGCATTTGCAGTGAATCCAGCCAATCCTTCCATTCCCGTAATACCTGTTGAAATCGCCTTACATTCAGCCTTCCTCGGGCGGGAGGTGACTGTGACTGTATTGCTTCCGCAAGGTTTTTCGGCTTCGGAAACTTACCCGTTGGTGCTTTTTAACGATGGTCAGGATTTTGAAGCATTGCGGATGGCGGAAACGGCGGCTGCATTGCAATCGGCGGGGAAGATCGCTCCGTGCGTGATCGTGGGCATACACGCGAACGACGCACGCATATACGAGTACGGGACCGCGCACCAGCCCGACTACGCGGGCCGCGGGGACAAAGCGGCCCTTACCACATCCTTTGTTTTGGAAGAATTGGTGCCATACCTGGCACATCATTATCACACTGTACCCACCGGCATTACCTATGCGGGGTTCTCGCTGGGTGGGTTAATGGCGTTGGACGCGGCCTGGAATCACCCTGATGTATTTTCGAATGCAGGCATCTTTTCGGGTTCGCTGTGGTGGCGGCAAAAAGCGCTGAATGCGGGTTATGCCGAAAACGACCGGATTATGCACCGGCAAATACGCGATACCGAGCATACCGCACCGCTGAACTTCTGGTTTCAATGCGGGACCTGGGATGAGTACGACGACCGCGACGGCGATGGTGTGATCGATTCTATCCAGGATACGTTGGAATGCATTGCCGAGCTGGAACGGAAGGGGTATGGCTGGGGTCGTGAGATTCGTTACGTGGAGGTAAAAGAAGGAATGCACAATCCCGAAACGTGGGCAAAAGCCCTCCCTGATTTCCTTGTGTGGGTATCAGGAAGGGCCGGGAGGCGCTAGGCCATTTCCGCGAGGAAGGCCATTGTGTCGATGCCGTCGGCGTAATCCGAAAGGCCGGGCGCTTGGGCGGTGCCGAATGGTAATGCGTCCGGTAAATGCAGTTGCGGGCTGGCCACCACGCATTGGATTTTCTCCTCCGATTCCCGCAATAATGCTTTTAACTCTTCAATCGAGTCGTAAGGCTGGTAATGCAGTACGCTGATGGGCGAAACCAGGGCTTCGCTCTCGGTCGCGAGCAAAAAGCCGTTGTCCGAATGCGCTATGCGGTTTACGAGGTAAATAGACTTGTTATACTCGTAATTGTTGAAATACTTGTGGTGGTGGACGTAGTCGTCCGTCATCTCTTCGATTGCCTGGTAAAACCCGGTAAAATCATATCCCGACGGTACAAATACCTTGGAGACATTACGGCAGCCAAGTCCGAAATATTGCAGGATATCTATCGCTAATGCCCTGAGCTCCTCACGTGTTTCACTGCCTGTAAGCGCGGCCACCGAAGTCCGGTTTTTGCGTATAATGTTCGGCTTTTTGGCAAAATAATAGTGGAAATAACGGGCCGTATTGTTGCTCCCGGTAGCGATGTAGGCATCGGAGTCGTTCAATCTTTCCACGAAGTGAATGTACTCTTTAAACTCCGGCTCGATTTCGATCAGTTGGGTGAGCAATGCGCGAATCAGCAGCGTGTCGTCGGAGCTGGGTTTGGCGAGCAATGTATGTCCGCTCACGAGCACGCAAAGTGCGTCGTGGAAGCCTACCGCCGGGATGTTCCCAGCCATTACCACGCCTATTTTGCGTGATTGGGCAGGCTCGGGGTAGCTTTCGGCCCAACTTCTCAGCTTTTCCTCATTCAAATAATGTTCGGCAATCGCACGCAGTGACAGCCTCACATTGGTGGGGGTAAACCAGTTGTTCCGGCTTTTGGCGCCCGCAACCCATTCCGCGATCGTTTCCTCGTTTGCCGCGTCTCCGATGAACTGGCCCAGACGGATGAATGCATTTATTCTCCGAATTCTTGATATCATTCTACTCTGACTCTAAAAAGTTAAATGGCAAGTGCCGTTTTTATTTTTCTGATTGTTGGGAAACTATAAATAGTTATATTTGTTACCCAATACAGAAGAATAGCAACAAATATAAACAATCCGGCGACTATGGCTATAATGATAACCGATGAATGCATAAATTGTGGGGCGTGTGAGCCAGAATGCCCGAATACAGCAATTTATGAGGGAGGTGTAGAATGGACTTGGGGGGATGGAACGAGTTTAGATGAAGTGGACTTCGGTGATGGCACCATCGTAAGTGGCAAAGAAAAGCAGTCCCCTGTATCCGACGAATTTTACTATATAGTTACAGATAAATGTACCGAGTGCGTTGGTTTTCATGAAGAACCTCAGTGCGCTGCCGTTTGCCCGGTAGATTGCTGCGTGCCTGATCCGGACAACGAGGAAGAGGAAGAAACACTGCTTGCTAAAAAAGCATGGATGCACGGTGAATAGATCCTGCTGAATATAAAGAATGCAAAGCCTGCTACACAGCAGGCTTTTTTTGTGCCCATCCGGTTCTGGAAATGGCATTATAATAATAAAATTTCTTAATAATTGCAATCGTTCTTTTTGAAGAAAATTCTGTTTTGTTGATTATATGCAGAATTTTCAATTTTTATCAAAAAGTTCAATTTTGGCTATTTTGTGTTTCAAAAACGATAAAAAACATGATAAAAATCAGAAAATTGGATTTTTTGATATAAATTTTGGCTAGATTATTTGATAAATATAATTTAAGTACAATATTTGATCCAGTAATGCAGCCGGAGAGTAATATTAACTTAAACAGAATATAATTATGAAAAAAGTCTATTGCACAGTATTATCTTTGATGGTTCCTTTTTTGGGTTTTGCGAAGGCGGAAGATGATAAGAAGGCGGTGAAAGCCGATACTGCGGTGGTAACAGAGGCTAAGGACGAGGAGGAGGCCAAAGGAGCGTTCGCTTTCTCAGGCTATCTGGATTCCTATTACATGGCTAATTTCAATAAACCTGCATCCCGCTCCAATATGGGTGCCACCAACGCACGGGTGTTCGATCAGAAATCAGGCCAGTTCTCACTGGGTTTGGTTCAGGCGAAGGTTGCTTATACGAATGCCAAGTCGGAAGCGGTTGTTGACCTGACTTTCGGTCCGAATGCCAATTTGGGTAACTATGGCAATGCGTTGTTCAACACTGCGCTCGCTATTAAGCAGGCATACTTTACATATAAATTCACCGACAAGTTTTCGATGACAGCTGGACAGTTCGGTACGCATATCGGGTATGAAGTGATCGACGCACCGGCCAACTTCAACTACTCGCTTTCTAACCTGTTCAACAACGGGCCTTTCTACCACGCAGGTTTGAAAGCTACCTACGCATTCTCGGACAAGGCGTCGTTGATGGTCGGTGTTGTGAACAACGTGGATGGTTTGGGCGATAATAACCGCGCGAAGGGGATTATCAGCCAGCTGTACTTCAAGCCGGTTAACAACTGGAATGTTTATCTGAACTATATCGGAAGCAACGAGGCGAATACCGATTCGCTCGGCAAGCAGCCGGATGGTTTCTACCAGGTGTTCGACCTTACGACGAGCTTCCAGGTGACCGAGAAATTCCTGTTGGGTCTGAATGCTGCATACGGATCGCAAAAGGGAGACTATCAAGGCCTGGGTGGTCCAATCGATACTGAATCATGGGGTGGTTTTGCAGTGTATGCCAATACGGCTATCACAGACAACTTCGGAATCGGTGCACGCTACGAGTATTTCAACAACGACAATGGTGTGCGCGGTTTGCTGACGCGTTCCGGAATGGGTACAAAGGTAAATTCGGTTACTCTGACAGGTAATATCAACCTCGCTGATGGCCACATCCTCGTGAAACCCGAGTTCCGCCTGGATGCCTATCCCAAGCTGAATGGTAGCGGAGAGGAGCAGCAGTTCCAGGATTCAGAGGGGGGATGGACTAAAAATAGCCAGACCACTTTCGGACTCGCATTCATTTACAAATTCTAAAAGAGACACCTTGCATTTCACACGAATACCTTCTTAATCTACAATAACAATAATTTACTACAATGGAAAAACGTAACTTTATCCCACTGATTATCCTCCTGGTAATCAGCATCCTCGGTGCCTTCGTCCCCAATGTTCCGACACAGATCGTGACGGAGGGCATCAATTCGGGCGACACTGCGTGGATGCTCGTATCAGCCGCGCTGGTATTGCTTATGACCCCGGGTCTGGCGTACTTCTACGGAGGAATGGTCAACACCAAAAACGTCATTTCCACGATGCTCCAGAGCTTCATCGCAATGGGTGTAATTAGTGTGGTGTGGGTAGTTTTCGGTTTCAGCCTTGCATTTGGTGAGGACATCGGTGGTTTCGTTGGAAACCCGACAACCCACTTCATGTTCAAAGGTGTATTGGACGGCCCTATCTGGGGAACCATTCCTTTCGCCTTGTTCGCAATGTTCCAGTTAAAGTTCGCCGTAATCACTCCGGCGCTGGTTACTGGCTCGATGGCTGAGCGTATTAACTTCCGCTCTTACGTTCTTTTCATTATCCTGTTCTGCATTTTCATCTACTCGCCATTGGCTCACATGACCTGGCATGCAGATGGTATCCTGTTCAAAATGGGTGTGCTTGACTTCGCTGGTGGTACTGTTGTTCACATGTCGGCTGGTTGGGCTGCATTCGCTGGTGCTTTGTACCTGAAACGCCGCAAGTCGCTCCTCGAAGACCACGTGCTTCCTCCTGCAAACATTCCATTCGTATTGTTGGGTACAGGTTTGCTTTGGTTCGGATGGTTCGGTTTCAACGCCGGTTCTGCTCTGACAGCCTCTCCATTGGCGGTTTCAGCTTTCGCTACTACTAACACCGCTGCCGGTGCTGCTGGTTTGGCCTGGGTTCTTTTCGATGCTGCAAGAGGTAAGAAAGTTTCTGCACTTGGTTTCTGTATCGGCGCCGTAGTGGGTTTGGTTGCTATCACACCTGCGGCTGGTTTCGTAACTGTTCCCGCATCGTTGTTCATCGGTACGATCGCTGCGATTACTTCTAACTACATCGCTCACCTGCGTACACGTTCTACTTTGGACGATACACTCGACGTATTCCCTTGCCACGGCGTAGGTGGTATGGTAGGTATGCTCATGACCGGTATCTTCGCAACGAGCGGTGTTAACTCACTGGTAGTAGACCAAGGGCTGGCATTCGGTGAAACCAAATTGTTCATCAACCACGTAATCGCCCTGGTAGGTGTATCGGTATTCGCATTCGTTGGTTCATTCCTGCTGTTGAAAATCACTGACCTGATCCTGCCACTTCGCGTATCTGAGCAAGATGAGAAAGTAGGTCTCGATGTGAGCCAGCACGATGAATTTCTTGTAGAGGCTTAATCTAAACTATAAGAATAAATTAGAAAGCCCGGCCAAATGGTCGGGCTTTTCCAGTTTTCCAGATTTTAAAATTTCCAGATCCCTTTCTCTTTAAATCCCCGGGTTAAAACCCGGGGCAAAGGATTTCTTTGTTAGTCCCTGCCGTCGACTTAAGTCGACGGTACCAGATTAGATTATTAGATTAGAATTGATTTCAGATCAAAATTGATTATTAGAGTAAGATTGATCCTTGAATTCTAGTGAATTAATATTTCTTCTTGAATTTCAGTGACTTCCATTAAACCTTCGGCGTTGATGTGGTCATACCGGACTTCTTTCGTTTCATTAATCAGCAGCGGATCATATTTCACAGCTACACGAATGTAGTTGCCTGTAAAACCGAGCATTTGTCCATTCTGCACCTCATCTTCAAACAGTACTTTGCCTTCCTTCCCGATCTGGCTTTCGTAGAAGAAGCGTCTCTTTTTGTCTGAAAGAATATGCAGCATTTTGGAGCGTTCTGCCCGTTCGGCTTTGGGAACAATGGGGCGAATGGCTAATGCAGTCGTGTTTTCTCGTTCTGAATAGGTAAACACGTGCAGATAGGAAACTTCCAGCTCGTTCAAAAAGCGATAAGTCTCTTCGAAGAGCTCTTTCGTTTCGCCGGCATGGCCTACGATCACGTCCACCCCAATGCAGCAATCGGGCATAAGTGATTTAATTTTCGCCACGCGTTCGGCATATAGTTCGCGTTTGTAACGACGCTTCATCAGCCCGAGAACCTTGTTCGAGCCAGATTGCAATGGAATATGGAAATGTGGGGCAAAGCGTTTGGATTGCGCCACAAACTCGATGATCTCGTCCGTCAGCAAATTAGGCTCGATGGAAGAAATGCGGAAGCGCTCGATGCCTTCTACTTCGTCCAATGCCTGGATCAGGTCGAGGAAAGTTTCTTCGCGAACGCCATTGCGCAGGCCGAAGTCGCCGATATTCACACCAGTGAGTACGATTTCCTTCACATCACGCGCGGCAATATCGCGGGCTGCTTTTACGATATTTTCGATACTATCGGACCGGCTCTTTCCGCGCGCGAGCGGGATTGTGCAATAAGCGCATGGGTAGTCGCAGCCGTCCTGTACTTTCAGGAACGTGCGCGTGCGGTCGTTGAGCGAGTAGGAGGTGTGGTACTCCACCGCATTGTCGATCGTGGAGGCGATTACCTGTGCTGGCTGGCCGGATGGTGCTTTTTCAAAGGTATCGATCAATTCCACCAACCGGAATTTTTCGGCAGCGCCCAAAACCGCGTCAACACCGGGTATTTCAGAGATTTCCTTCGGTTTCAGCTGGGCATAGCAACCGATGATCGCCACGTAGCCGTCGGCATTGATCTTCTGGGCCTCGCGCACGATCTTGCGGCATTTCTTGTCCGCATTCTCGGTGACCGAACAGGTGTTGATGATAAAAATGTCCGGGTTTTCGTTGAATTCTACTTTAGTATAACCCTTATCCTCGAACATCCGTCCGATGGAAGAGCTTTCGGAGTAATTCAGCTTGCACCCTAATGTATAGAAAGCGACTTTTTTCATTGTTTTTAAATATCCTGCAAAATTACACCTTTATTATCAACGCTTTAAATAATCTCCAAAAGAAGATTGCAGGTAAGCCTTGCTAAGGTCTTCATCCTGTGGTGATAAAGCGCCGTTTTTCTCGGTGATATTTCCTCCGATGTTGTCCCTGACAATAAACCCGTCGGGACGCATCCAGCCGAGGCCGTTGTTGAATGCGAAATAGGCAAAATCCTGCCGACCCTTTTTGAAAATGTCGTTACTCCACGCAAAAGTTCCGGAAGGAAGATGCATTTGGTTCAAAATAGTAGCGGCGAGATCGGTTTGCGATGCGAGCGTATTTACGCGTGCAGGTGCGGCCGTAAGCGCGCCGCCGAGCCAAAGCATGGGAATATGGAACTCCGACGGCTTGTCTTTCCGCGTTTCGGGCAACGGGTGGCCGTGGTCGGCGATGATCACCACGAGCGTGTTTTTCCACCACGGTTTGGTTTGGGCCTCGCGGAGGAATGCGCCGAGGGATTCGTCGGCATAATGCAACGCGTTCAGGAACAAATGCTCCGGATCGTTGCCTGTAATCACGGTTTTAGTGGGCACTTCAAACGGTTCGTGGCTGCTTAATGTAAACATGGTGGTGAAAAACGGCTGCTTTTCCTGGTCGAGGTCGTGCATTAACCGTTTGAAAACCACATGGTCGTGCGCGCCCCATTTGGAATTCATGTCTTTGGAATCGAAATCGTTGATATCGACGATCCTGTCGAAACCCTGTTGGAGGAAATAGGATTTCATATTGGCAAACTCGGTTTCGCCTCCGTAGTAGAAGGATGTTTGCCAGCCGTTGGTTTTAAAAATTGTTGGCAGCGACGGCAGCGAGGCGGTTTTTTTAGGTATTTTAATAATGGAAGTGGTAGGCTGGGCCGGGTAACCACTCAGAATGGCCACCATTCCTTTGTCACTTCGGTTGCCGCTTGCATATATATTAGTGAAGAGAAGCCCTTCTTTCGCAATCTGATCAAATTGCGGGGTAATGTTTTTTAAACCACCGAGTGAGCCGACGGCCTTTGCTGTGAAACTCTCCCAGATAATCACCAACACATTTTTCTTGTCCACCGTGTCGATAATCTGTTGCGTCGCGCCAATGCGGTTGTAAAGGCTGGTTACCTTCTGGCTTGCCTCGGTGTCATCCGCATATCTGAACGGATTCTCGTTGGAATAGGCCTCATTCAATACCGAACGCATGTAGTTCCATGGGACATTCACAGCCGCATAATTCGCGAAGCTTTTGTCGCTGAAAAACACCGCGCTCTCATTCATCGGCGCCAGCTGGAAGCCACCGCGGATCGGAACGATGAGGCTGCCGGCGATAACAAGAAAGACCGGTGTCGTATAGAGTAGCGGCGACTGCCGGAATGAGGCGGTAGTGCGCCGGATAATGGTCTGTAAAGTTCGGTTAACCAGAAAAATCAATGCAATCAGCAGCAGAACCAGCTGCCATACCGGTGCTGCGCCCATCGATGCCATTGCTTCGGCCGGCGTTTCGAGGTAATGCAGCGAGGTAGCGTCGATGCGGAAGCCCCAGGCGCGGAACAGTTCGAGGTCGACGACCGTGAGCAAGGTGATCAGCGACACGATAATAATGGTGTAAACCGATAGCGTCTTCCGGTACCAGTCCCAGCACTGACCGGTGAACATCATTAATAGTGTCGGAATCGCCAGGATATAGGCTGCGAAGGAAATGTCCATCGGAAGCCCGTGGCCAGCGCTCGCTACCCACAGCGAAGAGGGGAGTTCGAGTGCTTTTTTATAATGATATGCCAGGAAAAGGACCCGGAAAAACTGGAAGATTAGGACCCAGGCCAGCCCGTACAAGGCAATAAATTCAAGTCTTTTACGCATTGGTATCTCTGAACAATTTGCAAAGTTCTTAAAAATGCGCTAACCTGTGGTAACCGTTGGACCGCTAATGTGAAAATCTGGAAAGGTTTTGTGGTTCGTATCGGTAAATAAATAATTTTGGGGAGAATTAATATAAATCAATAAATACATGACGTTTCGTTCCAAAGCTTTTGAGATCGCGCAAGGCCGCGTCTCGCCTGTTTTGACCCCTCCCACAGAAAAAGTAGCCGACCTTTATGGCAGCAATACATTCAGTGATGATGTGATGAAGACCCTGCTCTCGGCAGAGGCATATACCAAGATTTCCAATTCGATCCGCTCCGGTTCGACGATCGACCGGGAAGTAGCCGAGGAAGTGGCAGCAGCCATGAAATCGTGGGCCATTTCCAAAGGCGCGACCCACTATACGCACTGGTTCCAGCCGCTGACGGGAACAACCGCCGAGAAACACGACTCGTTTTTTGACCTTACTATCGACGGAAAAGCGGTAGAGAAATTCAAGGGCAGCGCATTGGTGCAGCAGGAGCCGGATGCTTCCTCGTTCCCGAGCGGAGGCTTACGCGCGACGTTCGAGGCGCGGGGCTACACGGGCTGGGATCCGAGCTCGCCAGCGTTTTTGATGGACAATGGGGCGGGTGGTAAGACCTTGTGTATCCCGTCTGTATTCATTTCCTATAATGGGGAGGCGCTGGACTACAAAGCACCGCTTTTGCGCTCGCTCATGACGCTCGACAAGGCTGCGACGGGCGTTTGCCAGTTTTTCAACCGCGATGTTTCCAAAGTAACGCCTACCCTCGGAATCGAGCAGGAGTACTTTTTGGTAGATAAAGCATTGTACTACGCCCGCCCCGATCTGCTCATGGCTGGCCGGACGGTTTTCGGGCATAACCCTGCCCGTGGGCAGCAGCTCGACGACCACTATTTCGGATCTATTTCGCCGCGTGTGAATGCATTCATGGTAGATTTTGAGTTCGAAGCATTGAAATTGGGCATTCCGGTTCGCACGCGCCACAACGAGGTAGCGCCCGGCCAGTTCGAATGCGCGCCGACTTTTGAGGAGGTGAACCTCGCTATCGACCACAATGCATTGCTGATGGATTTAATGCAGAAGATCGGCGACAAACATAACTTCCAGGTGCTTTTCCATGAAAAGCCATTTGCAGGCATTAATGGAAGTGGAAAGCACAACAACTGGTCTCTTTCGACGGATACGGGTATTAACCTGCTTGCGCCGACTTCAAAGCCAAAGGAAAACCTGCGCTTCCTGACGTTCCTGATGAATGTCGTGAAAGCTGTGCACGACCATGCCGATTTGCTGCGCGCGTCCATCTCGTCCGCAGGTAACGAGCATCGCCTGGGCGCGAACGAGGCTCCGCCGTCGATCGTGTCGGTGTTCCTGGGAGGAGATTTGACAAATATGCTCGAAGAGCTGGTAAGCAAAGGGGAGATCACACTTGAAAAGGGCGAGAACTTCTACTATAAACTAGGTATCTCCCGCATTCCGAACCTCCAGCGCGATAACACCGACCGTAACCGCACGTCGCCATTCTGTTTTACAGGAAATAAATTCGAATACCGCGCCGTGGGAAGTTCTCAAAACAGCGCTTCGCCGATGATCATCCTGAATACGATCGTCGCGAACCAGCTGCTCGAGTTCAAACGTGAAATGGACGAGCGCCTGGCAGCAGGAGAAGAAAAGAAAGTGGCGACCGTGGAGATTCTGAAACGCTACTACCTCGAATCCAAAAACATCCTTTTTGAAGGGAACGGATATTCTGATGAATGGATCGAAGAAGCGGCAAAACGTGGATTGAGCAATATCCGCGAGACTTTCGATGCATTGTATGCTTACAAAACGGACAAAACCGTTGCCGTTTTCGAAAGAACCGGCGTTTTGAGCTCACGCGAGCTGCACGCGCGCTACGAGATCGAGCTGGAAAACTATGTAAAGAAATTGCAGATCGAGTCGCGCGTGATCGGCGACCTGGCATTGAACCACATTGTGTCCACAGTGGTGAAATACCAGTTCAAACTCGCGCAAACGGCCCGCTCGCTGACCGACCTCGAAATGCTCGAAGAAGCGGAGCCAATCAAGGAAATCATCCGCGACATTTCTTCGCACGTGGTGGTGATCAAGAAGCTGGTGCATGAAATGACCGAAAGCCGCAAGAAGGCCAACAATATCGAAGAGCTTTTCGAACGTGCGAAATGCTACGGTTCGGAGGTAAAGGGCCATTTTGACGAGATTCGTTATCACGTCGATAAACTGGAATTGTTGATCGATGACGAGGACTGGCCATTGGCTAAGTACCGCGAAATGCTATTTTTGGAGTAGTTTTGCAATTGAATCAAACAACAGAAGAATATGAATCCCGGATTTGATCCAGAAGAAATCGCGCAGCTCAAAGCCGAATGCAAGGCCGAAAATTCGAACTTTATATATGTAGAGGACGAGTTCGAGGACGAGGGTGACAATAACGAGCACGCACACGTGCAGTTTGTCGGTACTTACAAAGATCAGGAAGTCATTTACGACGCGCTGGTTTACACTTTACGCCTGCACCACTCAACGCTCGTGTATGACGAAGCGCTGGAACGGTTGAAAAAGGAAATGCCGGGTTATTTGTCGCCGGATGAGCGCCCGGCCAACTACAAGATCTCCGATGAGCAGGAAGACGAAGCCGAATTGCTGTTGACCGAATTCATTGAGGAAATCGAAGAAGGAGAGGAGATCACCGTCCGCGAGCACGTCGAAATAGACGACCAGTTTGAATATGGCGTGGGCCTGGAAGTGGGTTTGAATAAAACGGAAATCGACGAAGAAGTGATCAGCGACTTTATCAAGGCTTACACCGCAGGTAATGTGCAGCTTGATCCTACCTTGTACTCGTTCACCGGCAGTGAAGAGGAAGATTGATCAAATACGACTGCAACAGGAAAGCGCCTTTTAACCGAAGGCGCTTTTTTAGTGCATGATCGGTTCTGAAAAACAAAAACGGCCACCTTTTGAGGATGGCCGTTTTGCAAAATATGTCGTTCTGCGGATTAGATAGCAGATTTAACAGTCTTGATGATACGAGCTGCCACTTTGTAAGGATCAGCAGCCGAATTTGGACGACGGTCTTCCAGGTATCCGCTCCATCCTTTTTGGGGAACCAGAACAGGGATACGGATAGAAGCACCACGGTCAGAAACACCGTAGCTGAAATCGTGGATAGAAGCAGTTTCGTGCTTTCCAGTCAGACGCAGGTGGTTGTCAGCACCGTAAACTTCGATGTGCTCTTTCACAACCGGACGGAATGCTTCGCAAATTTTATCGAAAGTAGCTTTGCTGCCAGCAGTTCTCAAAACGCCGTTTGAGAAGTTAGCGTGCATACCTGAACCGTTCCAGTCAAGGTCACCAAGCGGCTTGCAGTGCCAGTTGATAGACACACCGTATTTCTCACCGATTCTTTCGAGAAGGTAACGGCCCAACCAGATTTGGTCACCAGCCTCTTTCGCACCTTTCGCGAAGATCTGGAATTCCCACTGACCAGCAGCTACTTCTGCATTGATACCTTCTACGTTCAAACCTGCGTCAAGGCAAACATCAAGGTGCTCTTCGATGATCTCACGACCGTACGCATTTTTCGCGCCTACTGAGCAGTAGTATGGTCCTTGTGGAGCTGGGTAGCCACCAGCCGGGAAGCCAAGTGGTTTGTTGGTTTCGTTGTCCCAAAGGAAATATTCTTGTTCAAATCCGAACCAGAAGTCGTTATCGTCGTCTTCGATAGTTGCACGACCGTTTGATTCATGGGGAGTTCCGTCAGCGTTCAATACCTCGCACATTACCAGGTAGCCATTTTTGCGCTGTGGATCGGGGATAATGTAAACCGGTTTCAGCAAACAGTCGGAAGAACCGCCGGGAGCCTGCTCAGTTGACGAGCCATCAAACGACCACATTGCGCAATCTTCCAGTTTTCCACTAAAATCGTTTTCAATTTTGGTTTTGCTGCGTAAACTTTGGGTCGGCTTGTAGCCATCCAACCAAATATATTCCAGCTTGGACTTTGACATAATAGTACTAGATAAAGTGGTGACGAATAATTATAACGGCACAATATTAATGCAAAAATGTATTTACAAAAAATAAATGTTAGGAAAAATTAACCATCCACAGAATATTATTGTGTTCGTGGTAGTATTGTCAGTAAAAAATGTACTATTCTAATAAAATGCGGTAGCTTCAAAAATTGGTGCTTCGGGGGGATTTTTTGCTAAAAAGTCTGAAACAGGTTGAAAATATGCCTTTAAAAACAAAAAATGCCGCGAATATCCAATAAACTGTCATTTTTGAATCTGCCCTCGGATAGAATTCTCCGGGGATTGTAAATTTTGTGCCGTTGCCGATATTTTGTATATTTTTGAAGGCTTCAGCGGTATTTGCTCACATTATCACAATATTGGAAAAATGCATTTGTTTTACCAGCCTGACCCTCACGTTTTTGAACTCGACGAGGAGGAAGCAAGGCACAGTTCGAAGGTTTTGAGGCTGGGTTCCGGCGATATGATTTACGTCACAAACGGCAAGGGATTGCTCCAAAAATGCCGGCTCAACGTTCAGGGGCGAAAAGTAGGTTACGAAGTGATAGAATCCAATATGACGGAGCGAAGAAGTTTCGCCGTCAACATGGCGATCGCCCCCACACGGAAGGCAGAGCGCAACGAATGGATGGTGGAGAAAATGACCGAAATCGGTGTGGAGCGCATTGACTTCGTGGTGACCGAGCATACCAACCCGGAGACTCTGAACCGCGTTGTTAACCTGACGAGGCTGAACCGCATTGCCGCCGCTGCTATGAAGCAGTCGCAGCAATATTATATGCCTGTCATTACAGTAAATAACAAGTACGAGCCGTTTATTAAAAACGTGAGCGATGCCATCAGGCTGATTGCCTATGTTCCGGAACAAAATACGGTGGAACACGTTTTCAGTAAAATAAAGAAAGGCAGCGACACGACGCTACTGATCGGCCCGGAAGGTGATTTCAGTCCCAAAGAAGTGGAATTGGCGCTGGAAAACGGTTTCGAAACGGTGTCGTTAGGTCCAACGAGGCTCCGCACCGAAACGGCTGCGGTTGCAGGTTGCCATGCGATTAACCTGGCGCAGGTTTTGTAATGTTGAATGATTGAATGACTGAATTTTGAATGACTGAATAGGTTTCTAGTCATTGGGTCAGAAGTGGTCATGAAATAGTCAGGTAGAGTTAAACAACAGCTGACCATCCCTGACCACACCTAACTTTCATTCAGCCATTCACTCATACAGTCATTCACTCATACACTCATTCAGTCATTCAATCATTCAATCATTATATGAACACCCGCCTCGTCGTTATCGCCCTAATAATCAGTGCCTCGATTGCATCGTTCGGGCAGTCGTCCCTGAAAATCGCCAAGCTGAAATATGGCGGCGGCGGGGACTGGTATGCCAATAAAACATCGCTGCCGAACCTGATCAAGTTCTGCAATGCGGAGCTGAAAATGAATATCAATCCGGTGGAAGACGTGGTGGAAGTAGGCAGCCCGGATATTTTCTCATACCCGTTTGTGCACATGACCGGGCACGGGAACGTTGTTTTCAGCGATGCGGAGGCACTAAACCTGCGGAATTACCTGCTTTCGGGTGGTTTTTTGCATGTGGATGACAACTACGGCCTCGACCAGTTTATCCGCCGCGAAATGAAGAAAGTCTTTCCCGAACTCTCATTCGTAGAGCTTCCGTATGACCACCAGGTTTATCATATGAAGTACAACTTCCCCGACGGCCTGCCCAAAGTACACGAGCACGACGGCAAGCAGCCGCAGGGCTTCGGGCTGATCTGGCAGGGTAGGCTTATTTGCTATTACAGCTACGAAACCGATCTCGGCAACGGCTGGGAGGACCAAAGCGTATACAACGATCCCGAGGAAATGCGTCGTAAGGCGTTGCAAATGGGAGCGAATCTGCTTAGTTACGCTTTCATGATCGAGTAGGCTTGGAGCAGGCCGGGGTGCCGGTCAACACTATGGCTATATTCCAAATTTAGTTTGGGAAATTTCGGTTTTCTAACCTTTGGCACTTACTTTTGTGCAAAGTTTAGCATATTATCATTTTCCGCCATTCCATGTATATAGTTCTGATTGTATTTGTTGTACATTGGTATTTGTCACTGTTCTGTCAAACCTTTTTCCTGCACCGCTATTCTGCTCATAAAATGTTCATAATGAGCAAGCCGTGGGAGCGGTTCTTCTATTTGCTTACCTATCTTTCACAAGGTTCTTCCTACCTGAGCCCACGCGCCTATGCGATCCTGCACCGCATGCACCACGCGTTCAGCGATACCGATAAAGACCCGCATTCACCGCATCATACCAAAAACGTGTTCACGATGATGTGGGAGACCAAAAACATTTATAATGCCGTATTGAACCGCAAACGCGCGGTCGAAACACGTTTCGAACGTAATTACCCTGAATGGAATTTTGTAGAAAAGCTGGGTGACTCGTGGATCTCAAGAGCGGGCTGGGGTGTATTGTACATCGTATTCTATGTGCTGGCTTACATCTACCTGGATATGCACTGGGCGTTCTTCTTCCTGCTGCCGATCCACTTCCTAATGGGCCCGATCCACGGTGCGATCGTTAACTGGAGCGGACACAAATACGGTTACCAGAACTTCGATAACGACGATAAGTCTAAAAACTCGCTGATCTTCGACTTCCTGATGATGGGCGAACTTTTCCAGAACAACCACCACAAACGCCCGAACTCGATCAACTTCGGTTCCAAGTGGTTCGAGGTTGATCCGACGTACCCGGTGATCAAGCTACTGAACAAGTTGAAGATCATCGAGATTCGAAAGAAGCACTAGTGCATGATGTTCTGACCGTTTTGTGGTCAGGTGTTGTCAAGGGTTGTCATTTGTAGTCAGGGATTGTCATTGATAGTCATTGATAGAATGGGAGGAGAAATTGGTCAGTCGGCCGGTTTCTCCTCTCTCTTTATATCAATACCACACCTGACTATAAATGACAACATTTGACTCCCAATGACCATACCTGACTACACTTGACCACAAATGACAAAAAAAATTGGCAGACGTGAGAGACGCCTGCCAATCTGCTTATTAACACCACAAAAAATGAAATCCTTTGAGTTTGTCGTCCGGCTGTTGTTTCGCCCTGTCGACATTACAAATAAGATCAACAATACTTAGAAAGGCGTTAATAATAAGTTAGAATTTCCTTAGAGGCGTAAAAAAGTCAAGCGAAATGTCGTGCCTTTCGGAACATTCGATTGAATGCTGATGCTGCCATTGTGCAGCTTCACAATGCGCTCGACGAGCGACAGGCCGATGCCGTAACCTTTGATATTCGCGGTATTGTCGCTGCGGTAGAATGGCTGGAAAACGAGACTCTTGTCCTTGTCGGGAATTCCCTTTCCATTGTCCGAAAATGTAAGCCCGAGCTGCCCGCGCGAGGGAAGCAGGCATACATTCACGGCATTGTCGTCCGAGAATTTGCAGGCGTTGTCCATCAGGTTCAGGAATGCGGTTTTGAGTAGCGTCGAATTGCCGGTGATTTCGAGCCAGGTATCATCTTCCGGAAGTTCGTCGAAATTGAGCTGAATATTGTAGGCGGGGTTCGCCTGGGCGAGGTTCATGCGGCAGTCGAGCAGAAGATCGTCCACACGGATCAGCTCGGTAAGCAGGTCGCGCTGGTCTTCGCTGACTTTCGCGAGCTCCAGTAAAGTATTGGAAAGCTGGCCCAGCTCCTGAATATCTTCCAATACCGAGCGGATCGTCATCTGGTACTCAGCGGGGTTCCGCTCTTTAAGCATACTCACTTCGAGTTGCGATTTGATCTTCGTCAGCGGGTTTTTCAGCTCGTGGGAGACGTTTGCAACGAAGATTTTCTGCATTTGAAAAGCCGTTTCAATGCGGTCGAGCAGTTTGTTAAAGGTGATCGTTAACCGCCCGATCTCGTCTTTCTGGTTGGGTACATTGAGGCGTGTGTCGAGTTTTTGGGGCAAAATGCCTTCCACTGCATTCATAACCTTCGAAATAGGCCTCAATGCACGTTTGGAGAATATCCAGCCCACGATTGCTACCACGAATGTTACGATGAGGTAGAGCACCGTAAGCAGCGTTTTGAGGTTGGAAAGGTTCGCCTGCCCGTACAAATCCTTTGCGCCGAGCATTACCACGGCTTTGTTGAAGGGGTATTTGTAATAAAGTCCAACCACTTTATAATCGCCGTCGTCGTAGCGGATCTGGCCGGCTTTGCGGATTTCGTCGAGCCAGTAGTTGGAAACGTGGAGCGCTTTGAGCTGCGGGGTCGTGGAGTTGCTGTAAATGAGCCGGTTCTTTTCGTCGAAAATGAAGATATTCTCGTCGTAAATGAGGTCGCGGTTGGTTTCGTCGAGGGCTTTGAGTACTTCGGCATTGATGAGCGGTACCTGCACTTTCAGCAAAAGCTCCGCCTGGGATTTTGCTTTCGAACGCAACCGGTCGTAAAAGTCCTCGGTAACATTATAATAGGTAAAAAAGTAGACAGCCAGAAAGGTGACCAGCAAAATACCGCTTACCAGCAAGGAAAACTGAACCGTAAGTCGGGTGCGTATTTGCATAGCTTATTCTACTTTGAGCACATAACCCATTCCAAATTGTGTGTGGATGAGTTTCACGGGATAATCTTTGTCGATCTTCTTGCGCAGGTAATTTACATATACTTCAATGACATTGGTGCCGGTGTCAAAACCGATGTCCCAGACCTGCTCCGCAATCTCGACCTTTGAGATAACCCTTCCCTGATTACGGATGAGGTACACCAGTAGATTGAACTCCCGGGCCGTCAGATTGATCTTATTTCCCGAACGATAAACGGTTTTGGCATCCAGTGAAACTTCCAGGTCTGCAAAACGCAACACCTGCGCTGTGTGTGAAACGGTCGAGCCGCGCTTCGTGAGGGCGCGTACGCGTGCGAGGAGTTCTTTAAATTCAAATGGCTTGACGAGGTAATCGTCTGCGCCGGCATCGAGGCCCGTTACTTTATCATCCGTTGTTCCTAATGCAGTGAGCATGAGGATCGGTGTCTCGTCGCCCCAACTGCGGATTTCGCGGCAAAGTTCTATTCCATTAATACCGGGAATGATAATGTCGCTGATAATCAGTTGGTAAACATTGCTGCGGGCAAGCTGTTTGCCGATCAGCCCGTCGTAGGCAATATCGACCTCATACCCATTCTCTTCCAGGCCTTGCCGTATCGACTGCAATGTTTTTGGCTCGTCCTCTATCAGTAACAGTTTCATACGCTATGCAAAAATAGTTCCGACACTTCCTTCCAGCTCGAAACGCGCTTGTAGGCCGTTTCACGGAGATTATGCGGAGATGAAAAAAGAATGCCTTTCCCTTTGAATGCCGCCAGGTTACGCACGTGATCGTCGATCAGGTAATCGGACTGGATAATGCTTTTATACCCGCAGAAAACCACATTCGTCCACGGGATAAATGGAAAGTGTTTTTTGAGCCAATCGAACTTATCGCGGAACGAATTCGGGAACTCCATGCAGGCCGTCGCGACGAACAGCTCGTAGTATTTCGAAAGTTGGTGAACCGTTTCGATCGCTCCTTCTTTTACCTGGATATCCGCGAAAAAGCCTGGTGTGTCCATGATTTTGTGCAACTTCGACAGCTGCTTCGGATGCAGCAATTCCCTCAAACCTTTGGTCTGGAAATCCTCGCGGTGCAATGTGGTCGAAAAATCGGCGAGGACAATGTCGACGAGCTTTTCGTGGGTATTCGCCAGTACATCGTCCATGTCGAGGGTCAATCTCAGCATCAGAGTATGGATCGGCTAATGTCGAAGTTTTCGAGGTAATCGTTCACACGTTTCAGGAACAAGCCGCCCAGCGAGCCGTCCACCACGCGGTGATCGTACGAATGCGAGACGAACATCATGCTCCGGATACCGATCAGGTCGCCCTGTGGGGTTTCGATCACGGCCGGCTTCTTCTTAATAGCGCCGAATGCCATAATCGCTACCTGTGGCTGCACGATAATCGGTGTGCCCATCAGGTTCGCGAATGCGCCGATGTTGGAAACGGTGTAAGTCCCTCCGGCCAGGTCGTCGGCTTTCAGGCGATTCTCCCGCGCGCGCTTGGCGAGATCGTTCACCTTGCGGGCGAGGCCAGGCAGGTCATAACGGTCCGCATTATGAATCACCGGTACGATCAGGTTACCGTCCGGCAAGGCCACGGCCATTCCTATATTAATATCTTTCTTCTTGATGATCTTGTCGCCCTCCACGGAAATATTGATCAGCGGATAATCTTTGATCGCTTTCACCACTGCTTCGATCAGGATAGGGGTGAAGGTAATGCTGTCCCCGGTTTTCTTGCGGTATTCGGCCTTCACATGTTCGCGCCAGGCTACCACCGGTGTCATATCGGTTTCGATGAATGAGGTAACGTGTGCCGAAATCCGTTTCGATTCCACCATTCGCTGGGAAATCATCTTCCGCATGCGGTCCATCTCGATGATCTCATTGCTGCCGTTCAGCGAAGTGGCCGGTGCTGGGGCAATTGCAGGCCCTTTTTGGCGACGGTGCTCAACATAGGAGAGGATATCGTCCTTGGTAACCCTGTTTTCGAGGCCGGTTCCTTTAATTACCTTCAATTCATCCACCGGAATGTGTTCCTCCCTCGCAATGCTCAGCACGAGCGGCGAGTAGAATGGGTTAACCGCGGAATTCGCAGGGGCGTATTCATAAACCGGCTCGGGCGTTCTGCCCGCAACCGTTTGGAAATCCTTTTCAAGTGCGGCTACCGATGCAGCTATCTCTGCCTCTTCTTCCACCCCCACCAGCACAGGTGCACCCGCATCCTGGGCAACCACATCATCGGCCACCTCAATTTGGGCCACAGCGCTGCCGATAGGCACCACGTCGTCGACTTTGACGAGCCATTTAGTGAGTGTTCCCTCGTAAGGGCAGGGTACTTCGGTATCGACTTTATCGGTAGCCACTTCCAGGATGGAGTCATCGATGCGCACCTTTGCACCTTCTTCTGCAAGCAGGTGTAGAACCGTGCATTCCATGATGCTTTCCCCCATCGGAGGCATTACCATTTCAACTATTTTCATAAATGGTGTTTTTTCGAAGGTAAGGAAAACATGCTTTCGTTACCTCTATGGTCCTGATCTTCGTTTACCCTTTTACGGCGAGAGAAGTTTTTAAAATCGTTTTTCTCAGCAGGTTGAGCGCGTAAGAGCAGGTTAGTTCTATATTGATTTTTCTGTTGTTCCGTAATGTCAGGAGTTGGGTAAATGTCTCCTCGGGCGTCGCGCAGGCGATCCATACCGTACCCACCGGCTTTTCCGGCGTGCCGCCATCGGGGCCGGCAATACCGGTTGTGGAAATAGCGAATGTCGTGTTCAATACACGCCTTGCGCCTTCGGCCATTTCGCGGGCAGTTTGCTCACTTACCGCGCCATAGGCTTCAAGCGTTTCGCGTGATACGCCGAGCACACTCATTTTTATATCATTGCTGTAACTTACCACCGAGCCTTCGTAGTAACGCGATGAGCCCGGAATGCTCGTGATCTGATTGGCCACATAGCCGCCCGTGCAGCTTTCCGCGGTCCCAACGGTGGCGTTATGGTTCATGAGCAATGTTCCGATCACCGTTTCCAGTTCATCCGAATCATAACCGAACACATACTCTTCGATCAGCGGGAGTACCAATGCAACCTGCTCGTCCAGCTGTGTGTCCAAAACAGCCTGATCCGTTCCCGTCCCGGTAAGCCTGAGCTTCACCTGACCAAAATGCGGCAGGTAAGCGAGCTTGATATGCTCCGGCAATGCATCTTCCCAGGCGGAAATCTTTTCGGCCAAAAACGACTCGCCGATGCCGATCGTACGGATTTGTTTATGCTGGATAATATGGGTCGAAAACCGCGCTTTCAATCTCGGCAGGATTTCGAACTCCATTAAACTCTTCATTTCATAAGGCACGCCGGGCAGCGAAACGTAAATGACCCCATCCTTTTCGAACCACATCCCGGGCGCAGTTCCCCATAGGTTCGGGATGTAGGTACAGTTTTTGGGAAGTGCTGCCTGCTGAATGTTCAGCTCGGTCATGACACGGCCGCGTTTCGCGAAAAACTCGGTCACCAGTGCAAGAGCGTCCTGGTTAATTTCCAGTTCGGTGCCGAAGTATTCGCAGAAGGTGTGCTTGGTAATATCGTCGCGAGTGGGCCCCAGGCCGCCTGTTACGATCACGACGTTCACCCGCTGGCTCGCCTGCGTGAACGCGTCGAGAATATCCTGCTTATTGTCGCCAACGGACGTTTTCCTTGCCGGACGGATACCGATGTCAGTAAGTTGGGTGCCAATCCATTGTGTATTCGTGTCGATGATCTGACCAAAAAGAATCTCGTCACCGATCGTGATTATTTCAGCCCTGGCAGAGGAAATCATAGATTGAGAACAGGTTAAATGGGACCGTTATTTTCCCAAAAATAAGTAAAATTAATCGTTATTGAGTACGTTTGAACCGTAGTGAAATATTAACAAACTCAATTGTAATGAAATACAAAATCCTTTCGTTAACGCTGTTTTGGCTCATTTTAGGACACACATCACATGCTCAATTCAACCTCGGAAAGCTGCTCGGGAAGGGGAGTGGAAAGAGCGGCGGACTCAGTGAGAATGAGATCGTTCTGGGCTTGAAAGAGGCATTGAACGTAGGCATCAGCAACGGTTCGGAGTCGGCATCCAAGGTGGACGGGTTCTTTAAAAATGAACTGATCAAGATAGCAGTGCCACCGGAAGCGCAGAAAGTTGCGGACGCATTGCGCAAAATGGGCCTCGGCGCCGAGGTCGATAAATTTACATTATCCCTCAACCGCGCTGCTGAGGATGCCGCCAAGAAATCCAAACCGATTTTTGTGAAGGCGATTACTTCGATGACGGTCCCCGACGCGCTGAGCATTCTGAAAGGCCAGGACGATGCCGCCACGCAGTATTTGAAGAAATCGACGAACGACGAGCTGTTCAAGACGTTTTTCCCGGTTGTCGACAGCACATTGAATCTCAATAAGGCGACCGAATATTACGCCGACATCGTTAAAACCTACAATCAGCTCCCGTTGGTCAAAAAGGTGAATCCCGATTTGAAGCAATACGCGACTCAAAAGACCATCGACGGCCTCTACGTGCTGATAGCGCAGGAGGAAAAGAAAATTCGCGAAAATCCGGGCGCCCGGGTGACCGATTTGCTGAAAAAAGTGTTCAAGCAGGCAGGCAAGTGAGTTTTGCTTACTTTTGTAAAAATTAACACCTAATATGAAAAAGTCAGAAATACATTTTACCGTTGAACTTGACGAAAAAAATATACCGGAGAAGATCTTTTGGGACGCGACCGACAACCCGAACGAGGGTATCAACGACACGAGGGCGATCGCGATCGGTGTGTGGGACCATTATCACCGCGGGACGCTGAAAATCGACCTCTGGACAAAGGATATGGAGGTTTTTGAAATGAAGCGCTTCTATATCGAGCTCATGAGCGGCATTGCGGATACTTTGCTGACGGCGACCAACGACCGTGGCATGGCCGATATGATCGAGGGGGTTTGCGACACGTTGAGCAAGCGCCTGGATGAAGAAATGAAGGCAGCTAAATAGCAAAAAAAGAGCGGTGAGAGCCGCTCTTTTTCGTTATTCCATATTCTTCAATGCTTCCTTCGTTTTCTTGGGCAAGCTGGCCGCTACCAGGTCGTAGGAGTCCTTCACCCAGCTGAAAAGCTCGTCGCTGGGAATACTCCCCGTGACATACACGGTATTCCAATGCTTCTTATTCATATGGTATCCCGGCTTCACGTCGGGATATTTTTCCCTTAGCTCCTCGGCTTTTTCCGGGTCGCATTTCGCATTGAACTGATGCTGCGGGGAATCCAGCGGAGTAAGCAGGAAAACCTTTCCCATTACTTTAAAAACCAATGTATCCGGACCGAACGGCAGTTCTTCTGTAACACCGGGCAATTTCAGGCAGTACTCGCGTAGCGTCTCGAGATTCATCGTGTTAGGGCTCTGACAATCATAATAATGACACAAATCAGGAACATGACGATCGAGATACGGTTGATCCCGTGCATCATACGCAGGTTGAACGAATCGGGGTTATTCGGGTCGCGTTTTTTAAAGACGCGGATGAAGTAAGAAAACACTTCGCCCAGTTGAAAGTACTTTTTCATTGTATTGTTTAAACCAAAATTTCACGTTCCTCCGGCTCAATCCACCGGCCATCTTCCCGGATCAGTTCGATCAGTTCCTCCACCGCTTTGGACGAATGCACCGACCGTTTGATCACTTCCTGCCCGCGGTACAACGCAATTTTGTCCTTGCCCATACCAACGTAACCGTAATCGGCATCGGCCATCTCGCCCGGACCGTTCACAATACAGCCCATAATACCGATTTTTACACCTTTCAAATGCTCGGTATGCTTGCGGATCATCGCCGTGGTTTCCTGCAAATCAAACAATGTACGGCCGCAGGAAGGGCAGGAGATATATTCCGTTTTCGACATCCGAGTGCGCGCCGCCTGCAAAATACCGAATGCAATGCTGTTATAGGAAGCGGCTGCTTTCAACTTGTCCGCATGCGTCGAGCCTTCCGCAAATACAGGCGAAAGCAACGTTCCGTCACCGAAGCCGTCCACCAGCAAACCACCGATGTCGGTTGCGGAATATAATGTCAGCTTGTCGCCGAGATCCGTTTCGTAGCTCCGGTTAATGATTACCGGCGTTCTGACATGGAGCTCCGTCAGTTTATAGAAGAACCTCCGCATTTCCGGCATCGCATGCGCATTATGCGTGTGGAGCACGAGTACAATATTGGTTTTGCCTGCAACGCCGTTCAGAAATACCTCGTCGAAAGAATGGATGTCGCCTTTGATAAAATTCAGCTCGGAGGAAGTCTCTGTCGCAGAATTCCATTCTGAAACATCAAAAAGCGGGAACTTAATGTGCTTTTCAGCATGTGCCTGCCATTGCGGATAGTCGAGAATTTCGCGCAGTCCATTCGGCAACATAAAAGGCACCGGTTTTTGTCCCGAGTAAATAAAATCGGCCCCCTGGTCGTTCATAGCCCATTTATCAGGGACTGGCAGGAAGAAGTGACCAATGCTTTTGAGGTCATCCAATTGCTGAACCTCGATATTGGAATAGTCGGCAATCACACGTGGCACATTCAAATGGCCGATGTTGTAAACCTCCCGGGTATCGCGACGCGTATATTGGAATGGGTTGATCGGACAATGGTCGACCGGTTCGATAGGGGTATGCGTAGCGCGTGCCGTGTACCGTTCGATCAACGCACGGGCCACGGGGGCTTCTTTTTCCGGCGCTTCAGTCAGTGAGACGCGCACCGTATCGCCCAGACCGTCTTCCAGCAAAGTCCCGATTCCTACCGCCGATTTAATGCGGCCGTCCTCCGCCTCTCCGGCCTCGGTAACGCCCAAATGCAGCGGATAAGGTTTCAAACCTTCCTCATCCAGCCTTTGTACCAACAGGCGGTAAGCTTCCACCATCACCTGCGTATTGCTGGACTTCATCGACAACGCGATATTGAAATAATTGAATTCTTCGCAGATGCGCAGAAATTCCAGCGCCGACTCCACCATTCCCAGCGGCGTATCGCCGTAACGGCTCAGAATGCGGTCCGAAAGTGAGCCGTGGTTGGTGCCAATGCGCATGGCAGTGCCGTATTCCTTGCAGATTTTAACCAGGGGGATAAACTTCTCCCGGATCCTTTCCAGCTCGGCGGCGTAGGAAGCTTCGGTGTAATCGATTACCTCGAAACGCTTGCGGTCGGCATAGTTACCGGGGTTAATGCGCACTTTCTCGACGATGCGGGCGGCCAGTTCGGCGGCATTGGGGGTGAAATGTATATCGGCGATGAGCGGCACCTGAATGCCCAGCTTACGCAGTCCGTTGCGGATATTTTCCAGGTTCTGGGCCTCCTTCACGCTCGGCGCGGTGATGCGCACATACTCGCACCCCGATTCCACCATCCGGATCACCTCGTCGATAGAGCCCTGCGTATCCATGGTGTCCACAGTCGTCATGGATTGCACGCGGATCGGGTAATCGGAGCCCATCGGCAGATCGCCGATATGAATGGAGATCGTCTTGCGCCGTTCATAGGCGGTCAGCGATGGGCAGTAAATATTGGTTTTTTGTTCAGAAGGTGTGATCACGGTCATTGAATGGTCATATCGACAAAGGTCTTAAAACTAAAACACAATTGGAATGCCAATGGTGCATTTTTCAATTTTCGTTGAGGGCTTTGTAACCGTTGCATTTCAGGGTCGTAGGCCTTCTACACAACGGCCGCTTGTACATCAATCCTTGCCAGACACACATCTCAAATTAAATAGTTATGTTTTGTATTTGAAAAGTTAAATATTTGTCACGCCAGGCACCGCCAGTCTACGGCAAATCAATAGCTCAACTTTCCGGTTTTTTCCGCCCCAATGAGGCGACAGCTGCATGTATCATTCATCATGTAAACCCGAGCTATATGGAAAAATTCAGCTTATGCCTGATCATCACTTTGCTTTCATCCGGCCTGTCTGCGCAAACACCGTCGCGATGGAATTACCCCTGCAAGCCGGGGACCGAATGCTGGAACGCGCTTACGTCTGTCGAGGAGCGGCAGAATGCCTGTCAGATTACGGGAGTGGATTTGAAGACGCTGAGTACGGAGGAGTTGCTGCTGATCACGATGGAACATCCGTTTTTTCGGAGTTATGTCGCGCACGACAGCCCGCTTGAAGGGGTGGGGTTCGCGTTGGAAGGATTCAATGGTTTCGAGGAGTTTAGGAAGCGGCCTGATGCGATGAGGGCTGCCTGCAATGTCTATTTCAGGGAGGGTTTCAGTCGAGTCGAGGCTATGGCCGACAGTGCTGAAATGGGTGCCTATTCTCTCAAATGGATAGGGGTGGAGCTGATAATGTGTGATGATGCGCTTTTAAGTCAAATGTCCTCACAGGAGAAAATTGACTTTTTGAAGCGGCTGCTTGCACAGTTACGCACTAAGCAACGGTATCGGGATGTGTTCGGAGGCATTTCGGATGCGGTGAGTGCTTACATCTTTGATAAGGTAATGCATTCGATGGGCGATCGGGTGTTGGAAAGCCAGTATGAGGCGGAGCGTATGAAGGGGTTTCGGGAGCGATTGATTTTGCGGGATCCGCGTCAAATCGAATTGTTGCTGGACAAGTTTACGGAGTATGTTAAAAATCATTGAGTCGTACTAACAAAATCAAAAGTCATGAAAGCATTTACATCATTTGGTGCGTGGCACAATGTGCTTGCAGACAGGTTTTTGTACTTCATTGCGATCGCATTTCTGCTCATCGGCGGGTCTTGTACAGAAGCTGAAATTAAGGAATATGAAATCGGAGAATCGTGCTTTACAAAAGAATCGCTTGAAACAGTGCCTTGGGTAAAAGATCAGCTGGCTTTTTTCCAGGTTCCCAAGCAGGGACCATTGCGGGTCGCTGTGTATCAGTATCGAGATCAGTATTACCTCGCTTTTGAAAATCCGTCACTTTCATCGCCCATGTCTTACATATTTAATTGTGATGGGAAGACGATTGGTGAAGTGAGCATTCACTATAACGAGTTCTATGGGCAGAATAAATTGATGACAGTATTATTGGAAGCTAAATATTGATCCGATGAAACATTTTTTAGCATACACATTTCTTATCGGATTCCTGGCTACAAAGACCAATGGCCAGGTAAATACTCCGAACGGTGTGCAGGTGCCCCCCGCCGCATTATTCGCATACCTCGATGCATGGCCAAACACAAATGCTCAGCTGCAATCGTTTCAAAATGATATTCAAAATGGGTTTTATGGGGCTAGTTGTGTTGTGTTGAATGACTACACCCGGCAGTACAACTGCCATGGTTACGCATGGCACGTTTCGACAGGTGGAAACAAAATTGGTATCGATCAGGTAACCCATGGAGGAGTTACGCCCTACGTATCTGGGGTGAACCCGAGCTATACTCAGACCATCTATAATGGAACTCAGGGTAAACTTCGCGTTCGATATTCTGGTGACCACTCAGCCGTAACCACTTATGATGCAGGTAAATATATTTCGAAATGGGGTGCAGGACCGCTAGTTAAGCATAATGCAAATGATGTTATGCCAGGTTATGGCGTACCATCGAGCTACTGGACTTGCAAATACACCCCGCCACTAACAAGCGTTTATCTCGATGGCAAACTTATCTCAGGAAGTTTCCAAAACACCACCTGGGGCGCGCACAATATGCAAATCTTCTGGGGACTAGATCCGGATACCGGGCCTACGTTTAGTTCAACAGCCGGAAGCACCATTATCAATAATCAGAATTCGGGCACTGTCAATTTTACATTCAACGGCCCTTCGAATAATGGCGGACTTTCAATCGCATTCTGCGGAGCACCGCGGCATTCGTTTACATTTTTCAAGCCAAGCGGCGCTAAAATGCAGATCTATCCTAATCCGGTTCTGGATGATGAAATCATCACGGTATCATTGGAATCGGGAGAGGATGTACAGGCGGTGAATCTGAATAATAAGGTCAATAGGATAACAAAAATTAGCCTTCTTGATGAAAGACAGCGGGTTTTACAGGATTATTCACCGAATGTGGACGGAAACGTGACGGCCGTCAAATTAAATGCAGTCTTGCAAGGGACATACTTGTTAAAGGCAACTTTCGAGGACGGAACGGTACAAACGAAACGAGTTCTGATCCGAAAATGAGAAAGTGGGCAATGAATTGGGCTTCAATTTCACATCTGAATGAACACATCTGATGAATCTCCTATTGAGAACTTAACCAGCTATGAACAAAACTAAATGCCCGAAAGCGGTTGCCATTGCGTTAATCTGCACATTGTTGGCCGGAGCCGCGTGCGTCGAAACTGACGGTTTCGACAATATTGATCAACCCTGTTTTACAAAAGAATCGCTAGAAACGGTTCCGTGGATCGTTGACCACTTGAAGAAATACACTTTGCCCAATGGAGGAGGGTATCATGCCGCAGTCTACGTATATCATGACCAGCAGTTTTTAGCGATAACGACGCCATTTGGCTGTACACCTCTTGGACACGTGTTCAACTGCGCGGGAGTACCGCTCGACTCACTGGAAATCGATTATATTGATTTCCAAAACAATATGAAGATCGCTGCGGTTTTGACGGGGCCAAAATGATAAAAAGGAGCAAGACGACAAAGTCGCCCAGGTCAATTATTCTTCAACCCGGGTACCTTCGTCAACAGTAATGATATAACTTTTGCCTCCCTCGCGTTCGATGGCTGCGGCTACTTCTTCCGCATGTGTAGGCGCGTAGGCGAACATACAGCCGCCTCCGCCCGAGCCGTTGATCTTGCCGCCCAATGCGCCGGCACCGAGTGCCGCGTTCATCATGCGTTCGATTTTCGGAGTGGAGGTGCGTTTGTGGTCGCGGAGGTTCTCGTAATGCTTATAGAGCAGGCTGCCGAAATGCTTGTCGAAATTCTGGCTTGCGTGGTCCTCGGCACTGTCGATCAGTAATGCTTTACCTTCGACGAGGATGTCGCGGTCTTCGACGTTGGCTTTCAACAGACCCAGCTGGTCAATGGAAAGTATTGATTTGTAGTCGCTTACTTTTTCGATCGGTGTTGTAAAGATGGAAAAGGACGGGTCGTACTCGGTGACGATCCTGATTACATCTTCCATTCCATAGCGGCAACGGGCTATGATGCCGAGCGTATCCTTCGGTTCCAGCGAGTCGCCGAGGACGAATGTTCCTAACTTGGGCGTCAATGCTTCTACCTTGATGACCGGCGTCGATTCGAGGTAAATGACATTACCGATGGCAGTGGAATAGTTGTCCATCATGCCGCCAGGCTCACCGAATTCCAGTACTTCGGCCGCATTGGCGATTTCTCCCAGTTCCTTTTTTGAAAAGTTAAGTGGTTTATCGCTCAGCTGGTCCAGAAACTTTGCCCACGAAACAATCAGCGCCGAAGAGCTGGATGTCCCCGAATTGATGGGAATATTACCGTGAATGGTCGCTTCGAAGCCTTTCGAGAATGTTAATCCCTTTCTTTTGACGACGTTGATCGTGCTGCGGAAATAATCGCGCGGCTTGACGTAAGGGAAAGTCGTGTCGAGAGAGAACTCTTCTTGGGTGCCCAGGTCGGGCAAATGCAATATTATTTTTTGATCATCGCGATAACCGCCGTCAACGCTAATCCTACGCGATATGGCCGCTGCGATCACGGGGAGCCCCAGGTAATCCTGGTGTTCCCCGAAAAAGCAAATGCGGCCGGGAGTTGAAATCCTCATTGTGAACTACCAGCTTTTCTTTTTGTGGCCTATGTAGCCGAAATACAGCATATAAATGTAAAGTGGAACCAAAATCCAGTAGGCTTTCTGCGTACTGCCGATCGAGTCGGCGATGCTTCCGTACACCAAAGGTAATACCGCGCCGCCGGAAATACCCATTACGAGCAATGCAGATGCGATTTTTGTGAATTTACCCAGTCCGCTCAACGCCAACGGCCACAATGCAGGCCAGATCACTGCATTGGCAAAACCGAGGATGGCAATGCAAAGCACGGAGGTGAAACCGGTTGAGTTGACGGCGATTACCGTGACGATCAAGCCAAGGATCGCGGAGAATTTGAGGTAAGCTTGTTGCGATACATATTTAGGAATCAATACGATACCCAACACATACCCGAACATCATACCATACAATGTATAAGTACCGAACAAACGGGCCTCTTCTTCCGGGAAACCCAGCGATACACCGTAGCTGATGATGGTGTCACCTGCGATAACCTCCGCACCTACGTAGCAGAACAATGCCAATACACCCAAAACAAGGTTGGGGAATTGCAGAACACTGGTTTTCTGAACCGCAACCTGTTGCGTAGCCAGCGGAGCGTCATCATCTTCCTCTTCGCTTACTTCCACCAGTCCTTTCGACATTCTGATAATGATCGCCAGGGCAACCAACACGACGGTCAACACAAGGTAAGGCATTGCTACCTTGTCCAGCTCCGACTTCGGATCAGCGGACGAGGCACCAGCGAGCAGCAGTTTTCCAAAAATAATCTGGCTGAAAATACCCGCGGTTTTATTGGCAATACCCATGATACTGATCCGCTGAGCTGCACTTTCGCGCGGGCCGAGGATGGTAGCATAGGGGTTCGAGGCCGTTTGCAGCACAGTAAGCCCAATACCAATCGTGAACAAACCAGCCAGAAACAGCGGGTATGAGGCCATTTCCGCCGCCGGGATGAATATGGCTGTTCCCAGTGCCATCACGATGAGGGCAAGTGACATACCGTTTTTAAAACCGGTTTTTTTCAAAACCATTGAACACGGTATGGCCATGACGGTGTAAGAAATGAAAAACGCAAACGTAACCAGGTAGGAACTGGTGTTGTCGAGGGTAAATGCTTTTTTGAAGAAGGTGATCAGTGTTCCGTTAACCCATGTGACGAAACCCATCACAAAGAATAGAATGCCGATAATGAAGAGGGGACCCAGGTAACTGTTCTTTTTGCTCATTTAAGTCTTATTTGAAAAGGTTGTTCAGGTTATTATCTATTTGGTTTGTTATAATACTCAATATTCGTCATTCAGGCCAAAAATCCGTTGATTAGTTCGCCATTTCCCCCGCGTAAAGTCCGGGATCTCAACAGGTGAGCTCCCACGGGCAATGGAAAGTTCAGAAAGCGGACTGATGGCGCTCCACACAGCGGCATCGTAAACGTCGATCGGTGGGGCAGTTTTGCGCTTGATAGCTTCTACAAACCCGCGGAGTACGAAGTAGTCGATACCCCCGTGGCCTGCATTCTCGGCTTCTTTGGCATATTTGGCCCACAGCGGGTGATCGTTCTTGTCCAGATAAGGTTTATCAGGTTCGCCGATGTGCTCTTTGGGTGATACGCCTTCGAGGTAAATCGTGTGGCCGTCGTTCATCCAGATTCCCTCGGTACCCTGCGCGCGGAATGCGAGCGAGTAGGGGCGCGGCGAGTTTGTATCGTGGATGAGCACGATGTTTTCGCCATTATGGCACTGGATCATCGTAGTTACAATGTCGCCCAGTTTGAAATTGACCTTCGCATTCGGGTGGTCCTTGCCGCCGTGGTCGACGATATATTTATGCAAACCACGCGATTTGGTAGACATAGACGTCAGGTGCGTAAAGCAATTGCCCCGGTTGATATCGAGCCAATGCGCTACCGGGCCGAGGCCGTGGGTGGGGTAGAGGTCGCCGTTGCGGTCGACCGAATGCTGGGTCCGCCATTTAGCTTCCGAAAACCCTTTTGAACCAAATTCGACGCCGTGGCCTTCATTGCTTGTGCCGGTATTGAATTTGATACCCCGTAAATCGTGCTGGTACCCGCAATGCGCATAGGTCATTTCGCCAAACATGCCGGCCCGGATCATTTTGAGAATGGCCATTACATCCCGGCGGTAACACACATTTTCGAGGATCATGCAATGCGAGCCGGTCTTTTCGAACGTATTCACCAGGTCCCATGATTCTTGAAGCGTCACCGTCGCCGAAACCTCCACTGCCGTGTATTTCCCCGCATTCATCGATGCCAGCGCCATGGGCACGTGCCACTGCCAGGGCGTGGCAATGAGCACACCGTCCAGGTCGTCGCGCTTGACGAGGTTCATAAAATCCTCCTCGCCTTTGGAATAAACCGCGGGGGCTTTACGACCCGCTTTTTTGATTTTATCGAGGGTGATATTGACGGCCTGGGGATCGATATCGCAGATCGCGTTGATCTCCACATTCGGGCGGAACAATGCCTGCTCCACATGGTTGCGGCCCCGCAGCCCGACGCCAATAAACCCTAAACGTACATTTCCTGCCGGCTTCTCCTTTTTCAAATTCAGCGATGGGATCATCCCCGCGACGGGCGCGGCCAGTGCTGTTTTTTGCAGAAAATCACGTCTATCCATATCAAAATCTGTTGAATGTTACCGGCACAGTTGGTAAAAGATTATTTGGTCTTACCTGGTCCCGGGCTGCAATTTACACGCAAATGCCAGATTTTTAAATTTTTTTATTAATTAAAAATTGACATTACGGGCGCTTTCGGGTAACACTAAATAGGATTGCCGTGAACAATTTGCTAGCTTACAGCGTTTACCCAAGGCAAGAGACTTCTGAGAGCGACTCACAGCATGCTCGAACCCTTAAATGTGTTGGACACAAACTTTGTAACGACATTTAAGGCAAACTAAAATTTTAAGTGGTTTAGAATATGGTGCAAAAGGTGGCGGTGTTCCGGAAGGAGCATTTCAATGCGGCCCATCGTCTTCATAATCCGGCATGGTCGGAAGAAAAGAACAGGGAGGTTTTTGGAAAATGCAATAATCCCAACTTTCACGGACACAATTATGAGCTAATCGTGCAGGTGACGGGCCCCGTTGATCCCGAAACCGGTTATGTGATCGACATGAAAGTGTTGAGTGCCATATTGAAGGAATCCGTTATCGACCGGTTTGACCACCGGAACCTGAATCTCGACGTTGAAGAATTCAAAACCCTTAATCCGACCGCAGAAAACATTGCGATCGTTATTTATTCAATCATAAGACCCAAAATTGAAGCAGGTCTTGACCTGAAAATCAGATTATATGAAACAGAACGGAATTTTGTCGAGTATCCAGTCCAGTGAAGCTTTGGACATCGAAGAGGTTGGTGACGATCATTTGTTTTCAGGAATAGACACTCCACTCCGCAAAGACGCGTTCGCGATGGAGGACGAGCTTAAAATGGAGTTGATCGAGAAGCATTTCCGCCACATTATGGAGATCATGGGGCTCGATTTGACCGACGATAGCTTGAAAGGCACACCGAAAAGGGTTGCGAAAATGTACATCAAAGAGGTATTCAGTGGCCTTGATCCAAAGAACAAGCCGGCGATCGCGCTTTTTGATAATAAATATAAGTACAACCAAATGCTGGTTGAGAAGGATATTTCGGTGTTCTCAAACTGTGAGCACCATTTCGTACCGATTTACGGCAAGGCGCATGTGGCCTATATTTCAAGCGGAAAAGTGATCGGTTTGTCGAAGTTGAACCGCATTGTAGAATACTACTCGAAACGCCCGCAGGTACAGGAGCGGCTTACCGTGCAGATTGCCAATGAACTGAAAGAGGCATTGCAGACCGAGGATGTGGCCGTGGTGATCGACGCGCAGCACATGTGCGTACAGTCACGCGGGATCCGCGACTCCGGCAGCTCGACAGTTACGGCCTATTATGGTGGTAAATTTGAAGAGGAGGCGACCAAGAAGGAGTTTTTGGCTTACCTGGGAATGTAAGGCCCAAACAATATCTGACTATAAATGACAACACCTGACAAATAGCTTGTCAGGTGTTGTCATTTATAGTCAAGTGTGGTCACTTGTTGTTATGAATGCGGTTAGACAGTCGGGCCAACGCGTTCGAGGAGCGCCTTGGTAGCTTTGATACCATCATATTCCGAAAGCTTGCTTCCTTCGTATTCGATACCTGCAATACCTTTGAAGCCGCTGGCTTTCACTACTTTCAGGATTTTAGCGTAGTCGGTTTCGATACAGTTTCCTTTTTCATCGAAATCGTAAGTTTTCGCGCTCACGCCTTTTGCGAATGGCATCAGCTCCTGTGTACCAAGGTAACGGTCGTAAGACTCTTCACAGCCATTTGCCGACCGTTTGATACAGAAGTTACCAAAATCAGGCAGCGTACCGACGTTTTTCATATTCACCTGCTTCATCACGCCCGACAACCATTTGCCGTTCGAAGACGATCCGCCGTGGTTTTCAACGATCACGTTAATGCCCGTTTTAGAAGCGAATTCGCCCAATTTGCTCAGACCTTCCACCGCAGCTTTCGCGATTTCTTCGTCCGAGCCTTTGCCGAATGCATTCACACGGATGGTTTTGCAACCCAGGTATTTCGCAGCTTCAACCCATTTGTAGTGGTTTTCAACCGCTTTGTTACGTACCGCAGCGTCGAGCTCGCCCAGGCCGCCTTCGCCGTCAATCATGATCAGGTTGTTCGTTACGCCATTATCTTTCGCTCTTTTGAGGAGCTCGGCGAGGTAAGTTTTATCTTCCGCTTTGTCTTTGAAGAACTGGTTTACGTACTCTACAATCGAGATACCGAACTCTTTTTTAGCAAGTTCAGGGAAATCGAGGTTGGTGATTTTTTTCGCGAAAAGTTCCTTGTGCAATGACCATTCGGCCAGTGAAATGTCAAACCAAAGCTTTTTAGCAGCCGGTTCGGCGAACAGATCAGTGAATGCAGAGGCAGCAAGCGCAGTGGCTCCGGCCTTTTTAAGGAAATCGCGACGAGAAAAGTCCATGATTGGTTAGAATTTAGATTTGATTATTATTCCTGAATATTGATTCTGGCTTCGCGGTACAGCTTCTCGTTTTTAGTGAGTTTGGCTGCGTCCCATTCGATGTCCTGCACGAACGCGTGCCGGCGCACGGGACAATTATCGATCCTGCAAAAGTAGCAACATTGGTATACGCACGGATCGGCGTGGACAAAAATTTCCGTTTCGCCCGGCTGCTGCGCTTTCAGAATGTTCTCGAAATCGTGGATCGTTTCGTGTACTTTCTGCAATTCCCAGTAATAGGGTAATGTCAAATGGCAGTCGATATGCAGGTCGGAGCCGTATTGCTGGGCGCGTAGGTTATGTACGTCGATCCATTCATCCTTTTTGTTCTCATTCAACGTGTGAATGACCTTGTCGAGCAGCAGCTCATCGCTGGCGTCCATGAGTCCAGCCACCGATTTGCTGACCAATTGCGACCCGCTGTAAGCGAGAAAAAGCCCGAAAAACAGGGAGGCAACACTGTCGATCCATACATAGCCGGTGAGCATAATCAACCCGACGCTCAAAATGAGCACCACGCTGCTGATGCTATCGGACATTAAATGCTTCCCGTCAGCCACCAACGCCAGCGAGTTGGCCTTACGCCCCTCGGTGAGCAGCTTATAACCGATCGCGGTGTTGACGAAAATCGTAAAAACAATAAACAACGAACCTTGTGCCAGGTTTTCGATCGGTGCTGGGTCCATCAGCCTTTTTACGGCTTCCACCACGATGAATATCGATGCGATGATGATCAATGCGCCTTCAAAACCGGCCGAGAAAAATTCGACTTTGCCGTGTCCGTAGGGGTGGTTCCGGTCTTTGGGTTGAGAGGAAAGGTAAACGCTGTAAAACGCAAAACCGCTGGCGATTACGTTGATGATCGATTCCAGGGCGTCGCTCAGAATGGCGTTGGAAGAGGTAATGTAGAATGCAAAAAACTTCAATGCTGTCAGCAGAATGCTGGCTACAAAAGACAGCATGATGAGACGTTGTTTAAGCTTATTTTGGTTTATTTGCATTTGAGATTTGTCAATGAAAGGCCAAAAATACTAAGAAAATGCGGGTTATATCCACTGAAAATAACTGGAAAACACTATCGTCGGAAACCGTTTATGAGAATGCCTGGCTGGAACTCAGTCACCGTGACGTAATTAACCCTTCGGGCAACAAAGGCATTTACGGTTTGGTTAAATTCAAAAACCAGGCGATAGGGGTGATCCCGGTGGACAGCGACAACAACATTTACCTCGTGGGCCAATATCGCTACGCGATCGACGAGTATTCCTGGGAAATCCCGGAAGGCGGCGGCGCGCTCGGTGCCGATCCGCTCGACGCCGCCAAGCGCGAGCTGAAAGAGGAAACCGGCCTTCTGGCGAACAAATGGACTAAGCTTTCCCGCATTCACACCTCCAACTCGGCAACTAACGAAGAAGGATTCCTCTTCATTGCCGAGGAGCTCACTCAAGACCAGGCCGAGCCGGAAGATACCGAGGATCTGCAAGTGTGGAAATTGCCTTTGAAAGAAGCAGTAGAAATGGTTATGCGCTCCGAAATCACCGATTCGCTTTCGGTAGCGGGCATTTTGATGACTGCCAGACTGAAAGGTATCTGATATGCTGCAAGCGTTACTTTACGGCACGCTGACAGGCGTTGCATTGTGTCTTACTTTCGGGACCGTTTTCTTTTCCCTCGTCCAAAACAGCGTCGATAATGGCTATCGCACGGGTATCAAAATCGCGTTCGGCGTGTTTATCTGTGATATTATTTTCGTATTCTTCGCCATTTTCGGGACGGCATTGCTGCCCGATATCCCACATTTTCAGCAATGGATGGCGGGAGCCGGCGTGGTGTTCCTGACCGCTCTCGGTTTGAGCAATATCATCAAAGGCCAGCCTCAGATCGCCGAACCACAAACACGTTTTGGAAACTTTCTGTACTATTTCACCACCGGCTTCCTGCTGAATGGGCTGAATCCCGTGAATTTCATCAGTTGGGTGACAATAGCCTCGTACATCCGCACGAACCTGCATTATAACCTCAACCAGGTCATACTATTCTTTGCAGCGAGTGTGATTGCGGTATTTTTGGTGGAAAGCGCCATTGCGGTCTTTGCGCACAGGCTCAAAAAGCTCTTCACGCCCAAAGTGGTCACCGTATTTAACAAAGTGACAGGCGTGATTTTTATTCTCATCGCCTGTCAGATTGCTTATGCCAATTTTTTGAAGTAGCGTTATTCTTTAATGTAGTCTTCGGTTTTCAGGAAATTCTTCCAATCGCTAATCAGATCTTTCTTGAAAACGCGGGGGAATTTGTTCTGTCCGCCCAGCTTGCCTTTGGATTCCATCCAATGGTAAAATGCCTGGTTGGGCAATACGGTAACGAATACCTCTTTCAATGCATGACGGCGTTCTACCGCGTAGTCGTCATTAAGCTCAGCGAGTTTGGCGTCGAGTTTTTGTTTCAGAACTTCTGCATCCACATTGGATTCTTCCACGCCCACGTACCAGTCGTGCGCGAATAAGCTGCCGTGCTCGATGCCGCAAACCGTAAATTCTTTCACAGAAATACCCATTTCACGCGAAACGAGGTCGATCGCCTTGTTCATATTGTCCACCGAAAGGTGTTCGCCGCAAAGGCTGAGATAATGCTTTGTGCGGCCGGTAATCACGATCTCGCCGCGCGATTTGTCCACGAACTTCAGCGTATCGCCGATCAGGTACCGCCACGCGCCCGAGCAGGTCGAGAGCAGCAATGCATATTCTTTTCCTTCTTCCACCTGGTCGATCATCAGCGTCTCGGGATTATCAAGCATTACGCCGTCGGAATCGAAGTTTTTAGGGGTGAAAGGGATAAATTCAAAGAACAGGCCATTATCACAGACCAATTCCATCCCCACCGCACCCGGCCGCGACTGGTAGGCGATAAAGCCTTCCGACGCGAGGTAAGTATTAATGTAGGTCATCGGCTTGCCGAGCAGCTTCTCGAAACCTTTGCGGTAAGGCTCGAATGATACCCCGCCGTGCGCGAAAACCTGCAAATTCGGCCAGATCTCGTGGATGTTCTTTACATTATAATGCGCGATGATCTTTTCAAAGAGCAGCTGGATCCACGCAGGCACACCTACCACGAACCCAATGTCCCATTCGCTTGCTACGCGGGTGATTTCTTCCAGTTTCAGGCCCCAGTCGCGCTGTGCTGCGATTTTCTGTCCTGGTTTATAATATGGCCGGAACCAGCGCGGGATTTGCTGGATTTGAATACCGCTCAAATCACCTGCCAAACTTCCCGTATCCTGCGGGTTCAGGTTCGTGCTGCCGCTGAGCATCAGGAAGCCCTTTTCGTACAAGTCGGGCGGGAGGTCTTTGTAATGGCCTAACGACAAGATTTGGCGGATGCTGGTTTTCTGAATGGCCTTCGTCATGGCTTTCGTCACTGGAATCGACTTGGAAGCCGCTTCCGAAGTGCCTGAGCTCAGGGCATAGTATTTAATAGTGCCCGGCCAGCATACATCCTTATCGCCTTCGAGCGATTTGTGCCACCACTCGTTGAATATCTTGTTGTAATCGTAAACAGGCACCGTGCGCTTGTAGAGCTCGTAAAATGCGCCTTTTTCACCGAAAAGAATGGTGGAAAGCAGCTCGTCGAAATTGTATTTCTCGCCGAACTCGGTATATCTGGCCTTGGCCAGGAGCTTGGCCAAAGTTTTCTTTTGCTGCTGGTGTAAACTTGCCTTGCGGCGGTTGGCAACGATGTTGCTGAAATGGATGCCTTTCTTTAATAAACTGCCTACTAATGCCATAGCTGTTGGTTAAATTACAAATCCCAGGTCGATAGCTTTTTCAACGCTTCATACTCTGTCAGATCATATTGACATGGCACCACCGAGATATAGTTGTTATCCAGTGCCCAGACATCGGTATCTTCTTTTTCCGTATCGAAATTGACAAACTCACCGGCCATCCAAAGGTAGCCGCGACCGTTAGGGTCCACGCGGTAGTCGAATTTCTCCTGCCATTTAGCGCGCGCCTGTCGGCACACTTTTACGCCTTTCAGTGCCAGGTCTGTTTTGGCAGGAATGTTCACATTCAATGCAATGCCGTTTGGAATACCATTCTTCAAAGCTTCTTCGCTGATCGACTTGATGTAGGGAACGGCGTGGCTGAAATCCGCATCCTCCCTGAAATCGCAAAGCGAGAAACCGATCGCCGGGATGCCTTCGATCGCTGCTTCAATGGCGGCCGACATCGTGCCGGAGTACAACACGCTGATCGAGCTGTTGCTGCCGTGGTTGATACCGCTTACCACGAGGTCGGGTTTGCGGTCTTGTAATACATAGTTTTTGGCCAGTTTCACGCAATCGGCCGGTGTTCCCGAGCATTCATATTCCGTCACATCATCAAAAATATGGGTGGAATAAAGCCTGAGCGGTTCACCGATGGTAATGGCATGTCCCATTCCTGACTGCGGGCTGTTGGGAGCGACTACGATCACCTCGCCCAGCGTCTGCATGATTTCAACCAGTGTTCGGATTCCTTTTGACGTTATTCCGTCGTCATTTGTAACTAAAATGAGGGGTTTCATATATTTCTACTGATCGGGTGCTTAGCTGCTTCATGCGATCTGGTCTGCCGGCTCAGTAACATGGTTTTTAAGTGAATAAATATTTAATTGCGCTTTTCAAGCTGCCAAATTTAAGCAATATGCCTTCATTCGCAACACTACAAGCCTCGGTCGCGGACATTCCGACCATCATCGAAATCCAGGAAAAAACATGGGAACCGACTTACCGTGACATCCTTAGCAAGGAGCAGATCGATTTTATGTTCGAAAAAATATATTCTCCCGAATCCCTCGCGGACCAGATGCGATCCGGACAGCAATTCATGATCCTGCTAAGCGACGAGACACCCGTCGGCTTTTCGTCGGTATCGGAAGAAAAGCCGGGAAAGTTCAAATTACACAAAATATATGTGCTTCCCGCCACGCAAGGGACCGGCGCGGGTAAATACCTTTTACACGCAACTGAGAACTACGTGAAATCGCAGGGAGGAACGGTGCTGTCACTGAACGTGAACCGCTACAATAAGGCCAAAACATTCTACGAAAAAATGGACTTCCGGGTAATCGACGAGCAGGATATTCCTATCGGGCCTTACTGGATGAACGACTACGTGCTCGAAAAACCATTGAACTGAACCGGCTAGGCCGATTCAGTTTTCAATGCGAGTTTCATTTTCTTGATATTTTTCTGCTGGCTTTTCAGGCCTTGCAGCGGGTGGTAGTGGTTGCTGTTCACCACGTAATAGCCGGTGCCATCATAGGCGCGTTTGGCAGGGTGTGATTTACATTCTGCCGAACAGGCACCTTCCATCTCCCAGCCGCACTTTTCGCAGATCGGAACGTGGTTGTTGCATTCGGCGTTCGCGCAGTTTACCATACGGTCGGAAGGCTCTTTGCAGATGTAGCACTTCGAAATCACGGTCGGGTTCACGCTATTCACATCCACGGTAATTCGGTTGTCGAACACGTAACATTTACCGTCGAAGTTCTCTCCGCCTTCTTCCAGGCCGTAGCGTATAATGCCTCCGTGCAGCTGGTAAACATCGGTAAAGCCCTGATCGAGCAGGTAAGCACTCGCTTTCTCGCACTTGATACCGCCGGTGCAATAGGTGATTACTTTTTTATCTTTCAAATGGGCGATCTCATGCACGTGGTCGGGCAGTTCGCGCAGGTTGTGCATATCGAACGTGATGGCGCCTTTGAATTTGCCTACTTCGTGCTCGTAATCCGAACGCATGTCCACGAGAACCACATCCGGGTCGTTCAGCATTGCTTTGAAATCGGCCGGTTCGAGGTGCTTGCCCGTTTGCACGAGCGGGTTCACGGGCAGGTCGGAATTAACGATCTCGTCTTTCACGCGTACGTGGAGTTTCTGGAATGCAACATGGTCCGACTCCTCCACTTTGAACTGAACACCCGCGAAACGTGCGTCCGAACGGACGTAGTCCATATAAGCCTCGCATTGTTCCGGTGTGCCCGAAACCGTGCCGTTTAAGCCCTCAGGCGCCACAATAATGCGCCCCAGGAGGTTGTTCTCCACACAAAAGAGGTGATGCTCATCCCGGTAAGTGTCGGGATCGGCGATGGCCGTGTAATAGTAATATAGTATAACCCGGTAAGGTTTCATAGCTGAATTCTTTTCTCCAAATCAGCCGCAAATATACGAATAATGCAAGTTTTAAGAAAATGCCGAAAATCAGTTTTACGGCTGACCGGTTATCCGTTGAAATACATATTTTTGTGGGCACTCGTTCATTCACTCAACTTCATCCTATCTCCTTATGCACATCGCTATCATTGGTAACATCGGCGCAGGTAAAACTACATTGACCCAAATGCTGGGGGATTATTTCAAATGGGAAGTGATGTATGAGGCGGTAGAGGGGAATCCCTATCTGGCTGATTTCTATATGGATATGGAGCGCTGGGCGTTCAATCTGCAAATTTATTTTTTGAATAACCGCTTCGCACAGGTTCAGAAAATCCGCGAAACGACCTATTCGACCATCGTTCAGGACCGCACTATTTTTGAAGATGCCTACATTTTTGCCCGTAACCTGTATGAATCCGGCGTGCTTACCGATCGCGATTACCAGACTTACCTGCTGCTCTTTGAATCCATTATCCGCACCGTTTCCCAGCCCGATTTGCTGATTTACCTCAAAGCGGATATTCCCAAGCTCGTGTCGCAGATTAAAAAGCGCGGCCGCGAGTTCGAAGCCGACATTTCAACCGACTACCTCGCGAATCTCAACCGCTACTACGAGGATTTTGTGCAAAACTATGAGGACGGGAAGATCATCGAAATCGATGTGAACAACATGGATTTCGCGTCGAATCCGGAAGACTTCAACAAAATCGTGGCATTACTGAACAAGGAGTTGTTTTACGTCTGATCGGGCGCTTAATTCATGCAAGCGATCGCCTTGTGAAGCAGCTGGCTCTTTTTGGCATCGACCTTGAAAGTCCGTTTATCGTCGGGCAACAGTATTTCAATCTGCACCGTTCCTTTCATTTTTTCGAGCTCTTTCGGCTCGATGGGAGTGGAGAGGACGAACTCGCTCTGCCAGTTACTGCGGTCGGTCGAGCTGATGGTCGTGTAGAGGGAGAAATTTCCTTTCACCGACGAAAACTTGATTTCGGTAAACATCTGAACATGGTAGACCTGGCCAAATTCATCATTGTGGTAATTAAGAATCCGTTCCTCACCGGTTTTGGCGAGGGTCAGGTACTCTTTTGCGCCGGAAAGCTGGACGATGTGATAGTGGACGATCTTGTGATTCGATGGGCTGATGGTTTCCTTGCATTGGGCAAAAGATTTACCCGCGTCAGCCATCAATAAGCCGACCACACCAAGCAGGAAAGTGGGCTTCATGCAGAGGGCGGAATTCAACACTTTTCTAGATTTCAGGGTTATTCAAACGTTTGTAAAGATAATTGCCTGATAAGTAGAATGCAATAGGATAATGGGAAATGACTACTTTACTCTCCGTTCCTCTGCCAGTTGTTTGTATACTTCCCCCAGTTCGTCTTTCAATTCTCTGATTTTTGCTTCCAGTTTTTCGACTTCGCTTTTGTGGATGAGGTCCTTCATGTATCTGACTATCTCCGGGTCTCCTTCAAAACCGAACAGCCAGTTAGGGTCAATTCCTAATTCTTTGATGATGATCCCAACCGCCGCAGAAGGTAGAGTTTGCTCACCTGTCATCACTTTACTCATCTTGGAATGCGACAAATGAACCATTCTCCCAATAGACGTGGGGGTGAGGTTATGTGTTTTTAATATCGAGTGGATGCGTTTAACTTCGATCATCTGGGTTAACTCTGGGTTGGGTGTGTGGTAGTGACTCGAAAATGTTATTTTCGGGTAATTGTATGTTCCAAATGTTTCATATATTTGTTATGAACGGGCAGCTGATATGAAGCATTTATGTAAATATAGCAAAAAGCAGGCTTGATTTCGACGGCGCCGTTTGCCCGCATTCGAGAGAATATCTATTCAAAACAACTTTGCACCACTATGAATTTCAAAATCATTCAAATCCCTGAAACAGCCATTCAGATCTGCCTGCATCGCGATCGTAGCGAGGAAGGCGAGGAAATCGTTCGCATCACTTCTTTTATTACCAATGCGCAGCATGCGGAGATCATGTTGGAGCAGGTCGTGACGTTTACCAAGCCAGGAAGTTCGGTGCGTTTTGTAGCGGATTACTCGCTGGCTTCTGCTAAAAGTTTTCTGGAAGAGTCGATGAGTGAAGTGGGAATGCTGGCATTTGCCTGACCTGATCTAGCTTTCTATTTTGCTTTTTTTGGGCATAAAAAAAGTGCGTTGGATAATTCCAAACGCACTTTTAGATGTGACCAGAAGGAGAGTCGAACTCCTATACCCGAACGGGCACTACCCCCTCAAAGTAGCGTGTCTACCAATTCCACCACCTGGCCGTCAATCGTGATGCAAAAGTAGTATTTAAATCATACGACGCAACAGTTGTGCCCCGATTTTTTTGAGAAAAAATCGTGCATTGCGTAAAAAAACCTTCGTATTTGTGCATTTTGGTCGTAGTTTCGTGCCCAGAAAACGGGTTAGTGACCAAAGAATCAGACGATTCAGCCATTCGGTCGACGAGGGCTCAGAAATATTAAAAATTTTAGATTTAGTAATTAGCATAAAAGCCCTGGCATCGATCCAAGGCTTTTTATGTTAATTATCGTTATGTGAAATCCGGTGTCTAGGTCGACAATGGACGTCCGGCAGGGATATTGATCCGCTGGCGGTTGTTCGGGAAGGTCGCTCGCTTGGCGGTAAACTTCGCATTCACGTATTCCACCATATCGATTTCACCGGTAATGGTGTCACCCGAAAGCTTTCCGTAGAATGTCATCGTCAGGTTGTCGCCCGGCACGCTGTACCGGCTCTGGAAGCGTACTTCGTCGCCATCGATGTTACCGAACAGCTCGCGCGTCGCGAACTCGCCCTTGTGCATTCCGTACAGGTAGTTGCCGTCCTGCCTTTCGATAATGAATGTATGCTTGCTGGCGCTGGTATAAAACTCGATGCTCACATCCCAACGGCCTGCGATTTCGGCAGCAGGCGATTTCATGACCGCTTCGGCTTTTGGCGCGCTGCGCTTACGGGTAAGGATTTCGTAAATGCGCTCCGCGACAATTTTGTCGTTACCTGGGCCCATCATGTATGCGGCCACGGTAATCGACGTGGTAGGAGGGCCGGATTGTGCTGCCTGGCCTCTGCGGAAACCAGTCCCTACGGCCACACGCGGCTTGGTGGTTTGCAGCTCGTCGGCTACTTCCTGGCCGGTGATATTAAGCTTGGTAGGGTCCCAGGTTACGGTTAATGTCGGTGTAGCATTATCCAACGCGCCTTCTGCGGGCTCTTTGATTTCGAGTTTAGCGCTTGGAATGCCGTTCAGTTTTTTGGAAATGTTTTCCAGCCATGATACCCAAGTCCTCATTTCAGCCTTATGGTCACGAGTGGCCCATGCTTCCACGGCCGCGAGCATTCCGATCATTTCTTCGCGGCCAACTTTATTGTTGCGGCAAGGTCCGTGGTGCGGTGCGCTGGCCTGCCATGCCGACATAAGTACATCCTTGCTGCCGAGCATCAGGCCTGCGCATTGCGGCCCGCGGATTACTTTTCCACCACTATATGCCACCACGCTCGCGCCGGCCTGCAGGTGGATGTTTGGGATCGTCAAACGTTCGGCTGCGGCATCCACCAACAATGGTACACCGGCAGGTTTGGCGATATCCGCCACCGCTTTTACGGTCCACGGTTCATCACCCGGCATCATGTAAATCATCGCCGTGCGAGGGGTAATGGCCTTTTTGAGCTCTTCGATGGTTTCGACGGTGATGATTTTTACGCCTACGTTACGTATCGCATGGTCATACACGTTGCGCGAGGATCTCGGAATAATCACCTCTGTTTTTTCAAAACCTTCCAGATTGGGAATGCGGATCAGTTTTTCGGGGTTACCTCCTGCGATAATGCCCGCGGTTACCTCGTTCATACCCGCCGCGCAGCCCGACGATACCATGCCCCATTCGGAGCCGACGATTTCTGAAAGGCGCTGGCCCACACCAAATGCCAGCTCGTCGATCTGTACATTATACTGGCATGCGTATTCCATTGCCTGACGAACTTCGGGCAGCTCGATCGACGCTCCGATAATGGTAAATGTCCCCCGGCAGTTGATAATCGGCTCCACACCGATCGACTGATAGATTTGCGGTCCGGCCTTCAACGGTCCGGGTGCTGATATTGCCGCTGCGGCCGGCGTCCCGACGGCTTTCTGAAACCACTTCGGTTTGCTGCTCTCGGCAAATGCGGCCGACGTGCTGGCCGCCGCGCTCAGAACGCCTCCCGCGAGCGGGATCATAGAAAGATCTTTTAAAAGTTCTCTGCGTTTCATTGGTGTTAAGGTATTTGGGGGTTTGAATGGTTAAAGGGCTTTTTCAGGAAATGGTCAGGTGTAGTCAGGTTTAGTCAGGTGTTGTCAAGTTTAGTCAGGTGTTGAAGGAAAGATGCCTGATTGGGTTTGGAATACCCTTTTTCCTGAATAAATATCTTCCTTTCAATTACCTGGGACCTGTTCCCGGGGTTTGTGGGCCCTGGTTGGTTGCGGGGCGTTCCGGGCGGGGTAGGTTAACGGGCTCCACGCGGGCATTGAGCGTGTACACGATGTTGCCGCCGCGGATGGTCGCTTCGGTTTCGATGCGTTTTTTGCCGGTGATTTTGCCGTCGCGGGCGTAGTAGCCGAAGTTCCCGTCGCGCAGGTTCAAAACCGCGATGTCGGCGGGTGAACCAACGGAGAGGTTACCGAGTTCCTCGCGGCGGATCTCCTGTGCGGGGTTCCAGGTGCTGGCTTTGATCACACTTTTAAAATCCATACCCATTGCCATAAACATGGACATAATGTTGTTCATGTCCTTCATGGCCGAGTTCATGCTGCTCGTGTGCAGATCGGTGCTGATGGAGTTGGGATAAAAACCCTGCTTGATCGCTGGTTGTCCCTGGGAGAAAAGAAAGCTGGCTCCCCCGAAGCCCACATCAAATATCACCCCGCGCTTCTGTGCTTCGATCGCGTAGGGTTTCACTTTATTGGTCGATACGTCTACGATAGACTCGCGGCCGCGGCCGCTGTTATTGCTGTTGCCGCCAAAGCAATGGGTGTAAATGTCGCCTTTACGGAATTTTTTCAAATACAATTCTTCCAATGGTAACACCGGGTTGGCACTGCCGAAATCGACCATGATAGGAATGTTGGCAAGCGTGCCTGCTTCCAATGCGCGATCGGTGGGCGTCCAGTCGTGGCCTACAAAATGCGCCAGCTTTACACCTACGACATCGTTAGGATACTTTTTGGCCATTTCGGCAGTTGCCTTCGCGTCCATTTCTTCGAGGCTATTCTCGAATTTCCCACCGGCCATTCCTTCGCCCACAATGTTCAGGAATGCGAGCACGCGGGTTTTGGAAAGGTCGATGGTTTGTTTCTTGAAGGTCTCAAAGGTCTTCCAGCCGGAACTTCCAGCGTCCACGACAGTGGTAACACCTGAACGGAATGTAAAACCATCAGCGGGCAGGCCGTTCGGGCCATTGCGGTAGGTGCCTTTGAGGTCGGTGCCCCAGAAAAAGTGCACGTGAATGTCGATCAGCCCGGGCGTGACATAGAGTCCTTTGGCATCCACCACCTGGGCGGCCTGGCTGGCGTCGATGTTTTTGGCTACGAGGGCGATTTTCCCGTCCTCACCACCCGGCGTGCCTTCGATGGCCACGTCCATAACGGCATCGATGTTGTTTTTCGGATCGATCACATGCCCGCCTTTGATCACGATGCTGTATTTCTTGGTCTGTGACCAGGCCGGCTGACACAGGATAAAGAGCACCGCCAGGGCTGAAAGGGAGAAAGCTCTCATAATATTAAGGGTTTAGGATAGATAAATGCTTCTGTACAATGTCCTTGCAAGCAGGCTGCATTCATGATGAGGACACATATTTAATATCAAAACCCCCATCACGGGCCTGTAATTATTTTCACCACGCCCGATATGCCGATAAAAGCAGCAACAGCACCACTTTTACGCTGGTACCCAGCCCCAAACGCCGGATTTTTTTGCCCGGGCCACCTGCATCATTACCAATGCAAAAAGATTGCCGCTTTCACGCAACGGCCGCCATTTTCAGCGCGTAAAATGTTGCAACGAACCTCGGACCCTTATGAAGCATGTTTTACATTTAACTGCCGTTTTCTGCCTTTTTTTACAAGCCGCCCGTGCCCAGGTTGATTGCAGTAATGTGGGGTTCGAGCAGGGGAATTCCAACGGCTGGGTGCTTACCTACGGCACCGTTACCGACGCCAACCAGCAAACCGTTTTCCAGAGCGAGCAAAATGGCACGCAGAACAACGAACATTATGTTACCAGCATTTCCGACGGCAACGATCCTAAAATTTCTTCTATTCCGATGGTGGCGCCGGGGAGTATGCACTCTATCCGGATCGGGAATGTGAACGAGGGTGGGCATTTCAGCCGCATTCACACCGAGTACACCGTTACAGCGGATAACACGCTTTTTCAGTACAAATTTGCCGTCATTTTGCAGAATACCGGCATCGATGGCCGGGCCAGTCACGAGCCGTATCAAAAGCCTGGCTTCAATATCCTGATATTCGACAGCAACGGAGAGGAATTGCCTTGCAGCAGCTACGATATTCAACTGGAAGGTACCAACACCGTGGAGGGATTCCAGGCGTCGGGCGATATCCAATACCGCAACTGGACGGTCGGTGCGATAGATCTCCGGAATTTTGTAGGCAAAAAACTCACGATCGTCGTGACCGCCCACGGGTGTACGCGTATGAGGCATTTTGGCTATGCCTACTTCGACGCCGAGTGCCTGAAATCAGAGGTTAAACAGGTGGCCGATTGCCCCGACGCCGATGGCTACATCACGCTTGCTGCACCGGAGGGATTTGGTAAATACAGCTGGAACAATGGCGAAACCTCCCAGCAAATCCGCGTGAAAGCGAATGTAGGCGATAAGTTTCATGTAGAAATGGTGCCGCGCGGCAGCCTCGACGAATCGTGTGCGCTCGGGCTGGATTTTACCGTAGCCTTTAAAAAGAAAACCGCAACCCTCGCGCAGGCTATTTGTGAGGGCGATGCATTTGCATTAGGTGACACTTTGTTGAAAACCAGTGGTGTATTTATCCGTAATGTGAGTAAAAGCAATGTGTGCGATAGCACCGTAACCCTGACGCTTACGGTGAACCCCGTTGGGAAGTTTACGCAAAATCTCCGCATTTGCGAAGGGGAAAGTGTGAAAGTAGGGGATAGTACCTACACCGAACCCGGAACTTACACCCAGAATATCCCGCAGTTGACCGGCTGCGACAGCCTTGTGACGACCATCCTGGAAGTGCTGAGGCTCGATGTTTCCGTCACGCCCACGCTCTCGATAACACAAGGCGACAGCGTGCACGTGGTGCCGATCATTGAGCCTGCGGGTAGTTATGCCTATCACTGGGAGGAGGCTAACCTTTCCTGCACCGATTGCCCCGATCCGTGGGCATCGCCGCCCAAATCGACATTGTATCACCTGGAAGTGTCCGATGCAGACAAAATCTGTACGCGACAGGCGCGGGTGCAGGTGTACGTGAAGCCCTGCGGCATCGATATACCCGACGCATTTTCGCCCAATAACGACCAGTTGAACGAAGTGTTCTACGTCTATGGTAATGCCTGTGTGAAGCAGGTGAGGGAGATGTTTATTTACAACCGCTGGGGTGAAGTGGTTTACCAGAAATCCAATTTCGCTGCCTCCGATCCCTCGGCCGGCTGGGATGGCTCCTATCACGGCCGGAAGACTTCGCCGGGTGTTTATCCCTACAAAATCAGGGTAGAATTGATTAATGGGTCGTTTTTGAACTATAAGGGCGTTGTGAACCTGCTTCGCTAAAAAAAAGGGACGCGGCTGTCCTGTTTTCGGCATCCCGTTTGTAGTGGGGTTAGTTGAAACAATTTTCACCTCAAAAACAGACCATTATGGGAAAGCTCATTGCATACAATTTCACGACACTCAATGGTTATTTCAAAGGCCCCGATAACGATATCAGCTGGCACCGGCATGGCGAAGAAGAGAATGGCTTCGCCTCCGACAACCTCGAAGCCAGAGCTACGCTGCTGTTCGGCAGGGTAACCTATGAGATGATGGCAAGTTTCTGGCCGACGCCTATGGCGATGGAAAGTATGCCGGAGGTTGCCCAGGGCATGAATGAATCCGAAAAAATCGTATTCTCAACCACCCTCGAAAGCGCCGGTTGGGAGAACACCACGCTTATCAAAGGAGATCTCGTAGAAGCCGTTCGAAAACTCAAGGCAATCCCGGGCAAAACCATGACCATCCTGGGAAGCGGCAGCATCATCGCCCAGCTCTCGGAGGCGCGCCTGATTGACGAATACCAGTTCATGATCGATCTGGTTGCCATCGGGGATGGTACGCCTTCATTCCAGGGGTTGACGCGGAAGCTGGATTTGAAACTGGTTGCCCACCGCGTGTTTAAAAGCGGGGTGGTGCTGTTGAGTTATGAGGCGATTTGAAATGTTTAAACTCAAACGATCATGGAAGAATACCTCATCCTTATGCGCCTTGATCTCCTGACAAAGGAAGCGCAGCCTTCTCCCGAGCAAATGCAGGAGTACATGAAGCAGTACCATCATTGGATTAGCGGCATTGTGGAGGAGGGGAAATTTGCAGGGGGAAAAGGGCTTTCTACGGAAGGAAAAGTGCTCAAACCCAACAGCGTGGTAACCGACGGGCCGTATGCTGAAACGAAGGAGTCGCTGGCTGGTTTTATCGTGATCCGCGCCGAGAATTTCGATGATGCCATGCGGCTGGCGGCACAATGCCCCATCCTGAATGGCGATGGGAACAGCGTGGAGGTAAGGAAAATCGTTTCCGTACATGAACAGTGAACCGCTGATCCCGCATTTGTTCAGGACGGAGTACCGGAAAATCGTTTCGGTACTTTGCAGGCATTTCGGTTTCAGGGAAATAGAAGTGGCGGAGGACATTGCGAGCGATACGTTTCTGGTGGCAACGCAGGCTTGGGGCATTGAAGGCCCGCCACCGAACCCCGCGGGCTGGCTCTACAATACCGCTAAAAACAAGGCGAAAAATTACCTGCACCGGCATTCGATCTACGAGGAGCGGGTATTGCCGGAGGTCCGGGCGGGCCTCGGTGAAGACCTGGTTTTTGAGATAGACCTTACACCCGAAAATATTACGGACAGCCAATTGCAAATGCTGTTTGCAGTGTGTCACCCGGCGATATCGGAAGAATCGCAGGTGGGGCTGGCGCTGCGAATACTCTGCGGATTTGGCATTCAGGAGATTGCAGACGCTTTCCTGACCACAAAAGAAGTGATCAACAAGCGACTGACCAGGGCCCGGGAACGGCTTAGGGAGGTTGATATTCGCATCGAAATGCCGGCTGCGGCAGAAATGGATGTGCGGCTCGGACCTGTGCTGACGACCCTTTACCTGCTTTTCAATGAAGGATATTATTCAATGGGCCAGGATCATACGCTGCGGAAGGATGTTTGCCTGGAAGCCATGCGGCTTTGCACCATGCTGATCGAAAACAATGCCACGAATAAGCCGCAGGTCAATGCACTGATGGCCATGATGTGCTTTCACGCCTCGCGGTTTGACGCCCGTACGGACGCTTCGGGCGCGCTGGTGCTGTACGGGGAGCAAGACCCCAGCCTATGGAATGCCGATCTGATCAGGAGTGGATACGTTTTTTTGCAATCGGGGGCCAGGGGCGAGCAGGTTTCGCGGTATCACCTGGAAGCGGGCATTGCATACTGGCACACGCAAAAAGAGGATAGTTCGGAAAAATGGAGCAGCATCGTCTACTACTACGATCAGTTGTTGAAACTCAGTTATTCTCCCGTTGCAGCGCTTAATCGGGCGTTTGCCATATCCAAATGGAAAGGAAAAACCGAAGCGATCCGCGAAACGGAGGCCCTGGCGCTGGAAGGCAATCATTTTTATTTCGCGTTGCTGGGAGAACTCTACGATGGAATCGACCGGCAAAAGGCTTTTGAAAACCTGGACAATGCATTGCGGCTGGCGAGGACTGTCGCCGACCAGCAGGCGATCCGCAAGCGGATTAAGGCGTTGTCCTGAAATTGCGGCCCTATTTTTTGTTGGATATTCTCACCAAACGCTTTTTCAGCACCCGCTGGTAAAGCAAGTTATTCAGCCATATGAAAATGATCACACCCAGGATGATAAACACCGCATTCAGTTTGTAAGAGAAACCTACGAACTGCTCCTGACCGTCAAGTGAAAGTTCGAAGCGGAGCCAGGAGCGCTCGACGGTGGTAGTAATGCGATCGAAAGGAAGGGCTTCATCGTAAATGATTTTGGTGATGAAATGGCCGGTCGTATCCATATAACCATACTTATCATCTATGCGGATCATCGAGACACCGTGATTGTAATAGGAAGCAAAGTCATATTTCAGCGGCGTCCGTACCCGGCCCGATTTATCGATGTGCCCGAATTTGCCGTTAATCGCGACCGCAGAACGGTTTTCGGCCGTGAAACCTGTGGCTTCGTCATACAAATGCCGGATACGCAGTTTGCCGGTTTTATCGATACAGCCCCATTTCCCATCCTTTTTTACCCAAAACAAGCCATTAGTGGGTTTGCGGGTATCGGTGTATTCGAACGGGACAATGAGATCGCCGGTGAAGGGACTGATATAACCGTACTTATCGCCATACTGCACGCGTTCCATCCCCTGGCCGGAGTATTTGTAATCGGGATCGATGTCGTCGAGTGCCACAGGGACTTTCAGCATCATGTTTTTATCGATGATCCCGTATTTGCCTTTGTAAAGGAAATGGTAAATGAATTTCGAGCCTTTGATTTCCTTTTCGATAAAGCGGCTGAAATTGAAGTTCAGTATATTGAAATCCGTCGGCTTTTGTACCCACCATAAAACATCCTCTTTCGTATCATGATTGCAAAGGAAATCGATATCCGAATCCTTGATCAGATAGTCTTTGGTATAATGGTGAATAGGGATTTTATAGATTTCATTTCCTTTAAGATCGATGTAGGAAAGCCCGTAATGCTTGCCGGACGGATATATAACCCAGGTTTTACCGTCGCGGAACCGGTCGGTGGAGGTGTACTTGGGTTCAATGACGATTTTTCCGCGCTTGTCGATGAAGCCGTGTAGGCCGTGTCCTTCCGGCCCCAGTTCCATCGGTACGAATTCGGCCAGGCCTTCGGCAAAATCGCCGACGTCGCGGAAGGCGGGGGAGAGTTTTCGCCCGTTTTTATCGGTGATGAATGTCTCATACGACCGGCAAGGAATGCTTATCTTTTTCACGACGTACACATCGTCGTATTCCCGGTATTCCTTGTATTCTTTCAGCCAGGCCTTGTTACCGCCGGGTGTTGTCTGGGCCGCAGCCCAGGCCGAGTGCAACAGGAGAAACAGGTATGTAAGATGATAAAAAGTCGGTCGAAGCATTCAAAAAACGCGGGTTTCAGGTTAGTCGTGGCCATTGCGCAGCACTGTCGGCATGACACGGAACGCGGCGGGCATTCAATTTTAACCTGCAAAAAACAAAAACTTGGCAGGATTATCGATTTTCGGAGGAGTAATTATTTAAGAAAATAGGTTTAAATTAACCTCGAACTTATTCAGAAATCATGTCGCTGGCCCGGAACGAACAGTTTTATTCACGTTTGCCTGCCAACCACATTTCGTTGGGCGAACTGCTTACGGAGGAGCATCTTTTTTACAATGTGCCCGAGTCGTGGCATGTGGTGATCACCGACATCCGCAACTCGACCGGTGCCGTTGCGGGCGGCATGCACGAGACGGTTAATTTCATCGCGACGGGCAGTATTGTGAGCGTGCTCAATATTGCATTCAAGGCAGGCATTACGGTACCGTTCTTTTTTGGTGGCGACGGCGCCACTTTCATTCTGCCGCCTGCAATTGCCGATGCGGCCATGCGGGCGCTGGCGGTTTTTAGAAAGAACACGCAGGAGAATTTTGCGCTCGATCTCCGCATCGGTATCGTGGCGGTGAGCGAAATTTATGCGCAGGGATACGAGCTGAAACTCAGCAAACTGAGAGTGTCGGGCGCATTTTCGATTCCCGTCATACTGGGCGACGGGCTGTATGGTGCTGAAAAACGCATTAAAAGCGCGCATTACCGCTTCGACTATGAGCCCCAACCGGACGACGAGCTCGACCTGAGTGGTATGCAATGCCGGTGGGACAAAATTGGTCCGCCGGAAATGAACCAGGAGGTGGTAACACTTCTCGTTACCGCACCGGCCGGGAAAAAGCAGGCCGCGTTATTTGCAAAGGTGATGGAGCACGTCGACGGCATTTATGGGCCGTTCCCGCGCCGGCAGCCCATTTCGGTCGCCAGGCTGATCTGGCGGACTACTTTCAAAAAGATGGAAATGGAAATGCGGGTCAGGGAAGGGAATACGAGCGTACTCGGACTGGCGGCTTCATGGATTGCCTGGCTTTTTGGTTACGTATATTTCAGGACGTCATATGGCAGGAATTATCTTAACAGCCTGGTCGAAATGTCGGACACACTGGTCATTGACGGGAAGATCAACACCGTGATTACCGGCACGCCCGTGCAGCGCGAGCGGCTTCAAGCCGCCCTTGATGCCATGGAGGCGGCCCGGGAGATTCATTACGGACTGCACGTGAGCGGCGAATCCGTCATGTCGTGCTACGTCCATGACCTCAAAGACGGCCATATTCACTTCATCGATGGCGCAGAGGGTGGTTATACCAAAGCGGCGGGGATGCTGAAACAGAAGTTGCGGAATGCGGAAGCTTAGCGACTACTGTGGAGGCCCAACCGGTAGCATATTCTGTACGTCCACCGGGAAACTGTCATATTTCTGGTACAATTTCAGGTATTTCGCCGGTTCTATCTCCGGCTCGGTCAATATCGATTTCAAGCCGCGGAAAAAGCCTTCCCGCTGCTGGCCGGGGTTGAATATGAGGTTTATCACCACATCCGCGTCCGACTGATTGGAAAATCCGTGCGCGGTCATGCGCGGGACGTACACGACCGCACCCTCCTGCGCGCGAATGGGGCCGTCGGCCAATTCGACCGTCAGCGTGCCTTTGCGGACGATGAATGTCTCGTCCATAAAACGGTGATAATGCAATCGCGCGCCGATTGTGGCAGGGGCTAGCTTGATTTCGTAAACGCCCAGCTGGTCATTCGAAATGTCGCTGGTTACCTTTAATGTGATGCTGTTGCCGCCCATAGCCAGTACTTCGCCTTCGCCCGGAGCGAACATAACGGCTTTACTTTCAAGGGTGTCTGTCAGGAAGTCGGTTTCATTTTTCATAGCATTTGTCATTGTTTTGGTTTGAATATGACAAATGTCGGGCTCCTGGCGACCGAAAACATTTACAAATGTTGAGACTTTGAAAATCACATTTCCGCCCGGATGCGGCTGAGCTGCGTAGGTGTAATGCCGAGGTACGAAGCGATTTCGTGCTGTTTGAGGCGCGGTTCAAGATTGGGGTACTCTTTCAGGAAATTGGCATAGCGCGTTTTGGCATTGTCGTACCGGAATGAAATTTCGAGTGGCTCTTTTTCGATGACCCAGTGGAGTTCCATGTACCGGATATAGAATGCCGCCAGGTCGCGATGCTTCTCAGTTAGCGATTTGAAATCGTAGAAATTGTATTCCAATGTCTCCGTAGGTTCAAGCGCCCTGATCGCGAACATGCTCGGGGAATGCGTGAGCATAGCCGGTAAGGAGCCTGCGAAATGGTTTTCGGGAAAGAACTTCTTGACTACCATATCCCCATCCGGCGACGCATAATATTGCGAAAGAAGCCCTTTTACCACATATCCGACGTTTTTAGGCATTTGCCCTTCCTTCAAAAAGTAATCACCCTTCGCATAGGAATGCGGCCGGATCAGCTTCGCCAGATCAGCCATCGCCTCTTCCGAAAGCTTGCCATAAGTATCGAACTTCGCGCGGAGCTGTTCCATTTGTTTCTAAAATTTTGGCGGAAATATACTGCATTAAGGTTGCCACACAATGCCATTGATCGCATGCTCAACCTCAGGATAACTGAATTCGAACTGGTTGTCCAGCAGTCTTTTCGGTAACACCCATCGGCTTTTGAGCAGCAGCTCGGTTTCCGTGCCAATTAATCGGGCGCCTATTTCCAGTAGCCAGGCCGGAGTAGGAACACCAAAGGGAATGCCGCAGGCGTTGCGGATGGCGGCCATTAGCGCTTCGTTTTTCACCGGCTTCGGCGAAGTACAATTGAATACCCCGGAAACCGATTCGTGCTGCAACAGCCATTCGGTACATTTTGCGGCATCCTGTTCATGGATCCACGATACATACTGCTGTCCGTTCCCGAGTTTTCCGCCTGCACCCATCCGGGCGAGGGTGAGCAGGCGAGGAAATGCCCCGTCGCGCTTG
>Ga0065165_1000264_pt1 | contig 90435 bp, 79 predicted proteins | sample AraplaMF_Cvi_mMF_FD_63813 | JGI IMG/M metagenome (GOLD analysis project Ga0065165, IMG submission 63813) | Arabidopsis root microbial communities from the University of North Carolina, USA - plate scrape MF_Cvi_mMF (version 2) (version 3) | ecosystem: Host-associated > Plants > Roots >... | reverse complement strand
AGCCCGCTGTCGTGCGACATCTTCATCAACATCGCCCACGCCCAGTTCGGGAAAATCCGCTACTTCGCCGAGCCTTGGTCGGTGTATCGCGCCCATGGCGGCGGCCTGTTCTCGACGATGACGCAGACCCAGGGCTGGATGTGGAACATCGACGGCATGCGCGCCTGCAACCGCTGGCTGGGCTTCCGCTATCTCCCGGACTTCGCCAAGGCGATCTACCGCTACTGCAACCTCCTGCTCGCCGACGGCGTCGCCAAGGACGGCCTGACGCCCGAGAAGCGCCGCAAATACGAAGCGATCCGCCGGCGCTACCGCAGGCTCGACAAGGCCCTGCGTCGCCTCGAGCTGTTCCTGGCCAAATGGGTCCCCGGCGTGCGCGCGAAGTCCGCTCCGGCGAGGCTCAATCTCGGCTGCGGCGCGCATTATGACGGGTCGGTCATCAATGTGGACAAGCGCGCCGACGTCGACCCGGACATGGTCGTCGACCTGGAACGCACGCCCTGGCCGTGGCCCGGCAACTACGCCCAGGAGGTCTACTTCCTCGACTCGCTGGAGCATATGGGCCGCGACTTCGAGACCCTCGAGCGGATGATGCGCGAGCTCTACCGTGTGTCCCGGCCGGGCGCGCGCATCTTCGTGCGGGCCAAGCATCCGCGCAGCGACGCGTTCATCGACGACCCCACCTGCGTGCGCGTGGTCAGCCCGCCGATCATGTCGCTGTTCGACGCCAGGGCGCAGCCGAACCGCCACCTCGGGCCCGTGGCCCAGCGCAACAAGGTCGACTTCGAGATGACCCTGCGCCGCGCGAAGGTCGAGGAGCCCTACTGGAGCCAGCTCCAGCGGGGCGAGATTTCGCGCCAGCAGATCGAGCGGCTGATGCGCGAGAACTTCAACATCTGCAGCGCCTACACGATCGAGATGACGGTGCATAAGCCGCCGCGGCCGCCGCTCGAGCCCGAGAAGCTGCAGGGCCAGCCCGAGCCGGAACGCATCCCGGTCGCCGCCGTGACCGCCCTGGACCAGGACGCCCGCACCCCGGTCGCAGCCGAATAGCGGCCGCCGGTCAGGCCTCGGGCACGGTGGCCATGAACCGCTCGGCGGTCTCGCAGACGACGATGTCGGCCCCGTGCGCCTCCACGGCGTCCCACTGCGCGGCCTTGGACCAGACGAACACCACCTGGGCGAACACCGCCGACAGCGCCGCGCCCAGGCCGGCGTCGAAGGCGTAGCTGTCGCCGAACACCACTACCCGCCGCGCGTCCGGCGCCCGGGCGTTGCGCACGCCATACGTCGAACCGGTGTTGCGACCGGTCTTCTCGTACTGCGGATCGTCGAACAAGACCTCGCCCACCCGTTCGAGCGCCCCCGTCTCCTCGGCCGGCGCCGGGTCGAAGAGGTGCCCGGTCAGGTCCTGCGCCGTGGAATGGCGGCGATAGGCGAAGCGCTGCGTGGCCCAGTCCACCGGCGCGCCCAGATGCGCCGCCAGGGCGGTCAGCACGGCGCCGCAGCCCGACGGCGTCCAGTGCGAGTTGTGGCGGTGGAAGGCTGGCCCCAAGGCGCGGGCGGCCCGCAGCTCCAGCACCGGATAGCGGACGCGCAGGTCGGCCCCCAGGCGCGGCAGCAGGCCCGCCACCGGCCGCCGCCCGATGTCCGGCTGCTGAGGCCCCCAGCGCTTGTCGGGATAGATCACCTGCTTCTCGGGCACGATCAGGGTTTCGAGCCGCACGCCCCGGCGCGCCGCCTCGGCCTGCCGTCCGGCCAGCACCCGCAGCCAGGCCTCGCACCAGGCCTCCGGCGGCGGCGTCTCGCTCAGCAGCTGCCGCTCCCAGCGGTTCGCCCCGTCGCCGATGAAGAGATAGCCCTCGCGCCCCGCCACCGCGACGGCGTTCGGCGACGTCACGCCGGGCTTCAGCGCGCTCGCCGGATGTCCCGGCCCCGCCAGCGCATCGACCTCGACATCCACCGCCCGCAGCTCGGCGAGCGTCAGGCTGGAGACCTCAGCCATGCCGGCGATCCTGCTTGGAAACTCGGGAGAAATGGCGCGCTCGGAACGATTCGAACGTCCGACCCTCAGATTCGTAGCGGGGTCCGAATGGTACAGTCTGGAACTCCATGAACACAGTTTTTGTCATAAATTCAAATACTTGTGAGTTGCGAACGGGTGCGGTGAATCGCATGGTTTTGCAGGGTTTTCGGGACCTAATAGGCACACCTCAGGCCTGGAAACCCCGGGACCTAATCACCGAACCAGAGTCCTGTCTTGAGCCGAACCGCGTCGCAGAACCTCACCGCCGGCTTCTGCCGGAGCGCGCGCCCCAGGACGCTATCTGGTCCGCAGGGCGACAAGCTCCTGCGCGCGGACTACGCGGACCTTGACGTCCGGGGGCTCGTCCTGCGCGTGGAGCCGTCCGGCCGCAAGACCTGGATCTTCCGCTACAGCGACCGCATCAGCGGTGTGCAGTCCCGGTTCACGATGGGGAACTTCGACCCCACGAACGACATCGAGCCGGCCGAAGACGGCCTGCAGGCGCTGAACCTCCACGGCGCCCGCATCGCGGCGCGCAAGCTGCGCACCCAGGTCGACGCCGGGCGAAACCCCTTCGTCGAGCAGCGCCAGGCGCGACAGACGAGCCGGAACCAACCCATCAAGACGATGAGCGCCCTGGCGGACACCTACTTCAAGGCCTGCGAGGCCGGGACGCACCGCAGCAGCCGCGGCCGGAAGAAGGCGACGAGCACACTCACGGCCGAACGCTGGCTATGGGCCAAGCACGCCGAACCCCGTCTCGGACGCGACGCCCCCGAGCACATCACCCGCGCTCGCATCCGCGCGACGTTGAACGACATCTTCGAAACATCGGGCGGCCAGGCGAACAAGGTCCGGGCGCTGCTCTCGCAGCTGTTCAATTTCGCCATCGCCCAGGAGCGCCTGGAGACGAACCCTGTCACCCACGTGGCGCGCGTGTCGGAAGCCAACGCCCGGACACGCACCCTCACCGATGACGAGCTGAAACGGTTCTGGGGTGGCCTCCAAAAGAGCGACCACCTGGTGATCCGGGACAGGAAGGCCGGCGAGAAGGTGCTGATCAGCCGGATCGTCCGGATCTCTATCGAACTTGCGATGGTCACCCTTCAGCGACGCGGCGAAGTCTCGGGCATCCGCCTGATCGAACTCGATCTCGCACGGAAGACGTGGCTGATCCCCGCCGAACGGACCAAGGGGCGCGCAGAACACCTCGTACCGCTCTCCGATCGCGCAGTCGCGCTGATCGAAGAGGCGCTTCAACTGCAGGCGGCGCGCAAGAAAGGCGAGAGCCAATTCCTCTTCCCCTCACCCTACTCCGACGAAGAGCCGATCGAAGCCGCGGCGATGAGCCATGCCATGGCCGATCTCACGGCCGCCCTCTCTCTCGTCGATGTGCGGCTGCACGACCTTCGTCGCACTGGTGCGACGGGCATCGCAGCGCTGGGCGTCCCGCCGCACGTCGTCTCCAAGGTTCTGGCGCACAAGGATGGCGGTGGCGGCGCGGCCATCACGGCGCGCCACTACAACCTCTACGCCTACCACGCCGAGAAGCGTGACGCGCTCGACCGCTGGGCCGCGCACCTTGAAACCGTCTGCAACATCCCGAAGCGTCCGGCGAGCCCCAAACCGCCTGAGCCCTTAATTCCCGGGCGAGGCCTTGACGAGCCTCGGAGCCATGCGTCGACGGAGCGGCTGTGGACCGAGCTGGTCGAGGACGACGTCCTGCTCACCGCGGAACGCTCGCGCGCCGAGCCGCTCTGGACCGACCTCGTCGAGGCCGGCTGACGGCCAAGCCGCAGCCGGCTCCACTCCGCCGCTCAACTCGGCGACCTCGTGTTGGCGGCCAATATCCCAATCCCGCCGTCCAACGCGATCTTGGCGGCCACGAGCTCCCAGATTTTGCCCAGCTCTTTCACGGTGGTCGGGCGGGCTACATGACCATGGGCATGGAAGAAGGCGCCGGAGCTCACCAGCACCGTGCGGGCGAATTCACCTGCCTGGTGGTGCATGGGCCGAACCTCATGGTCGAACGGCGAGAGCGACCCGTGGGCGCCTTGACGAACTTGATGACTGCGGCCGCATCTGGCGGGTCCACCTTCACGTGGAAGACCAAGAGGGCTTCTACCCTGGCCTTACCAGTGGACGTGACCGAGGGGTGGTTGACTGGAAGACAGTGGGTACTCTGGGTGACCCTAGCTGGCACCGTTAGCGGGCAGGCAGTTGCGGATGCCCGTAGCGAACGCTGTGGGACTTGAAGTGAAGAGCGTTTCGAAGCGGTTCTGGCCGCGAGCAAGGGTCGCTAGGGGGCGGACGAGGCTAGCCCTACGGTTGGCAATGCGTGTCCTATGCCTAGGCGTACTCTGATTTTATGTTGTACTGCCCGGGCAACGGCATAAATTTTGGACGATAGAATTGATGGCTTGCCAATGATTTCTTGACGAAAATGACTATCGAACACATCGGTTCTTTACTAGGATACAAATGAATCCCAACCTCGAATCCAACTAGACAAGCTTAAATGAAGCTCATCTCCACGGCACTCTTTTACGCCGCGGGCGTCGCTGCGATCCAATTGAATGGTCAAGCCGCCCTTTCTTGCCAAGGCACGAAGGTCATCTCAGTTGACGGTGGAGCGCCACTCACCGCACCTTACCAGGAGATATTTCAAATCAACCTAAATGCGAAAATTTGGTGCCGCGCAAGGTGCGATCGGATAATTCCTATACACTCCGTAGATCAAACGAGAATTCTCTTGATGAAACTTGAGTCCGACTCGATCGATGGATCTCTCGAGTTGAATAAGCGAAGTCTAACTCTTCGCGAATTTACGGTCATTCGCACAGGAGGTCGAATTTACCGCGAGACGAAATCTGCGAAATGCCGCGCCCTGACATAGGGCAAGCATACTAGGGTGTCGCGCGCCCAATCACCGTGCGCCCCTCGCGAGAGCGCGAAGGCGGCTGAAGTGTCGGATTGATTGGATAGGCCTGCCCATCAAAGCGAAGCCTCGCCTCGTAAGGCTCACGAACGCCGCCCCCCGACACCCACACGCCAACGTCATGCCAGCCGCGGTGGTGAGTGGGGAGGACCCTAATCGGCGGCTTCGCGATGGTTACCTTGCCGCGGACCTTCCAGCCCGCAGCTTGCCTCTCAAGGATGTAGAGATTGCAGCCGCTGCTTCCGCATCCCCATCCCGAGCGATAGACGATCGCGTCTTTCAAGCGGTCGCCATTAAGGTCGATCCTTGCGACTTCATACCGCGCCCCGGGTCCCGCAGGAAAGCGAGCTTCGACGAAACTTTGCGCCGAATCACTGAGGGATTTCGCCTTTGATATGCTCGCGACGGATACGCTGTTCGCAAGCGCGATGAGCATAATCGTTAGAGCGCCGCTTGATGTCCACTTAAACATATTCTTCATTTTACCCGAAACATTGCATCATCCTTAAGACAGATATTCCGTAGTTGTCGTTCGCCGATCCCACATCAATCGTGTTGGGGTTACCGTGGATATCATCCACATCAAAATTGTAAGAGGCTGCGGTGGCCTGAAGAAGTTGATCAGGAGTGAAGTTCGGGAATTTCTGACCAAGATAGCTCATGTTTTTACTAAGGATCCCCGCCGCATAGTTCGCCGCAAATCGAACATCGAAGGCTTGGGCTTCAGTGATCTGGCCTCTATGAGCTCCCAGATCGATCTGGAAGACGCCTCGTCCCAGCCCGCCACCCTTCTCTTTGATGTTTTCGAAATTGCTTTCCCTCAATCCGACAGCAGCGAGCAACTTGGGATCAATTCCATTTGCTGCCGCGACCTCTGAAATCATATCCCACGCCGCATTTGCCCTTGCGACGCCCTTGTAGTCAGCGTTCGCCTGACCCATTCCAGCTTCACAGGTCTTCATCCGCTGAATTTCGCGCTGAATCATCATCTGTTCCCAAAAGAACCAGCTCGCTGAGCGCGGACTATTGTCTGCGAATGTCTGCGCGTTGTTCCTTCCGCCGATGATCATCCCGCCATCGCTACGGGAGTCGTATCTCGAGCCCGTAACGGTTACGCCGTCGAGAACTCTCCCACTCGTGCCGCTTGGGTCACCGGCGTTGATCGGGTCACCCGCGACGTAAGTGTAGAGGTTGGGGCCCTCATTGTATCCGATGGGGTCGGTTTGCAGGAATCGTCCCATGAGGGGGTCGTAGGCTCTGGCGCGGTAGTGGTAGAGCTGGGCCTCGGGGATGGCCATCTGGCCGGTGTAGCGCAAGCGGGAGCCGGCCCAGGACTGGGGCTCGCCGTAGGGGCCGTAGGTGAGCGGGGTGAGGTTCCCGGAGCTGTCCGAGGTGGCGATCACCGAGCCCAGTCGGTCCTGGTGGAACCACGACTGGCGCTGCCCGGGGTTGGTCTCCTCGAGGGCCATGAGCCATTCGTCGACGCCGAGGCCGCTGACGTAGCTGCGCAGCAGCTTGTTGTTGCCGAGCCCGAAGTCGTACTCGGCGGCGAGCTGCGGGCCGAAGTAGGCGAAGGTGGTGGTCGTGCTGCCGGCCGTGTAGCTGCCGAGCCGGCCCCAGGCGTCGTAGTTCAGCGTCACCGAGGCGGGGCCGCCTGTGACCGAGCGCAGCCGGTTGAGCGCATCGTAGGTGAAGGCGCGCGTCCCATCGGAGGTGAGGTTGCCGTCGGCGTCGTAGCCGGACGCCGAGGCGATGGCGGCGTCCCGGTTGAGCTGGTCGTGCGCGAAGTTCACCGTCGTGGTGGGCTGGCCGCTCCAGACGTAGGGGTCGGACTTCTGCTCCTGGCCCACGAGCTGGCCGGCGGGATTGTAGGCGAAGCTCTGGTGCGAGCCGGCCGCGGGGGCGTCGGCCAGCACGTGGGAGAGGCCCGCCAGGCGGCCGGCGGGATCGTAGCTGTAGTAGGTCGCCGCGCTGTTCTGCCGCCCGAGCACGGCGCGGCGGTTGAGGGGCCCGTAGGTGAGGTTGGCGTAGATCAGCAGCGGGTCCCAGGTGTTGCCCTGGTACGACTGCAGCGTCGCCAGCCGGCCGGCGAGGTCGTAGGTGAAGGTGACCGGGAAGCTGCCGAAGCGGGTGAAGGTGCGGTTGCCCTCGGGGTCATAGGAGGCCGTGCTGCCGATCTGCATGGACGCCGATTGAACGAAGGTGTCCTCGAGCATCCGCCCGCCCTCGTCGAAGCGCAGGTAATTGTAGCTCGCGTTGGAGGCGCTCCCGAGGCGCGCCTCCAGCCGTTTCCCGTGATCGAGGTAGGCGTAGTAGACGTCGTCGGCCGTCGTGCCGGGCAGGTCCTGGAGCGTCATCCGGTTGAGCGCGTCGTAGCTGTAGGCCAGCACCGCGCCGCTGCGCTTGCGCCAGGAGATGCGGTTGCCGTTGGCGTCGTAGCCGTACTCCTCGTAGTCCGTGGTCGAGACCTGGCCCGAGCCGCGCGGGGCGACCGGGTAGCGCAGGCGCTTCAGCCGCCCGAAGCCGTCGTATTCGAAGGCCGAGGTGTTGCCGTTGCCGTCGGTGAGCGTGGTGCGCTGGCCGCCCGGCGAGTAGCCGTTGCGGACGGTCACCTGCTGCAGGGACGAGCCCACGCCGGACTCCTGGCTGACCACGCGGCCGGCGGCGTCATAGTTGACGCGGCTGATGCGGTCCGGCCCGAACGTCCCCGGCGCCGAGGGCCGGCAGGCGTCGGCTGGCAGGGCGTCGTAGACCGCCGCGTTCATGCGGACGGCCGTGCAGACGGGCCGGTTCAGGGCGTCGTAGCTCATCTGTACCACGCCGGTGGGGCCGACCCGCTTCACCTGGTTACCCACGGCGTCGTACTCGGCCGTGTAGGTCTCGAGCGACGTGAAGGCGTTGTTGAGCCAGGACCCGCGCTCGACCTTCGTCACCCGGCCGAGGAGGTCATAGGTCAGCCGCTTGGCCACGCGCGAGACCCCCGGCGTCCAGATCGGCTTGCGGCCCGGATAGGGGGTGCTGCTGCAGGTTTGCACCGGCGGCTGGAACGAGTCGCAGAAGGTCACGCCCGAGGGCTGGGGCTCGACCACGAGCGTGGGTCGACGCAAGGCGTCGTAGTCCATGCCGTACGCGCCGCCGCGCTGGCGCATGACGTAATAGGCGTCGCCTAGCGAGGTGTATTCCGCGGCCACCATCTGGCCGGGAGCGGCGATGTTGGTGAGGGTCTCCCAGGACGTGCCTTCGGCATAGGTCGCCGACTTGCTGAGGCCGCTGGGCGTCGTCGCCGACATCAACAGGCCATTGCTGTAATAGTATTGGTTGGCCTCCTCGCGGGTTGCGCCCACGCTCGCTGGCGGCAGCTGCACCTTCGTCAGCAGGCCGTCGGTGTACGTGTAGTCGGTCTGAGCGCCGCGCCCGTCCTTCGTCCAGATCGGCTGGTTCAGGGTGGCATGCCAGCCGGTCTCGGTGACGATCGTCTGTCCGGCCTCGGCCGAGCCCACCCGGGCGAGACGGGTCGTCTTCGTGACGAGGTTGCGGGCGTTGTACTCGATCTGCACCCGGTCGCCGTCGGGCGAGGTGGTCAGGATCGGCCGGCCGCGGCCGTCGTAGGCCACGGTCGAGACGGCGCCGGCGCCGTCGATCGTGCGGACCGGCCGGCCGTCGAGGTCGGCGTAGACGACGCTGCTGAAGCCCACCGCGTTCAGGATTTCGCTGCGCAAGCCGTCGGCCAGGAAGTACTGGGTGGGCGCCCGCGAGCCGGCCAGCACCAGCCGGTCCTTGGTCTGCGCCACGCGGCCCAGGGTGTCGTAGACATACTGCGTCGCCGGCGCCGCGCCGTTGTCCGCCGCATAGACCTTGTCGATCCGCACCCGGCCGAAATCGCCGGTCCCCAGCGTCGTGATGTCGAACTTGGTGACCGCGCCGGCGGCGTCCGTATGGGTGACCTGCGCGCCGGCCTGCGCCGTCGTCATGGTCATCAGGCTCGCGCCGGTCGAGGAGGACGCGGCGAAGAAGTCGCTCGGGCCGAAGCGGATCCACTTGCCGAGATTGTTGCCGACCGCGCTCAGCGTCTCGACCTTCGACAGGTTGCCGTCCAGGTGGGCGTACGCCAGGCTCACGCTCACGCCGCTGGGCCAGCTCCAGCCGGTCATGCGGAAGCCCCGCTGCACGGCGCAGGTGTTAGCGCCGGAATCGATGATCTGGTTCGTCCACTGGCCGAACGTCTGCTGGTCGCCGCCGCCCTGGGTGATCGTGAAGGACATCCCGGTCGTGCTGCGGCCGCGCGTAGCCACCGCGCCCATCCAGTAGCCGCCGCAGGTCCCTCCCGCCGCGGCGTTCCAGACCGCCGCGGCCGTGCTGCCCGTCTGGGACAGGGCGCCATAGGCCGCCCCGCCCGGCGTCAGCCACGCGCCGTTCTGCCGGCGGACCCACTGCCGGGTGTCGGTCCCGATGGCCGCGGTGGCGACATTCGAGTCCAGGGATTTCAGCCACCAGGCGTTGATCAGCTGCCCGGCGATCTCGCGCTTCATGTCGGGCGAGGCCCGGTAGGCGTCCTGCGCCGCCCAGAAGGCGGAAATCGTCATCGCCGCGGCGCGCGGATCGGTCTCGCCCATAGCCTCAAGGGCGGAACTGGAGAGAGTGAGCGTATTGGTGAAATTGCTCGTCCAGCCCGACTGCGGCTCGCGGTGGGCGCCGATGTCGAAGGTCTGGTCGCGCACATCCCCACCGCGGAAGGTGAGGCCCGCCGACATGCGGTAGGGGAAGGCGCCCTGCCCCATGGTCACGACGGCCGGACTGGCGACAGCCATGTCGCCCACCCGCGGCTTCACGAAGCGGCCTTTGACCACGTCGGCCGCGGTGGCCGGGTCGTACTGCGCCTGGTGGTAGATCTGCGCGCCGCCGCCACCGCCGTCGAAGGCGCCCGCCGGATTGATGAGGATGTTGGCGACCTCGATGGGCTCGCCATTGGCGTCGTACTTGACCCCCACCATCGCGCCGCCGCGCTGGGCGCTGCGCTCGTGGGTGTACTGGCCGCCCGACGCCGGCACGAACGCGCCGATGCGCTGCCCCGGCCCCAGCGACGCCTCGTGCGAGGTCACGACGGTGAAGCCGTCGGCGACATAGGCGGCGACCGCGTCGGCCTGCGCCTGGCGGCGGCCCACCACCTCGGCGTTGCTGTAGGGGTGGTAGTCGTTGGTGTCGGCATGGACTCCGGTCGACGAGGTGGTCAGCAGGTCCTCGGTCCGGAAATAGCCGAAGGCGTTGCCCGCCTGGGTGGCGTTGACGAATTCGAGGAACCACCGGGTCGCGCCGTTCGCCGTGTCCTCGACGGCGGGAACGTTGTTGGCCCACGCGAACCGCGTGGCCACCGCGCTCACGTCGGGCAGGTCGGACACCTGCGCGGAGACCGACCCCTTCAGGGCCGCGATCGTGTTGGCGGCGGCAAGCACCGCGCCCCGGCGGGTCGTGGCGTCGGCGGTCGAGCTGGTGAGGCTGAAGCCAGTCTCCACGTCCAGCCGGTCGAAGCTGTCGGTGACCCAGAACGAGCCGTTCGAGGTCTGGAAGACGATCGTGTCGGCGGCGGAGACGCCGAGGGCATAGTGCTGGGCGAAGACGCCCTTGCCGATAGCCGCGTGCAGCTGGCCGGCGCGCGCGGCGTCGGCCAGCCAGATGGCCGCCAGCGTCTCGCGGCGACCGTCGCCCTTGGTCTGGCCCTTGTACGAGACCAGGCAGACCTTGCAGGTCGCGTCGGCCGGGGCGGGCATGGCGCTGTCGCGGCGCTGGCCCCACTTGTCGATCAGGCCGCGACCCGTGTCGCCGAAGCCGGTGACGATGGTGAACGGCAGGGCGTAGCTGACGTCGCGGACGACCGTCGCGTCCATGTAGCCGCCACTGTTGGCCGCGTACGGCAGGTTCAGCGCGAGGGTCACCGCGCCCTTGCTGTAGGTCGGGTTGTCGCTGTTCGAGAAGCTGGCCAGCGTCAGCGCCTCGCCCATGTCCCCGGTCAGTTTCAGCGCGCCCGTGAAGCTGGCGCCGGAGGTGTCGAAATTCGGCTCGAAGGTCAGCCGTCGGCCATAGACTTCGTCGGCGTAGACCACCTTGTTGCTCACGATGGTGTCAGGCCCCGCGGTCGGCCGGGCCTTGGTGATGCTGAGGGTGAGCTTGGTCCGGTACTGGTCGGGCAGCGTCCAGGTGATCGTCCGGAAAACGTTGGTGGTGTACGGGAGCGACACCTGCCGCAGGCCGCCGGCCGGAATGGCCTGGGCGTTGATCGTCTTGCCGCCGACGACGTCGGCGATGTCGCCGGACGGGGCGTTGGCGTCGATATAGGTCTCCACACTGGCCGACATCGTCGCCAGCGCCGCGTTGAGGCCCGCGGTGTTGTAGGCGCTGAGGCCGTTGAGCGGGGAGGTGAACGTGCTCGCGCTCTGGCCCATCGCCATGCCGGACGTCATGCCGGTCGCGGTCGCCAGGTTCAGGCCCGCCTTGAAGGCGTGATCCTTGTAGGCGGGATCGTAGACGTAGCTGACGCCGCCGATGGCGACGCTGACCCACGCGTGGCTGAGCTCGATCGTGCTGATCGTCGCCGAGCCGTACGAGCAGTCGGCGGTCGTGGTCCCGTTGATCACCGCCGGGATGCCGCCGGACGACAGCAGCTGGCAGGCCGCCTTCGCCGAGGTGATCCCGCTCCAGGCCTGGAACTGGGCGCCCGAGAGCGTGATCGTGCCCAGCTTGTAGTCGGCGATGTAGCCGGCCTCCCGGAGCATCTCGACCATGAGCTGGGCCTGGTCGAAGGCGGTGCCCGAACGGTCGATGATGACCCCCACCGCGCCCTTCGAGAGGCCGTAGGTCCAGCTGATCGCCATGTTGTTGCGGATGTGCTCGTAGATCAGGTCCGGGTCGCCCTTCAGGGCCCGCGCCAGTTCCACGATCTCCTTGGCCCGGCCCGAGGCGCCGGTCCCGTTCGTCGTGCCGGTCGCGCCGCCGTAGTAGGTGTCCGCCGCGCTGGGCGAGATGAGCGGCGCCGTGCCGATCTTGGTGGAAGGCGCCGCCAGCGCCGAGGCTGATATGAGGGATGCCGCAAGGCCCGCAACCCACGCGCGGACACACGCCTTGCCCGACACCATCCCTGCCCCCCTAGGATCGCCGCTCTCGGAATCGGGCCGACCGTACGGTCAAGCTTCAACAACCGTCAATCGGTCGCGTGCGTCCGCGAAAATCTTTCGTTGATCGACGCCACGTTGCTGCCGCGACCCCTTGCAATCGGCCGCGACGCCCGGTTCTTATGGCCAAGCTTGCGGCCGATGGGGGGACGAATGAGGCATGTGGGTGTCGGGCTTGCGCGCGCGCTTTTCGCGACGACGGCCCTGGTCCTGCCGGCCCCCGCAGCCCTCGCCGCGCAGACCACGCAATACACCTACGACGCCCTCGGACGCGTGGTCTCGGCCATCGACGCCAACGGGCGCAAGGTCGTCTACAGCTACGACGCCGCCGGCAACCGCACCCGCGTCAGCAACGGCGCCGAGTTCCAGGAGATCAATCCTACCGCCTGGTCCGCATCCTCCAACGCAGGGACGACCGGCCTCGCGACGTCCGGCGCGCTGAAGGACGGCGACTTCAACGCCCTGGCGTCGATCCACGCGACCGCGATCGAAGCCAATGCCTGGATCATGGCTGACTTCGGGTCCGCAAAGACCGTCAACCACATCGACGTGGCGCCGGCCCTGGCCGGGGCCGTCGGCGCAAGCCCCGACGATCTCAATGACACGGTCGTCGAGTACTCGATCGACGCAAGCAAATGGTCCGCCGGTCCGACGATCAACGGCGTCACACCCGGAGCCTCACGGTCGGTGGCGCTCGGCGGCGTCACCGCGCGATATGTCCGCATCCATCGGACGGTCAGCGGGCAAGTGGCGATCGGCGACCTGCGCTTCTTTTCGGCGGCCGTCGCCAACAGCCCGTTGATCGCGCAACCGGACAGCGTCACCAGTCACGGCTACGCGGTCAACTTCGACCCACGCGTCAACGACCAGGACCTCGACGGCTACGGCTTCGTGATCAGCAGCGTCGAGGACCCGCCACACGGGACCGCCAGCCTCAACAACGGCGCCTACATCACCTACACCCCCGACCCCGGCTACTTCGGCGCCGACAGCTTCCTCTACACCGTCGCCGACGGCCACAACGGCGTCGCGAGCGCCAAGGTCTCGGTGCTCGTGCGCCCCGCCACCAACCACGCCCCCGTGGCCGTCACCGACAACTTCACGGTCTCCGATCGCGTGACGGCCGTCGTCGACGGGATCAACACGCTGCGGCCGGTCGCGAACGATTATGACGCCGACGCCGACGTCCTGAGCATCACGGCCAAGACTGACCCGGCCCACGGGACGGTCAGCATCGTCGGCGGCAGCGTCGTCGAATACGTCCCGACGGTCAGCTACACGGGGACGGACACCTTCACCTACACCATCTCCGATGGGCGCGGCGGATCCTCCACGGGCACGGTAAGCCTGACCCTCGGTAATGCACCTCCCACCGCGGGGCCGGACAATGTCGCCGCCCAACGCAGCACGCCGGTCACTTTCGATCCAAGGCTCAACGACCGCGATCCCAACGGTGACGTCATCACGGTGAGCGCCATTGCAACCGCCCCCACCAAGGGCGTCGCGACCCTGAACCCCGACCAGACCATCACCTACCAGGCCAATGTCGGCGTGAGCGGGACAGACACCCTGGCCTACACCTTGTCGGACGCCCGAGGCGGGCTCGCCACGGGCCCGGTGACCATCGCGATCTCAGGCAACACGGCGCCGATCGCGCGCAACGACGCGATCTCCATGAGCGGCAGCGCGGTGACCTTCGATCCGCGCGCGAACGACAGCGATGCGGAGGGCGATCCTCTGGCCATCGTCGGAGTCACCCAGCCGGCGCACGGAACGGTCACCCACAATCCCGCAACCTCCACAGTCACCTACACGCCGCCCGGCGGCTACACGGGCGTGGACAGCTTCACCTACACCATCGCCGACGACGAGGGAGGTGTCGCCACGGCGACGGTCGGCGTGAATGCGCTCGTCGCCGAATACCTCGTGGTGGGCGGCGGCGGCGGCGGCGGCGCCAGCCAGAACAGTCCGGGCGGCGGCGGCGGCGGCGGCGGCGGCGTTCAAGCCGGGTCGATGCTGCTCCAGGCCAGCACGCCGATCAGCGTCACGGTGGGCGGGGGCGGTGCGCGCGGCTATTTTTATCTCGCGCCCGGCGCGGGCGGCGCCTCGAGCCTCGGCGCAGTCACGGCGGCGGGCGGCGGACGCGGGGGCGGCGATCAGGGCGGCGCGTCCGGCGGCGGTTCGGGCGGCGGCGGCGGCTCGGCCGGCGGCGGCGGCGGGACGGCCGGTCAGGGTTACGCCGGCGGCGCGGGCTCCTCCAAGGCTGCGGGCGGCGGCGGCGGGGCCGGAGGCGCCGGGGGCGCTGGGGCCTACAGCTGTCCCAGCACCTGCACCGGACAAGCCGGAGCCGGCGGTCTGGGCATGACGAGCGCCATCTCGGGCGTCGCCCAGCAATATGCCGGCGGCGGCGGGGGTGGGGGCCTCTTCATCGACGGCGGCGACGAGATCTACGGCGGCGTTCCCGGCGGTTCCACCGGGGGCGCCGGGAACTATCCGTGGTCCGCGACCGATGGCGTCTCGGGACGCGGCGGCGGCGGCGGCGGCGGGGGATACAGCGTCAACGAAGACGGGAGCACCTGGCGCGGCCCCGGAGGACTCGGCGGATCGGGTGTGGTCGTCGTCCGCTACGCGGGTCCGCCGCGAGCTTCGGGCGGCGCCATCACCCAGGTCGGCGGCTACACCATCCACACCTTCACCGGGACCGGGTCCTTGACGACCACGGCGACCAATACGCTGCCCGTCGCGGCGAACGACACGCTCACGGCTGCTTCCGGCGCCCCTCGCGCCTTCGATCCGCTGGCCAACGACAGCGACGCCGATGGCGACCCGCTCCGGGTGGCGAGCTTCGGCCCCGCCTCGCATGGCACGGTGAGCTTCAACCCCGCCGGTGCGCCGCTGATCTACACCCCTGCGGCCGGCTACGCGGGCTCGGACAGCTTCACCTATACGATCTCCGACGGGCTCGCGTCGGCCACGGCCACCGTCAACGTGACCGTCGTGGCCGGTGCGACGTTCGACTACCTCATCGTCGGCGGCGGCGGCGGCGGCGGCGGCAGCGGCGGCGGCGGCGGCGGCGGCGGGGTCCGGACTGGAAAACTCTGGCTTCCGAATGGAAACTATAGCGTCACCGTGGGCAGCGGTGGCTACGGTGCGACGACAGGGGCGCCCACCCCGGGCCAAGACAGTGCGTTGGGCGGCTTCACCGCAGCCGGGGGCGGCATCGGCGGCACGTGGAACGGCGTGGACGGCGCGGGCGGCCCAGGGGGATCGGGCGGCGGAGCTGCTGCCCCTGGAGGCGGCGGTTCATGGTCCGGCGGAGCGGGCATTCCGCTTCAGGGCTTCGGGGGCGGCGCGTCCCGCGGCAGCAGCGCACGCGGCGGCGGCGGCGGCGCGGGCGGACCGGGTGGCGGAGGCCTGCCCGGCTCCCTTCAGAGCGGCGCCGGCGGCCCCGGGATTTCGAGCGCGATCAGCGGTACGGCCAAGGTGTATGGCTCGGGCGGCGGCGGCGGCGGGGAGGCAAACTACACCTACACGGTGACCGCTGGGGCGGGCGGCGCCAATGCCGGCCTGGGCGGCGGCGGCGGCGGGACGGCAGGCTTCGGCGGCGGCGGTGGGGGGCGCAGCGTCAACATCGTCAACGACACCGCCACCAACGGCGGCAATGGCGGCTCAGGTGTGGTGATCATCCGCTACCCGACCGGCACCCTGTTCGGCTCGGGCGGCACGGTCACGACTTCCGGCGGCTACACGATCCACACCTTCACCGCGAACGGGACGTTCAACAGCTCAGATATGTACACGCCGCCTATCGAACCCGTCTTCTGGAGCACCACCGACAAGAACTCGGGCATTTCGATCAGCGGCGGCGACCTCACGGCGCAGGCCACCACGTCAGGTTGGAAGGCCGGCCGGGCGACGAAATCCAGGTCCACCGGCAAGTTCTACTTCGAGGCGACGGTCAGTTCCGGCGATCTGGGCGTGGGCTTGGGGAACGCCTCGGCAAGCCTCGGCAACTACGTCGGCGCGGACGGCAATGGCGTCTTTATCTACGCCCATCCAACCATTGGCGGCGGCGTGTTCATCTCCGGCGGCGGCATCGGCGCCTGGACCAGCGGCACGATCTCAAGCGGGGACGTGATCCAGGTGGCCGTGGACCTGGACGCCAAGCGGCTCTGGGCGAAGCGCACCACGGACGCGAACTGGAACGCCTCGGCCAGCGCGAACCCGGCCACAGGCGTCGGCGGCTACGACATCTCCGGCCCGGCGGCGGGCGGTGCCCTTACGCCGGCGGTCTCCATACAGTCCACGGGCTCCACCGTGACCGCCAACTTCGGCGCGAGCGCCTTCTCGGGTACGCGCCCGTCGGGCTACCTGGACTGGGACGGGTCCTGACGAGAGCTCCGCGAGCCCGTTCAGGACTTGGGCTTGGCCTGAGTCACCGGGGCCAGGTGAAAGCGTTTCTCGGCGCCGTTCCAGACAAGCCGCCGCTCGCAGCGCGCCGAAGCATCGACGTCGCCGCAGTCGCCGCCGCCAAGCGTCATGATCAGGCTTCCCGGGCCGCTCGGGGCCCGGCGCACCAGCGCGCCGAAGGCGGCGGCCTGGAACACCGGCACAGCTTCGCCTGAGCTGCCGAGGGCGAAGACGGTCAGTTGCGCGCCGGTCGGGACGGCGCGCGTCGGTCGGTTCGCACAGGGGTAGCGGCCGGCGTCGATCACCCACTCCGCCTTGCCGTCGCCGTCCAGGTCGACCCGCTCGACGATGTCGGGAGCCGCCGCGCCCGAGGCCACAGGACCGCAGGATTGCGCAAGCGAGCGCACATAGGCCGCCACAAGCCGGGGCTGCTCCTCGGCCGAGGCCACGGTCGTCATTGTCAGGCCGACGGCGGCCGCTAGGACCATGCGCTTCGCAGTCATTCCCATCCCCTATTCCAACGCCGACTGGCCCATCTGGCTGACGCCCGTGAGGAGGCCGGCCATCAGCACGCCGAGCACAGCCCCAAGCAGCACGATCAGCGCGGGGCCGGCGATGCGGCCCGCCGCCTCGATACGGCGGAGCGCGCCTTCCTCTTCCATACGGCCGCTCCGCTGCAGCATCAGCCCCAAGCTGTTGGACGCCTCGCCAACTGCCGTCAGGCGCACGATCGCCGGCGGGAAGCCGCGAACCTGGCCGAGCGCCTCGGACAGGAACTCGCCCTGACGCACGGCCACAGCGACGACGTCGAGGCGCTCGCGTGCAACCTTCAGCGAGACCGTCCGCGCGGCGAGGCGGAGCGCCTCGGCGATCGGCGCGCCGGCCGCGATCATCGCGCCGAGCGACTGGGCGAAGCCACCGAACACCAGCCCTCCGACCGTCCGGCGAAGCGGACCGTCCAGCAACAGACGATCGACGAGGCGGGCCAGGACGCCGGCCCGGCCCGCGGCGAGAAGCGCCACGAGGCCGCCGGCGAAGACCAGGGCCAAGCCGCTCAGGTTCGCAGACAGGGCGTCGCTGGCGGCGATCATCAGCCGCAACGCCAGTGGCGGCTCACCGCCCAATTCGCTCGCCAACGGCGCGATGGACGGGACGATATAGAGCAGGATCACGAAGAGCGCGCCGATCGCGCTGGCCAGCACGAAGCTGGGGTAGGCGAGCACCGTCACCAGCTGCTCGCGCAGCTTGAGCCGGGAGGTGACGACGTCGGCGGCGCGCGCCAGGCCGCCGGGCAGATCGCCTGCGGCCTCGCCGGCGGCCACCATCGGCGCCACGAAGGCCTGCGACGACTGGAACGCGCGCGCGAAGGCGCGGTCGAGGGGCTCGCCGCCGGCGATATCCGCGGACAGATCGTCCGCCATGCGCGCCAGGGCGGGCCGTTCGAACCGGGCGCCGAGGATGCCGAGCGCCGTGCGGATATCGGCGCCGGCGGTCAGCAGTTCGGCCAGGCCGGAGAGAAACTCGGCCGCCTCGCGCGGGCGCACCTGGACAGCCTTCTGTGGGCGCTCGCGGCTCGCCTTCGACCGCAGCCGAAGCGGAGCGAAGCCGTCCCGTTTCAGCTGGTCGAACGCGGCGGCGGCGTCGGGCGCGGCGAGCGTCCCGCGCACGCGCCGGCCCGCGCTGTCGATCGCGACATAGCTGAACTGGCCGTCAGACATGGATCGCGGCGGCCACTTCTTCCAGCGTGGTCTCGCCCGCCAGCGCCAGATCGAACCCGTTCTCCGCCATGCCCTTCAGGCCGGCGTCGCGCGCCAGCGTCTCGACCTCACGGCCGTCGGCGCGTTCCGCCACGGCCCGCAGCAGGGCGTCGCTCGCCAGGAAGGCCTCGCTGATCGTGGTCCGCCCCTTGAAGCCGGATCGCCGGCAGTGCGTGCAGCCGACCGGATGGCGCAGCTCCGCGGGCAGCGTCCGGCCCAGGGCCTGCGCGAAGTGCTGCTCGGCCGCGTTGGGCGGCCCGGGGGTCGCACAGCGCTGGCAAAGCCGCCGCACCAGTCGCTGGGCGGCCGCGCCGCGGAAGCCCGCGGCAAGCTGGTAGGGCTCCACGCCCATGTCGCGCAGCCGCGGCAGCACGGCGAGCGCGTCGTTGGCGTGCACGGAGGCCAGCACGAGGTGGCCGGTCATGGCGGCCTGCACGGCGACCGCGGCCGTCTCGGGATCGCGGATCTCGCCGACCAGGATCACGTCGGGGTCCTGGCGCAGGAAGGAGCGCAGCGCTGCTGCGAAGGTCAGCCCCAGATGCGCCGCCACCTGGGTCTGCGACACGTGCTCGAAGTGATACTCCACCGGATCTTCCACCGAGAGCACCTTCTTGCCCGAACCGACGAAGGTCTGCAGCAGGGCGTAGAGGGTCGTGGTCTTGCCGCTGCCGGTCGGGCCGGTGATGAGGAAGAGGCCGTGGGCGGTGCGCGCCGCGCGGCCCAGCGCGGCGACGACCTCGCCGGCCAGCCCGAGCTTCTCGAGATCGAGCGGCACCGCGTCGCGGTTGAGGATCCGCAGGACCGCCGATTCCCCGAACACCGTGGGCGAGGTCGCCACGCGCACGTCCACCGGCCTGCCCTGGACGACGAAGGTGGTGCGGCCGTCCTGCGGCAGCCGCCGCTCGCCGAGATTGAGATTGGCGATCACCTTGACCCGGGAGACGGCCGGCGCCGCGAGATCGGCGGAGACCGTCTGGTGGTCGACCAGGCGCCCATCGACGCGCAGGCGGATCCGCAGGTCGTTGCGGGTGGGCTCGAAGTGGATGTCCGAGGCGCCTGCCGCGATGGCGGCTTCGAACGCCGCCGCCACCAGCCGCGCGCCGGCGCCTTCGGTGGACCGATCCGAGATGAGATCGATCTCGCGCGCGAGCCGCCGCTCGTCCGTTCGCGCGACCGTCTGCGGCCGCCCGCCGAACGCCTGCTCGAAGGCTCGCGCCCAATCGGCGGGCCGGGCGGCGCGTAGCGTGATGCCGTGCCCCGTCGCGAACACCAGGCCGGCGAGGCCCTCGTCGTCGAGCGGATCGCAGACCGCGCAGACGAGCTCGCCGCCGTCACGGCTGAGGGGCAGGACGCGAGCGCGCCGCAGGAAGTCCGCGGAAATCCCGAGGTCGTCGAGCGTGAGCGTGGCCGGTTCCCGGCCGGGTTCCCACACCTCGCAGCCGCAGATCGCGGCGTAGGCGTCGACGAGGTCGTTGTCGGACAGCGCCCCGAGCTGGTTCAGCACCTGCTCGATCGGCTGTCCGGTCCGGCCCGCCACGACCTCGGCCCGCGCCACGGCGGACGCATCGACGATACCGTCCGCCTGCAGGCGGTCCAGCAACTGCCGCCGCCGGGGGCGCGCGGCCGCGGCGAACGCCTCGCTCACATCCGCATCGTCGGCCAAAGGCCCGCCTCCATCGCCACGCCCACGATCCAGCCGCCCGCCGCCAACGCCGGACCGAACGGAACGCGCCCGTCGGCCGGGCGCAGCACCGCGGCCGTCGCCAGCCCGAAGCCCGCCGCCAGGGCGAGCGCCCAGGGTGTGGCGAGCCCGAGCCAGAGCGCCAGGGCGGCCAACAGCTTGACGTCGCCCAGGCCCAGGCCGGCGTCGCCGCGGACGCGCCGCGAGACGGCCCGCACCGCGAGCAGCACAACCGTCGAAACGGCCGCGGCCGCCAGGCCGACGGTGAACGCGCTCCAACCTGCCAGTCCCGCCAGCAACAGCGCGATCACCGCGGCGGCCGCCGTCATCGGATCGGGCAAGCGCCGCGCCTTCAGATCGACCGCGGCGGCGGCGATCAGCACCAGCCCGAGGGCGGCGACGAGCAACGCCCGGGGCAGTGACAGCGAAGAGAGGACGAGGGCGGTCGCCGTCAGGCCCACCGCGGCGCCTGCGGCCTCGCCGGCCAGGTGCACCGGATCGATCCTGGCGCCGCAGCCGGCGCAGGCCCCGCGGAGGCGCACATAGGCGACCAGTGGCGCCGTCTCGGCGAACCCAAGCCCTTTCCCACATGCGTCGCATTGCGAGCGCCCGACGAGCGCGTTCCCGCCCCGGCTCCATCGCACCCCTGTCGTGACCGCAAAGCTGCCGAGCGCGAGGCCCGCCAGGCCGCCCAAGACCAGCGGGGCCGCGGCCGGCGTCATCGCGCGGCGGGCGCGCTCAGGTCGCGATTGAGCCCCTGGCCTTCGGCGACGCCGTCCGCCCCCAGGCTCACCACCGCGAAAGTGCGGCCGTCTTCGCCGCGGCGATACTCGAGCCGGTTGCCCCAGGGGTCCTGCAGCTGCCGATCGTTCTTCACGTAGGGGCCCGTCCAGCCCTCTCCGTCGGCCGGCTGGCTGATCAGCGACTGCAGCCCTTCGGCCTGGCTCGGATAGCGGCCCACGTCGGCCCGGAACATCTCCACGGCCGCCGCCACCGTCTCCACCTGCACCTGGGCGGTCTTGGCGCGCGAACGCCCCAGCTGGCCCACGAGATTGGGCGTCAGGACGGCCGCAATCAGGCCGATGATCGCCATCACCACCAGGATCTCGGTCAGCGTATAGCCGTCGTCGCGGCCTAGGCGGCCGCGGCCAGAACTGCGTCGCATCGCCCCTGCCCCCCGTCGCTACGCGACAGCTTACGGCGCACCACCGCCACAGGATGGTGCGCATCTCCGGTAAATCTCACAATCCGATCATCCCGCCAACCCGCTGCGGTTGTGACGCGCACCCGCCACGTCTCGCCGACCCGCCAGTCAGGATTTTCCGGGCGCACGCGGGGTTCCGACGGCGGCTGCGGCGGCGCCTCGCCCCGGCCGAGACCCGAGATCAGCGAGGCCGCGCACTCGCGCCACAGCGGCGCCGCATCGAGCGCGGCCACGTCGACATCCAGGCTGTTCGCCGCCGCCAGCCGCGACTTGAGCGCGGGCAGGTCGGTGACGCCGAGCGCGGCGAACACGCCCTCCGGCAGCGACGCGCCCTTCACAGGGTCGAGCTTCTCGGCCTCGCTCTCGGCCAGCGCCTCCACGAGGCCGGCGTCGCTGGCCAGCGCCCAGCGATAGGGCCCACCCTCGCCGGCCCGGACGACCGCGGCGGCGGCGGCGAGATGGGCGCCGTCCAGGACGTATTCCGTCTGCGCCCGCGCCAGATCCGCGCGCGACAGGCGCAACAGCATCACGCTGCGCGCCACCATGGCGGTGGACACGATCGAGAGGCCCAGCGCCATGACGAGCGCCGCGGGCGTGGCGTAGCCCGCCTCGCGCTCAGAACGCCGGGAGACGGCCACGGGCCTGCAGCTCGCGCATGTCTTCGGCCAGGTCCGCCATGGCGCGGGCGGCCGTGGCCTGGTCGGAGATGATCCGCGCGCTCAGGAGGACGATCAGTTCGCTGCGGCTGCGGTCGGTGTTGGAGCTACGGAAGAGCGGTCCGATTCCAGGCACGTCCTTGAGCCAGGGCACGCCCGTGTCGCCATCGGACCGCGTGGAGCTGATGAGACCTCCGAGGGCCACGGTCGCGCCATCGTCCAGCATGAGCGTGCTCTCGAACCGGCGCTGCTGGATCGTGGGTGAGTCGATGCCCGAAGTATTGGTGCGTCCGACGGAACTCACCTCCTGCGAGACCTCGAGCAGCAGCCGGTTGTCGCCGGCGATCCGCGGCGTCACGTTCAGGATCACGCCCGTGCTGCGATAGTCGATGGAATTCACCAGCGGTGAGTCGTCGCCCGAGCGGCTCTGCGCGCGCTGGGTCACCACCGGCACTTGGTCGCCCACCTGCAGACGGGCCGTGCGATTGTCGAGCGCGATGATCTTCGGTGCGGAGACCACCTCGATGGCCGTTCGCGACCCCAATGCGCTCAGCGCCGCGGCGATGTCGTTGTTGATGTAGCTGATCGACAGGCCGGGGAACGACTGCCCGATTGTTCCGCTGTCGCCGCCGTTGTTCACGGCGCCGACCCGCAGATCGCCGGAGAACAGGTTCCAGTCCACCCCGAACTGGAAGCTCTTGCCGAGCGTGACCTCGACGATCGACGCCTCGATCAGGATCTGCCGCTGCGGCCGGTCGATCTCGGACAGGATGCGCTGCACCTGCACCCAGCGCGAGGGCGACGCGAAGACGAGGAGCGTGTTGGACTCCCGGTCGAGGGCCACGCGCAGATCTTCCTCGGCCGCCCCTCCCAGCGGCGCCATGGGCGGCGCCGGCGCGACGGCCGCGGCCGGCTGCGCGTCACGCCCGGGCGACGCGGCCTGCGACGCGGCCGCGGCGCCCGCGGAGCCGCCCGACAGCGCGCCCAGCGTGCGGGCGAGAGCCTCCGCGGACGCGAACTGGGGGCGATAGACGAACAGGGTCTGCGAGCGGTCGTTGCCCGGCACGTCCAGGCGCGTCACCCACTTGTCGATCTCGCTGAGCGCCTCCGCCGAGCGGCCGAAGACGATGATCCCGTTCAGCCGCTTCAAGGGCACCACGCTGACACCGACCAGGCCGGCGCCCTGAACGACGCGCTCCAGTTCGGCCGCCACGGTGGCCGCCGGCGCCTGGCTCAGTTCGCGCCATCGGATTTTGGAATCCTGGAACGCGCTCTGGTCGAAGACCTTGAGGGTCTCCAGCGCCGCCTTCAGCTGGGCGCCCGAGCCGCCGAGCAGCAGGAGGCCGAGCTTGTCGTTGGCATAGAGCACGGTGTCGGCGGCGGCGACCGCCTCCAGCGCGCGCGCCACTTCCGACGGCTGGGCGTAGCCAAGGGGGACGGCGATCATCTCGTAGCCCGCGCCCCTCAGGTCGGCGGCATTGCGCTGGATCGAGGCCGACGCCCGCGCCCTGGACTGGGGTGCGATGGTCAGCTGGTCGCCGGTCCGCACCATGGCGACATTGTTGGCGGCGAGCACCGCCTCCAGGGCAGACAGCAATTGCTCTCGCGTCAGCCGCTGCTCGATGCGGAACGAGATCTTCCCGCTCACGGCCGGATCGAGCACATAGGGCTGGCCGACCTGCCCCAGCACCTCCTGCACCACCAGCGCGATGTCGGCGTTCTGGAACGCGAAGGTGTAGGATTCCGCCGCCCGACCCTGGGCGAGCGAGGGCGACGCCGTACAAGTGAGGAGGAGCGCGCCAATCACCAGCGCCTTGAGGATTCGCCGCATCGGCATCAGCGGGGCATCGGCGCGCTGGCCGGCTCGGGCGGGCTGCGGAATCCGGGGGGCGGACGATCCTCGGCCGCGGTCGCCACGGGCGCGCCGGCCGGCGGCGCGCTCGCCGCCGACTGGTCGCCGAGGCTCAGGGTCTTCACGCCCAGCGCCGTCTCCAGGGTGGCGCTCGAGCTGGTCACCGCCTGGAGGGTGACCCCACCCCGCGTCTCGCCCACGCTCAGCCACTCCGCGGGCGCCGTGTCCACCGCGATCAGAGCCGCCATCCGCCGCCGGTTGAGCGAGACGCCATCCAGGCGCATCGCGGGTTCCCGCACTGCGCCGGGCCCGGTCGTCAGGGCGAACAGCGGCGTCCCCAGAAGCGCGGCAGCATCGGCGGTACGGCCGCGTGGCGGAGCCGCCGCGGGCGGGCGCAGGCCCGCGAGCCGCTGGTGGACGCCCTCGAGCTGGTTGGCCTGCGCCGACATTCCGCCCGCCAGCAGCCAGGCCAGCAAGCCCGTGAGCAGACCAAGCGGCGCCGCGACGCCCAGGAGTTCTAAGCGCCGCAAAACACGCGTCCTGAAATCGAAAGGGTGACGTTGGAGACCTTGGGGGTGAGATCCAGGCTGTCCACAAATACCTGGGCGCGCTCGCGTCCTAGCAGCGCCAGCAGGCCGACCGCGGCCTCGTAGGATCCGGTGGCGGACAGCCGGACGCGCACGGGCGTCACGCGCTCGCTCAGATCCGGCGCAGGTTCGACCCGGGTCTCGAGGCTGTCGACGGCGAGGCCGGCCTGGATCGCCTGCTCCGAAACGCGGTCGCGCAGCGCCTCGGCCTCGGCCGCCGGGTCGCTCGTGCACAGCACGTTCGCGGCGTAGGGGCCGCGGTCGCGCAACGGCTTCAGCAGCGCCTCGGCGCGCGCCGCCCGGTCGCTCAGGGCCGCGGTGCGCGCGTCGAAGTCCGCAGGCTTGGCGAGGGCGGTGAGGAGCACACCGAAGCCCAGGGCTCCGGCCAGGCCGACGCCGGCCGCCAGCGCGACGTCCTGCGGGTTCAGCGACAGCTTGCGGCTCACGGCGCCATCTCCGCCGCCACAGGGCCGGACGCCCCAGAAAGGTCGCCCGGGCGGCCGATTGCCCAGAGCCAGACGCCTGGACGCAGAGGCTTCGGCGAGCGCTCGATCGGCCGGTCGGCGGCCAGGAAGGGCGGCTGCTCGCCGCGGGCTTCCACGGCCAGCAGCCCGCGCTCCCAGTGCACCGCCACGATCCGCGCTTCCGGTCCCTTGCCCGTGGCCACCCAGGTGAGGTCGGCGAGCACGTCCCCGACCGGGCGGCCGTGCCCGACCAGCGCGCGCAGGTCGCGCGCCTGGTTCGCACGATCCCGGACGCCCTGGGCGAGCCGTAGCCTCGTCGCCGCCAGCTGCTCGTCCGCTTCCAACTGCGCGGTCGCCGCGCGGCGCGCCTCGAGCGCCAGCATCACCCCGCCGCCGAAGATGGCGCCGATCAGCGCCAGGCCGCCCAACCAGAGCGCCGCCCGCGGCAGGCCCTGGACCCGCGGGGCGCCCCCGCCGAACCGGACGTCCAGCGTCTGCCCCTCGACGGTCACCGTCGTCTCGAAGGGCCGCAGCGCGTCGCGCGAGTGCACGTACATCGCGACGTAGCGTCCGGCGCGGCCGGGCGCCCAGCGATCCAGGCGGCGGACCTGGTGGGTGAGTTCCGCGATCGGCAGGGGGGAACCGTGGCGCGCGTCGAGGCGCGCGGCGCGGGCCTGCTCCCATGGCGGACCGGGCGGCGTGACGAGCACGCGCACGAACACCTTCGGCGGCAGACCGACACCGGGGCCGTCCAGCTGGGCTTCGTCCGGCTCGCGAAGGGGGAGGTTCATCGGCAGTCCTGGAGGATCGGATCGAAGGCGCAATCCAGCGGCTGCTCGGCGCGGACCTTGGCCACGAGCAAGGCGCGCCGCGACGGCCCCTCGCCCGCGACGACGGCGACGGCGCGCAGCGGCTGGGGCGCCGGCGCGGCCTGTGGCCAGGCGTCGCCTTCGCCTTCAAGCGTCATGTAGGCGAACCGGGCGTCGGGGGCGGGAAGGCTCAACCTGCGAACCCCTCCGCTGCCGTCCGTGAGCGTCAGCCGCGCGCCCGTCTCACCGGCTTCCAATTGGGCCGAGCAGGCCTCCGCGCCGCCACAGGCAAACCGGACGCGGTCGGTCCCGCCTGTCATCCGCCCGGGGGCCCGCGCGCCAAACGGCGCGCCGGCCACGAGCCGGTCCTGGAGCCAGACCTGGGCGGCGCGGGCGCTTTGCGCCTCACCGACCAGTTCGCCGACTCGCCGCTGCTGTGCGGCGTGGACCTGCATGCCGAGGCTGAAGCCCCCCATCCCGAGGCCAAGCACGGCCATGGCGGCCAGCGTCTCGGTCAAGGTGTAGCCGGCGTCGCTCATGGCGCAGGCTCGAGCGGACAGGCCTCGAGGGTCGCGGCCCGATACGCACGGCCGGTCCGGAGGTTCTCCAGACTGACGGCGCGCCGGCACACCTCGATGGGCCGCTCGGCGCCTGTCGTGGTGGTCTCGACCCTCCACCGGAAGCCGTCGCTCTCGCCGTCTTGCACTGCGAAGCTCGGTGTCCCGCGTTCTATGAGGCCGGTGAGCAGGGTCTGCGCGCGACGCGTCTCCAGCGCCACGTCGGCGACATCCCGCGCGCGGCCGAGGGCCTGCTGGGCGAGGCCGAGCGAAAGGGCCAGCATGAGCATGGCGACCAGGGCGTCGATGAGCACATAGCCCGCCTCCGCGCCCTGCTCTTCAACCGCGCTCGTACGCGCGCGATGACATCCGCCCCGCAAGACGCCTTCCCCCATAGCGCTCAAGCTTGAGCGTTAGCATATGGACCAAGCCCTGCAACCTTCGGTTAGAACTGGCCCATGCGACAAATGGGGATGGCGACTCGCAACCGAAGGCGGCGGACCCTCGCGGCGGCCATTTCGCTCGCCGTCCACGGTGCGCTGTTCCTCGTGCTCGCGCTGCGCGCCGGTGGCAGCCTGATCTCGGCCGGAGGCGCCGCGGGGGGCCCGGTGGGTCCGATCTACGCGGTCATGCTGTCTCCACCCAGCCCTCGGCTGGCCACCCAGGACGCTTCTGCGAGCCGCGCGACCTCGACAAAGCTGAAATTGCATCCGACACCGCGGCCCGACGGAACCCCGATGTTCTCACCCGATGAGGCGGACCAGTTCGCCGCCCTGGCCGATCGTCTGTCGGAGCGTTCCGCCGCGCGTCCGCCGCCGCGCCCGACCGCGATGGGCCAGGGCTCCCCAGCGCCGGATTCCGCGCAGCTCCGGACCGGCCGCCAGCCGCTCGCCAATACGGACCGTGCCGCGGAAGGCGCCGCACAAGGCGCCCCCTCCACCGGAAACCTGTGGGGCGCCGTCGAACCCTGCTGGCGAAACCTGGGTTATCGGGGACAGGTCTCCGTCACCCTGGAGGTCACGCTCGACGCACGCGGGGGTCTGCGCGGGCCGCCACGGGTCGTCCGCGCCACATCGGCCGTTCTTACGGAATCGCGCCTGCGATCGGAGGCGAATGCGCTAGGCGCGCTGGCGGCCTGCATGCCGCGCGGCGACCTGCGCTTCGCAAGCGCGAGCTATCGATTGGAATTTCCGGCCACGCCCTGATCGGAAGCGCCGTGCCTCGAAAGGTGGCCCCGGCCTGGCTGAGCCGGTCCTGCGGGTTCCTGCAGATGGGTCGAAGCCGCGACCGCATGACCACGAGAGATCGCCGGGTGCAGGCCCGTCGCGACTGGGTTGCGGCCCCCGCTTTGGCGGCGCGCCATCGGCCGCGAAGTACTTCCCTGCAGGCCTAGGATGCAGCCCGACTTCGGCGCCGCGGCGCCAGGTTGCATCCGACGGGACCCCGGCTCGCGTCCACTCAGGTCGAAGGCGGAAATCCGCCAAACGCCGACATTGGCGCTGTCCCCGAAATCGGACACTCAGGAGCTCTCTTCTCAACGATAGAATTCGACCAGTGGTCGACATGTACAGCGCGGCGCCAGAGTCGCAGCATGAGGCGTGGAGCGACAGGGACGAGCGGCGTTTGCGACCTGAAGGCGGCTCATGGCTTGGACCTCGGGCGCTGGATGCCAGATGGCGCAGGTCCGGGTTTGGTCGCCGGCGTCCTCGCCGGCGGCGCCGTTGCGTCCTGGACCGGCGCCGGGCGGGTCACGCTCGGAGGGGCGGAACGGGTAGGACCTCGCACTGTGTTCTATGTAGCCTCGCTCGCGAAGCAGTTCACGGCGGCTTGCGTGACGGCGTGCGAGAACGACGGGCTTCTCGAGGTCGACGGTTCGATCCGGACCCTCGTCCCAGAACTCCCGGAACCGTTTGCGCCCATCTCGCTGCGGCACCTTCTGCATCATCTCGGCGGACTCCCCCACGGCGGCGCAGCCGGCCTGTCTGCGTCCACTTCCCGCGACACCGACTGGCGGGAAGGTCTCGGCCTGTGGGACATGATCAACCTGCTCGGACAAGAGCCAAGGCTTCGACGGCCGGGTGAGGCTTATGCCTACTCCAATTGCGGCTATTGGCTCCTCGCTGCGGCCGTCGAGCGTGCTGCTGGCGAACCCTTCGCCGCGTTTGCGCGCCGACGGCTGTTTGTGCCTCTAGGCATGAATGACACCCGCTTCAGAGACGCTCCGGATGCTCTTCAACCAGGGCTCGCACCAGGGCATGCGCGCCGCGACGGAGGCTACGTCCAAAGGTTTACGAGGTTCCACGGCGTCGGAGACGGCGGCCTGCTCACCACGGTTGAAGACCTGGCGAAGTGGGATACGTTCTGGACGGGCGCCTCGAGCCTGGGCGATGAACTCCTCCCTCGAATGCTCGAGCAAGGGCGCCGTGACGACGGCGCGCTGCTCTCCTACGCCAGGGGCGTGAGCGTCGGGCTCCATCGCGGCATCCCCGCCCGAAGCCACACTGGCGGCTTTCTCGGTTATCGGTCCGTCCTCGTGCACTTCCCGGAACAGGCGTTCAGCATCTGCGCTTTGTCGAATGCAGACGACGTCGATCTGGTAGGACTATCCGTCGACCTGGCAGATCGAGCGCTCGGGAGCCTGATGGACAAAGAGCTCCCTCCATGGGCGGAGCACCTCCGGCATGATGGGTTGGCCGTCTAGGCCGTCCCGCGCCGGCGAGGCTGTGGGGGCAGCGACGCGTCGGGAGCGGACGTTTGCGGGATGGCCGAAGGCGGAGGTTCAGGCGCGCCACTGCCCACCAACCTGAGGCGAGAGGCCGTCGGAGACGATTTCGAGCAACGCATTCTGGGCGTGGAGCAGAAAGGCTTTGGCTTGGAAGACACAGCACTTCGCCGCGGTCATGGCTCCCGCGGACACTTCCCGACCGCGCGTTACGGGCGGGCAGGGGATGAACAAGGCATGCTCCGGTATCCGTTCGAGCCAAGCTTCTGTGACCTGATAGGTTGACAGCTCCGCCGGCTCAGCGGCCTGGGGCCAGCAATCCGTGATCACGATATCGGCCGAGGCCAGCGCGGCCATGTCGGTCACGGCGGAGAACCGACTTGAGCCGACAAAGCAGCGGGCATGCCAGCGCGCATCGAAGATCTGGACGACCTCAATCGGCAGAACCGCCGCCGCCTCGGCCCATGAGCCGAGGATGTTGTCGTCGGGAGCCACCACCGCGACCCGGAGGCCTTCGATGGAGCGCCGCCGACGCAGGGCAAAGGCGAGATCGCCGAGCGTCTCGAACGGGTGGTTGCTCCGCGTCCGGGCATTGATCACCGGGGCCTTGGCCGCGCTCGCCAGCTGGCGTAGCCGCCGCAGTTCCGGCGTCCGGATAACGACGACGTCGAACCAGTTGTCGAGATAGCCGGCCAGGTCGGCGGCGTCTTCCGCCCCTTTGAGCGTGATCGGCGCGTGGACACAGACGCCGCCCATCGCCTGGATTCCGAGGTCGAACGCTGTGGTGTTTCGCCAGCCACCATCGTCCTGGACCAGCGCGACCCGAAGTCCGGAAAGGGCCTGAGGCATCCGCCGCGCCTCCCAGGCGTCCGCGAGGTCCATCGCGCGCCCCAGGACGCGGGTCAGTGCGTCTGCGCCGTGGTCGTCCAAAGCCAGAAAGTCATCCACGGTCGCCGCCTTCCCCAAAGGTGAAGCCTCGGGGCCAGGCTCCTGGTTCGCCACCCCCCACGTCCGCATGGCGGGGATGCGCCAGGAGGAGGGGTTGGGATCGGGGCGGCAAGTGGACCTTCAGTTCAGGGCGAATAGAAACCCAGGCACCGATCAGGTGCGTCCCCAAGCGCCGCCCAAACGTCGGCATGGGCCTGCTTGATCGACTCGCCCCAGGTCTGCACGGTTTCGGGTGTCAGCACGCTCTGCAGGACCTTCAGCGCTTCGGCTCGATTGTTCTGCGAAGGCAGCCAGCTGAGGTGCGGGATCTCGATCGCCTCCACAAGCACCTCGGTCCCGCTCCAGTAGAGCCCATGGACGGTGGTTCCTTCGAAATCTCCTGGAGGCGGTCGCCCGTCCGCCAGGATTCCGTGCGCTTTGGCCGCGAAGGCCAGGATTTGGGCCCGCCACAGCGGGTCGGCGATTTGGAGCACCGACCTCATCCACGGCGCGACAGCAGGTGTCTCAAGGTACTTGAGGCAGAACACGATGGAGGCCGACAGCTTGTTGCTCGGGCCATGCCAGTAGGACACGTAGCTGGGGTCGGAGATTTCCTCGGCCAGGCAGCGATCCGGGTCCATGCGGCCCCCCGGCCAGCACTCCGGCTCCATCAGCGATCTTCCCACCGTTGTCAGCAGATCGCGCCGCAGGGCGTCGTCGCCGATGCCGCCCGGATAGATCGCCAACAGACCGGAAATGAAGACTTCGAGGAGCGCGTACGGTTCGTGGATGCGCGGGTATCGTTCTGCGAGCAGATAATGATGCCAAGCTTTCCACTCCTCGTGGGCGCCGAAGTAGCACTGCCCCGTGACGACTTGGTCCAGGATCTCGGAGAGCTCGGTGTTCGTCAGCCCGGCGAGTCCGTTGATCAACTCTGGGAACGTCCGGCGTTCGCCCATGAACCAGGCCTCACCCATCGCTTCCGCCGGACGCGGAAACGCCCGCGCAATCCGGTCAAGCGCGGCTGGGTCTGCGCCGGCCCCTGGCATCCACAACAGTCCGACTTCGCCGTCCGCCATCCAGCGCTCCTTCGAACGACCGCGTCACACCGGACGCCGTGATGGCAGCTAGAGCCTGAGACGACTGAAGGTTGAGTTATCGAGCGCGGTGTGTGCCGGATAGCGCCAAGAGGAGACCCTCGCTCCCGGCCGTGAACAGGACATTCCGGAGCGAGCCGCTAACTATCGAATGCAACCCGGACTTAAGCCGCCGCCCGATAGCCTCTCGCGATGCTGTCCGCCGAAGCCCCTCGCCGCCCGCCACCGCCGGCCCGCGTCTCCGCGATCCTGGCGCGTGCCGCACGCAAGGCGGTGGTCTTCCGACGCGGCCCCAGCCGCAGCGTCCTGCTCCTGAGCTGGGACCTCGACACCGACATCCTGACGCCCGGCCAGTGGTTCCGCGGCCGCATCTACGATCGCCGCTGCGACCTCTCGCCCGACGGCGAACTGCTCGTCTACTTCGCCGGCTATCGCGGGCCTTACCGCAGTTGGACCGCCGTCTCGCGGCCGCCTTACCTCACGGCGCTCGCCTTCTGGCCCAAGGGCGACGGATGGGGCGGAGGTGGCCTCTTCTCGACGTCCCGCTCGCTCGCCCTCAACCACCGCCCCCCGCTCAGCGAGCATTCGCGCGGTGTCGCGGGCGATGAGATGCGGCTCGCGCCGGAATGTGACCCGTTGCCAAAGGGATTTCGCATACGACCGCTGGGAGCCGGCTCGGGCTGGGGCGAAGACAACCCCATTCACGCGATGCGCCAGCACCGCGACGGGTGGCGCCTCACGTCGGAAGATAGCGCCGGCGAGGAAGCACCGCGCGACTACTCCGCCCCCCCGCCGCCGGTCTGGGTCACCTTCAAGCCGCCCTGGGTGATGCACAAGCCGCTTCGCAAAGGAGGTCCGTTCCTGCAGTCCGCCCTGCACGGGATCAAAGAGCGTGACGGGCGCTGGTATATCGAGACGGCCCAGGTGGTTTCCGGGGCAAGCGTCCTTGCCGACCTCGGCCGCGTCGACTGGGCGGATGTCGACACCACTGGCGACGTGCTCTACGCGCAGGCTGGAAAGCTGTTTCGCCTGCGCGTCGCCCCCGGCAAGGTCCCCTCCGACCCGATCATGGTCGCAGATCTGAACCCCCTGACTTTCGAGCGCCGCTCCAGCCCGTTGGAAGCGCGCATCTGGCCGGACTCGGCCCGCAAGGGAAACGTCGGCTAGGCCCAGGAGCTAGAGAGCCGGTTGACCGTCAGGCCTGCGCCACGAACGGACGTTGGAGCCGTGACAGAAAGCAGACCCTGGAGCCGGGGCCTGGTCTTTCAGCCGCCACAATAAGCGCTTGCCGATGTATCGGCGCGCGCCCTGGGCCGGCCATACGGCCCAGGGCTCGGACGAGGTCAGAACCTGGCCGCGACCCGCGCGTAGATCTGTCGGCCGAAGGGGTCCGCGATTGTCGGCAGATAGCCGTTGGACTTCGCGAACCCCGGCGCGGTGTTGAAGGCGTTGATCAATCCGGCTGTCAGTTCGAAGCGGTCGTCCTCGCCGAACACCACCGCGTACTGAAGATCGAAGACAGAATACGCCTTGATCCTGCTGGTCACTGTCGGGATGAGGGCGCCGGTCCCGGTGGTATTCAGGCTGACGCCGAAGTCGTCGCGAACGCCGGACGTGTAGCGCCAGGTCCCGGACAGCGTATGCCGCCCGTAGACCAGGTCGACGCCGGCCACGCTGCGCCAGCGGGGCGCGGCCGCCGACGAGCCGGTCGACTGGACGAAATTGTTCCGGTAGCCGACCCCGTTGTAGACGACGGTGCCGCTGCCGCTCGTAGGCCGCACGCCCGTGTCGATGTCGTACTTCAGCAGGTAAGTCAGGCTGTCGCGCAGCGTGATCTCGACCTCGCCCACCTCGAACTTGTACGAGGCGGCGACGTCGATGCCCGAGGTGGCGGTGCCGCTCGGCGCATTGAACGAGGTGACGACCACCGTCTGGATGGCGCCGCTGGAGTCGCGGATCACGTTGGGCCCGTTCGGGGCGGCGTTGACCACCGACTGAGCGCCCTGGACCTGAATCTGGTTGTTGTACTTGTAGTGCCAGTAGTCGACCGAGATCCGTGCGCCGGACACCGGCAGGACGGTCGCGCCGACGTTGAACACGTCCGCCGTCTGCGGCTTCAGCGACGGGTTGCCGAACGTCTGGATGGTGCGGAACGTCGTGTCGGGCGGGTTCCGGGTCGGATCGGTGACATTGCCCACGCCCGTGGCGATCAGGCCGTTCGAGCTGTTGTTGATCGTCGGCGCCTGGAAGGCGCGGCTGACCGACCCGCGCAGGCTGAGCTCCGGAAGCACCCGCCAGTTCACGGCGAGCTTCGGGGCCAGCTTGTGGAAGCCGCCGTAGTCCTCGTAGCGCGCGGCGCCGTTGACGTTCAGCCCGTCGATCACCTCGTAGTTCGCTTCGACGAAGACGCTCTTCACGGTCCGTTCGAAGTCGGTGTTGAGCCGCTTACCCAGGAAGCCGCCGAAGCCGGTCAGGAGCAGGTTCGAGTAGGTCGCCGACGATTGCTCCTTGCGGTACTGACCGCCGATCGCGGCCTCGAGCGCGTGGCCGTTAATCGTCGCCACCGTGCCGTTCACGACGCCTTCGACAAGATAGTATTCGCGCTTGAAGTCGGACGAGACGTCGGTCTGCAGATTGTGGATCAGCGACGGATCCATCCTGCTCAGGTCGCCCTGGAAGGGGCTGTAGTAGAGGCAGTTGCCCGCGCCGGCGACGGCCCCCGCGCCCGCGCCGTTGAACAGCACGTTGCAGTTCGGACCGCCGAAGCCGTTCAGCGCGGCCTGGAACAGCGTCATGTCCGTGTCCTTGTCGCGCGCCACGGTGTGCGACGCCGAATAGGAGACGTTGCCGGTGTACTTCCAGCCGGCGAAGAGATCGCCGCGCGCGCCCAGCACGTAGTGCTGCTGGTCCACCGTGTCGCGCATCACCCGGTGGTCGTAGCCGCCGGGGAAGCCCTCCGCGCCGATCGCGCGGCCGATGAACAGGATGGGCACCCCGAACGGGTTGTAGGGGTTGTTCGCCGGCATGGTCGCGCTGCCGGCGTTCTGGGCATAGGAGGGCACGCCGAAGCGCTGCGAGTCCTGGTGGTAGTAGCTGATCTCGGCAAACAGCGTCTGGCCGTCGGCGATCTCGAAGGTCGTGTCGTTGTGGATGTTCACGCTCTTCGAGCGCGGCCGGATCGGGTTCTGGGGCTGGAAGTTGAAGTTGCAGGCGCCGACGCCGAACGTCGCCCCGGCGGTCGGCACGTACTGGCTCTCCGTCCCGGCTCGGCCGCAGTTCGGATCGACGACCGTCAGCCTCCCGCCCGCCGCCCGCGCGTCGAACAGGGCCGTGTAGTTGTTGCCGTTGATGATGACCGGACCGCCCGCCGCCGTCACCGGCCGGCCGATCAGGGTGAAACGGCCCGGGAAGCCGCTGCCCGACGGGTTGAAGAAGTCGGTGATCTTGCGGTCGGCGTTCTGGAGGTTGTCGACGAAACGGTAGGAGGCCGACGTCACGCTGTGGATGCGCTCGTTGCCCACGCCGACCATGGCCTGAAGGCTGTAGGACGAGGATTTGTCGATGCCGGTGTACTGTGCCGAGACCTTCACCCCGTCGAACTTCGTGTTGGTGATGATGTTGAACACGCCGGCCACCGCGTCCGCGCCATAGGTCGACGACGCCCCGTCGAGCACGGTCTCGACGCGCGAGATCGCGATCTCCGGGGTCAGGCTGTTGAGGTTCACGAAGTCGTCGCCGCCCTGGGGCGTGACGCGCCGGCCGTTGAGCAGGGTCAAGGTCGCGCCGGCGCCGAGGCCGCGCAGGTTGACCGAGCGCGTGTCGCGCGTGTCGGCGCCGCCCTTGGCGAGGTCCTGCAGGCCGCCGACGCTGCCGACGTTCTGCGGGATGAAGCGGGTCAGGTCGCCGATCGAGGTGACGCCCGTCTTGGCGATCGCCTCGGTGTCGATCGAAAGCACCGGGGACGCGCGATCTTCCTGGCGGATGTTGCCGAGGTAGGAGCCCGTCACCACGACTTCGGCGACGGTGTCGGCGGGATCCGCCGCCTGGGCCAGGGCGGTGGTGGCGAGCGCGCTAGCCACGCAGAACAGCGACGGCCCGGCGAGCAGCCTCGCCCTACGGCCGGCCACGGATTTCGCGACGGTTTGCATTTCCTGAAGTCTCCCCCTGCGTAGACCGCTGAAGCGGGGTCTCAGAGGGGAAGGCCCGGTTTCACGCCGCCATGGGCGCAACTGCGCCCAGGCATCCACTTGGCCGTCTCTCGCGCCCCGTCTCCGGTCGTTTGATCGTTGACGCTGGCGAGGATGTCAGAAGGATTTCATGACTTTAAATACAATATTCGGATCGATTGATCAGGGATGCTGATCAATAACCTTTACCTGAGCACGTCGCTCCTCTCGGCCTCGTCGACCAGGCGCGCGGCGTCGTCGGGCAGGAGCCAACCGGCCTCCGCCTGGCGTTTCACCGCTTCGCGCACCCGTGCGACAAAGCCCGCGTGGTCACCGTAGCGCTCCTCCAGCGAGGGCCGCGGATCATGGGCGCCCAGGCGCTCGGCGCGGGTCCGCGCGAACGGGATGTAGCCGCCGACGAAACCGCAGCCCTTCCCGGCGTCGAAGCCGGCCGTCGTCTCGTTCCAGCCGAGATAGGCGCCGAGCGGGACCTGAAGCTGCACCGACGCCACGCCGGACGTCTCGTTGCCGTCGGCGTTCACGCGAGGCACGAGCTGCGGGATGACCCCACTGACCCGCGGCGGCTGGGCGGCGGCCACGCCGCTCACGTCGCGATGGCGGAACGACGGCCCGAAGTCGTAGTCGGGCAGCGGATTGAGCTTGCCGTCCGGCGTCGGCGCGCCCGGCAGCGCAGGCCAGCCCATCGCCGCCGCGGTGGGGGCGACCAGGTCGCCGGCGGCCAACGTCGGATAGCGGCTGGACACGGGCGCCTTGCCGTCCCGCACCCAGGCCACGAGCATCGCCTGGGCGGCACGCAGGCTCTCCTTCGAGGGGTTCGGATTGCCGATCAGCCGGCAGCCCGGCGGCGTCGGATCTCCCGAGGTGCGGAAGCCGCCGATGAACGACCCGCCGTGCGTGACGCTCGGGAAGTAGTAGCGCCGCACGTTCGCGGGCAAGGGCACGTCCCGCTTCGCATCCGTGCCGACCAGCCCGGGCGACATGCGCAGACCCCAGAACTCAGCCGATCCGAACGTCTCGATCACCTTGGGACATGTATGCGTCGTCAGGCAGCGGTCGAGCAGGCTGGTCGTTCCCCGGCCCCGGGTGCGGTCGTCATAGCGCGACCACCACAGCGTGCCCTCGCTGCCCGGCTCAAACGGCCGCGCCGCGCCGCCAGGGACGCCGAACCGCAGGTTCATCGGCACCTGTCGCGCGGCGATGTTGGGGTTGATCCCGTCGAAGACGATGCGGCCCTGCTCGTCGGCGTTGAAGCCCAGGTTCACGAAGCTCCGCAGGAAATTGCCCGACTGCGACGTGCCGCTGGCCACCGCCCAGCGGACCCCACGGACCGGATTGGGATGGCCGGCGTCGTCCCGGTCCGCGTGGCGGAGGAACGCGACGAGGTCGCGCGTGGCCGCGAAGCCCAGGCCCAGCACCTTGGGATCGCGGCCCATGTAGGTCAGAGTGTAGGCGAAGGCCGGGTCGAACCCCTGCCGCAGGCAGACGCGCCCCGGGTCCGGCTTTCCCGGAAAGGCCGTGGCGGCGCAGTCGGCGAACGCCCAGTCGCCCGGCGAGATTTCCTGCGCCGGCGCGTCGTCGGCGGTTTGGCGGACGAGGCGCGCCTGCCGGGTGTCGAGCGTCAGCGGCAAGGGGCGTGGCGTGGGACGGCCGATGCTGCCGGTGATCGGCAGGGTGGTCGCACCGGCCGCCACATCGACGAAGCGGACCAGCACCGGGCCGGTCAGCGGTCGGCCGCCCGGCTCCTGCGCCACCGGCACGCGTGCGGTCTGCAGGCCCGCGTCCTCCGGCAGATCGCCCTGCCAACCGCTCACCACCCGGACATGGCCGGACGGGTCGGCGCCGATGACGACGTTGCCGCGGTTCGGGACCTCATAGAACAGGACGCCGCTGCCCGCGGTGGGATCGACCGGTCGCGCGATCGCGAACGTCGCGGAATATTCGACCTGCCCCCGGGCGTTGCGCGGCGCGGCGGTCAGGTCGGTGATGATCGTATTGTGCGGATCGCGGGGATCGACCTCGCCGAAGACGCGGCCGCTGACGATCTCGTAGGGCGGGGCCCCGGCCCGGGCGTCGGCCGGGGCGACCTTCTCAACCTCGATGCGGACCACGCGGGCCTGGGCGGCCGGGACCAACAGGCCGATGACCAGGGATGATGCTCCGAGGAGGAAGAGGCGGCGATGGATCACGGTCGTCATCCCGGCGAGATGGACAGGTCGAGGAGCTGGGCGCCCAGCGTCTTGCCGTGCGCATCCAGGGCGAGCGACCGCGTCACGCCGCCCAGCAGGGCGCCCTCGAGGACGAGGTTGATTGCGTGCAGTCCTGGCAACTCGTACCGCGTGATGGTGCGGCTCGGCAGGCCGCCCAGATGCCGGGCGACACTCTCGGGCGTCACGCTGGCCAGTAGCCGCGGATAGTCCTCCGGCCGATAGGCGAACACCGCGATCTGCGAGATGTCGCCCTTGTCGCCAGTCCGCACGTGGGCGATGTCGCGCAGGATCATCTCACGCCACCTCGAAATGGACCGTCGGCGTCACCAACGTCCGATCGATGAGCGTCGAGGCGACGGCCAGCACGCTGCGCACCGAGCGGGTGACGCCGCCGCCGCCGAACGGCCCGTTGGTGTAGAGCGCCTCCACCTCGGCCCCGATCCGCTCGGCCGCCGCATGGCTGGCGGCGCGCCCGACGACGCGGGCCCGCACCTCGGTCGGCTCACCCTGCCGCGGTCCTGCGCGCCGGTCGACGGCGTTTACACCGATCAATTCGAACCGCAGGTCGGTCACGGCGGTTCCAGTCAGGCGCAAACGCTCGCGCACGATCTCCAGCGCCAGCTCGCCGCGCGCTACCGCGCCCGGGCCCGCATACGAGATCTGCCCTTCCCCCGCATAACCGTCGTCGTAGCTGATCGAGACCTTGAGCGTATGGGGCCGCGGCCGGCCCGTCCCCCCCCTCACGCGCACCCGATCCGGCCCCGTCTCGGCGATCCCGACATGGCGGAAGTCGGCGATCACGTCGGCCTGCAGATAGGCGCCGGGATCGAGGATCTCGTAGAGCAGCTGTTCCTTGCAGGTCGCCGCGTCGAGACGCCCGCCGGTGTCGGGCAGCTTGCCGAACTCCACCGTCCCGTCGGCGCTGACGTCGGCATACGGGAAGCCGAGACGGGCGAGGTCGGGCACGTCCTTCACGCCGGGGTCCGCGAAATAGCCGCCGCAGAGCTGGCCGGCGCATTCGAGCAGGTGGCCGACCAGCGTGCCCTGCCCCAGACGCTCCCAGTCGTCCGCGGCCCAGCCGAATTCATGGATCAGGGGCCCCAGGAACAGCGCCGGGTCGCACACGCGCCCGGTGATCACCGCATCCGCACCGCCCTGTAGCGCCGCGACGATGCCCTCTGTCCCGAGATAGGCGTTGGCAGCGACGATCGCGCCGCCCAGGTCGCGGCTGGTTCCCTCGCGATCGAGCAACGGAAAGTCGCCGGCGAGCACCGTGTCCAGCACATCGTCGCCGACGACCGCCGCCGTCCGGTAGCCGCGCAGGCCGAGCTCGCGGGCGATCTCGGTCACGCGGGCGACCGCGGCCTGCGTGTTGGCCGCGCCCATGTTCGTGACGATCTTCACGCCGCGCGGATGGGCCAGCGGCAGGGCGGTCCGCATGCGTTCGTCCAGCAGCGGATCGAATCCTGCCCCGTCGGCGCGCCGCCTCGCCGCCTGGGCCAGGCCGATGGTCCGTTCGGCCAGGCACTCGAACGCCAGGTAGTCGAGATCGCCCCGTGCCAACAGGTCCAGCGCCGGCTCGATCCGGTCGCCCGAAAACCCGGCCCCGCCGCCGATCCTCACGGTCCTGCCGGTCACAGCGCGAAGACTCCCAGGAGAAGCACCGCCGCCGTCATCACCAGCGATGCGGCATACAGCCAGGGTATGGAGAAGCGCTGGTGCGCGCCGAGATCGACGCCGCTGAGGCCCGCGACCAGGAACGTGGCCGGGGTGAGCGGGCTGACCGGAAAGCCAGTGGTCATCTGCCCCAGCAGGGCGGCCTGGGCGACCTGGACCGGCGGCACGCCGAAGTGTCCGCCGACCTCGGCGACGACCGGCAGCACGCCGAAGTAGAAGCTGTCCGGGTCGAACATCAGGCTGAGCGGCATCGCCAGCACGGCGAGCAGTGCCGGGATATGCGGCCCGACCTCGGCCGGCATCTGGCCGGCCGTCGTTTCCGCGAGCGCCTTGATCATGCCCGACCCGTTCAGGATGCCGGTGAACGCCCCGGCGGCCAGCAGCACGCCCACCATCAGCAGGGCCGCCGGCGCATGGGCCTCGATCCGCGCCCGCTGCAGGTTCGGCGCAGGATAGTTGACCATCAGGGCGATCGCGGTCCCGACCATGAACACGACCACCGGCTCGGCCCATCCCGCGACCATCGTCACGACCACCGTCAGGGTGATGGCGACGTTGAGCCAGAACAGGCGCGGCCGACGCAGGGCGAGCGTCGCAGCGTCCGGCTCGGGCAGGGCGGCCTTCGGCGACGAGACCGCGCCGGCGGCGGCCAGCCCCAGGCGGCGCTCCTCGCCGACACCCAGCCACCACGAGACGAGGAACACGAAGGCCAGGCCCGCCAGCTGCACGGCGATCATGGGCGTGAAGATGTCGGCGACGGGCAGCTTGAGCGAGGCGGCGGCGCGCAGCGTGGGCCCCGTCCAGGGCAGGAAGTTCACGCCGGCCGCCAGCGAAGCCGTGCAGGCCAGGATGCGCCGGTCCATCCCGAGGGCGTCGTACAGCGGACGCATCGCCGGGATGGTCACGAGGAAGCAGACGGCGCCCGAACCGTCGAGGTGGATGATCAGCGCAAGCGCCGCCGTGCCCACGGTGATGCGCGAGGGGCGCATACCGACGGCGCGCAGGATGAGGCTCACCACCGGCGCGAGCACGCCGGCGTCGGTCATGATGCCGAAGAACAGGATCGCGAAGACGAACATCCCCGCGACGGGCGCGATCTTGCCGATGCCGCCCAGGATGAAGGCGGGGATCTCGGTCGCGAAGCCGGCCACGAGCGCGCCCGCGATCGGCACGAGGATCAGCGCGACCAGCGGCGAGACGCGGTTGGAGAGGATCGCGACCAGCAAGGCCAGGATCGTGGCCGCGGCCACGGCTTCGAGCATGGTCCCCTCTGTCCCCCAGCCTCAGGTTGCGTCGTCATTCATGGCGCGGCGCAATCCATCCGGCAATTCGACTTATCTGATCCATCGATCAGGATTGCGCATGATTGATCGTGGCGACCAGCGCCGCAAGCAGCGCCTCGGCCGCCGGCGCCAGGGTGCGGCCCTGCAGGCGGCTCACGCCGATCGTCCGCGACACCCACGGCGGCCGCATGGCTCGCCAGGCGACGGCCCCGCCGCCCGCCAGCAGCGGCAAGGTGGAACGGGGCAGCAGCGAGACGCCCAGGCCGGCCGAGATCAGGCCGCCGACCGTGGCCACCTGTGCGCACTCGTAGAGCGCCGGAGTAACGATGTCGGCCTTCGCGAAGGCGGCGTCGGTGAGCATCCGCACGCTGCTGCGCGGCTCCATCCCGATAAATGGACGCTCGCGAAAGATCTTCCAGGGCGCTGGATCGGGAATGGCGGCCGCATCCTCCGGCCGGCAGACCAGGATGCAGTCGTCCTCGAACAGCGGCTCGAAGGCGAAGTCGTCGGCCGTGGCCGGGGGCGTGGAGACGGCGAAGTCGATCAACCGGTCCTGGAGGCTCTGGTAGAGGCCGCCGGCCGGGTTCTCCCGGACGATGATCTCCACCTGCGGATGGGTCCGCCGGAAGGCCGCGATCGCCCTTGGCAGCAGGTTGATGGTCACCGAGGGGAGCGCGCCCACAACCACCCGGCCGCGCTGGCCCTGGAAGGTCTGGTTCAGTTCGCGGAACGCCAGGTCGAAGTCGCCGGTCAACCGCTCGACGGTCGGCAGTAGCGCCGCGCCGGCCGAGGTCAGGTGGACGTTGCGCGAATTCCTGTCGAACAGGCGGACGCCGAGGTCCTCCTCGAGGAGCTTGATCGTCCGGCTGAGCGCCGGCTGCGACAGGTTCGCCGATCGCGCGGTCTCGCTGAAGCTCCTCGAGCTGGCGACCTGGAGGAAAAGCCGCAGGCTTGTGAGCGAGGGTTTGCGAGCCATGCCTGTTCGTATCCCAGATGCGCCCATCCATTAGTGAACCGAATGGATCTCGGATTTCAATGCGCACCGCGCACTTCAAGACTCCGCTCAACGCTGCCCCCGTCCGAACGCGAGCTGGCGAGGCCGGACCAAGACAACGACCGGGCTGCGGCAGAAGCAGACTTTGAGATCGAGCCAGAGCGGACGTCCTCGAAGTCAGCGAGGGGTGGGTTGCGGACGTCCGAGCCCGGACCTGTCGAGCGTGCCTCGTCAGGCGCACTCGTAGTCCAGCTCCAGTGGCTCACCCCCATCGATCGGCTCGCCACGCAGACACAGCACATCGAACAGGTCGCACGGAGATACACCCGCGTCCTCCGCCAGTTCCTCAAGTTCTTCCCAATCGATGTTGAAGCCGAGGGACACCGTCACCCGGTAGGTGACAGCCGAAGGCTCGCCCTTCGCGTCGCTGCATTCGTACGAGGAACCATGGCTATCCGTTCCGTCGTAGCCATGACGCCGTGGATCGAACACCACGTCTTCCCTGCCACAGTCTACGCAGCGCAGTTCGTGTGGCGGCCGCAGGAGCGTGTCGCCGGGTTCGAGGCCATAGTAGGGAGAGGGCGCAGGAACTACCACCGGACGGGACAGGATCTGGAACCCGTCGCCGCTACAGGCGCGACAGCGAATGCGGTAGTCCACGAAGATGGGAACGGGCGCCGCACTGTCATACGAGGTCTCGTACACGAAGGGCGATAGGCACGTCGGCTCGCCCTTGAGGGCTTCCACTGCCGACCGGCCGCGATCTGCTGTCATCCAACACCCCCCGAGCCGTTCCTCGCCACGTACTCACATGCCCGGCCAAGCTCAGCAACGGGTGGCTAGCGGACCCTCAGGAGGTCCGGGTCGAACCAAACATCTTCGTGGCCCGGAGCTGCGAGGAAGCGCCACCCTGGCGGGAGGCCAAGGAACCGGACCGCCTCTGGGCACCATTCGTGCAGATGCGAGACGTGCAGGGGCACGAAGAAATCGTCTTCAGCCGAAAGCGTCTCGCCCGCCCAGACGTACCAGCCGGTCGTGTCGGCGCTTGGTGGGTGGCGAAGTCCATTGATCGGCAACCGGCCATCGAGAACGTTCCTCGCGATACCGACCTTCATTGTCGGTACCAGTGGAGCGAACACGACACCGTACTCTCGGCAGATGCGCTCCTGGTCGGAGAGTCGGTCCATAGCCGAACGGTATCGCTGACCGGCGCGAATGTCGCCTAAGGGTGGAAAGCCGACGTTAGGTCTCCCGATCGATACTCACCCGATGAGAAAGAGAACGCGCTTTGCAACGGGTGCAGTCCTGTTCGCACTCCTGGCAGGCTGTGACGAGCCAGCGCCGGTCCGGGAGGCGGTCCTACACCCAGGCGAAAGCATCACCGCAGCAAACAAGTTTGGGACCGTTCGCGTCTCGTATGTGTCGTCAACGAAGCGGCGGTTCGAGTGGGATACGCACGCCGAGGTCATCCGCATGATCCCGCGCGAAGAGCGGTTCATGGGCAAATTGGGACTCTACGAGCCTGCCGGCCGTATTGTGAGCCTGCCGGGCGACGTCCGCTTAGTGGTGCAGGAAGCGACGCGCGACTTCGCGGGTTACAGCCAACTCTACGCCGCACTCTACGAAGGCAGCGCCGTCATGGACTGGGTCTATACCCGCGACGGCCTGGTGGTCGGTTTCAGCCGCACGCCTGAACGAGGCAACCAGATTAACGTCGATCTGTACCAATTCCTCGTCCAGGGGCAGAAGCCGCGCGACCTGAAGGGTGCGCGAGAGGAGGCTGTCCGCCTAGCGAGCCGAGCGAATTGAGAATGTCCGACAAGGGTCGGGCGCGGAAGTTGGGAGCAGGCCCGGAAGCGGACGTTGGCCGCGCCTGTGTCCTCCACACCGCCGGTCGCGCCACGGCTAGCGCAGCGTCTGAAGGCGCTCTGCGACGATGTCGGCGACCTGCCGCAGCACCTGGGTCTCCGCAGCGCGGGTCCCGCCCGGGAGCGCCAGCCCCGCCGCCAGGCCTTGACTGAGGCCTTCATCGATCTCGCGGAGGATTTCCCGCGCCCGCGGGACCGGCAACTCGATGGTGCGCGCCAGCGACAGGAAGTCGTCGCGGGTCAAGCGATCGTCCTTGCCGTTCAGCTTGAGCGCCAGGCGGTCGCGCGCCAGGCCGGGAAACACGCGCGTCGTCACGGCGTCATAGAGGGGTGAGAAGCGGACGCTGGTGAACGCCGTGACGCCGCGCTGGGCCACCTTCAGCAGCGCGATATTCTTGAGGTGCATGTCGCCGTCCGCGACGGCCCAGGCGAAGGCCGTCCGCCTGAATAGAACTTCGAGGTCCGTAACCTGGACGTTCGATAGGGCGCGTAGCTGCCGCGCGACGCGCTCGATCGTGCCCCCGTACTTGGCGGCGGGGGGCAGATCGAGCACCGAGCAGAAGTCCTCCTGGGCCCAGAACACCGGGTCGTCGGGCGTGCGCCGGATGTCGAACCGCTCGACCAGGAGGGCGCGGGGCATGTCGTCCGGCATGTCGAGCAGCACGGCCGCTGGCGCCTGCAGGCCGGCCTTCTCGCCGAGGTGCAGGCATAGCCACTCGACGACGGGCAGCATCTCGAAGCCGCCGGTCCCGGCGGGCTTCAGGATGTGCGTGAAAGGCTCCTCCGTGGCCGCGATCAGGGTCCCGTCGCGTCGAAGGCACATCGGCGCCTTGATCTGGACGCCCGACAGGCGCGGCGTCTCCGCATTGCGGTAGAGATCCGCCAGGTTGGCTTCGAACGTCCTCTCGATCTCTTCGCGGGCTGGGCCGGCGTACTTGCCGACAAAGCGGCCATCCTCGGAAGCCTTCGCCAAGGGCATCTGCAGGACGTCCATGGGCAGGTGCTTGAGCTCATCCGGATCGTCGACGGTTGTGACGTTGGACATGTAACGCCGGCCTGAACGCAAGGCTTCGCGCGGGTCCTCGCGTCGCAGGACGCCGGCCAGCCAGCCTTCGGGCAGGAGGGATTCGAGGAAAGGGGGCAGTCGACCGGGCGCGGTGTCGCGCACCAGCGCCGGGAGGTTGGTCTCCTCAGGTCGCCAACGCCAGTCGTGGCCGTCGTGGCTGAGCCGGCCGATCGGGACCTGGTGCCAGCCGACCACCAGTTCGAGCGCGGCGCGGTTGGTCGGTGGGGTCGCGGCCCTGCGGCGGAGCAGGAAGCGTTCCGCACCCTCCCCCTCCCGGTACCAGCCGAGGTCGCGCGCCAGCGCCCAGAGCGCGTCTGCGGCCGCCTTCGGCTCGCCATGAACCTCCACGAGCCGCTCCGCCCAGTCGGCGCGCAGGTCATCGCGGATCGCGCTGGCGTGTTCGCTGCGCAGCCGGAACGCTTCGAGGAAGCGCTGGCGCAGCGAGGAGGCCGACAGGTGCACGTCGCCCATGTCGTCGCCAACCACCACCTCGTCTAACGACGGGTTCTCCGGCGCCTCGTTCTGAACGATCTCGAGCCCGCGGATGCGGGTGCGCTGGTTGCGCCGCCCGCTCAGGAACAGGCGGCCGTCGGCGCTCGGGGCCAACAGGGCGGCGCTCGCGGAGGACAGATAGGCCTGGGGATAGAGATAGTGGGCGATGCGTACGGCATGTGCGAGGACGGCCGCGTCCACATCTTCGTCAGCTCTTGCGTAGACGCCTCGCACGAGGGGCAGCAATCGGCCCTCCTTCGCCTGACTATGGGCGCGGCGGCGATCGATCGTCTCGCCGACAAGTTCGATGGCCATAGGACTTTCTCGCATCTCAGATGCGCAAAAGTCCTCCCCAAGTGATGGAGCCGTCAAGGACTTTCTCGCATTTCACATGCGCAAAAGTCTTGGCTCCGAGCCACGAATGGATGGCCAAAGTGAGGGGCCGCTCTCCTTGTCCAACTATGTGTCGAAAGCAGGATGGAACCTTACTTCGCCTCTTGCTCCGGAGCCGTTCAGGTTCAAGCGCTGGAAAGCCCACGATGGGGCGCCGACGTAGTAGAGGTCTGGGCCGGCCGCGAACCCGAATCGAGAGTAGTACCGCGGATCTCCGAGCAGAACGCACCCGCCGGCACTCATGGATTGGAGCCGTTGGAGTCCTTCGCGGATCAGGGCCTGACCTATGCCCGCCCGCTGACGATCCGGCCACACGGATACGGGCCCGAGGCTGTACCAATCGCCAGCCTCGCCGTTGATGGTGACGGGCGAAAAAGCCACGTGGCCGACGATTTCGCCGCCTTCTGTCGCCACGAGCGAAAGGGTCAACGCGCCTGCCGCTCGCAACCCATCGATGACCTTGGATTCGGTTTGATCGCTGAAGGGCATGCCCTTGAACGCCGCGTCGGTGAGCGCGCGGATGGTGGTCGCGTCCTCGGGACGCTCCTGTCGGATTTGCATGGTGATGAGCCTGTAGGAACCTAGGTGGCAGCCCACCGAGGGACCGCGATCCTCGCGGCCCTCTTAGCTGCTGCGACGTGTCTCACGCGTGCGAGACGTTCAGCGGGTTCCGACAGTCTCTGACATGATCCTGCCGTAGCGCGACCGCCACGAAATGCAAGCGCTCAGGGGTCTGCTGTGGGTCGCGGACCGAGCATGGTTCCCCCGAATGACGTTCCGGCGTCCATCGAGCCGCAGATTTCACTCCACGGTTGAGAGCCGGCCCGATAGACCCAGGGCAGCAGCTCATCGATGTCGCTCTGGGGATGGCCCTGGACGATGCGGCGGATGACGTCGGCCAGATAGACCTGCGGCTCGACATCGTTCAGCTTACAGGTCTCGATCAGCGAGGCCAGCCCCGCCCAGTGCTCGGCGCCCCCGTCGGACCCCGCGAAGAGGTGGTTCTTGCGCCCGAGCGCCAGGGGCCGGATGGCGCCTCGACGACGTTGGAGTCCAGCTCGATGCGGCCGTCATCGAGGAAGCGCGTGAGACCTTCCCAGCGGGCGAGCGCGTAGCTGCGCCGACGTCAGCCGCATCACCCCGTCCTCGATCCTGGGCCAGCGGAACTGGCCGTCCTCAAGCCGCTTGGCCAGCAGGCACAAGTCCGTGCCGTCCCACCAGACCAGCTTGACCCGGTCGGCCCGCTTGGCCCGGAACACGTAGACGACGCCGCAGAAGGGATCGGCGTGCAACTCCTCGCGCACCAGCGCCGCAAGGCCGTCCATACCTTTGCGGAAGTCCACGGGCTTCGTGGCGATCAGCACCTTCACCCCGCCCGGCGGGCCAATCACCGGACCCTCTTCAGCGCCGCCAGCACCGCCGCCGCCATCCGCGGGTCCGCCCCCGGCGGAATCCGCATAACTGCGTCGCCCAGCCGCACCTCGATGACGCCGGCCTCCGGGGCGGCCTCGTCATCGACCATCACGGACGCAAACCCCAGCCGCGCGCCGCGCGTCCCGCCGCCAGGTGAACACCTGCGTCTTGGCCAGGCTGTAGCGCTCGGCGACCTCGCCCACCGAGGTCTCGTAGCTCTCCGCCACGATCTGCGCCTTGGCCTCCGCCGACCAGCGCCGCCGACCCGCCACCGTGACGACCTCGATCCGACGCGCAGCAGGCATCGTCAGCACATCGTCACCAGACACCATCAGCACATCAAGCCCAACCGCCGCGAGGAACCGCAGACTCGGCGATCAGCTCAGGCTGAAAAGGTGGGGTCCAGACGGCGCTTACGAACATCCGGAGACGCTATCACCCGAAGAACCGCGATCCAGCCGTTGCAGACGTTCGATGCGCTCCGCAGCAATCGGTCTACGACCCGTCAGGAACGCCTCACGCGTGCGCGAGCCAGTCTTCGCATCTCAGGCCGTCGACACGTCCGAACTCCGAGATGTTTCCCGTCACGACCGTGAGCCCCCTGCTCCTGGCATGGCCGGCGATCAGGACATCGTAGCCGCCTATGGGCAGGCCCTTGCGCTCCAGGGCCGCCCGAATGTCGGCCGCGTGGTCGGCGGCGGCGTCATCGAAAGGAAGCACCTCGAGACGGGACGCGAAGCGCTCAACCTCAGCCCGATGGTGCTCAGGCCGGTCTGACTTCGCCGCTCCGTGCAGCAGTTCTGTGAGAACGACGGCCGAGATGCAGAGGCTGTCGGCCTCCAGATTGAACCGTTCACGAACTTCTCGTGGCCGGTCCCGAAGCACGCGAATGCAGAGGTTGGTGTCCAGGAGATAACGCAGCATTAGAAGTGGTCGCGCACCTGAGCCGCAGGTTGATCTCGCGCGCCGAGGTCTACACCTGGTGCGTCAAAGAAGTCGTCCCATACAGCGTCGGCAGGGACGATCACTCGCCGCTTCCCCTCGCGAAGTATCGTGACGGCCCGCACTCCCTCAGGAAAAGCGACCTCCTTCGGGAGGCGCACAGCTTGCGAGCGGTTCGATTGGAACAGGGTTGTGCGGGTCATGGCGGCCTCGGGATATCCAATATGTATATCCCAATTGCGCGAATTTCAACAGCGTCGGGGTGAGTGCGTCCCTCGTTCGATCCGGTTCAAGTCACAAGATACACTTCAGCCATCGCTCCAGATGAACTGCCTGCCGATAGCCAAGCCGCGCTCAGACAAGCGATGTCCTGGCTGGAGGCAAAGGGTTGGAGCGTCTCGTGGAGGCGCCTGAGCGCAGATCAAATCTTGGGCGATCCGCCGGGACTGGCGTCCTGAACACGCCGCTGGGCGTTCGCCAGGAATACCGGCGCGCTAAGGGGCAAACCCCACCTCTCCGCCTTTCACGATCCCTGTGGCTGATACGCGCGATGGCAGGAGGACGCGAGCGTCCGCGAGATGATATCGCTTATGGCATCAAACATATATATGATGTTCCAAACGACATCAATATTCTTGACAAGATCGCGGACTTGATGCACGAAATGATATCGATCCACCCCTTGATATCAAACTCGCCATCATCATGTCAGCCATCGCCACTCGCCTTCGCGAGGCCCGCGTCGCCAAGGCCTGGTCCCAACGTGATCTGAGCCAGCGCGCCGGCATCCCACAGGCCCATATCTCCCGGATCGAAAACGGCGCCATCGATCCCAAGGTCTCCACCTTGCAGGATCTGGCGCGGGCGCTGGACCTTGAACTGATATTGGCGCCTCGCACGGCGCTCAACGCCGTCGACGCTCTGGTGCGGGAGACGACCAAGGAGGACGATCGCCAGCAGCTGCGGGACATCGCCACGCGCATGTATGATGCGGCGGCCACCCTCCAGGCCATGGCCGGCAGCCTGAACGACCAGGTGGCGGACGCGGCGGACGATCTTCGGAAACTCGATCCGTCCGACGTGCCGCCTTGGGTTCGCAAGGACGTCCTCGCGGCCGCCATCGCGGTAGACGAGGCCGTTAAGACGCACAGCACGCAACGCCTCGAGCCTGCGACGGCTGCGCTTCAGAAGCTTCTCACCGAAGCCCTCGTGCTCGCGGGCCGCGGCGAGACGCGCCCTGCCTACGCCCTGGACGACGAGGACTAGTCATGGCCGGTCTTGATGTGTGGCTCGGCGAGCGCCACGTGGGCGCGCTCACATACCTCGGCGGCGACCAGTCGATCTTCGCCTTCGACGACGCCTACGCCGATGACCCGGATCGCCCGACCCTCAGCCTGGCCTTCAAAAGCGCTGCGGGCGGCCTGCTGCGCAATGTCCGCGCGACCCGCGCGCGGGTGCATCCCTACTTCTCGAACCTGCTGCCGGAAGGCCCGCTTCGCGATTACCTGGCCAAGCGCGCCGGGGTGAAGCCGACGCGCGAGCTGCATCTTCTGGCGACACTCTGCGAAGACCTGCCCGGCGCCATCCGCTTGCGTCCGCAGGACGCGCCCTTGCCGGACGATGCCGAACCGCCCCGGTTCTATGGCGGCGGTGAAGCCACGGCGCTCCGGTTCTCCCTCGCAGGTGTCCAGCTGAAGTTCTCGGCGGTGGAGAAGGCGCAAGGCGGCCTGACCATCCCGGCTCACGGTGTGGGCGGCGATTGGATCGTCAAACTCCCGTCCACGCGCTTCGCCGGCGTGTCGGAGAACGAATTCTCGATGATGAGCCTGGCCGCGGCGATTGGCATCGAGGTTCCAGCCGTCCGCCTCCTTGATCTCGACGAAATCGCGGGGCTGCCCGACGACATCGGCCGCTTGCAGGGCGCCGCCTACGCCATCGCCCGCTTCGACCGTCCGGGCGGTGGCGTGCGGGTCCACGTCGAGGATTTCGCCCAGGTCTTCGGGGTCTTTCCTGAGGCCAAGTACCAGCGCGCCTCCTACCGCAACATCGGCCAGGTCCTTTGGCGCGAGACCGGGGAACCTGGCTATGCTGAGTTTGTCCGCCGCCTGGTGTTCAGCGCCCTCATCGGCAACGCCGACATGCATCTGAAAAACTGGTCGCTGATCTACCGCGACGGGCGCACGCCGTCGCTCTCGCCGGCCTATGACTTCGTCGCCACCCTCGCCTATCTGCCCGACGACAACGCCGCCCTGAAGGTCGCCCGCACCAAGGCCTGGACGGACTTCGGCGAACAGGAACTCGCCGCCCTGGCGGATGGATCAGGCGCACCGCAAAGGCTGACCCAGAGGATCGCTCGGGAGACCGTCGCCGCGTTCCGCCAAACCTGGGCCGAGAAACAGGCGGACTTGCCCATCAGCGACGATGTTCGCGCCGCGGTGCTGGGCCAGCTCGACCGCGTCCCGCTCGCGCGTACTTAGCGAACCCCGTTCGCAGGCGTCATCGAGGCGCCACGAGCGCCTGCGGAAGCAGACCGCCCCCCGTCGCCGGCCCGTAGGGCGACCCTCGGGACGCAGGGTCCGCGACCAGACGGCCGGCTCACCTCTCGAGGGGCCCTTGCGAAGGCCCCCGCCCCACTCTCCCGGCGCTCAAGGGATTTCCGCCTTGCACGATGAGCCGGCGTTGGGGTCGACACACAAAGCGAGCGCACCAATAATCTGACAGTTGAGAATCTAACAGTAACTGTCATATTAGGACATGGCCGGTTCCGGAACCTACACCGCTGAGACGCTCGCCTTTCGAGCTGGCGTGCCGCTGCGGACCGTCAGGTTCTACGTGCAAGAGAAGCTGATCGATCCGCCGCTCGGCCGCGGGCGCGGGGCTCATTTCACGGACCATCATCTCGTTCAGCTGCAGCAGGCGCGAACGCTCCAGAACGCGGGCTTCACGCTGGAGGCGATCCGCGAACGTGGCGACGACCTGGCGCTCGGCCTGAAGGCCATGGAGACTCACGACGCGATGCGACGGCGACTGGGCCTCGGGAAATCCGCCGGACGATCGGGAGAAGACGACGAGCTCGATCCGGCCGACTGCATCCGCATCCCGATGGCCGACGGGGTCGAACTGATGGTGTCGCAGGACCGGCCGCTCCCCAGCCCGCGCCAGCTCGTCGAGATCGCGCTGCATATCGGCAAGGCCTTTGGAGGCCGTTCCTAGGGAGGGATCATGTTCGACGCGGGTGAACTCGCCGTGCTGCGCCGGGCGTACGCCCGGCAAGTGACGTTCCTCGGCGGTGCGGCGAACGCGGCGCTCGAGGACGCCTATGCGAACGTGTCGCGCGAACTCTATCTCGGCCGCGGTCCTTGGCCGATCTTCCGCTGGCCCGGCGGATACCTGCAGACGCCCGACAAGGATCCCGCCTGGCTGTATGCGGACGTCCTTGTGGGCATCCTCCCCGAGCGCGGGCTCAACAATGGTCAGCCCTCGGCGCACGCGAGGTGGATCGCCGCCGCCGCACCGGCGGCGGGAGAGCATGTCGTGCACGTGGGCGCCGGCGTCGGCTACTATTCCGCGATCATGGCTCACATGGTCGGGCCCACCGGCACCCTGACGGCCATCGAGGTCGATCCCGGGCTGGCGGCCCGCGCGTCCGCGAACCTCGCCCGACTTCCGAGAGCCGTCGTCCTGCAGGGCGACGGATCGGTGGCGCCGTTCGCGCCCGCCGATGTCATCTACGTCAACGCTGGCGCCACGCGGCCAGCGGAGGCCTGGCTGGACCGGCTGAAGGACGGCGGGCGGCTCGTCCTACCGCTGACCACCCAGAGGAACTTCGCCGCTCCCGGGGACGTGCGGCGTCCAAGCGGCGCGGTGTTCTGCATCACGCGCCGCGGCGACGCGTTCGCCGCGGACTTCATCGGCGCCATCGGCGTGTTTCCCTGCGAAGGCATGCGCGACGAGGTCTCCGAGCGCGCGCTTGCGGCGGCGTTCGACAAGGGCGGGTTCGAGAGGGTGAAGCGGCTCCATCGGTCCGCCGACGTGGCGGAGGATGACTGCTGGGTAAGGGCACCCGGCTGGAGCCTGACCTATCGGTGATCAAGCCACGGCGGCCAAAGTCGGACACGCGCCAGTTGCAGACGTTCAGGCAGGGGCCGGAAGCAGACCTCGCTGCAACGGCGGCGAGATCGATTTTCGCGCCACCCACACAGCCGTCTCGGTCCGCTCAGGAAAGCAGCCGTCCGGGCTTGCCTTGTGCAGGACTTCCAGCAACTCCGCCTCGAACGCAGGCAGCCGGTCGCCGAACGCTGATTTCGTCGAGTGAACGCCGGAGTAGATGCAGCCGAGGATCGATGTTGGATCCCGCACGAACTCGACAGCGAATCTGTGTTGTTCGAACTCAGCGAAGGAGGACGATCTGAGCAGCGCGGGTTCGTGAGCCGACTCAGGATGCTTCAAAGGATGCCGCGCCGGTCGGCCGAGGTATCGGCCAACGACCTGCGCCGCCAGCCGCGACCAACTCTCGGGCGCCGCATCCCGAGGCTCGTCGAAGATGGCCAGGCCGCCCCCCTCGCGGAGGAGGCTCGGCAGCCGGCTCAGCACGAGGTCTCGATCCATCCAGTGTAGCGACTGACCAAAGGTGACGAGCGAGAACGGTCGACTTGCGCGGGGACATCCTCCGCGCGGCATTGCAGCCAAGTGATCTCGCCGGCCTCTCGGAGGTTGGCGATGCGACGCGCCTCTGAAAGCATCGCGGGATCGGGATCCACCGCCGTCACAAGGGCGCCCAGGCGCGAGAGCGGGATCGCCAGCGTGCCTGGCCCACAACCCAGATCCAAGACGCGAATGCCCGGTCCGATGCCGAACATCCGGGCGACGAAGTTCAGCGCCTCCGGCGCATACGGCGGGCGATGTGCATCGTAGTAGGCCGCGGCTTCGCCGAACGGCCAGACGCTCGCTGAGTCGTTCATGGACATAAGCTACACGCAGACGAGCGCGTCCGCGGTGCGCCATGAGCTGACCTTGGCATCAAGCCGAGAAGCGGACACTCGCACGGCCTCGACGACGCCCAGTGACTAAACTGGGCCGTGGGACTGGGCTGCGCCAGTTGCGGACGTTGGGATCGGTGCGGGAAGCGGACGTTCGGGCGCCCTTCCCAGCAAGGTCCGCAATCGACCCGTTGCGGACCTTGGGGGGCCCGTTAGCGTCAGTCGAGGGAGGTCGGTGATGATAGAAGTGGCCGTGGCCGTGCTCGCGATTGCGATTGCGATTGCGATTGCGATTGCGATTCTCGCGTCGATGTCGCTGATGGCGAACGCCCGCTTCAGGAATGAGCGTCGCCTTCCGATGCAGTGGTCACTGGGGGGCTCAGTGAACTGGACAGCGCCGCGCCCTCTGGCGCTCGCATTCACGCCGGTGCTGGCCGCTCTCTGCCTGCCGGCGACAGTGGCGTTGGCTGTCTTGGTTCAGCCTCGACCCGGTCAGGAAGGTCTCGTCGTTCCAGCCCTTATCGCCGTGGCTCTGACTCTCGTCGGCGCACACGCGCTGCACCTATGGCTGATCGCGCGAACGCTCCGCTCGAAGTCCTGAGGCTGGTCCGCAATCAACCCTCATCGGCGGTTCACGGCGGCCGGCCGCCGGCACTGGCGCAGGCCAGCGGCAGATGTCCCTTTGGCGCCATGAGCGGAAGTTGCGTCCGGTGCGGATAGCTCAGCCCTGGGACGAAGCGACGGGCAGCTGCGGCCGCCGCGACAATGGCGGCTCCGCCATCTTGGATGGTCGAGCAAAAACACCGGTGCGCCGGGTTGATTCGGCGCTATCAGCTCTACCATTCGCTAAAGTTGGGGGCTCGGATGGTCGTTGGGCGTTTTTGGGCGGCAGCTTTGCTGACCACAGTCGCGGCGCTGGGGGCGAGTGCGCAAGGTGCGGAAATCAAGGTCTGGGCCAAGTTTGGCGCCACACCGGCCGAGGTGAAGGCGCAGACCGAGCGGTGCCAAAATGATGCGTCCAGCCAGAAGGCGGACTTCCTCTCGTCGGGGCAATTCGTCGACAACGGCTCGTCGGGTGGTCGCAAGACATTGCTGGGATCGCCGATTGACCAGGCGTTCTTCAACGCTCCCTATCGCAAGGCCGCGGCCAGGCGTTGCATGACGCGGAATGGCTACGCGCGCTTGCAGCTGACGGACGAGGAGCAAGTCGTGTTCAAGAAGCAAGGCGAGGATCGGTGGCTCGCGTCGTTTCTGGCCGGCGATATCAGCCCCCGGATCGCAGCGGCCCGGGCTCGCCTTGATCCCTTCGGCGACGTGCTGAACGCGACGCCGTTCTCCGCGCTGGCGTTCGATCCGGCCAGCGTGAAAACCGTCACGGGGACGTTGCCGGACGCCAGACGGGGGAGCATCGCCACGTTCGCCTACAATTTCGACGAAGATATGCGGATGAAAGGGGTGGAGCTCGCGACGGCCAGGGTATCGTATCGGAAAACCGGCCGGGTCGCCGCTCCGTTCGCTCTCAAGGACCCGCTGACGATATCTGTCTCGGAGGGGGCGGTCGTATACCAAGTCTCCGGCGCGACTTCAGAAGGTCTCAACCAGACCTATTGGTGCGGCCCGGTCACAATCAACAGCCTGGTGGGCGCCAAGCCTGGCGGGGGTTGTTTCTGGCGCGATGAGGAGGGAACCGCCCTGCAGTTCGCGGAGCGATCCCAACCTTGGGCGGTCGGCCGTTTTATGGCTCTGGGTTCTCTGTGGCGCGGCAAGGCGACCGGCGAGGCCGTCGTCACGCCCAGTGACGTGGACCTGATCGGTCCCCTCGACTTTCGTCTCGAGGTCGTCAACGACGCAGTCTCGATTGGGATTCAGGCGATCGTGAGCCGCGGCGGAAAGAGCATTGTACCCTGGGCGCTGGTCGTCGAGACGAAGGACGGCGAGCCGTTCTACCTCCCGATGGCCGACGGACGGTTCAAGCTGGTCCGCCAAGACAAGGTCCTGACCGCCGAGTTCGAAAGAGCGTCCTCACCGGCGAACTAAGTCGGCGCGGATAACCTCGGTTCCGGCTCGCCGGCTCCAGGCGCCCCATCCGTCGCGCCGGCGAAACGTCGCGCGCCAGCGCCGGTCAAACGTACTGACAATGTAGATACAAACGGCGAAATTTCACGACGCGCCTGGTCTGATCGATGGGCCCATCTCCTCACCGAGGTCGACCCGCGCTTCGCGACGGCGGCTGCGACTTTCCACGCATCCCGCTGCCGGCAGACCTGCGGGGTCGGGTCGTCCGGCTACAGGAGACCGTCCATCCGGCCGACATCACCTGGTTACCCGACCTCGCCGCGCGGGTCACAGAACTGGGCGCCACCTTCGCCGACACGCTGAGTGACCCCGCCCGCTGCGGTGGCATGGTCGCGGTGCTGCAGATGTGGGAAACCATGGCGCTCACGCACCTGGAAGCCATTGTCGCGCCGTCGACCGACCGCATCGAGGATCGTGAGGGTCCGAGCAGGTCATATCCTGACCGAGCGCCTCGGCGTCGCACATCCGCGCATAGCCCTCTCGCTCGCCGTCAGTCTGTCGCATCGAACGCCGCGTCAGAGCTACGCCATCAGCGGAAATTGGGATCGGGCCGGAGAGCGGACATTCGCAGATCAGGACGAAGGTCCGCTGCGCGCGCGATGGCGAGTGACGAAATTCGAGCCTTGTCGGACGTTGAGCAAGTCCGCTTGTTGGCTTGAAGATCCGCGTCCCCCTTATTGAACAGCGCCGACATCCATCCCGTCGTAGGTGACGTTCCCTGCCTTGGCCGAGAGGGCGTAGAAGGCTTGGTTTCTCTGGTCGAGACTGTCAGGTGTGTGCCGTTCGACCTTTTCAACATGGAGCAACCAGAGGTTAGGTGACTGCCCTGACTTTCTCTCGCCGCGTCTGATCGACACCACACGATAGCCTTCGCCGGCCAGGGTAGGTGCGATTGTTTCCAGCGCAGAGCGGTCGCGCGAGGTGAAGAAGTAACCCCACAGCAAGGGACCATCGACGTTCCAAGACGCGCTCGCGCGCATCTGCGTAAACATCGCGACCACTTGCTCACGATTTATCGGATCAGCCGCATTCGCCGCTGTTGGCGCTAGAGCGAGCAAGATCGCTGAAGCTCCGATTGAGATGCAAAGTCCGATCCGCATTGCCGCCCCTGCGCATTCAACGGCTGCTTTTCGCATGACTGCGAGGTTCTGCAATCCACCCATCGCTGACATTCAGCCGCGCACCAGGTCGGGCGTCAGAAGTCGAAGTTGATCTGCCGCTCGTCAGCTCTCTCCCGCTGCCGGCTCGGATGCGCATGAACCGAGCGATGGCTCTGGAGGACCGCATCCCCTGACGCGGAATCTGCAGCGGGGGGACAGCTCGCATCGCGATGAGCAACCGGTGATTTGGGTGACTTTGCTGGCGACGGGGCTTCAGACGCGCGCGTGACGCGGCCCAGATGTCGCCTCCAGACCTTCCAAGCCTCGATCTCGCTCTCGAGATAACCGACCCGCCCGGGCGAGATTGCGTACGGCTTGGGGAATTCGTCGCGCCGATGCAGGCGCCATGCCGTCGTTCGGCTGAGCCCGGTCGTGTAGCCCACCTCCTTCCAGGGGAGATAGCGCCCGCCAGGCCCATTCGAGTCGAGGAAATCGCGCCAGCCGCTCATGGATCGCCTCCCGGCTCCGCGTTCGGACGAGCCGCTCTATGGTGGGACGTGCGCAGTCCAGTTCGCTGCTCAAGCGCCCAGGCTCGAAGCGTTCCTCGCGGATATCGAGGCCGTCCGCGAATGTGGTTGCAGGGCGGCCCGTTCCCACCGACGGACCAGAGCCGCGCCAACGTCGCGGGCTTCAGGCGGACATGGAACCGCTCAAGGTAGGCCGAGGCTTCCACACGCGTGAGCATGTCGTCGTCGGCTTCAACGATGAGGTCACGATCTTGCGTCATGGCGCCGCCTTTGGGCAGTCGCGCGCCGTCCGGATGGTTCTGCCGGCCGAGAGCGCGAGATAGCAATCGACGACGCGCTGCACGTAGACTTGGGTCTCGGCGATCCGCGGAACCCGGCCGATCAGCGCGACACGTTCCGGCCCCGCGTTGTAGGCCGCGAGCGCGAGACGGAGGTCGCCGAACCTCACCAGCTGGCGAGCCAGGAAATCGGCGCCGCCCGAGAGGTTCGCCGCCGCATCGAAGCGGTCTGCCACCCCCAGAGCGCGCGCCGTCGCTGGCATGAGTTGCGTGAGGCCACCGGCGCCCGCGGAGGACACGGCGTCGGCGCGATAGCCGCTTTCGCCCGAGCACGGCGACCGGCTCGCCGACCTTCGCGGCTACACCCGGGACGTCATGCGGCGAGTTGCGGACGACCTCGGCCAGCCGGGTTTGGTATGGATGGCGACCTGTCACTTCGATACAGACCAGCCTCACGCCCACATCCTGGTCCGAGGGCGTCGCGCCAGTGGCAAAGACCTCGTGATCCCTCGCGACTACATCGGCTACGGTTTCCGCCTGCGCGCCCAGGAGGTGGCCCAGGAGCGGCTGGGCGACCTTTCGAGAAGCGACGCCGAGCGACGTATCTGGAAAGAAACCCAGGCCGACCGCTTCACGGCGTTCGACCGCCGTCTGCAGCAGGCGGTCGATGCAGACGGCCTCGTCCGAGATGGCGTGGGCGCCAACGAAACCTGGGCGGCGCTCACCCGAGGCCGGCTACGAAGGCTCGAAGCGTTGGGCCTCGCGACGCGCGAGGGGCAACACTACCGCTTGGCGCCGGACTTGGAGACGCGACTTCGCGGCCTGCAGCTTCAGCGCGACATAATCCGAACGCTAGGCCGACGGCGCCTGCAGTCGGGTCGAGAGGTGCGAGAACTCGGCCTCGAGCGAATGCGCGGCCGCGTGGTGGCGCACGGAACGACCGACGAGCTTGGCAGCGCGCCTTGGGTGATCGTGCGAAATAGCGCAGGCGTCGAACGGTACGCCCGTTTGGCTCTCGGTACGCGGCACCTTGGGATCGGCCGCGAAATCGAAATGGTCGGAACGGCGCGAGGGGTGCAACTGGCTACCCTTGGAAGAGATCTCGGTCGCTGAGCCGACTTGGGACCCCACCCGGTCAATCCTCCAGCAGCGCATCCAGCGTGATCTCGGCATTCAGCACGCGCGACACCGGACAGGTCTTCTCCGCCGCCTCGGCCACCTCGCGGAACTTCGCCTCGCTCAGCCCCGGCACGCGGGCGCGCAGCGTCAGCGCGGACCTGGTGATCTTGAAGCCCGCGCCGTCCGGGTCCAGCGACACTGCCGCCTCGGTCGACAGCTCCGCGGGCGTGAAGCCCTCGCGCTGCAGGGCGAAGGCCAGCGCCATGGTGAAACAGCCGGCGTGCGCGGCGGCGATCAGTTCCTCGGGGTTCGTCCCAGGCTGATCCTCGAAGCGGGTCTTGAAACTGTAGGGCGTCTCGCTCAGCACGCCCGACTGGCTGCTCAGCGCCCCCTCGCCGTCCCGGCCCGTGCCCCGCCACACCGCGCTCGCCTTGCGGATCATCGTCGTACTCCCTGCTTCCCGCCGGCGACCGTGGGCCAATCGCCCGCCTCCGTCGAGCGCCCGCGGCCGCCGCGCACGTCGATTTGTCGCAGGCCGCCTTAGCTTCGCAGTCACGACTGGCGGCGCCTGTTGATCGCGCGCCTGAGGGGGAGCCGTTGTTCAAGCCTGCCGAGTCCCGGCCGACCGTCGAGCCTGCGCCTACGGGCCGCGGCCTGACGCTCGCCGCCCGGTTCGAGGAGGCGGCGCAGCCGCTCCGCGACGTCACGCTCGTCAAGGCGATCCTCGGCCTGCTCGCCGGGCTGTCCGGTCTGCTCGCCCTGCCCTGGACCGTGTGCCTGGGCTGGACCGTAGGCATGCTGCTGATCGAGGCCTGGACATGGGCGGCCCTGGCCTCGCCGCCGCCGGGCCGTCGCCGCAGCCGCTTGGGCTGGGCGAACTTCACCGCCGCCTACCTCGGGATGAATGCCTGGTGGCTGTTGCTGGGCGGGCTCCTCTGGTCGGCCGGAACGGTCGCCGGCCACGCGGCGGGCGCGGCCATCATTCTCGTGATCTTCGCGGTCGCCACCCTGCTCTTCTATAACACCCCGGTCGTCTTCCTCGCCGCGGGCGCCGTCCCGGCGATCGGCGCCCTGGCCGTCATGGCGACCGCGAGCGGCCTCGACTTCCGCGAGACCGCCCTGGTCTGGATCGCCCTGGCCCTCGGCGGCTTCTTCTGCCTCGGCCGCGCCATCGGCACGCCGTCGGCCCAGGCGCAACAGCGCCTCGTCAACGAGAGCCTCGCCCGCTACGAGACCCTGGCCGCGAACGTCACCGACGTCATCGCCCGCACGGCCCTCTCCGGCGAGTTCGAGTACGTCTCGCCCGCCGCCTTGGCCGTCCTGGGCTACACGCCCGAGGAGCTGATCGGCACCTCGCGCTGGGCGATCACCGACCCTGATACGGACCGCGCCGCCATGGGCGAGGCCCTCCAGCGCATGCTCGCCGAACCCGGCCGCGCCGAGATCATGACGGTCCGCGTGCGCCACAAGGCCGGGCACTGGATCTGGCTCCAGTCCAGCGGACGGCTGATCCTCAAGGACGGCGTTCCGGTCGCCACAATCGACGCCAGCCGCGACGTCACTGCGCAGGTCGCCGCCGAGGCCGCGCTCCAGGAAGCCAAGGCCGAGGCCGAAGCCGCCACCCGCGCGAAGGCCGAGTTCGTCGCCAACGTCAGCCACGAGATCCGCACGCCCATGAACGGCGTGCTGGGCGCGCTGCAGCTTCTCGAGCAGGAACAGATTTCGCCTGAGGGCCGCGAACTGATGCGCCGCGCCGGCGACAGCGGCCGGATGCTGTCCCAGCTCCTCAACGACGTGCTCGACTTCTCCAAGATCGAGGCTGGCCAGCTCGACCTCGCGCCCGAGCCGATGGACGCTGGCGAGGCCCTGTCGGCCGTCGTCGGCCTCTTGGACGGCCAGGCCCGCGCCAAGGGCCTCGACCTGCGCTGCGAGGTCACCGGCGGCGATCTCTGGATCGAGGCCGACCCCGTGCGCCTGCGCCAGGCCATGTTCAACCTGGTCGGCAACGCCGTGAAGTTCACCTCGGCCGGCCGCGTTGTCGCCCGCCTGGGCGTCACCGACGCCGAAGAGGGCCGCCGCCAGGTGCGCTTCGAGGTCGAGGACACCGGCATCGGCATGACGCCCGAAGCCCAGGCGCGCCTCTTCGAACGCTTCCATCAGGCGGAGAGCGACACCGCCCGCCGCTTCGGCGGCGCGGGCCTCGGGCTCTCCATCAGCCGCGCCCTGATCCGCATGATGGGCGGCGAGATCGAGGTGGAGAGCGCCGCGGGCCGGGGCTCGACCTTCCGCTTGGCCTTCACCGCGCCCGCGGCCCAGCCCATGCGCGAGGAGGCGGTTGGCGAAGCCTTGCTCGAGGGCGTGCGCATCCTGTTGGTCGAAGACAACGCCACCAACCGCCTCGTGGCCCGCACCATGCTGGGCCGCCTGGGCGCCGAGGTCGTGGAAGCCGAGGACGGCGTGGCCGGTGTGGCCGCGGCCCGTTCGGGCGCCTTCGACCTGATCTTGATGGATATTCAGATGCCGCATATGGGCGGTGTCGAGGCTTCCCGCGCGATCCGTGGCCTGCGAGGACCGGCCGCGCTGACGCCGATCATTGCGCTCACCGCCAACGCCATGACCCATCAGCGAAGTGAGTATGCGGCGGCAGGCATGGACGGGATGGTGGCCAAGCCGATCTCCGCCGCGGTGCTCCTGCAGGAGATTGCCCGCCTGCTCGCCGAAGACACCGCCAAAGAACCCTCCCGTGAGGCCACGCAGGCCTGAGCGCCAGCCGATCGCGCCGGCCCAATGGCGCTCATCGCAACAGGGCCCCCGGTTTGAACCTCAGATACTGGGATGGTCGGGGCGTATATCCGATCAGGGCGTAGACCCGGCGCAGCGAGCCGAACCGCTTGCGATAGAAGCCCGGGCACGGAACACCCGGCGCGCGGCCGATAAGTTCGCTGTCGATTTTACCGTGCGTCTCAAGGAGCGTTCGCACCTTCTGCAGAGCTTCCTCGTCCGAGATCTGAGAAGCGTAGTTGCGCCGCTGGTAGGGCTTGGCCTTCCGTATCCTCTCCGCCTGGGCCTGCTGCAGCGGTGTCGGCTGATAGCCGATCAACGCGAGCGCCCGCTCGACGCTGCCGAAGCGGCGGGCGTAGGTGTTCGCGCTCTTCACGCTTGGATCTTCCGCGATCACCTTCTGGCTGAGGCGTCCCCGACGCGCCCAGAGGTCCCGCAGATCGTCGAGCAGCGCCTCCTCATCGCCACGCTGGTTGAGCGGCAGCATGTTGAACTGGGCGAGTTCGAAGAGTCCCCGGCTCACCAGCGCCGGGCACGCACCCGGAACTCGCAGCCATTTCTCGCGGGGTTGCAACTTCGGACGCTTGAGGACCGATGGTCGCTTCATGATCACGAGGACGCCGATGTATCCCTCGTCCTTGAGGATGTGGCGGACCCTCCACTCCGTCCACTCGCGCCCAGGAATCCGGCGCTTTGGATCGCCGTTGAGGCGGGTCGTGATCGACGGAATGGAAAGCCCCCAGACGACGAACATCCGGAAGATGAGTTGCACGGTCTCGACCTCGGCCTCCGGCCCGCGCACCAGGATCGTGCGATACCCCAGGAGCGCGTTATGTTCGTGCGCCTCTAGGATCCCACGCGGCGTGCCGTCGGTGGCGACCACGCAGCGTCGCAGCCCGAAGGGCGCAGGACCGCCCGTCCAGTAACCCTTGAGGCTCAGGCCGAGCTTGGCGCGCGAGACCTTGGCGGAGAGGTCGCGGCTGTATTCCGCCGCCATGACCCGCCTCACCTGCTTCATGAGCGTCGAGACGAGGCTGCCGTCGTTGCGAAATGACTCGGCGGTGTATTCGAGGGCGACTCCGGCGGTCCGGCAGATGAACTCGTAGTGGGCCGCCTCATCCACGTCCTGGAAGCGTCCCCATCGACTCACGTCGTAAGTCAGCACCACCTCGAAGCCTGCGCCACCGGCGAGGACATCCGCGAGGAGCGCTTTGAGCCCTGGCCGTCGCTCCAGGGTCAGGCCACTGATGCCCTCGTCGGCGTACGTCCGGACGATCTCGCAGCCATGTTCCGCCGCGTAGGCGGCGTTGGCCGCTGACTGATACTCGATGGAGTAGTTCTGATGTTCCGTCGACATGCGGACGTACTGCGCCGCCCGTCGGACAGGCAAATCGCCCATGGTGTCGTCCCTTGAGCCGCCACATCACGCAGACACGCCGAAAGCCGGATCTTGCGACTTCCGCCGCGATACCCTGAGCATGCACCGGTTTCGGAGCTACAGCGATCCCAGAGTCGCGGCTTGCAGGCCCCTCCCCGGTCGGGCGACTTGTCTACGCCGGTCGAGATCGCCGCTTCGCTCGCGTCGACGAGATTCCGCGTTTGCAACGCCCGCGACGGGGAAGGGGGACCGTTCAGGCATTCGCGGACGGCATTGAAAGTTAGGTCCGATTCAAGAAGATTCGGGACCGACCATGAGGGAAACGACGACAGCCTACGGCCTGACCTTCCAGTTTCCCGCCCTCGACACCACGGTTGGGCGCTACCTCCGCGACTATGGCGAGTTCGCCCGCCCCGGCGTCGAACTCGCCCTCCAGCTCTCGCGCGGACGGACCTTCGTCGACGTGGGCGCCAACGTTGGCGCGTTCGCACTTCCTGTCGCATCGCAGGCGCGGCGGGTCGTGGCGATCGAAGCCCATGACGGCCTAGCCGCCATCCTTCGGGACAACATCGCCCTCAATGGGCTTCGGAACGTCGAGGTCATCGAAGGCGCGGCTGGGGAAGCGCCGGGCGAAGCCGCCTTTCCGACCGCGCCGCTCAATCAACCCCTGAACCACGGGGCGGGCGGCTTCGGCTCGGACTATCCGCGGCGACCGGTAAGCGTCGTGCCCGTCGACGATTGCGCTCCCGACGATACGGCGTTCGTGAAGATCGATGTGGAAGGCCACGAGCTAGCGGTCCTGGCCGGGTCCGGCCGCCTTTTGAACGTTGTGCGTCCGACCTGGCTGATCGAGAGTCCCGATACGCCAGACGCCCGCAAGGTCCTCGAGCTTCTGCTGCGCCATGGCTACATCACATACTGGTTCTTCACGCCGTTCTTCACCCCCCTGTCGCCGCGCTCAGGCGGCGCTGAGCGCATCCAAGGCGACACCAACCTTCTGGCTGTGCCAGCCGAGACGCAGCAGCCTCAAGGGATGAACAGGGCCCTGCCCACCTCCCCGCGGCCGACAAGCGTTCGGGACTTCCCCTACCTGTCGTCCTACGGGTTCCGATAGCGGCCGCTTATGTGCGTTGCCGGGACGACGACTCGGACGGTCGTGGGCATCGAGAAGCCTCGCCAACTCCGCTGGCCTGGACCTCTCGGTCATAAAGGTCGCTCGCGAGCTGACGATTTCGACGCGATCCGCCTGTTGGGCGGCCGGGCGCCGTCGTTCCTGATGCCTCACGCGAACGTGTGAAACGGCCTGCAGCGGGTGTCGCGCTGTGACCTAGCCTGCTTGGGCTTGTTCCCACAATGACGGTACGTCATTGAAAATATGATGCCGCCTATAGGGACGGCAACCTCGTCGAGCCCGAAGTTCCGCAACTGTCGGGAAGCGACCGAACGCCCGACATGCGTCCGCGAGAGCGGATAGGATGATGCCGTCATCGATGCGGCGATCAGCTGACGCGCCATTCGCCGTCAGTCCCACTTCGAGCACCGCCTCGCTCCAACGCGCCCAGTAGACACCGCGCCAAGCGCTCTCGCGAATACCGGTCGCTTGGCTGAAGGCCCGAGCGCCCGGAACCTGACCATCGCACGCGGTCAGCCTCTGAATTTCGTGGAGGATCTTCTCGCGAACACCTGAAGGACATCAAAGGTGAAGCTGGTGCGCAAGTCAGGGTATCCGACCGACTCGGCGACCTGCTGGCGGCAGCCAGCTGAAACTAGGTGAGCCAACTCGCTGCCGTCTGAAAGCCGACCCAATCGTTAGGCCTGGGCTAGGCCTAGAGGTTCTGAAACGAGAAAGAACCGCCTCGCTTAGGTCGATTAAGTAACTGATTTTCTAGGTGAAAATGGCGCGCCCGGAACGATTCGAACGTCCGACCCTCAGATTCGTAGTCTGATGCTCTATCCAGCTGAGCTACGGGCGCGCACTGCCTCTCGGCGAGGGCGCGGAACCTAGTCGGGGGCGGGAGGGAGCGCAAGTCCCCCTCCGACGGAAATTTTCCGCCAGCCCGCGACCGGTCGTCGCCGCCCTCCGGAGGAATTACCGGCGCGGGAACGGCAGCCCGCCGCCCAGGATGCCCTGGCGCAGGATGTCGGCCGCGCTGGGGGCCTTCGGCGGCTGCTGCGGCTGGCCCGGCTGCGGCGCAGGCGCGCCGGCCGCCTGGCGGCCACGGCCGCCGCCCATCATCTGGCCCATGTCCTGGCCCAGGATGCCGCCCGTGGCCGAGCGGTAGCGAACCTTCACGGCCCACTGCTGGTTCCAGGCGATCTTCGGGTCCTGCGGCCGCGGCGGATAGACGAAGTTCGCCTCGCCGCCATAGGCCACCAGCTGCAGCATCGCCGACGGCGCGGCGTCCAGCACCTCCTTGGGCACGGCGCAGGTCTTGGTGGCCGGGCCCATCAGGGTCTTGTTGGCCACCAGCCGAGCGATGTCGCCCTGGCTCAGGAAGTCGGGGTTCGAGAAGGCCGAGGTCTGCACCTCGGACGACGACCACATCACCACCGTGTCGTCGGACCCGCCGCCGCCGATGGCGCTGGCGTAGTAGGCCTCGGCGTTGCCGACCAGGTTCCAGCCCAGGTTCACCCAGCCGCCCGGCGCCTTGGCGTTGGACGTCAGGTTCAGAGGGGCGAGGAAGTCCTGGTCCTCGTTCAGGGTGAAGTTGATCTCAGGGCTGTAGTTGCCGCGGATGGTGTGGGCGCCGATCAGCGAGCCGCCCGACGGCACCATGTCGCGCGTCTCCTTGTTCGGCCATTCGCCATAGGTGCGGTTGCGCGAGGGCGATGGCGGCTGCATCGGGCGATAGTCGATGCCGCGGAACAGGTTGGCCGGGTTCTGCTTGCCGTCGGCCATCTTGGCGAAGTCGATGACGTAGGGCTGGCCCGGGCGGGCGTGCTCGCCGCAGCCCCAGAAGATCAGCATCCGGCCCTTGGGCTTGCGGTACTCCTCGGGCACGTAGTCCTGGCGCTCGACCGGCTGCGACGGCTCGATCTTCGGCGTCAGCAGCGGCAGGCGCGGGCCCACCTGCAGGCCCTGGGGCGGCAGGTGGTCGGCGGCGGGTGCACCGTTGGTCTGGCTGGAGCCCAGGTCGAGCTGCAGGGTCTTGGACGCCCCGCCGCCGCCCATCATGGCGCGCATCATCGCCCCGGTGTCGGGACGCCCGCCGCCGCCCGCGCCCATCGACGGCATGCCGAAGCCGGTCTGGGTCTGGACGCTCATCCAGTAGACGGCGATCGGGCCGGTGACCTTCTGCTGCGCGACCGCGCCGGAGGTGAGGGTGACGGTGGCGATCGCAGCGGCGCCGGCGACCAACGCCAGCTTACGTCCCAGACGCATCGGGAAACTTCTCCTGAACTTGAAACCCCGCCGAACGCTAGTCCGCGACCGGCGAAAGGGAAATGCGCTTTTCTGCCGGACCCTCCTGCGGTTTTGCGACCAAGGCCGCCGTCAGCTCGGCAGGTCCGACCAGCAGGGGACATACGCGCCCGGCCACGGCTTGGCTTCAAAGACGCCGCGCGCCACCGCCCGCGCCAGGCAGTCGGCGGCCAGGGCCCCCAACCGCGCCAGCGTGTAGTTGTCGGGTTCGGCCAGCGGCTTCCGCGCCGTGGAGAGGGCGAACACCACGTCCCCGTCGAACGGCGCGTGCACCGGCCGGATCGCCCGGGCGAAACCGTCCTGCGCCATCACCGCCAGTCGCTTGGCCTGGGCCGGCGTCAGGGCCGCGTCGGTGGCCACGCAGGCGATGGTCGTGTTGCGCTGGTCCACGGGCCGCTTGGCCAGCCCCCAGTCGTCGACGCCGGCCCGCAGGCCTACCGGCCCCAGCGCGCCGAACTCGCCGCCCAGCTCGAACGGTGCGGCCCAGAACGTCCGCCCGCCCGGCGCAACCACCGAGCCCCAGGAATTCACGCCCACCACCGCGCCCACCGTGTAGCCGTCGTGGGTCGTCGCCGAGGCCGAGCCGGTCCCGCCCTTCAGCGTCCCCGCCATGGCGCCATAGCCGCAGCCGGCCGTCCCCAGCGCGAAGTCCAGGCCCGCCGCGGCCACGGCCCGCTTGCCCAGCTCGCGATAGGGCGGCTCCTCGCCCCAGCTCTTGTCGCCGCCGTTGGCCATGTCGAACAGGATCGCGCCCGGCACGACCGGCGACGGCGGAATGCCCGCCACCAAGCCGTAGCCGCGGCCCCGCGCGCCCAGCCAGGCCACCACGCCGTCGGCGGCGGCCAGGCCGTAGACCGACCCGCCTGACAGCACGACCGCGTCCACCGCGTCGACCAGGTTCTCCGGCGCCAGCGCGTCGGTCTCCCGCGTCCCCGGCGCCCCGCCCCGCACGTCGGCGGCGCACAGCGCGCGCGCGTCAGGGAGGATCACGGTGACGCCCGTGCGGGCGGCCGGATCCTCAGCCTGCCCAACCCTTAGGCCCGGAACGTCTGTGATGAGGTTGCGCGGCCCTGGACCTAGCCTATTTCCGTCCATAGGAGGGACGTCGCACGTCCGGGCGTTTGTTGTCCACGCGACCGGCCAGCTATGGTCCAGTTTCCTCTCCAGGAGCGCGCCCGTCCCGTGAAGTCCCAGCTTTCCCTTGTCGCTGTCGCGCTCGCCGCGTTCGTCTCCGCCTGCGCCGCCCCGCAGCCGTCCGCCGCTCAGACCCCGTCCGCTCAGCCGCAAGGCGCCACCGCGCCCCGCTCCAAGGGCATGGTCGCCGCCGCCAATCCGATGGCCGTCGAAGCGGGCCTCAAGGTGCTGCGCGCCGGCGGGACGGCAGTGGACGCCGCGGTCGCCGTGCAGGCCACCCTGGGCCTCGTGGAGCCGCAGAGCTCGGGCCTGGGGGGCGGGTCGTTCATGACCTACTACGACGCCAGAACGAAGCAGGTGACCGCCTACAACGGCCGCGAGATCGCGCCGGCCGCCGCCACGCCCAAACTGTTCTACGGCGACGACGGCAAGCCGCTGAACCGGCTCGCCGCCATCATGTCGGGCCGCTCCACCGGCGTCCCCGGCGCCATCGCCATGCTGAGCCTCGCCCAGTCCCAGCACGGCAAGCTGGCCTGGAAGGACCTGTTCGGCGAGGCCGAGCGGCTGGCCGACGGCGGCTTCCCGGTCCCGCGCCGCATGGCCGCCGCCGGCGCCGGCCGCCAGGGCCAGGCCACCACGCCGGACGCCGTCGCCTACTTCACCAAGCCGGACGGCACGAAGGTCCAGGCGGGCGACATCATGAAGAACCCCGCCTACGCCGCCACGGTGCGCAAGATCGCCGCCGAGGGGCCGAAGGCGCTGCTGGAGGGCGAGATCGCCCAGGCCATCGTCGCCAAGGTCCACGAGGGCCCGATCCCGGGCGACCTCAGCCTCGACGACCTCAAGGCCTACAAGCCGAAGTCCGAGCCCGGCCTGTGCCGGCCCTACCGCGCCTACATCGTCTGCGTGCCGGGCGCGCCGTCGGGCGGCCCGGCGGTCCTCGAAGGGCTGGGCATCCTGCAGCACACCGCGGTCGGCCAGCACCGCAACGACACCGAGGGCTGGTACCTGTTCAGCCAGGCCAGCCGGCTGATGTACGCCGACCGCGACCGCTACATCGGCGACCCCGACTTCGTGTCGGTGCCGGTCGAAGGCCTGCTCGACCCCGCCTACCTCGCCGACCGCGCCAAGCTGATCGGCCCCACGGCCGCCGCCACGGTCGCCCCCGGCAAGCCCAAGGGCGCCGGCGTCCGCGCCCCCGACGCCACCCAGGAAGTCCACGGGACCACCCACCTCGTCATCGTCGACCAATGGGGCGACGTGGTCTCCATGACCACGACGGTGGAGAGCACCTTCGGCTCAGGCCGCATGGTCCACGGCTTCTTCCTGAACAACCAGCTCACCGACTTCGCCTTCAATCCGGAAGACCGCGACGGCGCCCCGATGGCCAACGCCGTCGGCCCCAGGAAGCGCCCGCGCTCGTCGATGGCCCCGGCCATCGTCCTCGACAAGAACCGCAATTTCGTCGCCGCCGTCGGCTCGCCGGGCGGCCCGTCGATCCTGGCCTACAACCTCAAGGCCCTGGTCGGCATGCTGGACTGGAAGCTGCCGGTCCAGGACGCCATCAGTCTCCCCAACCTCATCGCCGGCGGCAGCTTCTACGCCGCCGAGGTCGACAAGTTCTCGCCCGAACTGCAGGCGGGGCTGGAAGCCAAGGGCGTCAAGCTCACCAACGGCTTCGGCGCCGAGGGCTCCGGCCTGCACGGCATCGAAGTCACCCCCCAGGGGCTGAGGGGCGGCGCCGACCCCCGACGCGAGGGCGTGGCGCGGGCGCCTTAGACCCCAGCGGGCGCAACGCCCCCTCCGTCACATCGTCCCTCGGCTCGACCCTGAGACGCCGCCTCATCGTGGTTAAGCTTGTCTTAGCGCCCTCGCCGCTACACCCGGGCATGGCTGGCGCATCCGGCATCCGTTGGGGGATACTCCTCCACGCCCTCGCGGGCCTCGCGCTCGCGGCCCCGGCCGCCGCCGCAGCGCCGCCAGACGACTTCGGGGCCTGGCTGGCGCGGACCACCGATCTCAAGAGCGCCCAGATCGCGCTGATCGGCGAGGACAGCGTCTACAGCCTCGAACCCCAAGGCGCGGCCTTGCCCACCGGCGAGGTCGTCGCTCTCGTGCGCACCGAGCCCCTGGCCGACGACTGGGCCGCCGCCCATGGCTTCGCATCGTGGGACGCGACCCTGCTGGTCGACTGCCCGAACCGCCGCCTGCGCGTCATCCGCAGCGCGACCTACCCGCGGCGGAACCGCGTCGGGACGCCGTCGCCCGAGCCCCAGGACTACGCGGCGATGACGCCGCTGCGCGAACATCCGGCCGCTCGCCTGCTCGCCGCGGCCTGCGACGCCGATTTCGCCTGGCCCCTGCGGCCTCCCGCGTTCCGGCTGGCCCAGGCCACCCTTGCCGCGCCCATGCCGTCCGCCGACCCCGCCGCGCCGCCTCGCGGATGGGTGCTGCAACTCGCCCGCGGCCCGTCGGAGGACGGCGCGAAGCGCGCGGTAGGCGCGGCGCGCAAGGCTCTCGGCTCCGACGCCAGGCGCCTGACGGGCTGGACCATGCCGGTGACCGGCGAGGCGGCCGAGCACGCGGCGCTGCTGGGCCTCTTCGCGTCCTATGTGGAGGCCGACGCCGCATGCCGGACGCTGCTGCGCGCGAGGCAGGATTGCCTGATCCGCCGTAAGCCGGGCGACCCCGAACCCCTACCGGCAGCTGCGCCCGTGATCGAGCAGGCGGCCGCCGAGACGCCAGCGACCGGGCCCACGACCTACGCCGTGCAGGTGGCCCGCGGTCCGTCGGAGGACGGCGCGCGCCGGGCGCTCGCGCGGGCGCGCAAGGCGCTGGGCCCGCTCGTCCAGCCCGTCCGCGACGCCTTGCCGGAGAGCCGTGTGCCGGGCGACCATGTGCGTTACGACGCCCGGCTCGAAGGCTTCCCCACCGCCGAGGCGGCCAGGCAGGCCTGCCGAAGACTGTCGTCCGCCGGCCAGGACTGCTTCGCGCTTGAAGTCTCCAGCGCCGGTCCGCCCGCCGTGCCCGGGCCCGGCTAGGCTCTTCCCCCTACCCCTCCGCCTTTACCCGCCGCACCCGCGCCTTTGGCGGCGGGGTTCCTGGGAGGCGCAGCTCGAACACCGTGCCCTGCTCCCCCGTCACCGACAGGGTGAGGTCGCCGCCGTGGCCCTGGGCCAGCTCGCGGGCGATCGCCAGGCCCAGGCCCGTGGAGTCCGGCCGGCCCGACCCCGCGAACGGCTGGAACAGGCGCTCGCGGATCTTCGGCGGCACGCCCGGGCCGTCGTCGGAGATGCGGATCAGGCTGGCGCCCGCCTGCGCTTCCATCGAGACCTCGACCCGGCCCGGCGCAGTGCGGCCTTCCTGGTGCTCGATGGCCTGGCGGGCGTTGCGCAGCAGGTTGACCAGGATGCGGTGAAGCTGGTCCGGGTCGGCCACCACCTGGTCGGACGCGGCCACCCTGGAGACCAGCTTCACCCCGGCGTCGGCCAGCCGCGCCTCGGCGGCCGCCTCCTTCAGCGCCTCGGACAGGCCCACCGGATGGGCCTCGGGCGCCGCCTCCTGGGTCTTGCCGTAGACCAGCACGTCGGCGGCCAGCTTCACGGCCCGGTCCAGGGCGCGCTCCAGGCGGGGCAGCGCCTGGCTGACCTTGGGGTCCTTCGACGCCGCCAGCCGCTCGGACGCGAGCTGGGCGCTGGTCAGCATGTTCTTCAGGTCGTGGTTGATCTTGGCCACCGCCTCGCCCAGCGCCGCCAGCCGGGCGCGCGAGTTCAGGGCCACGCGCAGGTCGCCCTGCATCAAGTCCAGCTCGGTCTCGGCGCGGCCGATCTCGTCGCGGCGGCCCGACAGCTGGACCACCGCGGCCGGGTCGTCCGGGTTGGCCCGGAACCGCTCCATGGCGAAGGTGATCCGCTGCATGGGCCGCACCAGGAAGAGGTTCAGGGCGAAATAGACGATGACGCCGGCCAGGGCCGCCACCCCCGCCACGATCGCCACCAGGCGCCAGAGGTAGCTGGCCAGAGCGCGCTTCAGCTCGGTGTCGGTGGCGACGAACTCAATGAAGTCGGCCTGCCGAAAGCGCGGCTCGGCCACCACCCGCACCCGGCCGCCGTCGCCCAGCAGGGTCTGGAACGGGGCGAACAGCGCCAGGCCGGTCGCCTTCGGCCGCAGGTCCACGAGATAGGGCGCGCGCGCCGGGCGCGAGCGGGCGAATACGAGGCGGCGCACGCCCTCGTTGGAGACCGCCACGATCTCCACGCCTGCGCCTTCGAGGAGCTGGGTCTTCAGCTGTTCCGACACCACGCGGTCGGGCGCTACCTCGGCGGCCAGCGAGGCCAGTTCGGCGGCCCGCACCCGGTCCAGCAGCCACTGCTTCTCGTAGGCCGCCATGGCCGGCGGGATCGCCATGGCCCCGCCCAGGGCCGCGAACACGACGGTGAGCACCAGGAGGCGCGCCGAGAGGCCGCCGGGCCAGAAGAGGCGGCGGCGCCGGTTCCGCTCGGGAGCTTCGGTCGGTGCGTCCGCCATCGTCCTCCCGACTTAGTGCAGCGTGGCCGCGGCGGCAACGTAAGGTCCGGAACGCGCAGGCTAACCCGCCGCGACCGCCTCCGCCACCGAGGCGAAGCCGTCGGCGCGCAGCCGGGCGGCCAGCTCCCGCTTGATGCGCAGCACCAGGCCCGGCCCTTCGAACGCAAGCGCCGAATAAAGCTGCACCGCCGCCGCGCCCGCGCGCAGCTTGGCGTAGGCGTCGGCGCCCGAGGCGATGCCGCCCGCGCCGATCAGCATGAATCGGCCCGCCGCCGCCTGCCGGAACTGCCCCAGCACCTGGGTCGACAGGCCCAGCAGCGGCGCGCCCGACAGGCCGCCGGTCTCGCCCGCATGCGCCGACCGCAGCGCCGGCCGGCCGATGGTGGTGTTCGAGACGATGACGCCCGAGAGACCGTGACCCGCCACGCTGTCCGAGATCGCCTCGACCTCGCCGTCCTCCAGGTCGGGCGCGACCTTCAGGAACATCGGCGCGCGGCCCACGGCGGGCAGCGCCGCGGCGGCCTCCATCACCCGGCCCAGCAGCTCGTCCAGCGCCGCCCTCGTCTGCAGGGCGCGCAGCCCCGGCGTGTTGGGCGAGGAGATGTTGATCGTGAAGTAGCTGGCCAGGCCCCACAGCCGGGTCAGCCCGGTGACGTAGTCCCCGATCCGATCCTCGCTGTCCTTGTTGGCCCCGAAGTTCGCGCCGACGACGCCCGGCCCGCGCCGCGCCAGGCGGCCGGCATAGGCCTCCAGGCCTTCGTTGTTGAAGCCCATGCGGTTGATCACCGCCCGGTCCTCGGTCAGCCGGAACAGCCGCGGCCGTGGATTGCCGGCCTGCGGCTTCGGCGTGACGGTGCCGCACTCCACGAAGCCGAAGCCGGCCCGCAGCATCGGCCCGAACACCTCGGCGTTCTTGTCGAAGCCGGGCGCGAGGCCCACCGGATTGGGCAGCTTCAGCCCCGCGACCTCGGTGGCCAGGATCGGGTCGTCGGCCGGCGCCCGCGGGCCCAGCCCCAGCTTCAGGCCTGCCAGCGCCGCGGTGTGCGCATCCTCGGGGTCCAGCACGTGGAGCGCCCGGGTGGCCAGGCCATGCAGATCGGTCATTGCGGCATCGCGGGCACGCCGTCCTCACCAAGCGCCGCCTCATGAACCGCCAGCACGCGTTCCACCGGCAGCGGCGCGTAGAGGTGCGGGAAGAGATCGCCGCCGCGCGACGGCTCCCACTTCAGGACGTCGCCCAGGTCGTCGCCCTCGACCTCCAGCACCAGCAGGTCTGGCTTGCCGGCGAAATAGCGCCGCGCTGTCTCCCCTGCCTGGGCGGCCGTCGAGAAGTGGATGTAGCCGTCCTGGTGGTCGATGGCCGAGCCCTCGAACCGCCCGGCGGCCTGCGCGGCCTCCCACTCGGCCCGCGGCAGGATCTTGTAGATGCGCAAGGCCTCAGCGCTCCGGATAGAACAGGCCGTCGAAGTGGGGCCGGCCATTGGCGTCGAACAGGAACACCGCCGCCGCCGCGGTCGGGAAGTTGCGCTGCGCCTTGGCGACCAGGCCCGACGGCGCCGAGCCCTCCATGAGCAGGCGCACCGTCAGCTCCTGCATGCCGGGATTGTGGCCCACCACCATCACCGTGCCGCAGCTCGCGCCGGCGGCCTCGGCCGCGCGGCGGATCGTGCCGGAGTCGGCATGGTAGAGCTGGTCGTCGAAGCGCGCCTCGGCGCCCGGAAAGGCGGCGCCGGCGCTCTCCCACGTGTCGCGCGTCCGCGCCGCCGTCGAGATCAGCGCCACGTCCGGCTTGAAGCCCATGTCGGCCAGCTGCGCGCCCATTTCCGCCGACTCGCGCACGCCGCGCGGCGCCAGCCGCCGGTCGAAATCGTCGCCGCTGACGGAATCGGCCTCGGCCTTGCCGTGCCTAAGGAGGATCAACCGATCCATGCGCTCTCCCTAACCCTTACCCTCCATAGCCTAGGCGGGCTCTGCTGCAACCCATTGACACCGGTGGGACGAGGCGGTCCAAGGCGGCCATGACGGCGCAGGGCCCCATCAAGGCGGGGATCGAGATCGGCGGCGGAACCTGGCGGTTCCCGGCCAGCCAGCCGCTGCGCCTGGATTCGGGCGCCAAGCTCGCGCCGCTCGAGATCGCCTACAAGACCTACGGCAGGCTGAACGAGGACCGGTCGAACGCCGTCCTCGTCTGCCATGCGCTCACGGGCGACCAGCACCTGGCCTCGACCCACCCGGTGACGGGCAAGCCCGGCTGGTGGGACCGCTTCGTCGGCCCCGGCCTGCCGCTGGATCCTGAGCGGTACTTCATCATCTGCACCAACGTGGTCGGCGGCTGCATGGGCACCACCGGCCCGGCCTCGATCGATCCGGCCACCAAGGCCCCCTACGGCCTGAAGTTCCCGGTCATCACCATCGGCGACATGGTCCGCGCCCAGTCCATGCTGATCGAGGCCATGGGCATCGACACCCTGTTCGCGGCCATCGGCGGCTCCATGGGCGGCATGCAGGTGCTGCAGTGGGCGGCCGACTACCCCGACAAGCTGTTCTCGGCCGTGGTCATCGCCGCCGCCGCGCGCCACTCGGCCCAGAACATCGCGTTCCACGAGGTGGGCCGCCAGGCGATCATGGCCGACCCCAACTGGGTGAACGGCGCCTACCTCACCGCCGGCGTCCGGCCCGAGAAGGGCCTGGCCGTCGCGCGCATGGCCGCGCACATCACCTACCTGTCCGAGGCCGCCCTGCAACGGAAGTTCGGCCGCGAGCTGCAGCGCGACGGCCTGTCTTGGGGCTTCGACGCCGATTTCCAGGTGGAGAGCTACCTGCGCCACCAGGGGACCAGCTTCGTCGACCGCTTCGACGCCAACAGCTACCTCTACATCACCCGGGCGCTGGACTATTTCGACCTGGCCGCGACGCATGGCGGGGTGCTGGCCGAGGCGTTCATGAAGGCGCGGCACGTGAAGTTCTGCGTGCTCAGCTTCTCGTCCGACTGGCTGTATCCGACGCCCGAGAGCCGCGACATCGTCCGCGCCCTGAACGGCGCCGGCTGCCGCGCGTCGTTCGCCGAGATCCAGACCGACAAGGGCCACGACGCCTTCTTCCTGGACGAGCCGCTACTGGACCAGACCCTGCGCGGCTTCCTCGCCGCCCAATCCCAGGCCCGAGGGCTCGCTTGAGCGCCATCCGCGAGGACTTCGCCGAGATCCTGAAGCTCGTGCGGCCCGGCGCGCGCGTGCTCGACATCGGCTGCGAGGACGGCGAGCTGCTGGACCTGCTGACCCGCGAGAAGGAGGTCGACGGCCAGGGCCTGGAGATCAGCCCCGAGGGCGTCGCCGCCGGCCTGGCCCGCGGCCTGGCGGTCGTGCAGGGCGACGGCGACCGCGACCTGGACCACTTCCCCACGCGGGCCTTCGACTACGCGATCCTATCGAAGACCCTGCAGCAGATGCGCGACCCCAAGCATGTGCTCTCCGAGCTGCTGCGGGTGGCCGACCAGGCCGTGGTCTCGGTGCCGAACTTCGGCCACTGGAAGGTCCGCTGGGCGCTGCTTTCGCGCGGCCGCATGCCCGAGACCGGCGCCCTGCCCGAGCCCTGGTACTCGACCCCCAACATCCATCTCTGCACCCTGCGCGACTTCGTGGCCCTCTGCGACCAGCTGGAGCTGCGCATCGACGCCTGCGCATCCCTGGCCGAGGGCAAGCCGGTCCGCGCCATCGACCCGCGCCAGCCCATCGAGAACTGGCGCGCCGAGACCGCCCTCTTCCTCCTCAGCCGCAAGGCCGAGCCCCAGGCCGCCTCCAGCGCCCTGCCCCAGCAGAACCTCTTCGGCGAGGTGGAACTGCCGAAGGCAGAGGTGATGAAGCCGGCGAGGAAGCGCAAGCGCTGACCCTTTCCCTCCCCTTCATGGGGAGGGTGGCTGCGCGCGAAGCAAGCAGACGGGTGGGGAATCCAAGTTCAAGCTCAGCGCCCGGTCGTGGTTTCCCCACCCGTCTCGCTACGCTCGCCACCCTCCCCATGAAGGGGAGCGAAAGACCTCACCGCGCCGTCACCACGCGCGTCTCCCCATACCGCTGGATCAGCCGCCGGAGCTGGATGGCCACCGGCCCCGGCGCGACGGGGCTGACGACGTAACGGCGGTAGGCGCCACCCGTGTAGCTCATGGGGTCGTTGGACAGGAGCCCGATGCGCAGCACCTCGCCGGTGTCCTGGCGGTAGGCGAAGGTCTCGGGGTAGTCGGTGTCGAAGTTGGCCAGCGTCATCCGCACCCCGGTGCGCGGCGCGCGGCGGCCCCAGGTGGCGAGCGCCGTCGAGAGGCTTCCCGCCAGCGTGGCCTTCATCTCCAGCTTCGTGGGACTGTCCGGCTCGAACCTCGGCTCGCAGACCGTCGGCAGGTCGACGCGCAGGCGCTGGGTCTGGGCGGCGTAGACGCGGCGGCGTTCGCGCTCGTAGCCCGGCTCGCCGCGCAGGAGCTCGATGTTGTAGCCCGAGCGCTGGGTCACCACAGGCCCGGCCTGACGGCCCACGACCACATAGCTGTCGGCCCAGCGGCGCACGCGCGGCACCGCACGCATGTCCTCGCTCCAGAGGTAGGCGGTGCGGCCGTCCACGCGGACGTCCACGGTCACGGTCTGGCCCAGGCGCGCATAGGGGTCGCCCCACCAGGTGCGGCTGAAGCAGACGTGGCGCTTGAGGGCTTCGATCGCCTGGGTCGGCGTCAGGTCGGCGGCGGCGGCCGGCGCGGCGGCCAGCAGCGCCCAAGCGGCCGCGGCGAGCGCGGCCACGGCTGGAGCTGGCGGGATCACCCCGCGATCGCGGCGGCGTCCTGCTCGCCGGTGCGGATGCGCAGGGCGCGCTCAAGGTCGAGGACGAAGATCTTGCCGTCGCCGATCTTGTTGGTGTTGGCCGCCTGCTGGATCGCCTCGATCACCGGCTCGACGATGTCGGACGGCACCGCGATCTCCAGCTTCACCTTCGGCAGCAGCTTCACCTCGTACTCGGCGCCCCGGTAGACCTCGGTCTTGCCCCGCTGCCGGCCGTAGCCGCGCACCTCGGTGACGGTCAGGCCCGAGGCGCCCGCCTCGGTGACCGCATCCAGCACGGCGTCCAGGCGGCTGGGCTTGATGACCGCGATGATCAGTTTCATGCCCCGCTCAAGCCTCCGTTGGCACTCGAATCCTGGTCACACCTAAGACCTTCGCCGCGGCGGCGCCAAGCGGTCTCGCAGGACGGGCGCGCCCGGCGCCCGCGAAACCGGCGCCGCGCCGGGCGTCGGGGCCAATACGGGCCGCGCCGCGCGGATCCGCGCCCTCTGCCCCTGCGGTTTCACCGCGAAGGTCTGTTTGACCGCTTCCATGAGCAGCAGCCCCGCGAAGCCCGGCCACAGGCGCGAGCCCGCCTGTTCGAAGCCCTCGGCCCAGCGCGCCAGCCAGCTGACCGGGGGGACGTAGAGCGCCCGGGTCCAGCCCGACGGCTCCAGGTCGGCCTCGCGCAGCAGCTCGGCCAGCTGGCTGCGGGTGTAGGGGCGGCCGTGGCCGAACGGGGTCTTCTCGGTGTTGGCCCACAGGCCGTTGCGCGAGGCGACGGTCACCACCACCCGCCCCGACGGCGCCAGCACGCGCCAGACCTCGCGCAGCAGGCTGACCGGATCGCCGCTCTCCTCCAGGCCGTGGACCAGGAGGATCCGGTCGAACAGGGCGTTGGGGAACGGCAGGCTGTCCTCAGGCGTCAGCGTCGCCAGGTTCCGGCCGTCGGCAGGCCAGACCTCGACGCCCTGCTGCGCCGGCATCGCCGCCACCACCCGCCGGGCGCGTGGCCGCAGGTCGCCGGCGAACGGGGTGCCGTAGCCCAGGATCAGCACGTCCAGGCCCGAGACGTCGCCCCAGGCCTCGGCGATCTTGCGCTCGACCATGGCGCGCACCGCCCGGCCCAGGTCGGACCCGTAGAACTGGCGAAGCTCGAGGACGTCGCGGCGCATGGTGCTTGGCTAAGCTCGACGGCGGCGGGCCGCCAGCCTAAATCAACGGCGAGCCCCCAGGAGTTCCGCCATGCCGCTGACCGTCCACCAGTTCCCGTGCCTGTCGGACAACTACGGCTTCCTGGTCCGCGACGAGGCCAGCGGCAAGGTCGCCTGCATCGACACGCCCGAGGCCGGCGCGGTCCTGCGCGAGCTGGAGGACCTGGGCTGGGACCTGGACCTGATCCTCAACACCCACTGGCACCCCGACCACGCCGGCGGCAACATGGACATCAAGGCCATCACCGGCTGCCAGATCGTGGGGCCTGCCGAGGTGACCCGGATCGCGCCGCTGGACCGCGAGGTGAAGGGCGGCGACACCGTCGAGCTGGGCGCCACGACCTTCCAGGTGATCGAGACCGGCGGCCACACCCTGGGCCACATCAGCTATTTCGACGCGGCCGACCACATCGCGTTCGTCGGCGATACGCTGTTCGCCCTAGGCTGCGGCCGGCTGTTCGAGGGCACAGCCGAGCAGATGTGGGCCAGCCTGCAGCGCCTCGCCGCCCTGCCCGACGACACCACCGTCTACTGCGCGCACGAGTACACGGCGTCCAACGCCCGCTTCGCCCTGTCGGTCGACGACAGCAAGGCGCTGAAGGACCGGGCCGACCACATCTTCGCGGCCCGCGAGAAGGGCGAGTGGACCGTGCCCACCACCATCGGGCTGGAGAAGGCGACCAACCCGTTCCTGCGCGCGCCGCTGCTGGCGGCGAAGGTAGGCGCGGCGGGCGAGCCGGACGCGCAGGCGTTCGGCGCCGTGCGCGAGGCGAAGGACAATTTCAGGGGCTAGCGACCCGCGCTCGCAGGCGCCGACCGATATGGCGCCGCGACCTCCGCCCGCAACGATCCCGACAAGCGGACCGACCAATGTCAGCGGGGGGTGGGAAGGTGACACCACCTCCCCCGCGCAGCGGCGGGAGGGGGACCGACCGCCGAAGACGGCGCCAGCCGGCTGTAGAGCGGTTGGTGGAGGGGGCGAGCCTCCTCCACGACATCCGGGACAGCCCGATCGCTCTGCCCTGCCGGCCGCCCGCCCCCTCCACCAGTCGCTCTACGCTGTGCTCGGCGACTGGTCCCCCTCCCGCCGCTTCGCGGGGGAGGTAAGGGCCGCAACGGGTCGAAAGTGGACATGCGATCCGCGCCACCGGACCCGCTCGAGATTTGTGAGCGCCCTACCTAGGCTGGAGGCCGCGCCCTACTTCCCGCGGGCGACCTTGATGATCCGGTCCGACGAGGGCCGGCCGGCCAGGCCGCGCTCCGGGGCGACGGTGATGCTCAGCACGCCGCCCTTCAGCGAGGCCTGCGGCTTGGGGCCTTCCTGGAAGCGCACCTTGTTGAACTGGCCGAGCAGGGCGCGGCCGTCCTTGCGCTGCGACAGGCGGATGATGGCCACGCTCGTGACCATGGCCGCGTCGGCGATCAGCGCCGAGGACGCAGGCGTCGCCTCGGCCTCGAACAGCAGCGTGCGGCGCGCAGCGCGGCTGGCGCGCAGCGAGGCCTGGCCCATGCGCTCCAGCACCGCCTGCGGGCTCATGGCCGGCAGGCGCAGGGGCGAGCCGCCGCCGGCCAGCGACACGGCCTCGCCGCTGGGCCGCTCGTCGGTGAACAGGGTGAAGCCGCCCAGCCGGGTCACCCGCAGCACGGGCTCGCCCAGGTCGTTCTTGTAGATCGTGTCGCCCCGCGGCGCGGGGTTCGGCGCCAGCGCCCAGACCTCGGGGCTGTCGTCGTACTTCAGCATCGGCGTCGACTGGCTGCGGTCGAGGATGAAGACCCGGCCTTCCTCGGACACATAGCGCGCGACGGGCGGCGTCGTGGCCTCGGCGCCCCGGTTTCGGAACAGCCCCTCGCGGAGGCGATCCACCGGCCCGGCGTCGGCCATGGAGGCGAACGCCAGGGTCACGACGCCCATCAGCGCCGCGCAGATCACCCCCCTCGACGCCGTCCGCTGACCTGTCATGCCAAGCTAGCAGATGCCTATGGATCGGGGCGCTTTTTGGACGGCCAGAGGGTCTTCACCCGACCATATATTGGCCGCCGTTCAGGGCCAGGGTCGTGCCGGTGACATAGCCCGCACGCTCGCCGGCCAGGAAGGCCACCATGTCGGCGATCTCCTCGCCCTTGCCCAGCCGTCCGACCGGGATCTGGGCGATGATGCCCTCCAGCACCTTTTCGGGCACCGCAGCCACCATCTCGGTGTCGATGTAGCCCGGCGCGATGCAGTTGACCGTCACGCCCTTGCGCGCGTTCTCGAGCGCCAGCGCCTTCGTGAAGCCGATCATCCCCGCCTTGGCGGCCGAGTAATTGGTCTGGCCCATCTGGCCTTTCTGGCCGTTGATGGAGCTGATGTTGACGATCCGGCCCCAGCCGCGGTCGCGCATGCCCTCGATCACCTGCCGGGTCATGTTGAAGAGCGAGTCCATGTTCACCCGGACGACCTCGCTCCACTGCTCGGAGGTCATCTTGTGGAACACCCCGTCGCGGGTAATCCCGGCGTTGTTGACCAGCACGTCGACCGGGCCGAGCTCCTTCTCGATCGCCTCGACCGCGTGCTTGCAGTCGGCGAAGTTCCCGACGTTGCCCTTCACCACCATGACGCCCAGGCTTTTGGCGCACTCGGCGGCGGCCTCGTCGTTGCCGGAGTAGCCGGCCGCCACCTGCATTCCGTCGGCCTTCAGCCGCTCGACGATCGCCCGACCGATGCCACGGGTTCCACCCGTGACCAGCGCAACCCTGGCCATTCAGTCCGTCTCCCTATCTCGCCGCCACCACTGTCAGCGTGGTGTTCTGGCTATCAGACCTTTTCCACGCACATTGCGACGCCCATGCCGCCGCCGACGCAAAGCGTGGCCAGGCCCTTGGTTGCGTCGGTGCGCTTCATCTCGTGCAGCAGGGTGGTGAGGATCCGGGCGCCCGAGGCGCCGATCGGATGGCCGATGGCGATCGCGCCGCCGTTGACGTTCACCTTCTCGGGATCCAGGCCCAGCTCGCGGACCACGCACAGCGACTGCGCGGCGAACGCCTCGTTCGATTCGACCAGATCCAGGTCGCTGACCTTCCAGCCGGCCTTGTCCAGCGCCTTGCGGCTCGCGGGGATCGGCCCGGTGCCCATGATCTCGGGCTCCACGCCGGCGTTCGCCCACGAGACGATGCGCGCCAGCGGCTTCAGCCCGCGCTTCTTGGCCTCATCGGCGCTCATCAACACCAGCGCCGCCGCGCCGTCGTTCAGGCCCGAGGCGTTGGCCGCAGTGACCGAGCCTTCCTTGTTGAACGCGGGACGCAGCCCGGCCATGGCCTCGATGGTCGCGCCATGGCGGATGTATTCGTCCTGGTCGACGACGGTGTCGCCCTTGCGGCCCTTGATGGTCACCGGAACGATCTCGTCCTTGAACTTGCCGCCCTTTTGCGCCGCCTCGGCGCGGTTCTGCGAGCCGACGGCGAACTTGTCCTGGTCCTCGCGGGTGATCTGCCAGCGGGCGGCGATGTTCTCGGCCGTCTGGCCCATGTGGTAGCCGTGGAAGGCGTCCCACAGGCCGTCCTTGATCATGGTGTCGACCAGCGCCAGGTCGCCCATCTTCTGGCCGCCGCGCAGCTGCTGGGCGTGCGGCGACTGGCTCATGCTCTCCTGGCCGCCCGCGATCACGATCTTGGCCGAGCCCTCGGCGATCTGCTGGGCCGCCAGGGCCACTGCGCGCAGGCCCGAGCCGCACAGCTGGTTCAGGCTCCAGGCCGGGCTCGCCACCGGGATGCCGGCGTTCACCGCCGCCTGGCGGGCCGGGCCCTGGCCGGCGCCGGCCTGCAGCACCTGGCCCATGATCACCTCTTCCACGTCGCCGGCGGAGATCCCGGCGCGCTCCACGGCAGCCTGGATCGCGACCTTGCCCAGCTCATGGGCGGGCAGGCTCGAAAGCGCGCCGTTGAAGGAGCCCACCGGCGTGCGCGCGGCGGAGACGATGACGATGTCGCTCATGACGTATCCTGAGGTTTTCGAGACGGCCCAGGCCTCTTCTATCGGCTCCGCGTCCAGGGAGAGCAAGGCTGCAAGTGCAATTGGTTGATGCCATTTGCTTATGCGCTCGCATCCGCGATACTGCGGTGCAGAAAGGCCGGTGAGTCATCGTCAGGCCGCGTGAAGGATTAGGGATGGCCGATACCCAAGGGACGGGCTCCGACGCCCAGGGCGGTTCCACCGGCGGCGAACGCGTCGTCATCAAGAAGTATGCGAACCGCCGGCTCTACAACACAGCATCGTCCAGCTACGTCACGCTCGAACACCTGAGCGAGATGGTGAAGCAGGGCGTCGACTTCGTGGTCTACGACGCCAAGACCAACGAGGACATCACCCGCACCGTCCTCACCCAGATCATCTTCGAGGAGGAGAGCCAGGGGCAGAGCCTGCTGCCGATCCAGTTCCTGCGGCAGCTGATCAGCTTCTACGGCAACTCGATGCAGGCCTTCCTGCCCAGCTACCTCGAGCTCAGCCTGGCCAGCTTCACCCAGCAGCAGGAGCGCCTGCGCAGCCAGATGGCCAGCTTCGGCCAGGGCGGCGGCATGACGGCCTACGAGGACCTGGCGCGCCAGAACCTCCAGCTCTTCGACCGTGCGATGAAGATGTTCTCGCCCTTCGCCTACGCGCCAAGCGCCCAGCGGGCCGAGGAACCGACGCCGGCGCCTGCGACAAAAAGTGAATCCGGCCCCGATGAGGCGTTAACCCTATTGCGCAAGCAGATGGCCGAGATGCAAGCTCAGCTGGACAAGCTAGCGAAAGGCTGAGTTGTGGCCTGCTCATTGCAGGTTGTGCGACACAATGTCCCGGATTGACCGCATCCAGCGCGCGGTCTCGGCGCGGAGCGCGTCGAGGACCCAAGCCGACCGAGCCGAAGAGGCCCGGACCGCGGTCGCGTCCAATCTTCCGATCCCGATCACGCCGGTCGAGCCGCCGCGCAGCTTCCGCGACGAACGCCCGCGCGGCTACGCCGAGTTCGCCGCCCAGGTGATCGGCCAGCACGGCGAGCGCCGGGGCCTGCGCGCCGGCCCCGCGCTGATGGACCAGGCCCGCAGCGCCTACAACCGCACCGAATGGTCCGGCAGCTTCGACCGCCGCGCCCGCGCGGGCCGCGCCACCCGCGAAGACGTCTAGCCGCTAGTCGTCGCCCCGCAGCCGGGCGATCTCGGCCTCCAGCGCCGCCACCCGCCGTTCCAGCTCCACGATCCGCCTGTCGGCCGGCGAGCCCGTGTCCGGCGACGGCGTCGAGATCCCGGCCCGGTTCGCCACCTCGGCCGACGTGACGCCCAGGAGCTCGGCAAAGGCCGCCACCTGCCCGGCGGAAACTTCCCTCTGGTCCTTGAAGACCAGCGCCAGCTCGTCCTCGGACAGGCCCGCCACCCTGGCCAGGACGGCGCGAGAAAGCCCTCTTTCCGAGAGTTTTCCGTCGAACCAGGGGGCGTCGAAGAAGAGAGCCATGGCTTCGGTCCGGGTGGCGCCGGGCTTGCTTAACCCTGTTCGGGCCCACCGACCACGGACCGGCAAATGCTGCTCTTCCTCTCCCGCTCCTTCGACGTCGCCGTCGTCACCCTGATCCTGAGCTGCTTCACCTGATCGGGTGACCTTGGCCGAAAACCGCCAGCAACCGGCGGCGCGAATGGCCAGATTGGGCTCCAAGAGAAGGAGCCGCCCATGACCACCATCATCAAGACCGCCGAGATCGACGCCCCGGCCGACGCCGTCTGGGACGCCGTGGCCGACTTCGGCGCGGTCCACACCCGCTTCGCGCCGGGTTTCGTCACGAACGTCGAACTGATCCCCGGCGCCCGCATGGTCACCTTCGGCAACGGCATGGTGGCCAAGGAGCTGTTCCTGGGCTGCGACCACGATGCGCGCCGCCTGGCATATTCGGTGCGCGCCGAGCGCTTCACCCACCACTCCGCGAGCTTCGTGGTCCAGGACCTTGGCGGCGGGAAGAGCCGACTGGTCTGGACCGCCGACGTGCTGCCCGACGAGGTCGCGCCCACGGTCGCCGGCATGATGGAGGCCGGCATCGCGGTGGCGAAGGAGACGCTGGGCCGCGTGCCGGCCTAGACCTCGTCCACGCCCTGCGGGTTCCGCGCGCGGGACTGCAGCCACATCACGCCGAAGAGGTCGCTGAGCGAGGCCATCAGGCGGCCGAGGTTCGTGTACTTCGACACCCCCGTCTGGCGGTGGCGGTGGTTCACGGGCCGGAACTCCACCCGGTAGCCTTCGCGCAGCATCAGCGCCGGCAGGTAGCGGTGGATGTGGTCGAAGTAGGGGAGCCGCAGGAAGGCGTCGCGCCGCATCGCCTTAAGGCCGCAGCCGGTGTCGTTGGCGGTGTCCTTGAGCAGCCGTTTGCGCACGCCGTTGCCGATCTTCGAGGCGAACTTCTTGGCCTGGCTGTCCTGGCGCTTCACCCGCTCGCCGCCGACGAGCGTCAGGTCCGGACCGCCCGCGATCAGGGCGTCCACCAGCTTGGGACCGTCGGCCGGATCGTTCTGGCCGTCGCCGTCCAGGGTCACCACCACCGGCGCGCGGGCGGCCAGGATGCCGGTGCGTAGCGAGCGGCTCTGGCCCGAGTTCCTGCGGTGCGCCAGCACGCGCAGCTGCGGGATCTCGGCCGACAGCGCCTTCAGCGCCGCGCGCGTGCCGTCGCGGCTGGCGTCGTCGACGAAGATCATCTCGTACGACCGGCCCGCGAACGCGGCGGCGATCTCGCGCGCCAGGGCGGGCGCCGCGCCCTCCTCGTCGAAGACGGGGACCACCACGGAGATGTCGGGCGCAGAAGCCATCGCCCCGCTCATAGCGGAAAACATGGCAGGAGAAAGGATCGTGCTATCACCCAGGCCATGACGCTGGATGCGGTCCTGACGAAATGGAGCGGCGGTTGGCGGGGGCCGGCGCTGGCCGCCTTCATCGCCTTCCTGGCCGGCCTGCCGGGCCTCGTGGCCATGCCGCCGCTGGATCGCGACGAGGCGCGCTTCGCCCAGGCCACCGCCCAGATGCTGGAAAGCGGCGACTACGTCGTCATCCGCTTCCAGGACGCGCCGCGCTTCAAGAAGCCGGTGGGCATCCACTGGCTGCAGGCCGCCAGCGTGACCCTCACCTCTAGCCCGGAGGCGCGGCAGATCTGGGCCTATCGCCTGCCCTCGCTGCTGGGCGCCATGCTGGCCGCCGCCGCCTGCGCGTGGGGCGCGGCCGGCTTCTTCGACCGCCGCATCGCGCTGCTGGCCGGGGCCATGCTGGGCGGCTGCCTGCTGGTCTCGACCGAGGCCTTCATCGCCAAGACCGATTCGGCGCTGACCGGGACGACCACCCTGGCGCTGGCCGCCCTCGCCCGCCTCTACGCCGCCCAGCGGGGCGGACCGCCGGCCGGCCGCCGGGCGGTGTGGATCTTCTGGGGCGCGCTGGCCGCCGCCACGCTGATCAAGGGTCCGGTCGGGCCGATGGTGGCCTTCCTGGCGATGATCGTGCTCGCGATCTCCGAGCGCCGCACCGGCTGGCTGGCGGGCCTGCGCTGGTGGTGGGGCCTGATCATCGTGCTGGCCGTGGTCGGGCCGTGGGCCGGCGCGGTCACCGTGGCCACCGACGGCGGCTTCTGGTCCGAGGCGGTGGGCTCGGACCTCGCGCCCAAGCTGGCCGGCGGGCAGGAGAGCCACGGCGCGCCGCCCGGCTACCACCTGCTGCTGACGCCTTTGCTCTCGTTCCCCATGACGCTGCTGCTGCCCGCCGCCGCGGTGGCCGCCTGGCGTCATCGCCGCGAGCCGGGCGTGCGGTTCGCCCTGGCCTGGCTGCTGCCGACCTGGATCGTCTTCGAGGCGCTGCCGACCAAGCTGCCGCACTACCTGATGCCGGCCTACGGCGCGCTGGCCTGGCTGGCGGCGCGGGCGCTGGCCGAGCCGATCGGCGCGGTCGCGCGCTGGCTGGGCGCGGGCCTCGTGGCGCTGTTCGGCCTCGTGCTGGCGGGCGCCGTCTTCTACCTGCTGTCGCTGTACGGGACGCCGGGCGATGCCTGGGCGGCGACCTTGGCCGGCGGGCTGTTCGCCGCGGCGGGCGCGGTGGGCGCCTACCTGCTGGTCCGCCAGGCGCCGCAGGCCGCCCTGCTCTCGGCCCTGGCGCTGGCCGTGCTGGGCCACGGCGCGCTGGCCGCCGCCTTCGCGCCGAGGCTGGACCCGCTCTGGCTCTCGGCGCGGCTGGAGCAGGCGCTGGAGACCACCCGCCTCCTCCCGCGCCAGGGCATCGCCGAGGCGCCCGTCGCCGTGGCGGGCTACGCCGAGCCCAGCCTGGTCTTCGCGCTGGGAACCGCCACCGAACTGGACGGTCCGGCTGAGGCGGCCCAGGCGGTGGTCGAGGGCCGGCCCGCGATCGTCGAGCAGAAGGAGGACGCCGCGTTCCAGCAGGCGCTCGACTCCCGCCACGGAACGGCCGTCCTTGTCGCCCGTATCAGCGGGATCAACTACTCGAAGGGCGATCACATGACCCTCCGGGTGTACGTGGCGCCCGAGGTGCTGAACGAGGTGAGACGATGAGCCGGCGTATCGAGATCGTGGAGGTGGGCCCGCGCGACGGCCTGCAGAACGAGAAGACGCTGTTCGAGGTCGGCCAGAAGCTGGAGATGATCCAGCGCCTCGAGGCGGCCGGCGCGCGGCGCATGGAAGTCGTCTCCTTTGTGAATCCGAAGCGCGTGCCGCAGATGTCCGGCGCCGAGGAGATCATGGCCGCGCTGCCGCACAAGGAGGGCCGCTCGCGCATCGGCCTGGTGCTCAACATGCGCGGCTGGGAACGCTGCCTGGACGCCGGCTGCGACGAGGCCAACGTCGTAGTCTGCGCCTCTGACGGCTTCGGCATCCGCAACCAGGGCGCCAGCGTCGACGAGCAGATCACGGCCATGGCCGGCATCGCCGGGGCGCGCCGTCCGGAAGACCCGCCGATCTCGGTGACCGTCTCGGTGGCCTTCGGCTGCCCGTTCGAGGGCGAGGTGCCCGAGGAGCGGGTGGTGCAGATCGTCCAGGCCGCGGCCAAGGCCGAGGTGGCCGAGATCGCGCTGGCCGACACCATCGGCGTGGCCGATCCGTGGATGGTCCGTCGCCGGATCGAACTGGCCAAGACGGCGGCCGGCGACATCCCGCTGCGCCTGCATTTCCACGACACCCGCAACACCGGCCTGGCCAACGCCTTCGCGGGCGTCGAGGCCGGGGTGGACATCCTGGACGCCTCAGTCGGCGGCCTGGGCGGCTGCCCCTTCGCGCCGAACGCCACGGGCAACATCGGCACCGAGGACCTCGTATATATGCTCGAGCGGGCCGGTTTCGAGACCGGCTACGACTTGGACCAGCTCATCGAGATCGGCGCCTGGGCGTCCGACCTGCTGGGCAAGACGGTCGCCTCGTCGGTGGGCAAGGCCGGCGGTTTCCCGAAAGGCCAGCCGATGCCTGTAGTCGTGCCTTAGCGGTTCCTTTTCCCTCCGTGTCATCCCGGTTTCGCGGAACGCGAAGACCGGGACCCCGATATGTTGCGCCTGACGCCTCGGTGACGCGGCGCGGCCGGGCCCGGCTATGACCTCAACACATCGGGATCCCGGTCTTTGGCCTGTGGCCAAAACCGGGATGACACATGGAGATGGGTGGCGCGGGGCGCCAGAGGCGCCTCAGCCGGCCCTTCCCGTCAGCTTCCAGAGCAGCGGTCTCACCACGGCGGCGGCGAGGACCAGGGGCGAGAGGACCCAGGCGGCGGCGGCTTGCAGCGGACCCTCGGCGCGTTTGCGGAAGTAGCGGGCGAGGCCGACGCCCTTGTGGAATTCGACCTTCAGCGGGCTGGTCTGGCTGGTGCCGCCGATGTGGACCACCTCGGCCTTGGGGTGGAACAGCACCTCGCCGCCCGCCTGGCGCACGCGCCAGCAGAGGTCGACGTCCTCTACGTGCAGGAAGTAGCCCTCGTCGAAGCCGCCCACGCGGTCGAAGTCCTCGCGCCGCATGCAGAAGCAGGCGCCCGAGATGGTGGGCGTGGGCATGGCCTGGCTGGGGACGGCGTCGCCCTCGCGATGCACCTCGTAACGGTCGAGGCCCGGCGCCATCCGGGCCAGGCCGCTCATCGACAGGAGCGCGCTGATCGGCGTGATCTCGCCGCGGCGCGCGCCGCGCTGCTCGGTGCGGTCGGAATTCAGCACGCGGCCGCCGACCAGGCACGGCGACGGCCGGCCCTCGACCTCGCGCGCCAGGGCCGTCACGCAGCCGGGCTGCAGGAAGGCGTCGGGGTTCAGGAACACCAGCACGTCGCCCTTGGCCGTGCGGGCGCCCAGGTTCGCGCCCTTGGCGAAGCCGATGTTGCCGTGGCCGGTCTTCAGCGTCAGGCGCGGGTCCCGCGCGGCCAGGGCGCGCAGGTGCTCGGCCTCGGGCGGCCTGGAGCCGTTGTCCACCACCACCAGCTCGTCCACCGCGGGGTCGGCCAGCACGCAGTCGAGGCTCTTCGTCAGAACCTCGCCGGTCATGTAGGCGACCATCACCACCGAGACAGTGGGCCGCGGCCGGATCAGGTCCGGCGCGGCCACGGCCTCCGCGGCGCGGATCGGCGCGGCGATGCTGTTCATCCAGCCTCCAACCCACCGGCCCCCCGGCCGGTCTCTCCGACGTTCCCCGCGCGGGCAAGATCGGGCGGAGTCGCCTCCGTGGCAAGGACGTTCAGGGCCTCACCCAGCGTGAGGATCTGCTGGCCGTCGGAACCGAGGCGCCGCAGCGCGACCTTGCCCTCTTCCGCCTCGCGGCGACCGACGACGGCGATCACGGGGGCCTTGGCCAGGCTGTGCTCGCGGATCTTGTAGTTGATCTTCTCGTTCCGCAGGTCGGTCTCCACGCGCAGGCCGGCCGCGCGCAGCTGCTGCGCCGCCTTCAGGGCGAAATCGTCGGCGTCGGACGTGATCGTCGCAACCACCACCTGCGTCGGCGCCAGCCACAACGGGAACGCGCCGGCGTAGTTTTCGATCATCACGCCGATGAAGCGCTCCATCGAGCCGCAGATCGCCCGGTGCAGCATCACCGGCCGCTGCTTGGAGCCGTCCTCGGCCACGTACTCGGCGTCGAGGCGCTCGGGGAGGACGTAGTCCAGCTGCAGCGTCCCGCACTGCCACGTGCGGCCGATGGCGTCCTTCAGGTGGAACTCCAGCTTCGGGCCATAGAACGCGCCCTCGTTCGGCAGCATCTCGACGGCGGGGATGCCGGCGGCCAGGGCGGCGCGCTCCAGCTTGGCCTCGGCGATGTCCCAGTTCTCGTCCGTGCCGAACCGCTCCTCGGGCCGGAGCGCCAGCTTCACCGCGTGCAGCTCGAGTCCGCAGTCGCGGTAGACGCTCTCCAGGAGCCGGATGAACTTCGTCGACTCCGCCTCGATCTGGTCCTCGCGGCAGAAGATGTGGGCGTCGTCCTGGGTGAAGGCGCGCACCCGGAAGATGCCGTGCAGGGCGCCCGACGGCTCGTAGCGATGGCAGGCGCCGAACTCGGCCATGCGCAGCGGCAGGTCGCGGTAGCTCTTCTGGCCGTGGTTGAAGATCTGCACGTGGCCCGGGCAGTTCATCGGCTTCACGGCCAGGACCTCGCCCTCGACCGTCTCGCAGGTGAACATGTTCTTCCCGAACTTCTGCCAGTGGCCCGACTGCTCCCAGAGCGCGCGGTCCATGATCTGGGGCGCCTTGACCTCCAGGTAGCCGTCGTCGTCCAGCCGGCGGCGCATGTAGGCCTCGACGTTGCGGTAGAGCTGCCAGCCCTTGGGGTGCCAGAAGATCATCCCCTTGGCCTCTTCCTGCATGTGGAAGAGGTCCATGGCGCGGCCGATCTTGCGGTGGTCGCGCTTCTCGGCCTCCTCCAGCCGGTGCAGGTGGTCCTCGAGGTCCTTCTCGCTGGCCCAGGCCGTGCCATAGATGCGCTGGAGCATCGGGTTGCGGTGGTCGCCGCGCCAGTAGGCGCCGGCCAGCTTCGTCAGCTTGAAGGCCTTGCCCGCCGCCTTCGTGGACGGCAGGTGCGGCCCGCGGCACAGGTCCTTCCAGTTCCCCTGGCGATAGACCGTGATCGGCTCGGCGCCCGGGATGCCCTCGATGATCTGGGCCTTGTACTCCTCGCCGATGCCGCGGAAGTGCCGGATGGCCTCGTCGCGGTCCCAGACCTCGCGCACGATCGGCTCGTCACGGTCGACGATCTCCTTCATGCGCGCTTCGATCTTGCTGAGGTCGTCCAGGCTGAACGGCTCCTCGCGGGCGAAGTCGTAGTAGAAGCCGTCCTCGATCGCCGGGCCGATGGTCACCTGCGTGCCGGGGAACAGCTCCTGCACCGCCTCGGCCAGGATGTGGCTGACGTCGTGGCGGATCGTCTCCAGGGCGTCGGGGGCGTTGCGGTCGAGGATCTCGAACTTGCCGCCGTGCTCCAGCGGGCGGTCCACGTCCAGCAGCTCGCCGTCCAGCTTGATCAGGACGGCGCGCTTGGCGAGCGAGGGGGCGATCGAGGCCGCCACCTGCTTGCCCGTCGTCCCGGGCTCGAACTCGCGCTTGGAGCCGTCGGGGAAAATCAGGTCGATCATGGTTCTTCACACTTCCAGTCGCGCGCCGCGGCCTGCCCGTCCGGGGACTCGGCCTTGTGGCGCGGAGGCGGCGGCGGGTCCCAGCCCGCGCCGCCCCAGGGATGACATCGGCACAGCCTGCGCACGGTGAGGACGGTTCCTCGCACAGGGCCGTGGCCGATCAGGGCTTCAGCGGCGTACTCCGAACAGGTCGGAGCGAAGCGGCACTGCCGCCCGATCAGCGGCGAAAGCGTCAGCTTGTAGGCCCGAAGGAGCCCCCTGACGCATCTCTCGTAGAAGCTGGTGCCGGCCGCGGTTCGCAATTGCAGGTCTCGCCGAGACCCCGAGAGGTTCAAGCCGCGCCGGCGGGAGTAGTTCGCGCAGGCGCGGTCGTCGCCGGCCGCGTGGCCGGGGCAAAGGGTGCGGCGATGTCCGTCGGGCGAACCATGGCGAACTCGGGGGCGAACCGATTGGCAAACGAGGCGCGCCGGATACCACAGGCGGGCGCGGAACGGAACCTTTGGGCGGGGGTGTTTGCGATGTGGGGGGAGCGCGGGCGTGCGAAAAGGACCCGCGTCATCGCGCCCCTTCCTGCTCGTCATCCCCGCCCTTGTGGCGGGGATCCATCCGTCGGCGGCACGGCCGTGGACGCGGGTCGCGCGGACGCGACCCGCCGCAAGACGCGTCGGCAGCTGAACCATGGATCCCCGGCACAAGGCCGGGGATGACGAGCTTAAATTGGGGTGGAAGAGGGAGAACGCCCTTCACCCGGAGTCGCGATGCGGCGGCGGCGCATCGGCCGCAGCGTCTGTGTCGTCGCCCGTCGGAAGCGCGCCTTCGAAGACCGGCCGCGGCAGCGCGCGCCAGGCGTGGGCGAGCTCCTCGGGCAGGTCCAGCAGGCGGCAGGCGCGCCGCACCAGCTCGTCGAGGTCGGCGGTGATGAAGTCGGGCTGCTCGATCCAGTCGTCGAGCGCCATGTCGAAGTCGGTCAGGCGCTCCTCGCGCTCGTCAGGATCGGCGAGGGCGGTAGCGGCCACGCGCTCGACGGCGTCCTGGAGCTCCAGCGTGCGCGTCTCGATGCGCTGCTCGCGAACGAAGTCGTCGCGCCGGCCCAGGATCTTCGCGCGGGCCGCGTCGTCGGCCTGGCCCTGCTGCGCCTTCATCTTCAGCGCCAGCGTCGAGC
>Ga0065165_1000263_pt1 | contig 90577 bp, 68 predicted proteins | sample AraplaMF_Cvi_mMF_FD_63813 | JGI IMG/M metagenome (GOLD analysis project Ga0065165, IMG submission 63813) | Arabidopsis root microbial communities from the University of North Carolina, USA - plate scrape MF_Cvi_mMF (version 2) (version 3) | ecosystem: Host-associated > Plants > Roots >... | reverse complement strand
CGCTGGGCTACATCCCGCCGGCCGAGTTCGAGGCCAACTACCATCGACAACGCGCCGGTCAGGCCGCGACCGTCTGACTTAAACCAACAGGCCTCCGCAATTGCCGGGGCGGTTCAGATTGCAATCCGGGACGCATCGATACCGGCACGCTTGCACGCGCTGAAAACCTTTCGCCGGGTGTCACCTGTCCGGTGCTCAACGAGGCTGCCGGCGCCGATGCGACGGTGTCCTCCAAGGAATTGAGCGGGCCCGCCTGGGTGGCCAAGTTCCCTGGCAGCAGTGCGCTGACCGACCTCTATCCGCAGTTTCAGACCAAGGTCAAAGCCTTCATCGATGCGATCAAGGCGGCTGGGGGGAAGGTCGTGGTCAATGCGACCTACCGGCCGCGGGAGCGGGCCTATCTCATGCACTATTCGTCGATGATCGCCCGGGGCGAGATCGCCGCCAAGAAGGTGCCGGAGATGGCTGGTGTGGCCATCGAATGGGTGCATGACTCCAATGAGGCCTCGGTGAAGGCAGCAAAGGCGATGGCCAAGGCCTATCACATCGTCTATCCGCCGGCGCTGATCTCCCGCCATACTGAGCGGGGCGCAATCGACATGACGGTCACCGATATCGTTGGCAAGAAGATGATCGGCGCCGACAAGAAAGAAGTCGAGATCAAGACGGATGAAGACCTCTTTGCAGTCGGCAAGGGATATGGCGTGATCAAACTGCCGGAAGATGAACCCCACTGGTCGGACAATGGACATTAAAAGACTGCTGCTCACTTTGCTGGCGGCCGCTGCCAGCGGTTGCTCGACGGCCGGTCCGGCCAGTTTTGGCATCGCCAACCTCGATGGAGACGGGGGGCTGCGGCTGGTGGTGCCGCAGGGCCTGTCGCCGACGGACACGGTGCAGATCCAGTTCCCGGATGATCGTGCCGGGCCCCAATGCTGCAAGCAGTTGCCCGCACGGGACTTCAAGCGGGTGACGGATGCGGCGGGCGTTTACAACAAGGTCAGCCCTGGCACGACCTACGTCTATCAGGCCAGCGTGCCAGCAGGCTGGGCCGACATGCCCTTCATCGGCATCGCCGTCGTCGGCGAGCTGGGGGCGCTCAGGAGTGGGCGCGACCGCGTGGAGGGAGCCTTGCCCGGCGGGGCGCATGTGGGCGCGCAGCTTTGCACAAGCCATGAAGGCGTGCATCTCACCGGGAAGCAGGGGGACAGCCTGGTCACCCACCTCTACTTGAGCCTGGGCTACGACATCGAATCCCCGACCTGCACGGCGGCGCAGTTGTCGGGCAAGCGCTGACCGGGAAGCCTCTGCGTCGCTAACTGCCCTTCTCCATGCCTTTGCGGGACGCTGACCACAGGTCTCGGCACCTACTGCAGGGGCTCTGGGCCAGGGGCCTCGGGAGGCGGGAAGACCTTGCTTCGAGATCCACCTGCCAAAGTGCCCTTCCTCGACGGACGTTGCCCACCTCCCCTGGCGCGGCGCGCCGTTTGCCAAGCCAACCCAGCTGTGTCAAAAGGAATTGCGCGATGAGCGAAGCTAACAAGAGCGTCTTGATGGCCGCCAACGCGGCCATCGCGGCCGGTGATATTGAAGGCTTTCTGGTGCACTGCACCGAAGACATTCTCTGGGTGACGGTGGGCGAGCAACCCATCCATGGCAAGCCGGCCCTGCGCACATGGATGCAAACGGCCTACGCGGAGCCTCCTGAATTTTCGGTCGAGCGACTTGTCGCTGGCGACGACTGGGTAGTGGCGCTCGGGTCTATTCAGGTCAGGGAGGCAGATGGCCACAAGGCGGTCCATGCCTACAGCGATGCGTGGCGATGCCAGGACGGAAAGCTGGCGGAACTCAGGGCTTTCGTCGTTAAGCCGGCAGACTGAGCCTCCGCTACCGGCCGTCCTTCGCCTCGTGGCGGTCGACGGGGCGGCGCGACGCATTTCTGCGTCGCCACATCGGCCGAATTTGCGCACGCCGCCCTGATCAGGCGAAGTCGGGTGAAGCCCCGAGCAAGCCCGACCCTGGCGCATGCGCATTCAGCCATTCAATTTGCCGCCGACAGCGGAGTCCTATCTCTTCTCCTGCGCCCTCCTGCTCCCCGCCTTCTGGATCGTCTTCCACTTGCCCCTCAGCGCCACCCGGTCCAGCGCGGACATCTCACTGCGCCGGGCGTCCCGCAGCAGCTTTTGATAGTTAGCCAAGCGATCCGCACTCACGTGCTCACGCACCGCGCAGCCCGGCTCGCCTGCATGGCTGCAATCGCGGAAGCGGCACTGCTGGGCCAGCGACTGCACGTCCTCGAATGACGACGCCAGGCGGCGCGCATCCGCGTCAGGGCGGAAGGTCCGCAGCCCTGGCGTATCGATGATGCAACCGCCTGACGGGCAGCGATGCAGCGAGCGCGCCGTGGTCGTGTGACGGCCACGGCCATCGCTGCTGCGCACGCCGCCTGTTTCCTGATCCGCCCCAGTCAAGGTGTTGATGAGCGTGGACTTGCCGGCCCCGGAAGATCCCAACACCACCAGAGTCGTGGCGCCATGCACCCAAGGGCCGAGATCCTTGCGGGTCTCTGGCGACAACGCGTTGATCGGCAACACCGGCACAGTGGCTGGCAATCGTGCGTACATCTCTGCAATGCGCGCCTCGGCGTCGGATGCGATGTCCCGCTTGGTCAGCACGACTACAGGTGCCACGTCACAGGCGCGCACCATCGCAAGATAACGCTCCATTCTGCGCGCGTTGAAGTCCGCGTCCAACCCCATCACCAGCAAGGCGGTGTCCACATTGCTCGCCAGTGGCTGACGGCGTCCGTCACCTGCCCTGCGCGCAATCTGCGTAGTCGGGGGTACCCGGTCCAGCACCCAGGCCTGGTGGTGCTCGTCCAGCCGCATGGCGACCCAGTCACCAATGGTGATTGCCTCGAAGACGGCATTGAGTTGTTTGATCAGCCGTGGGCTGATGCGCGCTTGGTGCTCAAAGGAGCCGTCGTGCAGCAGGACGCGGTCGCGTTGGGTCTCGATCACGCGGGCCAGGCGAACGCCAGGTTCAGACGTGGTGAGCTGAGCGGCGGAATGAGCGATAGACGGCGTCAGGCCGAACGCTTGCAGCGGCTCGAAGTTGATGTCGATCATGGAGGTCCATTGATGTCAGTCGTCGTCCGCGCAGCGGCGAACGTTTCCATGCGCCGGGGGCGCACGGGCTGAAAGCAAGGGTGCCGGCCGCGGCAGTCGCGGCGATCAATGGACCCGCGGGAGTCGCGAGGTCAGGAGCGCGGGACGCTCACGCGGCCGGACACGAGAAGTGCGACACGATGTACTTGGGTCATGGTCTTCTCCTGTAGGGCGGGTTGAATGCCGGCAGTCTGCCGGGACGTGTGGTGTGAGTCAACTGAAGCCCGCTTTCTGTTGTACGAATGAGCCGGATCGCCAGTTGGTTGCGCGCAGGCCACGCTGCCGGGGCCAGGTTGGCCGATCAGGGCTCCGCATGCGCCCCGGGTCAAGTTTTGCGCTACGCCGCTGGGTATGATCCCCAAGCCCAAGCGGCCACCATTTCCGCTAACGTTCCTAAGGCAGCCAAACGGGCACTGTCCTGCGCTTCATCGAACGCTCCGATCCTCGAAAAAGGGTCAGCCGTACGATCGAGCCGATAAAAGAAACCGGATTCAGGGGGCGATATGCAAGGCGTGTGGAAAAGGGCTCGTTCGGTCAAGCCAACGGGTCGCGACGGAGTCGCGGCCGAGGGCGTGAAGACCTCTTCAGCGTCGGGCATCACAGACGTCCCGCGTTACGCGGCAGCTGCCGCCGGCCCATTGATCATGGCGCTGGAGCCGCGCCTGATGTTTGATGCATCCATAGCGCCAACGGTCGCCCATGCGGCGGACAGTGCACATGCCCCTGCGCCGGATGTCACCGTCAAGGACCCGAGCCGCGACATTGCCGTCGACGCGCGCCCCGTGGCGACTGAGCTAACCGCAGCATCCACGTCCACAAGGCATGACATTGTCTTTATCGACAGCCAGGTCTCCAGCGCGAGCCAACTGGCCACCGCCCTGCCCTCCAGCACTGAAGTGGTGGTGCTGGATGGCAGCAAGGACGGCTTCGCCCAGATGGCCAGCTATGTGAGCGGCCGCCATGACATTGACTCCATCTCCCTGATTTCCCACGGCAGCACGGGTGCAGTACAGGCAGGTTCCGTCTGGCTCAATGCGGACACGCTGGCCTCTCACACGGATGCGCTCAAGACCATCGGCGCCTCACTGTCTCCCAGCGGTGACCTGATGCTGTACGGCTGCAGGGTGGGCGAAGGCAGCGCGGGCCAGCAGTTCCTGGACCGGGTGGCGGCAATCACCTCCGCCGATGTCGCCGCATCCACGGGCAACACTGGCGCTGCGGTGCTCGGCGGGGACTGGACGCTTGAGCGCAGCACCGGCAGCATCGAGGCGCCAGCGCTGGATGCCGCCGCCACCTCAGGGTACCAGGCGCTGCTCGCGGCCCCCGTGTACGAGACCTTCGACACCTACCCATTCACTGGCACCAACCAGACGGACGTGGTGGGGTCCAACGGCTCCTACAGCCTGAACGGGTGGACGTTCCAAACGCTGAGGTCCAACGGAACGCTGGACAACTCCGGCATCGTCTGGATGACGAACGACCCTAACCAGACCGTGCTGGCCAATACCGCCGACGGCGCCCTGCTTGTACAGGACACCAGCAACACGACGGCGGCGGTGGTCTTCAAATCCACGAGCGGCGAAGCCTTCAAGTTCAATTCCATCACCTTCGAGGACGGCCAGAGCGCCAACCAGGACTACCGTCTTGTCGGCTATCTCGATGGGGTGCAAGTGACAGGCGCCACTCAGGTCTTTTCCCTGCCCTATTACGCCACTTCGGTCGGCGGCACCACGGTCTCCGTCTCCGGCACGCCCTGGCAGTATGTCGACGAAGTCCGGGTCGTGCTGCAGAACGGCAGCGTCGGTGTTTCCGTCTTCATGGACGACCTCAACGTCTCCGCCGCCGTTAGCCCGAACGTTCCGCCCGTCATCGGCAACCTCAACGGCGACGCAGTGACCTTCGTCGAGAGATCCGGGCCGGTGTTGCTGGACGCTGGCCTGAATGTCACCGTCACGGACGGCGACAGCGCCAACTTCGACGGGGGCTACCTGAAGGCGCAGATCGTCACCAACCTGGTCTTCGGCCAGGACGTCCTGACTATCCAGAATCAGGGCAGCGGTGCTGGGCAGATCGGCCTGTCGGGAACGGCGGACGTCACCTACGGCGGCACGATCATCGGTACCTTTTCCGGGGGCACGGGCACCAACCCGCTGGTGGTGAGCTTCAATGCCAGCGCCACGCCCACGGCGGTACGCGCACTGATTGACAGCATCGCCTACAACAACCTCAATACCTCGGACCCGTCCGTCGTACAGCGCACCGTATCCTTCACCTTGAACGACGGCGATAGCCTCAACGACAGCGCCGAGGCCCGCGTCAACGTGGTGGTGCAAAGCGTCAATGACGCACCCACGCTGAGCGCCACCGGAGCCAACCCGACTTATACGGAAAACGGCGCAGGCGTCTCCCTTTTCACCGGCGCTTCCGTCAGCGCCGTGGAGGCCAGCCAGGGCATCCGCACCCTTACCTTCTCGGTGAGCAATGTGGCGGACGGCGCCGCGGAGATCATGCGCATCGATGGCACGGACATCGCGCTGTTCAACGGCAATACCGCCACGACCGCCACCAACGGCATGTCCGTCAGCGTCAGCATGAGCGGCGGCGTGGCCACGATCACCGTGGACAAGGGCGCCGGCATCAGCAGCAGTTCGGCGGCGGCCCTGGTGAACGGCATCACCTACCGCGACACCAGCGACAATCCCGTGGCGGGCAACCGCGTGGTGACGCTGACCTCGGTGCGCGACACCGGCGGCACGGCCAACGGCGGCGTGGACACCACTCCGCTGGCGCTGGGTTCCACCGTGAACGTGGTGGCCGTCAACGATCCACCCGTCGTCACCACCTCGGGCGGGTCCGCGGCCTTCACCGCGGGCGACAACGCCTCATCCATACCTGTGGTCGTGGACAGCGCCCTGACCTTGTCAGACCTGGACAGCACCGCGATGGCGTCCGCGGTCGTTCGCATCAGCGGCAACTTCCGCCCAGGTGAAGACCAGCTCATCTTCATCAACAACAACTCAGCGCTCTACGGCAACATCACCGCCAGCTACAACGCCGGCACGGGCATGCTGACCTTGACCTCGTCCGGCAGCACGGCCACGATCAGCCAGTGGCAGGCTGCCTTGCGGACCGTGCGCTATTCCGATACGGCAGTCACACCGAACACCGCCACGCGCACCATCAGTTTTGTTGTCAATGACGGCGGCGCAGACAGCGTGGCGGCCAACCGCAACATCACCGTGACGGCAGTCGACCAGACGCCCCTCCTCAGCACCACCGGGGGCAGCTCCTCGTTCACCGAGGGCCAGGGCCCCGTGGCGGCAGACCCGGGGTTGACGGTCTCCGACCTGGACAACAGCACCTTGTCCTTCGCCACGGTGCAGATTGCCGGCAACTTCCGCAGTGGCGAGGACCTGCTGCTGTTCACCAACACCAGCAGCACCACGTACGGCAACATCACCGCCAGCTACAACGCAGGCACCGGCACCCTGACCCTGGTGTCCTCCGGTGCCACCGCCACGCTGGCGCAATGGCAGGCTGCACTGCGCGGCGTCCAGTACACCAACACCTCTGTCAATCCAGACGGCAGCACCCGTACCCTGTCCTTCAGCATCAGCGATGGCATCAAGACCAGCGCCGTGGCCACCCGCGACGTGACGGTGACTCCGGTGGACATTCCGCCGGTGCTCACCGGCACGGGCGGAAGTGTGACCTTCACCGAAGGCAACGGTGTGGCGGGCACGCCGGTCGTGATCCACAGCAGCGTGAGCCTGTCGGACGCGGACAGCACCACACTGGCCAGCGCGACCGTTTCCATCACCGGGAACTTCCAGTCCGGCGCCGACCAGCTGGGCTTCGCCAACACGAACAGCAGCCTCTACGGCAACATTGCAGCCAGCTATGACGCCGCCACTGGCGTGTTGTCGCTGAGCTCGACGGGCGCCACGGCGACGATCGCGCAATGGCAGGCCGCCCTTCGAGCCGTCACGTATGCCAATGGTTCAGACACACCATCGGCCTCCACTCGCACGGTCAGCTTTGTCGTCAGCGACGGCGGGGTCAGCAGCAATGCAGTGACCCGTGATGTCAACGTGGTGGCCGTGGACGATTCGCCGGTCCTGAGCGGCGGAGCAGGCACGCCGGTGTTCCACGAACTGGACGGTCAGGCGACGCCGCCGGTGCCCGTCGCTGCGGACCTGAGCTTGAATGACGCCGACAGCTCGACGCTGGTCAGCGCCACGGTCAGCATCACCGGCAACTTGCACACAGGCGAAGACCTGCTGGCCTTCGCCAACAGTGACCCCACGCAGTTTGGCAACATCACCGCCAGCTACAACGCAGCCACCGGCGTATTGACGCTCGGCTCAGCGGGCGGCACCGCCACGGCCGCGCAGTGGCAGGCAGCGCTGCGCAGCGTCACCTACAGCAACGGCTCGGAAGCGCCCAACACGGCCAACCGAGTCATCAGCATCACGGTGAATGACGGCAATAGCGACAGCAACACCGTCAGCCGCAACCTCACCGTGCTCAGCACCAACGACACCCCCGTCAACACGGCGCCCGGCGCCGTGCAACATCTCTATCAGGACGGCTCCCTGGTCTTCGGCTCGGCCCAGGGCAACGCCTTGTCCATCAGCGATGCCGACGCCGGCAACGGTCTGATGCAGGTCACGCTGACCGTCACCCAGGGCACGCTGAGCTTGTCTGGCACCACCGGGCTGAGCTTCGCCGTGGGCAGCGGCACGGGCGACGCCACCATGACGTTCAGTGGCAGCATCGCCGATATCAATGCGGCGCTGCAGGGCCTGAGCTTCTCCCCAACAGCGGGGTATCGCGGACCGGCCAGCTTGCAGATCACCACGGACGATCTGGGCAACAGCGGCGGCCCGGCCGCCACGGATTCCGACACCATTGCGCTGAGCGTGGACCCGACCTTCCCTGCCGTCATCGGGGTGAGCACGCCCACGCCGGACGGCGGCTACAAGGTGGGCGACACCATCACCACGACGCTCACCTTTGACCAGGCAGTGACGGTGGACACGGCGGGCGGCACACCCACCCTGCTGATGGAGACTGGCAACGTCGACCGCCAGGCGGTCTACCAGTCCGGCTCGGGCACGAACACGCTGACCTTCACCTACGTGGTGCAGGCCGGGGACATCGCGGCGCGGCTGGATTACGCGTCCGCTGCCGCGCTTGCCCTGAATGGCGCCAGTATCCGCAGCGCGACGCAGTTCGATGCCCTGCTCGCGCTGCCGGCGCCCGGCAGCGGCGACTCCCTGGCTGGCCAGCACGCGATCCGCGTCGATGGCGTGGCACCGGTGGTCACCGGCGTGCGGCTGCCGGCATCGGGCACCTACGTGGCAGGCCAGTCGCTCGACTTCACGGTCGACTACAGCGAAGCGGTGACCCTCGGCGGCAATGGCGCAGCGCCCCGCCTGGCGGTGACGCTGGACGATGGACGCACCGCCTATGCCGATTACGTCTCCGGATCCGGCAGCACCTCGCTGGTCTTCCGGCTCACCGTGCAGGCTGGCCAGCAAGCATCCGGCGGCCTGCAACTGGGGGGCAGCCTGGAGCCGGGCGGCAGCGTGCTCACGGACGGCGTTGGCAACACGGCCAGCACCGTGCTCAACGGACTGGGCTCCACGGCAGGCATCCGCGTGGATGCGGTGCTGCCGACCGTCAGCAGCATCACACGCCTCGACGGCAGCGCCACCAACGGGCAGCCGGTGCGCTATCAGGTGACTTTCTCGGAAGCTGTCGCTGGCGTGGACGCCGCCGACTTCAGCCTCACCACCACAGGCAACGCAGGCGCCTCCATCACCGGCGTCACCCAGGTGGACGGCCGCACCTACGTGGTGGAAGTCGGGCAGCTGACGGGCGCCGGCCAGCTGAGCCTGCAGTTGGCCGCGGCCGGCAGCGGCATTGCGGATGCCGCCGGCAATGCGCTCGCAGCGGACGCCCAAGGTCCGGCCTATGGCCTGGCACAAGTCGCCCCGCCGCCGCTGCCGCCTGCCGCCCCGACCACCGTTGCGCCCCTCCTCGTGCCCACCGCCGAAGTCGCCGTGCAGACGCCGCAGACCTTCGAGCCGCCCGCGGTGCCCACCGGCACGCTGTTCGTGCCAGTGACAAAGCCGCTGGTGACCGGCCTCGATGTGGCGGGTCCTGCCGGCACCGGTGCGGGCAGCACCACCCCGGCCCTTTCGGCCGTTGCGGCACTCAGCGCCTCGCTCCGCCCGGACCCGCTCCGCCCAGATCCGCTCGACCCGGGCCGCGTCTTCAATGCAACGCCACGCGCCGACGACAGCCGCCCTGCGGACACCGCATCGCCTTCGGGCCGGGCCACGCCGGGACTGGAGCGGCCGACTTCCGTGGCCGTTGCCGCTGGCGAGCCGCTGCGCATCGCACTGCCCATCGACACCTTGTCCAGCCTGGGCCGCGACGGGCCAACCACCGTCGAAGTGCGTCAGTCCAACGGCAGACCCCTGCCCGCCTGGCTCCGGTTCGATCCGATCACTGGCACCTTGGTCGGCCGCGCACCGCCCGGCCTGAACCAGAAGATCTCCATCGAGGTGGTGGTGCGGGATGCCAAGGGGCAGCGCACCGTGTCGACCGTCGACGTGGAGGTCAAGGCCACCGCCCCCCGGCCCGGTGCGGCCGCGACGGACGCGGTGCGTGATGCCGTGGCGCTGGCAGGCACCCGAGATACCCCCGGGACCGGGGCCGCCGATGCGGCGGCCGCTCCGCCGCCCACACTGGACACCACGCCGGGCCGCGCCGGCCTGGCCAGTCAGTTCGGCCGCCATGGGCATGCCGCCTGGCAGGCAGAACGCCTGCAGTGGTCGCAGGTTCTGATGCAGGCCGAGGCGATGGCCAGCCTGCCGGGCGGCACCACGGCCTGAGGCCGCAAGAATTCCAGAGGAGAAGCACAAGATGACGATGGAACGTTTTCCCCGCCCCAGCCAGGTGGCGCTGGCCGTAGCCGCCCTGGCCGCAGTGGCGCTGAGTGGCTGCGCCGTGGCGCCTCAGGCGCTGACCGCGCAGGAGCGTCAAAGCCTCATCCAGGCGGACCGCCAGACGCTGACCACTCAGCAGGAGCCGATCCAAGGGCCCATCTCTTTGGAAGAGGCGATGGCGCGGGCCATCAAGTACAACCTCGACCATCGCGTCAAGCTGATGGAAGCCGCCGTGGCCCAGCGTCAGCTGGACCTGTCGCGCAGTGACCTGCTGCCCAAGCTGGCGCTGTCGGCCGGCTACAACTGGCGGGACAGCGAGCTGGCCTCGTCCTCCCGCAGTGTGCTGAGCGGCCAGCAATCGCTGGAGCCGTCGACCTCGTCCGACCGGGAACGCAACACCGCTGACCTGACGCTGAGCTGGAACGTGCTGGACTTCGGCGTCAGCTACTTCGGCGCACGCCAGCAGGCCGACCGTGTGCTGGTGGCGGAGGAGCGCCGCCGCAAGGTGCTGCACCTGCTGATGCAGCAGACCGCCCAGGCCTATTGGCAGGCAGCCGGTGCACAGATGCTGGAAGGCAAGATCGAACCGGTGCTGGAAATGTCCCGCCGCGCGCTGGACGACTCGCGCAAGGTCGAGGTCGAGAAACTCCGCTCCCCGCTGGAAGCCCTCACCTATCAGCGCCAATTGCTGGACATCGTGCGCCAGCTCGAAGCGGTTCGCGACGAACTGGCCCAGGCCAAGCCGCGCCTGGCCGCCATCATGAACCTGGAGCCGGGGCAGCCCTTCACCGTGCAGATGCCGTCCGCCATGCAGGCGCCGCGCATCACCTTGCCTGCGGCGAGCATGGAAGAGGCTGCATTGCTGCGCCGCCCCGAATTGGTGGAGGCGCAATACAACGAACGCATCGGCGTGCTGGAGACCCGCAAGGCGCTGGCGCGTCTGCTGCCTGGGCTGGAAATCAGCGTGGGCGGCCATTACGACAGCAACAGCTTCCTGGTGAATCGCCAATGGGGTGATGCTGGCCTGCGCGTGGGTTGGAACCTGCTGAACGTGCTCAATGCCGGCAACATCCGCGGCATGGCGCAGGCGCAGCTGGATCTGGTGCGCCAGCAGCGACTGGCCCTGAACATGGCCGTGCTCACGCAGGTGCACGTTGCTCGCCTGGACTACATGGGCCGGCTGCGCCAGTTCGAGCTGACGGAGCAGCTCAATGGCGTGGAGCAGCGCATCCTGGGCTACACCCGCAATGCGGCCGCGGCCAGCAGCCAGGGCAAGCTGGAAGAAATCCGTGCTTCGGCCGCCGCCATGATGTCCGAGCTGCGCCTGTACCAGACCTACGGCGCCCTGCAAGGCGCCTACAGCCAGCTGGTGGCCACGCTCGGCCTGGATCCGCTGCCGGAGTCGGTGCCGGCGCATGACCTCAAGAGCCTGGGCGAAGCCGTCAAGGCATCCGAGCAGAACTGGACCCGGACGATGAACCCTGAGGGCGGCGCATGATGGATGGACGAGATGCCGGGGCCGCGCGGTGGACCCTGGGCATCGTGTTGGCCGGCCTGATGGCCGCGGTCCAAGCACAAACGCCTTTGCCCGGCGGAGCCTCCGCCAGCCGCCCTCCCGGTCCGACAGCGGAGAAGGACGCGCGCATTCGCACCCAGCTCAGTGCCCGCAATTCGGTGACCATCGCGGCGGAGATCCCGGCTCGTGTGGCGACGCTGCGCCTGCGCGAAGGCGATGCCTTCCGCGCGGGTGAACTGCTCGTCGGCCTGGACTGCTCGCTGCACCAAAGTCAGCAGCGCAAGGCGGAAGCGGCGGTGGAAGCTGCCTCGGCACTGGTGGCGTCCAACCAGCGGCTGTCCGAGCTCAATTCCATCGGCGCGCTGGAAGTGCAGCAAGGACAGGCCCGGCTCAAGGAAGCCCAGGCCGAGCTGGCCGGCAACCGGATGCTGGTCAACCGCTGCAGCATCAGCGCGCCGTTCGCCGGAAGGGTGGCCAAGCGCCATGTGGCCGCGCACCAGTACGTCACGCCGGGCAATCCGCTGCTGGACATCATCGAGACCGGCCAACTCGAAGTGCAGATGATCGTGCCTTCACGCTGGCTGGCCTGGCTGCGCCCTGGCGCCACCTTCCAGGTGGATGTCGAGGAACTGGGCAAGCGCTACCCCGCACGGGTGCAGCGCCTGGGAGCGCAGATCGATCCGGTGAGCCAGACGGTGGCCGTGTTTGGCGTGATGGACGGCAGCCAACCCGGGCTGCTGCCCGGCATGAGCGGCTGGGCCGTGTTCCCGCCGCATCCGTGAGGGCCAGGCCATGACGGCGCCGGAACGCGCAGCCCCCCTGGTCACCCTGCTGCAGCTGCAGCGCCGGGCACGCCAGGCCTTGACACCGCAGTCCCTGGGATTCGTTGCGGTCAACGAGACGCTGCAGCTGGCCCCGTATCGGCAGGCTGCGTTGTGGACGGCGTCGGGCCTGGGCCAGGTGGCCGCAGTGTCCGGGCCACCGCAGCCCGATCCACAGGCGCCCTATGTGCAGTGGCTCGCCCAGCTGTTCCGCCATCTCATGCGCGAGCAGACGGCGGCGGGTGAAGTCGCGGTCGACAGCCTCCCTGCCCCGGTGCGCGACGACTGGTCGTCCTGGCTGCCGGCTCATGCACTGTGGTTGCCGTTGCCAGCGCAGGATCGTCCGCCCGGCGCGGGCCTGCTGCTGGCCCGTGAAGCCCCCTGGCTGGCGCATGAAATCGGCCTGCTCAGCGAATTGGCCCATGCCTACGGCCATGCGCTGGATGCCTTGCAGCCGCGCCACCCATGGCGTGAAGGCATGGGCAAGCTGCTGCACGGCGGCAAGGCGCGCCGCTGGCTGCTGGCCGGTGTGCTGCTGGTGAGCCTGTGTCCGGTGCGGCTGTCGGCGCTTGCCCAGGCCGAGGTCGTGCCCTTTGAGCCCTTCATCGTGCGGGCGCCGCTGGACGGCGTCATTGACCGTTTCGAGATCCGGCCCAACCAACCGGTGCAGCCCGGTACCGCGCTGTTCAACCTGGACACCACCGCGCTGCGCGCCCGCATGGAGGTCGCGCGCAAGGCCGTGGACACGGCGCAGGAGGAATACCGCCAGTCGGCCCAGGCGGCCGTGACCAACGACAAGACCCGGGCGGAGCTCATCCTGCGCCGGGGCAAGGTGCAAGAAAAATCTGTCGAGCTGGACTACACCGCCGAGCAACTGGCCCGTGTGCAGGTGAAGGCGGATCGTGCCGGCATCGCCGTGTTCGCCGATGCCAATGACTGGGTGGGCAAGGCGGTGACGCTCGGAGAACGGGTGCTGCTGGTGGCGGACCCGGCGCGGGTGGAGCTCGTCGCCTGGATGCCCGCTGCCGACCGTCTGCCCGTCTCTCCCGGGGACGTTCTGACGCTGCATCCCCAGGGTGCACCGCTGCAATCCTTCGACGCCCAGGTGATGACGGTGGCTTACCGGGCGGAAGCCACGCGGGAGGGCTTCATGGCCTACCGCATCAAGGCCAGCTTCAAGCCGGGTCAGCCCTTGCCCCGCATTGGCCAGCTTGGCACCGCCCGGCTGTATGGCGGCTGGGCCCCGCTGATCTACGTGGCGTTGCGGCGGCCGCTGTCGACGGTCAGGCAATGGCTGGGCTGGTGACGCTGCCGCCCCTGCGGGAGGATCTGGCCCTGCATCCCGGTCCCGACGCGCCCGATGGTTCACCGACCTGGACGCTGCACGACCCGGCCAGCCACCGCTTCTTTGCGCTCAGCTGGCCGGCCTTCGAGCTGCTGTCCCGCTGGCATCTCGGGGATGCTGAGCAGCTTCTCGCGGCCGTGAACCGGGACACCACGTTGCGCCTTTCCGAAGACGACCTGCGGGCGGTCATCCAGATGCTGGGCCACAACCATCTCCTGGTGTCCAGTGATGCGCGCCATACCGAGCAGCTGACCGCCCAGGCGCAGGCCACGCGCATGTCGGCCGGCCAATGGCTGCTGAAGCACTACCTGTTCTTCCGCGTGCCGGTGCTGCAGCCGATGCGCTGGCTGCAGTCCGCCAGCCGTTGGATCCGCTGGGTGTTCCTGCCCGGTTTCTGGATTGGCTGCGCGGTGCTGACGCTGATGGGCCTGGTACTGGCCGGGCGCCGATGGGATGAATTCAGTCACACCCTGACCAGTTACGCCAGCTGGGAAGGCCTGCTCGCCATTGCCCTGGCACTGAGCGGTGCCAAGGTGCTCCATGAACTGGGGCATGCCTTCACGGCCACCCATTTCGGCTGCCGCGTGCCCACCATGGGCGTGGCCTTCCTGGTGATGTGGCCCGTGCTCTACACCGACACCAACGAGGCCTGGAAGCTCACGTCGCGCCGCCAGCGGTTGTGGGTGGGCGCAGCCGGCATGCTGAGCGAACTCGCGCTCGCCTCGGTGGCGCTGGTGGCCTGGAGCCTCCTGCCCGACACGCCAGCCTGGGCGCCGATCCGCTCCGGGGCTTTCCTGCTGGCCACGACCACCTGGTTGGTGACGGTGGCCATCAACGCCAGCCCCTTCATGCGCTTCGACGGCTACTTCCTGCTGTCCGACGCCATCAACATGCCCAACCTGCACGAGCGCTCCTTTGCGCTGGGGCGGTGGTGGCTGCGGGAGCAGGTGTTTGGCTGGGGCGACCCGCCGCCGGAGCGATTCAGCCGCGGGCGCCGGCGTGGCCTGATCGCCTTCGCGGTGGCGACGTGGCTGTACCGGCTCGTCCTGTTCTTCGGGATCGCCCTGCTGGTCTATCACGCCTTCTTCAAGGCGCTGGGTCTGATGCTGATGGCGGTGGAGCTGGTGTGGTTCATCGCGCGTCCGGTGTGGAAGGAATTGAGCGTCTGGTGGCAGCAGCGCCAGCGCTGGCGCTGGAACCGAACGTCACGCCGGGCGGCAGCGCTGCTGGCGGCCGTACTGGTGCTGCTGTGCTGGCCGTGGAGTTCAACCGTGCAGGTGCCGGCGGTGATGTCGCCCAATGAAGTGCAGGTCGTCGTCACTGCCTATGCCGCCCAGGCGCTGAATGAAGCGCCGCGGCAGGGGCAGGCGGTGAAGGCCGGCGAGCTGCTCGTGCAGTTGCGTTCCCCGGAACTTGAGATGCAATGGCAACAGGTGCAGGTGCAGGAAACGCAGCTGCGGCTGCAACTGGAGCAGCAACCTTTTGACGAGCGGCTGCGCGACCTGGGCCCTGCCCTGCGCAAGCAATGGGAAGGTGCCGTCGCCGAGTTGCAGGGGCTGGCGGCTCAGAAGGAGCGGCTGGCCGTCCGAGCCCCTTTCGCCGGCGTGGTGGTGGAAGTGGCCGACGGTCTGCATCCCGGCGTGTGGGTGCCTGCTGGCGAGCGACTGCTCAGCGTGGCGGGCCCCATCGGGGTGAAGGTCGATGCCTATGCCGATGAGGCTGCGATCCAGGGCCTAAGCACCGGCGCGGTCGGCACCTTTATCCCCTCGGTGTTGGAAGAGCGCAGCCAGGACTGCGCGCTGACCCGTATCGACCCCGTTCAACTGGCGACGCTGGATGAACCCGGCTTGGCCGACGCACATGGCGGGCCGATTCCTGTCGAGCGCCTGCATGACGGGCGGTACGCGCCGCAGCGACCGACCTTTCATCTGAGGCTGGAGCGCTGCGCCACGCCGCCTGATCTCAAGCACGAAGTGTTCGGGACGGTCCACCTGCAGCAAGGGGACCGCCGTTCCTGGCTGGGAGACGGCTTGCGTTTTCTGCTGGACCTTTGGCACAGGGAGGGAGCGGTCTGACGCGCATCTTGTGCTGGCCAAGGTCAGCATCAGCGTTAGAAGCGCCCCCGCAGGGTGACAGTGACGGAGCGCGGATCCCCGTAGTTCGGATAGTCCAGGTTGGCCCAGTAGGTCTTGTCCAGGGCGTTTCGCATCACGATGCCAAGCGAAAACTGATCGCTGAGCTGGTAATTGGCATGCAGGTTCAGCAGGGCGTAGCCACCCTGTGTCACCGTGACCGACTTGAGCGTGGGATGCGCCACGCCGTAGCCGGTGACCGTGCTCTGCCAGTTCACCCCGCCGCCTACCGTCAGGCGGTCCCAGCTACCACCGAGTCGGTAACTGGTCGAGGCCTGCAGGGTGTGTCTGGGCAAGTTGGCATAAATCAGGTCGCTGGGGTGACGGGTAATGCGTGTGTTGGCATACCCGGCATTGACCGTCCAGCCCGAGGCGATCTGACCGGCGACGTCCAGCTCGAAGCCCTTGGTCTTCGTTCCATCCACGCCGACGTAGGCCGAGCTGCCATCCGGCAAGGAGCCTTCCGGCACGGAAACGTCGCGAACGGCGTAGTTGTCCTGCTTGGCCTCGAACAAGGCCGCTGATACAGCCAGGCGCTTTTCCAGAAACTCGCCCTTGACGCCGAGTTCGGTGTTGCTGCCGCGAATGGGTGCCAACAGGTTGTCGTTCTTGTCCTTGTTGCTTTGCGGCTTGAACAGGTCGGTATAGCTGGCATAGAGCGAGACCGAGTCCGTCACGTCGACGACCACGCCGAGATAGGGCGACGTCTCCTGGGTCACCTTGTAGGCGCCCGTGGTGCCCGTGAATCGACCGGTGGTGTCATAGCCGTCGGTGCCTGTCTTCCACCAGCTGACGCGGGCGCCCGTGATGAGCGCCACGGGCTGAAGCAGTTTCCAGCGGCCCATGGCGAAAACGCCGCTCTGCTCTGTCTTGGCCACCCGCATGGCCCCCGTTTCACTGAAGGTGGGCGCTGGAGCTTTGCCGTCCCAGGTGCGGATGTCCGGAATGTCATAGCTCCAGTTGGCGATGGACGTGAGTGTCGGCGTCTTGGTCGTCGTCTTCACGCCGTTGGCGCCGAACACGAGGTCGTGCGTGCGGCCGAACAGGTCCAGCGTGCCCGAGGCATACAGATCCAGGCTGTCCCGCTTTTCCCAGCTCTTGCCGACCGCCGCCAGAAGCTTCAGGCCTTTGCCGGTGTTCGGGTCCGGGTAGCCACTGGCATAGGTGCGCAGGCTGAAGGTGTCGCCCTCGCTGTGATTGGCGATGGCCTTGAGCGACCAGTCCTCACCCAAGCGTTGTTCCAGTTGGGCATAGGCAGTGCCGTTCTGGCGAGACCAGCGTGTCCACGGTGGCGAGAAGCTCGTCTCCCGCGGCAACCCGGCCAATGAGCCATCGGATGCAAAGCGGGGGATCGTGCCCCAGATGGGACCCTTGGGCACGTTGTTCTGATCCTGGTAGCCGACCGTGAACGTCGTGCTGCTGGTGAGATCCGCCTCCACGGCGGCCATGATGGCCGTCCGGGTCTCGCTATGGCGGTCACGGAACCCATCGCGTTCCTGCGCGGCAGCGATGACGCGGGCGCGCACGCGGCCATCGGCCGTCAGCGGCACGTTGACATCGGCTTCCGCACGGGCGTGGGAGAAGGAACCAAGCGTCAACGCTCCACTGGCGGAGAACGCTTTCTCCGGCCTCTTGCGGATCATGTTGACCGTCGCCGAGGGAATGCCTGCCCCGGTGGTCAGGCCGTTTGCGCCGCGCACGACATCGATGCGGGAGTAGAAGACCGTGTCGTACTCCTGATTCGTGTTGCCGCTGTAGGTGGGCACCCCATCGACCTGGAAGTCGGTGATCTGGAAGCCTCGCGCGAAGTACAAGGGGCGCTGGGTGTCGTAGAAGGACACGTTGACGCCGGTGATGTTCTGCATCACATCGTTGATGCTGGTCATCCCTTCGTTCTCCAGGCGCTCGGTCCCGATGGAGCTCATGGACTGCGGCGTCTCCCGGGCGGTCAGTGGCAACCGTGTGCTTGCTCCTTCGAGCTTCTTGCGCGCCGCGCTGACTGTCACGCGGTCCAGCGACCGGCGACGTGCGTCCGTGCCCTCCCCGTCGCGCTGGTCCGCACTGGCGGCGGCCACCGTGGGGGCGGCCGCCCCGTCGGAAGCGTTGGCTGCGCCTGGCTCCGGCGCACCGGCAGATGCAGTCGGGACGACCTGACCGATGGCTGCTTCGCCGGAGAGCAACAAGGCCGCGGCGGCGGCGACTGGAAGCAGGGAGAGAACTGATCGAGACATGATGAGAGCGCTTTCAAACGGCGCGCGTATGCGCCGCGCCCCCGCGGGGAGGCTGGTGGATTGAAAATGCTGGCATCTGCCTCGGTTGGTGCTACGCGGGCATGAAGCGGCGTAGCCCAGAGGGCAAGAGGGGCTGGCGTCATCGGAGGTGCCGGATGACCTTCTCGCGAAACTTGCGATCAGGTTCGGCCAGGCGCATCGGTCAGCGCCGCCAACCGATCAAGCATTCGTTGCCCGTGTTGGCAATGAAGGCCGTGTGCCGCCCTTGCACACAGATGAGAACGTTTCTCATCTTACGGCCCAATGTTGGCTTTCTTATCCGGATGTGTGCGGACTGCGAAGGTATCGCATGGGATGTCTGTTCCGAAGGACACCAGCCCTGATGTCACCCGGGCACTGGGCCTTTCAATCCCCCTCGGCGCGGCGCTTTCACAGCGAGCGCCTCGGGGGGCATGGCTTGGTTCAGCTCGTCGTCTGCCGCTTCTTGCGGCTCCCCATCCAGGCCACCGGCATCAGGCCAGCCAACAGCAGCAACGCCGCGCTAGGCTCCGGCACGACCACCGGCATGTCCGGCGCAATGTTGACCAGTGCCGGGCCCACGATGCGCCCGTAGTCCAGCAGGCTTTCCAGCCCCGGAGGGCCGCCGGTATAGCCGTCCGAGTAGAGGATGAAGTTGTTGTTGGGGTCCGTGCTCACGCCGCGGGTGGTGGTGAAGGAAAACACCAGGTCCTCGTCAAATGTCGCGCCGGGCTGACTCCACCAGGACCAGTAGGAACCGGAAATGCTGGTGGGTGGCCCCGAACTGCCCGCACTGGACGAAATGCTGAAATTGAACCCGTCCAGGTCGGTGTGCGAGGTTGGCAGCGGCGAGGTGTAGTTCACCGCGATGTTCTGTCGTACGCCAAACAGGATCGAGCCGCCGGTAAGCAGGCTCGAATCAATGGTGTAGGTATACGTGTAGAGCTGAGTGGTCGGGTCGAAGCTCACATCGCCGGTGACAGCTGGAATGGCTTGCGCGGTTTCAGCAGTCGTCATCACCAGTGCCGCCACCACCAAGGCCGCACTGCTCAAAGACTTCTTCATTGTTTCTCCCTGTCATTGCACACGGTCAAAACGCACCGCATTTGACTTTAGATGTGCAAGGCAGGAACTCAAGCGTTCAACAGGGCTGGAAGCCGTATGGGGGGACAGGCTGACGACGCGTGCCCCGCCCCCTGCGGACACTGCCAAGCAGCGCCACAAGCCCAACGGCCCAGAGGAGCCAGGTGGACGGTTCAGGCACTGCCAACGCAGTCGGCGCGAGCGCTGACGCGTAATTCACACCGCTGGCGTTGAACGCCGTGATGCCCTCCAGCCGCTGCCCATTCGCGTCAAGGACCTCCACGATGCCGCCCCAATAAAAACTGTGGGCGTAATCGGTGTCAAACACCGAATGCACGTCAAGCTGTGTCGTGTCCGAATAGGCGCCCGCGGCCGTATTGCCGTCCACCCTGGACGTCCAGACGTAGGACAGCGGATCGCCGAAGACAAATGAAGCCGTCACAAACTCGTTCCACAACGGCCGGTCGTGATAGTAGCCACCAGCGGGAAAGAAGTCGCGCAGTACCTGCAAGGACATGTGGTCTTCCGCCCGTTGTCCCGGCCAGTCCGGGTTGGGGCGGCTGGCATCCATGACAAAGCTGCTTTGCGCAGAACCAAAGGCATGCACATGGGTCACCGGATCAGCGGTATGGAAGTCCACGTCGGCGTCCAGGTTCATCCCTCCGTCGGCGAACAATGCATACGTCACGGTCGCGGCCGTGCCACGCGTGCAACTCGGGCAGGCGATCAGGAAGCTGTCCGACATTGAGCCAATGGCGTAGGCGGAAGCACTGACCTCCCCCACGCCGCCGCCACCGCCCAGCACCGTTTGACCGGAGGCTCGCAGCTGCATGAAGCCCGTGCCCACGCGTGCATAGGCATCGGACCACGCACTGCCGGTGAAGGCCTCGGAGCTGGCGTCCAGCACCGCGGCCCGCGAGGTCAGCAGGCCCTGCCCGTCCATGGTCTTCGCCGAAGGGGCGTCGCTGTTCCGCAGGGCCGTTGCCGTCGTGCCCACCTCCAGGCTGGCCGAGGCGCCTTGGGCCCATGCGGCGCCAGTCATCAGCAGGACGGCGGCGGCGCTGCGACGGATGCATTGCGCGTAGTGGAAGGCCATGGTCATCTCCTTGAGGAAAGAAGGCCTGGGATGGCTGGACCGGCACATCCCATGCAAGCCATCGATCTCGCCTCTCTGATGTAGGCCAAAACCGTCGCAATTACCATGAGGTCGTCCCCAACATAGAGGCCCGGGGTCTCTGCGGAGCAGTGCCTCCAGCCGGCCGTTGTCCAGCTGCCCCTTTGCGCCCTCTACCCCAGCAACCGCCGCTGCCGCCAGGCAGGCGCATCCACCGCAAACAGCGGCTGGCCCGGCGACATCAGGCTGATGTGCTGGGCCGCCGCAATGCGCTGACGCTGGTAGGACCGCCGCAGCGCCTGTGTGCAATGGCCCGCCTCCACCGGGGCACCCAGGAAGTAGCGGGCATCGGGACGGAAACCCGCCGCATGCTGGCTCCACCAGTGGGCCACGGCTTGTGGCTCGGGCCACGGCAGGTCTTCGTCCGGGTCCATCGCCACCTCGGCATCCTCGGGATCGTCCGTCGGACCCGCATCCACCGTGGCGGGTGGTGGCCGATCAAGTGACTGCAATCCGAGGTCCACGCCGGTGATCAGACTGAACGCTTCTCCGGCCAGCCGCGCCGCCGCCGGATCGTGCATGCGTTCGAGCAGCCACCCGATGTAGCGAACGTCGCCGGCATGGCCCGTGCCGGCGATCAGTTCGCGCGCCGCCTCCGGCGTCCTCGACACGCTGGCCAGAAGTTGCCTCGCGTCTTCGAGGGCAAGCACCTTGAGTACGCGTCGCAATGCCCGCGTTTGCAGGCCGCCAGGCTGCTGCGCCAGGTCGACCAGAACGTCCACGGCCCGCCCGCGGTCTCCCAGCAGGAGGCCCGCCGCGGCGGCGCGATAACGACACTCGGCAGCGTCATCATCCAGGGCCGCCAGGCAGGTATGCAGGAGATCCTGCCGCCCCAACTGGCCCGCCGCGCGCAGGGCCAGCGCTCGCAAGCCCTCATCGCTTGAGGCCAACGCCGCAGGCAAGGCCGGACCCGGGTCGACCCGGTGCGCTGCACACGCGGCCAGCGCGAGTCGCTGATGCAAGGGATTGGACGATTGCAGCAACTCGCGGATGAGGCCGCGCAAGTGGCGCGGCGAGGCCCAGCCGAGCGCTGCCTCCAGCATGCCGGTCAGCGCCGGTTGCTGTTCAGCCAGTGCCAGCAGCGTCGCCAGTTCCCGCCCGTCGCCGCCTTCAATGGCGAACAAGGCGAGCGGGGCCGCTGCCCAGGGCTCGTCCTCCGCCAGCAAACGCCGGCACGCTTGCAGCCCACCGCTTGAGGTCCGCAAGCCATCGATGTGGGCGCTCAGCCGCTCGTCCAGCGATTCCAGATCGTCAAGCAGGTAGTGCGGCCGGCTCAGCGCCAGCTGCCTGAGGTGCCAGAGGAAGGCGGCCTCCTGGGCATGCTCGTCGGTGATGTCCTCATAACGTTCCATCAGGATCACGGCGTCTGGCCGGGCAGATATCGATAAGGCGGCCCAGGGAGGCGGCCGTCGTCTGGCAACTCTTCTGGCGGGGTCAGGAACGGGTTGGTCGAAGCATCGAGCCCTTGCAGATATCGGTCCCATTCGGCGGCGTTGTGCGCCGGCACATAAGGCGTCGACGGGTCATAGGCCGCCTGCGGCACCGGCGCGCCCATGGTGGGAAAGTTCTCGAACAGGTCGGGCTTCTGACCGGCCAGCTCCACGTCAATCGCATGCACCAGCAGCAGCCGCTCGATGCACGCGGACCACCACCGATCGAAGGCCGCCGTGTTGCCCACCACGTGGCGCACCAGGTTGCGCATCCAGACGGCCTGCCGGCCCGGGTCCGGTTGCGTGCCCAGGTCATGCAGGCCTTCATTGACCAGCGTGATGGCCGAGCGCATGGGCCCCAGGACCGGTCCGGCCCAGTCGCCCTCCTCCAGGTCCACCCAGGCGCAGTAGGCCGGATGGACGGCGCCGGCCCAGGCCGCTTCCAGATACTGCGCCGCACGCAGATGCTGGCCGGAGGCCGAGAAGCGGTGCACCACCCATTCGGCACTGGCAATGAGGAGCCCCAGCCGAGCCTTGAGCGTCAGGCGCTCAAGCCGGTCATCCTGGCCGTCATCGGTCATGAAGTATTCATCGGCTTCCCAGGCATCCCAGGCAAAGGGATAGTTGTCCGTGGCAATGGCAGCCGCGAGGAGATGAGGACGTGGCGGGATCATGGCGGATGTAGAGAACGGGTTTCAGGGCGACGGAGCGCACGCCTGGGGCAGTTGGTAGGGCACGCCCTTGAATCCGAGGCGGCGCATGGCTTCGGGCGTGCGCAGGTAGCGATTGCCGCTGCCCTGCAGGCGCGCAAGAAAGCCGGCCAGAAGCGTGTCGCGCTGCGCGTCGTCATAAGGCACTGCCGTGTCCAGCAACTCCTGAGGCAGCGCCTTGCCGCGGTGGCGGGCGATGAACTGCTGCCAGTCCTGCTCCGTGGCGAAATCCGTGCGCGCGCGGGGGCTCTCCTCGGGCGCACGGGCATGCGTCTGCACGCGGTCGATGGCCTGTTCGAACCAGTGAATGAATGCCGGCCGCTGCGCCGCGGGCATCAGGTGCTGCACCACGTGCGCGGCATGGAAGGTCTGGCGTACAGGCGCGTAATAGCTGTCCCAGTAGGCCGCCTTGTCCATGCTGCGCCAGAGGTACACGGCCACTTCCATCAGCGCCGACAGGGCTGGCGGGTCATCAGGGGCGGTGCGTACGCCGCCGGCGCGCGGGTCGGCATAGCGCCAGTCGATCTGGTAGGCAAACGCAGCCTCCGCCAGCTCAAGCGCATCCGCGGCTTCGTGGGTGTGGGCCATCAGACGGACGGCCGCCCAGTTCAGCAGACCGGCGCAGAGGGTCAGCTGTCCGCACAGCGTCGTGTTGTCCAGCCGGTTGAGCAGCGGCGTCTTGGCATTGACCGGACCGGCATGGCGTTCGGCGCCGCGCCATTCGAAGTCGATGGGCGCCTGGCGAAGCGACACGGGCACATAGGGAGGCAGCGGGATCATGGTGCCGAGGCTCACTTGTCAGTGCAATTCGGCTTGGTGGGCTTGCCGTTTTCGCACAGCCAGATGTCCAGGCATTCCTCGGCGGCGCAAATGAGCTTGGCGCAGCTTTGCTTGCAGGGGGATTCCTTGGTCTGGCCACAGTTTTCCCCGTTGGGCCAGTCGATTGCCAGCAATAGCGAGCCGCCATTGGCGAACGGTTCCGTCATGAACAGCTCGTCGATGATCTTGGGCTCCGCATGCGCCGGATAGTTGGGCGTCATGCTCTCGTAGCTGTCGTAGTTGAACGGGGTCTTCTCACGGTCCGAGCCAAAGCAAGCCAGGGTGCCGTGCTTGTCCCGGTCCTTCGGGTCGTATTTGTTGCCCTGCTCCTGGGCCTTGGCCTGCTTGTCCAGTTGCGACTGCGGCGTGCTGGACTGGAAATTCATGTAATCGCGCTGCGCAGGGCTCAGGGAGGCGCGTTTGTCCTTGGTGCTGACGCCTTGGGCCCATCCATCGCCGAGGCCGCCCTTGCTGGAGCCCCGGACAAACTTTCGCTTGCCCTTTGAGTCCTTGAAGACGCCGTGCGTGACCGTCACCGAGTCGTCCCGAAGCGCCGCCTTGTCCTTGCGGGCCTTGGCGTTTTTGGCCTGCAGTTCGTCGCAGGTGGCACCGAAGTCGGGCGGCGGGTTGCCCGAGGCACTGCTCGCTCCCACCGCCCCGCCGCCGCAATTGGCGTGGTTATGGGTGGTGAGGTCCATGAAACGGGTGGCATTGGCGCCTTCGACCTTCACGTCCATGGACCAGGCGGCAAACTTCATGGGCCCGGTGATGTTGTGGGTGATGACGTTCATGCCGAAGTTGCGCGTCGCCGCTTCGTCCCCGGTGCTCTTGCTGTAGTTCGAACTGTTCTTCTTGCCAACTTCCTGCCCACCCATCTTCACCGTACGGCTGCCACGGCTGGTGTCCCGGGCCTGTGCGGTATTGGGATAGGGAATGGGCACCGGTCCGGCCGGCGGGCCGGGCGGCGACAGGCAGACGTCCGGCATGGCGGCGATCGTCCGGTTCGTCGAGGCCTTCCCGGAGATTTCCAGGCCGTTGGCAAAGACATGATGGCTCATGATGCGCCTCCGCGCTGGAACCGCGTCACCAGCGCCACGCGTTCACCGTTGTCCTCGCCCGCATGCAACAGCGCGTGCGGGCTGGGCGCATAGTCCTTCAGGCCGGCCTCGAAGGCCCAGCCCAGCAGGCAGGGGAACGTTGCCGCTCCCACCTCGCCGATCGATTCTGCCGGATGCCAGGATTGGAAGTAGCCCTTCACGCGCCGGGTCTTCCCCTCCGGGGGCAAGCGGTCCAGGCGGGTGGCCGCCACCGCGGCCTCCTTGAACTTGAAGCGCTCTCCGTTGTGGTCGTTGATGGAGAAATGCAGGTCGAAATAAGGCACGCCGGCCTGCCCCATCGCCTGCTCGATGGCGTGCGTCAGTCCGTCGCCACTGACGGGCGCGTCCTCGGTCCCGCCATCCAGGCCAGGCTCATGCCCGATGCCCAGGCCTTCGATGACCAGCTGATCGGCGGCTGGCAACGCGCCAGCGCGGCTGACCAGCACTGCGCAGGCCGCCTCACCGGGGATGAAGCCGTTGCTGTTGGTGCCGCACTTGAGCCGGCCCAGTTCGATGTAATGGTCCACGATGCCCTGGCGCAGGAAACTCTCCACGCCGACGATGATGCAGGCCCGGGCCTGCCCACGGTCCAGCAGTGCCTCGCCGGCCCGCAGGGCCGCGGCGATGCCAGTCCGCCCGCCTGCAATCGCCTGGCTGCCGGCTGGCAGCGGGCCACCCAGCCGGCGGGCCAGGTCGTCCATCACCAGGGCTTCCAGATTCGCGGGGCGCCATGGGCGGTCCGCAGGCGGCAGCAGCACCAGCACCGGCAGGCCGAGCCCCGGCGCTGCTGCTTCCACCAGGCCAAGCTGGCGCGCAAGCGCCGCGCATTGCTGCACCACCGGTGTGGCCAGGGGGGCCAGCATCGTGGGGCCTTCCCACCACTGGTGCAGGCGTGGCCGCGCCGAGAACAGGTCGTCGCCCACCGTGTAGTCCCACAGCTTTTTCTGGCGGGCGCCATGAATACCCGCCCGCATGGCGGCGCAGCTGGACGCCCCGTCCTCCCCGACGGCGGTCAACATGGCCTGTCCATACACGGCCAGCGGGAGGCGACTCAAAATTCCCCTCCCCACGCGCGCACCAGCGCGGACAGGCCGCCGTAGTATTTCTTGCCGGTCTGGCGGGAGCGCAGCAGCGCGGGGGTACGGGAGGAGGACGCTTCGATCTGCATTTCCACAAGCTCAAAGGGATCGCGCACGAGCGGGCAGCTCGCGCGCCAGGTCAGGCTCAGCCGGTCTTCATCCGGCTCGATGACGATGGTGTCCAGGTGCGCCGCCACCTCCACCAGCGGCGCCCGATGGCGCACGAACCGGACCGTCACCTGGTCGGCCGGCAGGCGTGCTTCCAGGCGGGACGACGGCGTCAGGTTCAGCAGCACGATGGGCTCGCCACCCTGCGGATAGGCCATCTGCTGGTCCGCCGGTGCGGCCTGCAGGTACAGCGGGTTGAAGTCGGCCGGCAGGTAGGGCATGCGCTCGCGTTGCCACTGCTCATCATAGGTGCCAGCATACGAGCACCTGGGCAGCCAGTGGCGCCCAACGGGGCCGAACGCCATCGGGCGATAGTGCCCATCCGGCCGTGTGACGGGCTCGCCAAGCGCTTCCGTGACGGGCAGTGGCAGGCCGGCGGCCAGATGGTCCGCACGCGCATAGCCGGTGCCTGCGGGGTTGCCGCGGTACACATCCACGCGGGTCGGGTCCTGAGCGTCCACGTGCATGCCGCCAAAGGCGTGATCATACGTGATGGGCTGGACGAGGAACGGTTCCGCACCGCTGGCCGTGACGCCCAGCAAACCCTTGCGCCATTCGCGCCGGCCCCAGACCTTCAAGGCCTTGCGGCAAGCCCCCACCATGAAACCCGCTTCGAGGTTGGCCACCAGCCGCCCGCCGGGCGCATGCGCGCTGGCCCGCAGCAGTACATCGCAGCGCGGCTTGAACAGGGCGAAGTCATGTTCGTGGATGGGCGCATGGCGAGCCGGGTCCCGGCCTTGCACATCGGCTTCGAGCAACGGTAGCTGGCGCTCGGCCAATGCGGACGCCCGGCCGTCACACGCGCTCAGCACGAAGGTCCCTTTGACCACCACCACCGCAGCCTCACGGCCGTCCGGCTGATGGCCGACGTTCCAGCCCGAGGCGTAAGCGGTGGGGTTGACGACGCGCACGGTACCCGCGGTCAGTTCAACTGGACGGAGCCGCCCTTGATGCGATGCACGCCACTGGACCGGCTGACGACGTAGGTGCCATTGATCAGCACCTTGCCAGCCCGGGTCAGCGTGATGCTGGCCTTGCCGCATTTCAGCACCAGCTGATGCTGTGCTTCGACGAGCAGCCGCTCACCGTCCACGTCCACCTCCATCCCCACCTTTCCGGCGGCGTCTTCATGGGCAACGGGCGGCATCGCTGCCCCGCGCAGCACGCCCAGCACCACGGTATGCGTGTCGTTGCCGGCGGCGGCGTCGGTGACCAGCACCTGCTGGCCAATGTGGCCGGCATGCAGGTCAACGACCGACCGCGCCTGCAGCAGCGCTGCGCCCGGCCTGGACAGATCACGAATAACGGCCACGCGCCCTTCCTGGGCCAGCGCCACCAGCTCTCCCACGCGGTGACTGGCCTGTGGCAGCAGGGCCCCGGCGGCGATGGCATCGAGTTGGTCTCTCCCGCTCAAGGTACACCTCCAGTGGTGGCCGTTATCACTTGGGGCATGTTAGGAGAAGCCATCGGCCCCAGGCACGTGACCAAGGTAACGCCGCCCTGTACCGGTTCTGCGGCCGGCGGTCGCCGCTACGGGGTTTCACTGATTGCCGTGGTCGGTACGCCGCTGCGGCGACGCGGCGCAGCGTTGCCACACCAGTGCACGCGCCCCCGTCGTCCATCCACGGGAGGCTGGAAACCGGGTCGCCATGGGCATCAGGATTGCCGACCGCGACCGTCGTCATCGACCTTGCGGGAGTTTGCATCGTGTCCATCACCATCAACGGGACGGCCGTCCCACTGCCTGACGATCCGCGGGTCTCCCTGCTGGATTTCCTCCGGGAGCATCTGCACCTTCACGGGGCCAAGAAGGGATGCAACCAGGGCGCCTGTGGCGCTTGCACCGTGCTGGTGGAGGGGGAACGCGTGCTCGGCTGCCTGGCCCTTGCGGTGCAGTATGAGGGGCGCAGTGTCACCAGCATCGAAGGCCTGGCGGCGGAAGGGGCGCTGCATCCGCTGCAGCAGGCCTTCATCGAGCATGACGGCTTCCAATGTGGCTACTGCACGCCCGGCCAGATCTGCTCCGCCATCGGCATGGCGGCGGAATGCCAGCGCGGCGTGCCCAGCCACGTCACCCAGGACCTGGCGGGCAGCGTCATCCCCATCACGCGGGAGGAGCTGCGTGAGCGCATGAGCGGCAACCTTTGCCGCTGCGGCGCTTACAACGGCATCGTCGACGCCATCGCGGACGGCCTCAAGGAGGATCTCGCATGAAGCCCTTCACGTACCTGCGAGCCTCGGACGCCACCGAGGCCGTCCGGCTCGGCGCAGCACCTGCGGTGAAATTCCTGGGCGGGGGCACCAACCTGGTCGATCTCATGCGGGAAATGCTGGAAGCGCCCCAGCAGCTGGTGGATGTCACCGGGCTGTCGACGCAAATCACCGCTCATGAGGACGGCCGCCTCACCATCGGTGCCGGCGTTCGCAATACCGCGCTGGCGGCGGACATCGCCGTACGCGAGCGGTTCCCTGTCATCAGCCGCGCCATCGTCGCCGGCGCTTCGGCGCAGATCCGCAACATGGCGACCGTGGGCGGCAACCTCTTGCAGCGCACGCGCTGCGCCTACTTCTATGACGCGGAGGGCGCGCGTTGCAACAAGCGCAGCCCGGGCCAGGGCTGTGATGCGATGGAAGGCTTCAACCGCATGCACGCGGTGCTGGGCGCCTCCTCCGACTGCATCGCCACCCACCCTTCCGACCTGTGCGTCGCCCTGGCCGCCCTGGATGCGGTCGTGCATCTGCGGCATGCCGATGGCGAGCGCAGCATTTCTTTCAACGACCTGCACCGCTTACCGGGCACGCAACCGGATATCGATACGGCCTTGCAGCCCGGTGAGCTGATCACGGCCGTCGAGATTCCGGCGCTGCCCATGGCCGCGCACTCCGCCTATCGCAAGGTGCGAGACCGCTCCAGCTATGCCTTTGCGCTGGTGTCCGTGGCCGCCGCGATCGAGCTTGATGGCGACCGGGTGAAGGACCTGCGGTTGGCGCTGGGCGGTGTGGCCCACAAGCCCTGGCGAGCTTGGAAGGCCGAGGCGCGGCTGCGCGGCCAGCCGGCCACGCAGGCGAGTTTCCTCGCCGCCATGGACGCGGAGCTGGCCGATGCACGGCCGCTTCGCCACAACGCCTTCAAGATCGAACTGGCACGGCGCACCGCCACCGCCGTGCTGGCACAACTGACGGAGACCCTGCGATGAGCCTGCTCAAGAATGCCGCCCAGGCGGCCATGAAGAAAGCCATCGAAGTCGCGCCGGATGCCTGGATGCCGGGTGGCCACCCCGACCCTTTGCTGTCTCGCCATGAGGGCCTGATCGGTGCGCCGGTATCGCGAGTGGATGGTGCGCTGAAGGTGCGGGGCGCGGCGCGCTTCTCCGCCGAGTTCCCGCTGGAAGGCATGCTCTACGCGGCGCTGGTCTACAGCACGATCGCCAAGGGCCGCATGGCCTCGCTCGACACGGCGGCAGCCGAAGCCGCGCCTGGCGTGGCGCTTGTCATGACCCACCGCAATGCGCCGCGCCTGGCGCCGGCACCTTTGTTCCTGACTCAGGAAAAGGCGGCCGGCGGCGATGACCTGCCCATCATGCAGGACGACCGGGTGCACTGGAATGGGCAACCGGTGGCCGTGGTCCTGGCCACCACGCAGGAGCAGGCGGACGACGCTGCGACCCTGATCAAGGTCACCTATGAAGCCGAGGCCGCCGTCACCTCCCTGGCCGAGGCCATGGCCCGAGGCACCGAGACCGGTGTCTTCATGGGCGAGCCGCTGCACAACGAGACCGGTGATGCCGAAGCGGCGCTCCAGGCGGCCCCCCACCGGGTGGATGCCGTCTACACGACGCCCATGCAGAACCACAACCCGATCGAGCTGCATGCGGCGACGGTGGTCTGGCACGGCAATGAGCTTCATGTGCATGACGCCTCCCAGGCGGTCGCCCATGCCGCCTGGACGCTGGCCCAGATCTTTGACCTGGAGGAGGCGCAGGTGCACGTCACGTCGCCCTTTGTAGGCGGCGGCTTCGGCAGCAAGACGCTGTGGCGGCATCAGGTACTGGCCGCAGCCGCGGCGCGGCTGGTCGGGCGGCCGGTGCGGATCATGCTGTCGCGTGAAGGCGTGCACCGGATCGTTGGCGGCCGCACCACGACGCAGCAGCGCGTGGCCATCGGCGCGGAGGACGACGGCCGCTTCCGGGCGCTCATCCATACCGGCACGGTCGCGATGATGCCGCACAACAACATGCCCGAGCCCTTCATCCTGCCTGCGCGCTGCCTCTACCGCGCGGACACCTTGAAGCTCGACGTGCAGACCTGCCGGCTGGACATGGTGGCCAACACCTTCATGCGGGCGCCTGGCGAATCCGTCGGCAGCTTCGGGCTGGAGTCGGCCATCGACGAGCTGGCTATGGCGCTGCGGATGGACCCCATCGACCTGCGGCTGCGCAACGAGCCCGAGAAGGACCCGACCACGGGAACGCCCTTCTCCTCCCGTCACCTCGCGCAGGCCTACCGGCAGGGGGCCGAACGTTTTGGCTGGGCACAGCGACGGCAGGAGCCCGGCGCTCGCCGGGAGGGCGAGTGGCTGGTCGGGCTGGGATGTGCCACGGCGACCTATCCCTACTACCGCATGCCGGGCGGTGCGGCCAGGCTCACGCTGGGGGCGGACGGCCGAGTCCGCGTGCAGATCGCCGCGCACGAAATGGGCATGGGCACCGCCACGACACACACACAGATCACCGCCGAGCGGCTGGGGCTGCGCATGGACCAGGTGGACTTCGACTACGGTGATTCCAGCCTGCCCGGCGTGGTGCTGGCCGGTGGCTCCCAGCAGACCGCCTCGATTGGCAAGGCGGTGATGCTGGGCTGCCAGGCGCTGGTGGCGGCGCTGCTGAAGCTGGCGGGGCACGGTTCGCCCTTGCATGGATTGAAGGCCGACCAGCTCGACGCCCGCGACGGCGCCTTGATCAGCCGGGAGGATCCGGGCAGGCGAGAACGCTTCGTCGACCTGCTTGCGGCCGCCGATCTGGCCTCACTCACCGTCGAGGCGGAGTCGCCGCCGCCCCTGGAGATGCAGCACTGGTCCATGCACTCCTTCGGCGCCATGTTTTGCGAGGTGCGCGTCAACGCGGTCACCGGTGAACCGAGGGTGACCCGTTTCCTGGGGTCGTTCGACTGCGGGCGCATCATCAATGCCAAGCTGGCCGCCAGCCAGTTCCGCGGCGGCATCGTCATGGGCCTGGGCCTGGCCCTGACGGAGGAGACGCAGTTCGATCAGCGCCATGGTCGCATCATGAATCCGAGCCTGGCTGAATACCATGTACCGGTCCACATGGACGTGCCGCAGATCGATGTGATGTGGACCGACATCGCGGACCCGCATGCGCCCATGGGCGCCCGCGGCGTCGGCGAGATCGGGATCACCGGGGTGGGCGCCGCGGTGGCCAATGCGGTCTACAACGCCTGCGGCAAACGCGTACGGGATCTGCCGATCAGGCTCGATCAGCTGCTGTAGCCGCCCGCCACCGGCGCCGCCTGACCTGGCGTTCGCCGGCTCCTCGCTCCTGCCTACTGCGCTACAGGTTCCCGCTTTTCTCTGATTTACCTAACGAAGATTTGCGCTAGATCAAAACATCGCTCTCCCCGCAGGCGCAAGCTGGATCTCAAGCGCGTAGCCGTTCATTCGCCGCCCGCGCACATGGCTTACAACGGGAGAGCGCTCATGTATCGCAGCATCCTTGTTCCTATCGACGGCAGCGTCACCTCCGGGCGGGGCCTGCGCGAAGCCATTCGTCTGGCCGCCACGCTGGAGGCCCGGCTCGTGCTGCTGCATGTGCTGGATGTCTATCCGTACTTTGGCGCCACCGCCTGGAGCGGCGTGCTGGAAGCCGAACTGCGGCCCCGGCGGGAGGCCGCCAATGAACTGCTCGCCAGCGCCGCGCTCGATGCGCAGGAGGCGCACATCCCGGTGGAGATGGTCCTGAAGGAGTCGCTGGACCGGCATGCAGGCGAAGAAATCGTTCGCCAGGCCATCGAAAAGCGTTGTGACCTGATCGTGATGGGTACCCACGGCCGCCGCGGGCTCTCCCGCATGCTGGTGGGCAGTGACGCCATGATCGTTCTCCGGGACAGCCCCATCCCCCTGCTCCTGGTGGGCCCGCCCGAGCAGGCCGGGCAGGCGGACACACCGTCCATGCGATGACCGTCACCCTGCCGCACCTATCCAGGAGTGACCATGACCGCCGCGCCTTGCTTCAACCCTTTGACGGGCAGTCTCTCGTTCCATGTGAGCGTCCATGGGCGCGATGTACTGGCCTACCTGTCCGATGCCGCCTGGCGGGCGTTCTACGGGGACGCCGCCGGGGACGACCTGAGCGACTGCTACCGTCGGCACCAACCCACCATTGACCGGGCGGTGGCCCGCCGGTTCGTGGCGACTGGGCGTGAGCCCGTGGTCCTGCGGGTGACCGACCTGCAGTAGGCGCCTTCCCGCACTCCCATCTCAGCGAGGCTCATCATGTTTCGTCGCGTCTTGATCGCCTATGACGGCAGCAGCCCTTCACGCGCTGCCCTCAAGGAAGCCTTGCAACTCCTGCAGGGCCAGCCCTGTGACCTGGAACTGGCATACGTCAACCCGGGCCTGCCCCTGAATGTCGAACTGGCGCCCGCCAGCCTGCTGGAAGCCTCCCGGCTGGCCAATGAAGAAGCCGCAGAGCGCATCCTGGCCGAGGGCCGGCGGGAGGTGATGAAGGCAGGCGCTGAGGCCGCCTGCAAGGTGCTTGAGTCCGAAGGCCGACGCGTGGGGGAAGTGCTGGTGGACCATGCCGCCAAGGAGCATTTCGGCCTCATCGTGATCGGCTCACATGGGCGGCGCGGCATGAGCCGGGCTCTGCTCGGCAGCGATGCGGAGCTCGTGGCCCGCCTCTCCCCCATTCCCGTGCTGATCTTCAAGGCTTCGGCGGCGTCCGGCCGCTGAAGCGCCTCCCGGTTTCGGCGCGCGGGTGGGCATCCCACGGCGTCATGGCTGGCTGCGGTTCGCGCTGCCTCGTTGCCCCGTCAGGGCAGTTTGAACCGGGCCACCTCTTCCGCGAGGCGATGTGCCTGGTCGCGCATGGAGGAAGCGGCCGCCGCCGTCTGTTCCACCATGGCGGCGTTTTGCTGCGTTGCCTGATCGAGTTCCTGGATGGCCGTGCCGACATGGCCAATGCCATCGCGCTGCTCCCGCGCACCCGTGGCGACCTGGCTCAGCAGGCGGTCGATGTGACCTGCGCCGTCGACAACCCCGCTAATGGCGTCGCGTGCCTCATGCGCCACCGTCGTCCCGCGTGCCACCGTTTCCATGCTGGTCCCGATGAGTTGCTTGATTTCCCTGGCGGCTTCCGCGCTGCGGCCCGCCAGCGTGCGCACCTCGGTGGCCACGACCGCGAAGCCGCGCCCTTGCGCCCCCGCCCTCGCGGCCTCCACCGCGGCATTCAACGCCAGGATGTTGGTCTGGAACGCAATGCCGTCAATCAGGGCAGTGATGTCGCCGATGCGATGAGCGGAGGCGTCGATGGCCGCCATGGTGGTGGCCATCTCCTGCATCACGGCGCCTCCCTGGGCGGCAAGCTCCGCATTTCGGCTGGCCAGGCGCGTCGCATCCTCGGTATGCGATGTCGTGGCCTGCACTGTTGCGCCGATCTGCTCCATGGCAGAAGCGGACTCTTCCAGGCTCGCCGCTGCCTGCTCCGTGCGTGCGGACAGGTCCGTGGAAGCGGCAGCGATCTCGTCGCTGGCCGCCACGATGCCCATCGAGGAAGCTCTCACCCGAACCACCATCGCGCGCAGGCTGTCCTGCATGGTGGCCAGCATCAGCATGAGCTGCGCGGCTTCATCCCGTCCCCACGGCGACGGACGCGTGGTCAGGTCCCCCTCCGTCATGGCCGCAAGATGCCGGCCGACTTCGCGCAGCCCGCCCCGCATCACCAGGAAGAATGAATAGAACAGATAGCCCGCAATCAACAGGCAGATGGCGCTGATCAGGGCCACCAGGTTGCGGGACCGCTCGGTCGCCGCAATCCGTCGCTCCAGCAGGTCATGCAGCAGCTCGGTGCTTCGAGCCGTGAGTGCCCGCAGCTCATCGACGGCTTTTTGCCCAGCGGGATTCAGTGCCTCAAGGTCGGCATGGAAATCCGCTGCAAACCAGCTGGTGGCCGCATTGGCGAAAAAGGCGTCCGCCGCGGTGGTGGCGCGTTCCGCATCCAGCCGGGTCCGGACCTCAGTATTGAATTGCCCCGCGTGTTCAACCGCACGGCGCACATCGTCGATCCGGTCCCTCCCCAGGTACCACATGCCGTAGAGCCGGCGAATCTGAGCCTGGGAAGACGTCTCGCGCAGTGTCCCGCTGACCGCGCGAGTGCGGGACACGCCTTCGATGACTTCCGAGACCAACTGGCCGGACAAGGTCATCAGGTAATAGGTGTCCTGGTCAGGATCCAGGGTCAGGCCCGAATCATCCAGGGCCATGGCGCGCAGTGCCACGAGCTCGGTCACCAGCCGCTGGAGGCGCGTTTCCAGGTCCGCAGAGCCAGCGTCGGTGCCTCCTTGCGCCAGCGCTGCGCGCGCCTGGTCTACGGCGGCCATGCCGGCGCGCAAGTCGATGGACGGCGGCAGGGCGTGCGCCACTGCCTGAAAAGGCTGAGCGGCGCGGTCGATGGCTTCCAGGCTGACCTGCGGCGCGGCGCCTGACAGCACCAGACGCCTTTGCTTTTGCACCTCCACCAGCAAAGGCTCCAGCGACTGCATTACTTGCACGCCCAGCAGTTCTTCCTGCGCGAAGTCGATGGTGGCCTGGCTGGTGCGGTAGTAAGCAAAGCCCAGCAGCGTCAGAGGGACCAGGAAAGCGAGTGTGATCAGCGACGCCTTGGCGCCGAAATGCAGTTGCCGAAACAGCCGGACGCCGAGTGCCCATGGCCCGTGATGCGAAAAGAAGCGGCCTTTGTTCGACCCGCCCTCACGCGGCCCTGCCACGACCCCAACGCCGCTGTCTGTACCGATGTCCAACGTGAACTCCCATGCAATGCACTACTTCGCACGAGTGTCCTGCAATTTGCTACAAATAACCTTACATCTATCATTTGCATCAAATGCGGCGAGCAGAATTAACGAAAAGGCCGGAAGCGTCAACGAACGGATTGACGGGAATCAAGTTTCCGCGTCGAGCCGCCGTCTGCGGGTCGATGAACGACTGCAGTGTTCGCCCACATTTAGCATCTCGAAGTCGTGGTGGCCCACCTCGCCAGCAAGCTGCCGGTGTCACTTATATCATTTGGCGGCAAATTCGCAGACGCCGCTACGGACGTTTGTAGCCGCCACACGTTTCCAGCACCAGTGCGCGCAGCCAGCGATGACCACGATCCGCGTCTGCGCGTGGATGCCACATCTGCGACACGGTGATCGGATCGGTCGCGACCGGCAGTTCGAAGATGCGCACCCCTTCCGGCATCAGCTGCGGCACACCGAATGATGCGGGGACCAGCGCCACCAGGTCCGTCTGCGCCGCCACCAGCAAGGCGGCACGGAAGGTCGGAACAATCGCCGCGACGTGGCGTTTGAGTCCAGACGCCGCGAGTGCGTCGTCCACCGGCCCTCCCGCCTGGCCACGCCGTGAGGTCACGACATGCCGGCATGCCGCGTAACGCTCGGCGGCTGGCCCAGGTGCGTCCAGAAGCGGATGGCCGGCCCGGACCGCGCCCACGAAATGGTCCCGGTACAGGGTCTGCACCTTGACCTCCGGGCCCGCCGTTCCCAGGACGCCGATGTCGAGATCGATCAGCCCCTGGCGAAGCGGCTCCACATTCTTGTCGGGCTTGGGCGCGAACCGCAGTCGCACGGCCGGCGCCTGAAGGGCCGCTCGGGCCACCAGCGAGGCGCCGAACGCTTCGACAAAGCCGTCATTCGTCCGCAGCGTGAAAGTCCTGTCCAGGGTCTGCAGTTGCCAGTTTGAACCGGCCGGACGCAGCACCGCAGTTGCCGCTTGTGCCAGCTCACTGACGGTGTCGCGCATGGCTAGCGCGTGCGGCGTCAGCACCATGTTCCGGCCGGCCCGCACCAGCAGCGAGTCGCCTGTGGCTGCACGCAGGCGGGCCAATGTCCGGCTCATGGCTGACTCGCTCAGGTTCAGGCGCACGGCGGCCCGGGCGACACTGGCTTCGCTCAGGAGCGCGTCCAGCGCGGGCAACAAATTGAGGTCGATATCCGCAGACATCCGGCAAAGCTACCACGGCTGGCCGGCCCGCCGACCGGCGCGCGATGCAAGGACAAGCTGCATGCCGCGCGTCTCCTCCCAGCCGGTTCGACGCCTATGCTGACTGCATGGCTTCATCCTCCCCTTCCCCGCTTCACCCGTCCCCGGCCGGCGCAGGCCCCCTCCATCAAGGCAGCACGGAAAGTCTCGGTCGCCAGCCTGGCGTCGATTCGCAGCGTCCTGAAGAGGCGCGCTCGGCGTCAAGGTCGCCTCCATCGATGGCAGACGCCGATGGCCTGCCCACACCGAGACGGCACCTGGCAGTCGCGGCCCTGCTCGGGGGCATTGCGCTGACCGTTCTGGATGGCGCCATCGCCAATGTGGCGCTGCCCACGATGACGAGGGACCTGAACGGCTCTCCCGCCGATGCGGTTTGGATCGTCACGGCCTATCAGCTGGCGGTGGTGATGTTCCTGCTGCCGGCCGCGGCCATCGGCGAGCGGCTGGGCTACCGCCGGATCTTCATGGCGGGCGTCGCCTTGTTCACGCTGGCATCCGCGGGCTGCGCACTGGCCCCGACGCTGGGATGGCTGATCGCCGCCCGCGCCCTGCAAGGCCTGGGCAGCGCCGCCGTGATGCCGCTCGCGCTGGCGCTGCTGCGCTTCACATACCCGCGCCAGATGCTGGGGCGCGCCATTGGCTGGAACGCGCTGGCGGTGGCAGGCGCCTCGGCGGCGGGCCCCACCGTGGGTGCAGCACTGCTGTCCGTGGCCAGCTGGCCGTGGCTATTTGCGGTGAACATCCCAGCCGGCGCGCTGGTGCTGCTGGCGGCTACGCGGCTGCCGGCCGTGCCGGGGTCGGCCCGCAGGCTTGACCCCTGGAGCATTGGCCTGAACGCCGCGGGCTTCGCGGCGCTGATCCTCGGCTGTGACTGGGTGCTCTTTCATCCCTGGCGCGGCGGCTTGCTCATCGCCCTGGCCGCCCTCGCCTTCGTGCTGCTGATCCGCCGTGAACTGCCGCGTGCTGCCCCCATGATCCCTTTGGACCTGCTGCGGGGCCACTCCTTCCGCATCTCCGTCATTGCCTCGGTCTGCTGTTTCAGCGGACAAATGGCCAGTTATGTCGCGCTGCCGTTTTATTTCCAGCACACCCTGGGCCAGGACACCTGGGCCACGGGCCTCCTGATGACGCCCTGGCCGCTGGCGGTGATGCTCGCAGCGCCGCTGGCTGGCCGACTGGCTGAGCGCGTGCCAACCGCGTGGATGTGCGCGGCCGGTGGGCTGTGCCTGGCCCTGGGCCTGGCCACTTGTGCCGCCTGGCCCGTGCAGGGGGACATGCGAGGGGCGATGGCGCTGTGCACCGCACTTGCCGGGCTCGGTTTTGGCTTCTTCCAGACGCCCAACAACCGCAACATGTTGCTATCCGCGCCCAAGGAACGCAGCGGTGCCGCAGGGGGCGCCCAAGGCATGGCGCGCCTGACCGGCCAGACGCTGGGCGGCCTGCTCATGGGCCTGCTCTTTGCCTTCCAGCCCACCGCCGTCGCGCCGCTATGGGGGCTCTACGCCGCCGCAGCACTGGCCTTGGCTGCGGGAGGCGTCAGTTTGCTGCGAAGTCCCGGTCGCGCGCGCGGTTGACCGGAAGGCCGCGACCTGCCGCTCCGTTGGCCCCCTAATAATGGGTGCATGCCTTCGCTGGACCTCTTTCTCGCGTTGAGCGGCGTCGGTCTCGCCGTGGCGCTGCGCCCCTGGCGTGTGCATGTGCACGAGGGGCCACCATGGCCGTGGCTGCTGGGCTGCCTCCTATTGCCCCCGCTGTGGTGCGCCGACCGGCTGACGGACATCGCCGTGGTGCAGCCGCTGTCCGGGGCGTGCCTGCTCACCCTGATGGCGGGTTGGCCACTGACGGTGCTCGCGCTGGTGCCCATCACCTTGTTGACCGCCATGATGGGCGACCTTGCAGTTGCCGACGCGCTGCATCGAGGGGTGTGGCTAGGCCTGCTCCCCGCGACGTTCGCGCTGGGCCTGGGCGCGGCCGCGAGACGCTGGCTGCACCATCACCTGATGGTCTACATCTTTGCACGCGGTGTGCTGGCGACCTTGCTGTCGCTGCTGGCAACTGCCGTGGCCGCCCTGCTACTCCACGGCGGCCCTGACGTGCTGGGCAAGGCCGATCTGCTGCTCGGCCAGGCACTCAGTGCCTGGGGTGAATCCATCATCACCGGCATGTTGACGGCGGCGTTCGTGGCCTTCAGGCCGCAATGGCTCGGCACCTATTCGGACCGGCTGTATCTGCCGCGCCCGTGAGCGCAGGACTCCCCGCCGCGGTGGGGCTGCCGCTGTCCATGCGCGCTGCGGTCCCACACGGCATGGTTGCCAACTCCGACGACCCGTGAACCTGTGACAGCGCGCCTCGAATGGGGCGGTGGCAATGCGATGAGTCATTGATCCTAGGGATGGCCGGCGGCTACGGTTCTTCGATGATGGCCGCCGTTCGCGGACGCCGGGTTCCTGCGGCGAACAGGCCAAGTGCCTGCATCGCCCAAGCATCGCCCGGCGTGTTCCTGGCTGCATCCCTTCGGGAGTTCCCCATGTTCATGCTTCGCCGCTGGCTGGCTCTGTGCCTCCTTGCCTGCACCACCTGTCTGATGGGCCTGCCGGCCCGCGCGGAGTCCTACCGGTTCGACATCCAGGGCCTGTCATCGCTGGGGCCAACCGCCTGGCTGGCACTGGACTTCATCGATGGCGACGGCCCATCCAACCAGGTGACGGTGGGCGGCTTTGTCACTGATGGAGCGCTATCGACTCACTCGCTGACGGCCGGCGTATCGGGCTCCACCACCGGATCCATGGTCTTTGCTGACAGTAGCTTCTTCAATGAAGCACTGCTTCAACTGGACCATGCGAATGCCATGCGCTTCGAGTTCAGCGCGAGCATGGCGCCTCCTGCGCCCGGCAGCTTTGCCGACGCCTTCTCCGTCTTCCTGCTGGACCCGGCGACCGGGCTGCCGCTGATGCAGACCACGGACCCGACCGGAGCCAATGCGCTGATGCTCTTCGTGGTGGACGGCAGCAGCGGCGGCTACTGGGAGATCTACAGCCCGCTGTCCACGCCGGGCCTGTCGTGGCAGCTCAGCACGCTGGGCGCCGGCGTCGTGCCGGAACCGGGCAGCCTGCTCCTGATGCTGGGCGGGCTGCTGCTGGTCTTCGCAGCCGCCCGCCAGCGCGCTTCAGGCCCGGCCATGGCTGACCATTGCGAGGGTTCCGCGGACGCCTCCCGGTTGAGCCCCAGCTGGAGGGCCCGCGCGAAGGCGCGGGTGACGCGCCTGTGTTCCCTGCGCACGACGGGCCTGATGAGGGATGGGAGCGCCATGGGCTTGTTGGCCGTCCCGGGCCTCTCAGTCCTCCTGGCCACGTTGACCCCCGCTCCGGCTCATGCCATGGACCTGACAGCCCAGGTCAAGCTGTCTCGGTCGGGCTTTGTGCTGAATCGCAGCACCAACACATTCGACACCACGGTGGTGATCGTCAACACCTCGCCCAGCACCCTGCTCGGGCCTTTGCACCTGGTGCTGGAGTCGGCGACCCCCGCGCAAGTCGCGCTCTACAACAGCCATGGCAAGACGGAGGAAGGGAGCGACTATGTGGTGGTGCCGCTGGCCAGCGGGGCGCTGGCTCCCGGTGCGTCGACCACGGCGATCCTGAAACTGATCAACACCGGCCAGGCAGTGACCCAGGCCACCCTGAGCCTGCAGGGCGACACAGTGACCGCCGCCGAGGCGGTCACGCTGCATGTGCAGGCCTTCATGGCCACCGGACCCTCGGGCACCGCCGCAGGCAGCCCCGTGGGCGCCGGCTGGGTGGTGCGGGTCGATGGGGTGGCCCGTGGGGTGACCGACGGCACAGGCGGCCTGTCGGTGATGGCCTCCCCGAATGCCACAACCGTCAGCGTGGAGCGCCCGCCCAGCGCGGGTGGCAGTGCCTCGCTGGCCGCCTTGCCGGCCGGCGGGGCGCGCTCCGTGCAGGTGCTGGTGGAAGATGGCAAGGAGGTCTATGGCGAAGGCCTGCTGCGCTTCGAGCAGGTGCAGCAGCTGCTTTTGCCCCGAGGCAGTTCGCGCGTGTCGCTGCGCTTTCTCAAGGACGAGCAGCCGCTGCGGCTGACAAGTTTGAACTGGGTGAGCGTTGCCGACATCACGGGCAACCTGTTCGACCTCAGCGCGCTCTTCACCGTGCAGGCCGATGGAAGTGTGGCCGCAGCCCCGGCCGCGTTCTTCCAGGCCTTGGCGGGCAAGGCAGGCAAGCTGACGGTCAACGTCAATGGCAACATGGCTGACGGCCAGGTGTTTGACGGCAGCGCCGTCTTCTATATCGCCGATTACCGTGTTCGCGTGCAGCTCCAGGCCCCGCCCTCGCAGCCGGGCCTGCCCACGGCCAACGTGCGCGTGAGCGGCCAGGTGCTCAACACCGACATCCGCTTCCAGGCGCAGTCCGACGCGAATGGCTTTGTGACGCTGCCCGACCTCCCCGGCGGCAATCTGAGCCTGAACGGCAGCACCACGGCGGGCGGCGTGGTGTATGCGGGCGTGGGCACGGCCGCCATCACCGGGAACACCCTCGTGCGATTGACATTGCGCGGCCCGCAGGATGTCCTGAACAACGTGCCCCCGATCGTCGTGGGGCCCCTGCCGGGCGGCTCGGGCCAGAGCGCGACGGCCGCCTTGACGGTCCCCGCCATGGCGCCCCGAGCCAGCGCCAGCGAGCACCGGGCCCGGGCCGAGCTGCAGGCCCAGCTGGCGGCGAAGAAGGCGGACAGTCCATTGGCCGGCCTGGCCGCCACCGCCGCCGGGCCCACGAGCGTCACGGTCAGCGCGACTGCATCGGCGGAGAACCAGACCGTCCAAAGCACCGCCCAGCTGACGATCAAGAAGGGGCTCAAGCGCGCAACGCTGAAATTCACGGTATCGACCGCTGAATATCCGTACTACGTGCTGCAGCAAAGCATCTACAACGATGTCTGGAGCATTTCCGTCCTGGGCGCCAACGGCGCCTCGCTCTTTGACATCACCCGTCAGATCAATTCCCAGCTTTCCCAGGAGCCGGTCTGGCGCAGCAACGGTTCCACGGGCGAAATCAAGCGAGAGATTGACGTCTCTGCCCTGACCGCCACCGCAGACGCCACCTTGATCCTGCGAGCCACCGCCGTGAATATCGGAGACGACCTGCTCGCCACGACAGCGGTGGCCACGTTGGAAGGCACCGAACCGCTGATCATCAACAAGATCACGCCCAGCCCCATGCCGGCGGGCACGGCCAACGACGGCAGCTACTACAGCATCCCTCGCAGCGGCGCGACCAACACACTGGCTCGCCAGTTCACGCTGGACATTACCAAGCCCAGTGGCTCCACCCTGACCGGGCTCAGCCTTGAACTGCGTGACGGTGCTGGCGGCGCACTGATGACCGTGGTGCAGGAGGCCGCGCCCGGCTCGGCAGACATTGCTGTGCTGAACCAGACGGACACCAGCGCGAAGCTGCGGGTGCGCGGCACCATCAGCAACCCGGCCTCCAGCATCGCCGGCACGCCGCCGCCCACCCGTGACCTGACCTATCACTTCGTCGTGAAGGGACGCGACAGCCAAGGCACCGAGCTGAAGGACGAGAAAGACGCCAGTGGCAAGCGTTCGCTTTGGCGCATGCCTGACGGCCTGGGCCGCTACGGTGGGCGGGATGCCGGCGGGGACGATTGGGCCGCGCGAGGCACCTACACCTGGCTGTCGGCCAATGCAGCACTCCTTCGAGAGATCAACGACGTGTCGGGCGAGCACGGCCGGAACCTGCAGCATCAGACGCACGCCCGAGGCACCGACATCGACATGTTCCATTTCTATCTATTCCCCGGCGTCACCACCGCCGTGGGCGGCGGCGCGGCCAATCACACGGCCCTGCTGAACAGCGTGGTCCAGGCGTTCCAGACCGTGGGGACACAGAATCCGCCGCCCGCGGCCACGGCGGCACTGGCTCAGGTGACGGCGTGGTTGCAGGCCACACGGGCCGGGCTGACCGCTATCGCCGCCCGGCCGGAGGTGTCGCAGGTGATCCACTGTCGCGGCACCCCCGGTGGAGGCTTGGCCGCCGGCTGGTGCAACACCTTGCTGCGTAGTGGTGCCCTGACCCGTACCGTCACTGGAGCGAACGGCATGCCGGTCACGCAGACCCTCACCGTGGGCGGCGCCTACACCAACAACAAGATGCAGAACAACGATGTCCACAACGACCACATCCACATCACCCTGAACCCCGGCCAGATCAATGAGTGATGCAGCCCCGGTCAGCGCCGGTGCGTGCCCTACCAGGGCACGTACTGCGCGCCATGGGGGTCCTGCTCGCTGGCCTCAAGCTGCAGCAGGGTGGCCGTGAAGTGAATGTCGCCAATGGCGGCCGAGAAGCCCTTGCACTCGTCCGAGAAAAAGGTCAGCTCGTGCGGGGCTTCACCAGCGTTCTCCGACCGCAGCAGCACCTTGATGGTCACGACGCCGCCGTCCTTGATGAAGGCCGATGGCGAAATGGTCACCTCGACGGTTGACCCGTGCAGGTGCATGAACGGCTCTTCGTCCTCCAGGTCGCGCATCACGAAGTCGACAATCGGCGACTCGATGATGGCGGCCCCGAGCAGCCCCTGGTTGGAAGCGGTGGTGTAGCCGGCGAACTGCCCGCCCGTGGGGCACAGCCACAGTTTGAACAAGGCGAAGGACAGTCCAAAGTCCGTACCGGGCACCTTGGTCCCGTCGCCGCCGAAAAGAAATTTGCCTTGCATGATGCTGATCCCTGGTTGGTTGAGCGGGTGCGCCTGCCACGACCGCTTGTGATCGTGTGCAGTGCGCCTACTCAGACTAGAGGGACGGATGCATAGTCGCGATAGCGCCTTCGTGGGAGCGGCTTCGGGACGGCCGGTGTCGACATCCCGTGTTCACGGCCCCGCTCCCGCGGGCTGGTCAGTTGTCCGGCTTGACCTTCGCGCGTTCCAGCACCGGCTTCCAGCGCTTTTGCTCGACGCCGATGAATTGCGCGAACTGGGCCGGCGTACTGCCGACCGGCAGCGCGGCCTCCTTGCTCAGATGCTCCACCGCGGCAGGCGCCTTGATGGCCTTGGCTGAGGCCGACGCAAGGATGTCCGCCGCGGATTGCGGCAGGCTGGCCGGCGCCAGCAGCCCATACCACTGCGTCATCTCGAAGCCCGGGAAGCCCTGCTCGGCCACGGTCGGCACGTCCGGCAGTTGCGGCAGGCGCTCCGTCGTCCCGGTGGCGATGCAGCGCAGCCTGCCAGTCTTGATGAACTGCAGGATGGCCGGTGCGCCCACGGAGGCAGCCTCCAGACGACCGGCCAGCAGGTCGGTCAGCTGAGGGCCGGTGCCGCGGTAAGGCACGTGCGTGACGAAGATGTTGGTGGCCATCTTCAAATACTCGAAGGCCAGGTGGCCGGCGCTGCCATTGCCGGCGGACCCATAGTTCATCTGCCCTGGCTTCTTGCGCGCCAGGGCGACGAATTCCGTGAGGTTCTTGGCCGGCACGTCGGGATGCACCACGTAGAGCGAGGGCACCTTCGCCAGCAGGGAGATCGGGCGGAAGTCCTTGTTCGGGTCGTAGGGCAGCTTGGGAAAGATGAACGGATTCACCGCCAAGGTGCCGATGTGCCCGAGGATGATGGTGTGCTGGTCTTCCGCCCGCGCCGCCTCCTGCATGGCGACGTTGCCGGCGCCACCCGGCTTGTTGTCCACATAGACGCTTTGCCCCAGCAGCTTGGTCAGTTCAGCCGCAGTGGCGCGCGCCACGATTTCGGAGCTGCCCCCCGGCGCAAAAGGCACGATGAAACGTACGGCCTTGGTGGGCCAGGCGGCGCCTTGGGCCCACGAGGCCGAGGGCAGCGCCAGTGCGCCGGCGGTGCAAGAGAGCTGGGCAAGCGCCTGACGGCGCGAAAGGGAATGACCGGACATTCAATAGTCTCCAAGGGGATGCGGCGACCCTTGGCCGCCGGTTCAAACGTCCGTGGCGCCTGCGGGCCGCTGACGCGTGCTGTTGGCGTGATGGATCAGCCCGCCTGGCGGACGGCAGGCGCCTGTTCACCGGTCGCGGCCTTCGAGGCGCGGTAGGCCTTGATCAGCGGGGTGATCGCCTCCTGCCGCTCGCGCGCCTGCGCGGACCACACCTCGTCGCGACCGTAATAGGTGTCGAAGGCCGGCACATCGGGCGGCAGCACCACCCAGCGCTGCTTGGAGGCGGTGAAGATGTGCACATCCGGGGGCATCAGGTCGGGATTGTCCAGAGTGCCCACCCTGACGAAGCAGGTCACCGGGCCGGAACCGGCATAGTGGCTCCAGACGGCCACACGGCAGCTTGGGCACCGGGCAATCCACTGGCCGGCGCCGCTTTCGGAGGGTGTATGGACCAGTTCGGGCTCGCCGCCCAGGTTCGTCACCCGGTCAGCTTCATACATGGCGTTGACGGCAAAGGCCGCCCCGCTTTCGCGCTGGCACCAGCGGCAGTGGCAGCAGTGGACGATCATGGGCGCCGTCGCCAGGCGATATCGGAGGTAGCGGCAGTCGCATCCGCCTTCGGTGGGGTAGCTCATCGCGCCATCGTAGGTCCCGCTGCGGCGGCCTCGCTACGGGCAAACCCCAAGTGGTTCCCCAGACGTGCTGTCACGAAGACGGTGGCCACACCAGTGCAGGGTCCGGGTCGGGACTCGCCGGCACGACGTTGCAGACAAAGGCCAGGATGAAGATGTCTTCGTCGTCGGTCGCGAGCACCGAATGGCCGGCCGCAGGCGGCGCCGGTGCCTGCAAGGGCGGCGGCGCCCAATCCGCTTCGCGCAGGATGAGGTGGGTGTCCAGCAAGGCCCGCTCGGCGAAGCGACCACGTGGCCGAATCATGCCGTCGCCCACCACCGGCTCGGGCTCGCCAAGCCCCGGCGCCTGGGCGAGCGACGCCGCCTCGCCCATCAATCCAGCGGTTTCGGTCCGCAGGTCGTGGGGACGCCGGATGCCGGCCAGGGACCGGCGCATGTCCGCGCGGCGGCCAGGCAGTTCGTCGGCACCGGCGAGGTCGCTCATGCCCACTCTGGCCTCGCGTTCGACGATCAGTGCGGCGGCGTCTTTGGCGTGCCAGGTCGGCTTGATGAGGCCAATGTCCAGCCCACCGCCCGCCTGTGCCAGTGCCTGGCTGGCGGCTGCCTCCCCTTTCACGACCGCCCGTATGCGACGGAAGAACACCACGGCGCTCGCATACAAGGGGCAGGCGCCCGTCCAGGGTTCATGGCCTTCACTCAGCCGCAAGGGGTCGCCCTGCCGTGTCCGCCAGAACCGCGAGGTCAATACCTGGGCATCGAACCACGGACGCTGGAGCTTGGCCGAGGTGTATTCGAACTGCAGCTGATCCAGTTCCAAAGGCGCAGCACCGGCGCCCAGCCTTGCCTTCATCTCAGGCGGCGCGCCGGCCTGCAACGCCTCCACTTCACCGCGATTGAGGACCATCTGCTGCCAGCCCACCTCACAGGCGTTGGCCGGGCTGATGTAGGCCGGCCAGAAGGGTTGGCCGGTGAGGTCCGTCAGGCTGCCGGTGCCTGGGCGCGAACGCAGTTCCCAATCGTGCCACTGGGTGACCGGCGCGCGCTGCGTGAGCGTCGCTATCTGGGCCAGCGCCGCCTCCACTTCCTCCTTGTGGCCATCGAGCCGCCACTCATCAGCCGCCTCGTCCAGCGCCGCCTTCAGCACCGGCTCATTGATCTGCCATGCCTGCTTGGCCGCCTCGTCGCTACCGAGTTCCCCGCTGAGCCGCGCGGCGTTGTATTGCTGCGAGGCCAGCAGCCACAAGTCCCGGCAGCGCTTGTAGTCCGCGTAGACCGGCGTGTCGACCTCGGAGCCGTCCAGGTTGCGGTTCACCAGCAGCGCCCGAGCCGCTGCCAGGGCCTGCCGGTCGGCCTGCGACTCCTCCAGCGCGGCCACCTCCGCCTGCTCCAGGACGTGCCGATACACCTGCGGCAAGTCCGCCCTTCCCGCTTCAGCCAGGAACGCCTGCCCCAGCGGCAAGGTGTTCACCAGCGCCGAAAAGCCGGACAGGCCCGCCAGTGCGGTGCGCAGGCCGTCCGCATCGGCGGCGGCCGGCAGGAAGTTGAGCTGGGCGGCTCGGTAGCTGGTGCCTCCAAGGGGAAACGCCAGCACCTGTCCCGGTGCGCCGAACACCCGCTCCGCCTTGGCCATGAGGGCCAGGGCGAGCCGTGAATCGAGGGCTGCCATGGGGTGCTCTCACTGGAATTGCTCGGGGGGAATGCCGTCCAGCGGATTCGGCGCCTTGGGAATCAGATGATTCACAAAGCCGATGATCTGCATGCCCGGCACGGTGATCCGGGCGCCCTGCCGGTCCATGCTGTAGCTTTGGTTGCCGCCGGCATGGGCATAGCTGCCGTGGATGGAAAACGGGCCCCAGCCGACCGAGCCACTCGCGCCGACGGACGAGGCATGTTGGGAGAACGCGTTGGCGAAGTCCTCCGACTCGATGACCAGGTTGCGAACGAAGACCGCCTGGGTCGGGTAGCCAATGAAGTTGCCTTGCGGCACGGCGCCGCCGTCCGAGGGGTACTGGTCGAAGGTCCACCCTTCCCCCTTGCGCAGGGTCCAGCCGCGGTTGATGAAGAACTCGGGATAGAACCACGGGCGGGCGATGACCGCCTGGACGAGGTCGAAGGAGATCTTGAAGCTGTTGATGTTCAGGTTGGATTGCGATGATTCCGTCTTGCCGTTCGCGCCGGCGTTGGCCCGCCACAACCCCAGGTTGAGGCCGCCGCCACCACTCCAGGAGCTCGTGCTCCAGCTCGAGGCCGAGTTCACCTGCTCGTGGCTGAAGCCGTAGCTGGTCCAGCCGGCGGCGCTGGCGAACCCGCCCGGGATGATGGTGGTGTATTTGAAGGGGGAGTTGCTGTCCACGTCGGTCAGCGTGCCGCGCTCATACAGCTCCTGCAGCTGCTGTTTCCACAGCGCCATGGAGCGCTGCGTCACGCCATTGATGTAGGCGTTCATCCCGTCCACATCGTTGCGGTAGCCTTCCGTGGTCCAGCGGTCGGCGGCGGCCTTGACCTTCAGTTGATAGTTCTCAGCATTGAGCGCGAAATCGGCCACGGCCGCCGCGCCGGCCTGACCCACCGCCGCCAGGGACTGCACCCGCTTGCTCTGATAGTTGGTGGCCGCGTCGATGTAGTTGGACATCGCGGCGGTATAGGCATTCATCAGCGGGCTGGGCACGGAGACCTCCGTCTCTTCATCCGTCACCAGGTCCTTGACCTTCTTTGTCTTGTAGAGAAGCGAGCGGAACTTGTCCATCTTGGCCTTCTCCTCCGCTGTCAGTTCGGTCTGCACCACCTTGGAGAACCGCAGGATCTCCCCATACATGTGGCTCATGCGGGCCTCGGAGGTGCGATAGACCGTCTGCTGCGCATCGCCGGCATAAGTGCCGCTCACATCCGGGATGAAGTCCACCGCCAGCGAGAAGTTGAAGGCCTGCTTCATCATCTTCTTGAGATGCTCGGCGTCAGCCACGGCGCCGATGCCCTCGGCTGCAAACTGAAAATCCTCCGGCATGAAGGGGATGCCCGGCTGGCACCAGGAAATCTTGTTGTTGACCGGTGCGGGCACCCGGCCATCACCGCCGGTGAGGATGTCGTTGAGGGTCCCGAGCATCTTCTTGCCGAGTTCTTCGATCGTCGCCATGGCTGCACTCCAGTTGAATGAGGCGAACACGCCTCGGTGGGAACGCCTGCAGACTAGGCGTCGTCGCCGCTGGCCGCGATGGCGTCTTTGCGGTATGCGGTGGGGCTCCGCCCGCGGGGCCTCCCGCCTGTGCGCGACGGCAATGCCGGCAACGGTCCTGGGCCAGCACAACCGGGCCTCCCGTCAGTGAAGCGGAAATCGCCGACAGGCTCCCGCGTCGGATCGACTACGCTTGCTGCATCCACGCCCCAGGAGAGGTGTCATGCCCGCTGCCTTGCCTTCCTCCAAGGCCCACCTGGCCGGTCTGGCCCCGCTGGCCCTCGTCGCCGGCCTGGCGCTGAGCAGTGCGCCTTCCCTGGCCCAGGAGTCCGGCATGGGCGTCTGGGCCACCTCCACCGCGACCGCCTTCGACCAGCCGCCAAGCTCGCGGACGGAAACGCTCAACAGGGCGGGCGCGGTCTCCGCGGCTGCCCGCGCGGGCATTGAGGACGGGGGCATGTCGGGCAGCGCCTGGTCCACGGCCTGGGGCGCCGTAGGCACAGGCCACATGCAGCTGCAGACCGTGGGCGGCGCGACGCTCAGTGGCACTGGCACCATCGGGGAAGTGAGTACGGCGGCGGAGGCCAGTGCCCATCTGGCGGACACCTTCCTCATCACCTGCCCCAGCTGTGTGGCCGGCACGCAGGCCACGGTGACCTTCGTGCTGGTGGCCCAGGGCGACCTGTTTGTCGATGGCAGCCTGAGCGGGACACCGCAGGGCCTGGGCAGCCGCTTTTCGGCCTATGCGTCAGCGTTCAGCGGTTTCAGCATGGGCGCGCCGGATGTGGAGTTTCCCGGTGAGCCGGTGCTGGACGGCCTGTTCAAAAGTGAGTCCTACACGTCCTTCGGGTCTGATTCTCACGACCGCCCTGTCTGGCGAGGCGCTCATACGGCGAGCTTCACGATGGGCGATCCCCTCTCGTTCTCGTGGGAGGCCCTGGTGCGAGGGCAGGCCAGCGCCGGGAACTTCGACGAGGGCAACGCCATGACCGCCGATGCGGCGTTCAACACCAATTTCAGCACCGGCTTCTACTGGGGCGGCATCTATGAGGTGAGGGACAGCAGCGGCAACCTCCTGACTGGCATCACGGCGCTGAACGGCGCCGGGGTGGACTATGCGCGGGCCCTGGCGCCGCCCGTCCCTGAGCCGTCGACAGCTCTGCTGGCGACGCTCGGCGCATTGCTCTTGCTGGTGGTGGCGCCGCGCGCTGGGCACTGGCGCCGTCCGGCTTAGCGAGCCAGCGGCTGACGCCCTGCCCTTGCGGGACATTCATGCTGGCGGGTGCCGGCCGCGGTCTGGACCCAGCGCGTTGCTTTGCGGGTAGGTCAGTTCACCGAGTGAAAGGCAGTGCCACACCAAGCACCGCGAACATGCCGCCGCACACCCGGTTGAACGCCCGGCCGGTTCGGTGCAGCCATGGCCGAACCCGATAGGCCAGGCGGGCCAGGACGTACTCCACCGCGCCTTCCACCAATGCAAAGGTTGCTGCCATCACAACGAACTGAGACGTCAGGCTGCGCGAGGGGTCGATGAATTGCGGCAGGAAGGCGCCGTAGAACAACAGGACCTTGGGGTTGGACACGGCAGCCAACAGCCCCTGGCGAAACAGCGCCACCGGCGCGCCATCCCGCAGGGGCTGCGTCGCGCTGTCCAGCGCAATGGGAGGCGAGCGCCACAGCTTGACGCCCAGCCAGCACAGGTAAGCCCCGCCGACGATCTTCAGCGCCGTCAGTGCTCCGGCCACCGTCTGCAACAGCGCGCTGATGCCCAGCATGGACAGCCCGATCAGCGCGACAAAACCCACCGCACCGCCCATCACGGTGAAAGCCGCGCGCCGATGCCCGTACAGCGCGCCATGGCTGAGCACCAGCAGGCTGTTCGGGCCAGGCGTGAGCGACAGGCCCACCACGGTGAGCAGATAGATCAGCCAGGTATGCAGCGCCATGAAGACTCGGTCCTGCGAGAGGGTTGCAACAGGGAGGACGGCCGGTACGGCACCTCGAATGAGCATGCAGCCGCCGCGTGATCGCCTACTGTGCCACAGCGTCACGGGCCCGCTGGCGCCAGAACCCGGCGTCGATGGCCTGGGTGGCGCCCGTGCGCTCGTTGATCAGCCACAACTGCGTGCCGTCCGCACTGACCCGCGCCACTTCCCCGACCTGCCGCCCGGCCGACACGCGTTTGCCGAGTGCATTGGCGGGGAAATCGGCCTGCGCCGCCAGGCTGATCAAGGCCACCACGGGCCGGGTATCCCCCGCCAGGCGCTGGCGCTGCACGATGGGTGCAAGCAAGGGGTTGGTGACATCGCCGGCCGACAGGTACAGCACCACCTTGGCTTGCGCACGGCTCAGCGCCACATTGATCAGGCGCTGGGCTTCCTCGGTCTGCAGGAACGGTTGCCGTCCATCCACAGGGTCGAACAGCACCACGGGCGCCTCGCTGCCCTGGGCCCGGTGCACCGTGCTGACCCGAACGGATTCCGCCACGCCCAGCGCCCGCAGGCGATCCCGGATCAAGGCACGCTGCGCGCGAAACGGCGTCAGCACGATCAGCTCGTGTTCGGCCCAGTCGCCGCTGCGCAGGGCTTCGGCCACCGCCTCGGCCACCGCCTGCGCCGACGCCGGGCGCACCGGCCCGCGGGCCTCGGCGGACCAGCCTCCTTCCCGGGGCACGGTGTGCACCTGCACGTGCTCCTCGGGCCCGGCGGTGCCGAAGGCACGGCGCCGCGATGCCAGCCAGTCCGGTGAAGCCAGGGCGTCATCGGCGGCACGCAGGGCCCCGTCGTAGAACATCTGGCTGACCAGCTCGCCAATCGGCGGGGCCATGCGCGATTGCTCGTCCAGCAAGGCGACCGAAGGGCCGTGGCGCGGCATCTCGCCGAAGGGCGAGCGGCCCAGCCAGCGACGGGCGCCACGGTCCTGGCTGCGCAGCACCGGAGACAACTGCTGCGGATCACCCGCGAAGAGACGGGCGCGCCCCAGCGGCATCAGCACCAGCGCCTGGGCCAGGCTTACCTGGCTGGCTTCGTCGAAGATCACCAGGTCGAACGGTGGCTCGCCGTCGGCCGAAAGCTGCCGCAAGGTCTTGAGCGTGAAGGCGGCACGTGTGGTGGTCATGCTGGCCAGGCGGCAGCGCTGCAGCACCTTCAGGGAGGAGGCACGCAGCTCCTCACGCAGCGCCGCAACCCGGTCGGCCCATGCCTTCAGGGCCAGTGCATCGCGCGAGACCGGGCGGGCCGCCTCGGCACGTGCCAGGCGGGTGATCAGCGCCTGGTCGTCAGTCGGAATGAGGTGTTCGCGCCCGGCATAGGCTGCCGCGTCGAAGCGCGTGCCCAGTCGCTGCACCTGCGGACGCAGGTCGGCACGCCGACCCTTGTGCAGCGCCTTGTCCACCGCCAACGTAGCCACGTCCACTGCCTGGTTGGTCGTGGACAACAGCAGCACCCGGGCACCCGGCCGGCGTTCGAGGTATTCGGCCAGCAGTACGCCCAGCGTGGTGGTCTTGCCGGTCCCCGGTGGCCCCCACAGAAACGCGCTGGTGTGCCGCACCAGCGACAGGGCTCGGCGCTGGGCCGGCCGCAACCAGCGGAAGGGCTCGCCGGTCAGGGCGGCGGGGTCCGGCAATGCCTCGGGCCGGCCCAGATCCGGCCATGAGGCCCAGGCGCGCTCGGCCCAGGCGGTGTCCCACCATGCATCCGCCACCGCCGAGAGGAAGCGCGTGGGATAGAGCCGGATCAGCTCGCCCGGCCCGGGCGGCGGGCCGCTGGCATTTTGAAGCACCAGTTGGTCAGCCTCCGGCACCAGGGCCAGCACACTGGCGCCCCCTTTGCTGGGCGAACCCCACCAGGCCGAGGCACCGTCCAGGCTGTCGTCCAGCAAGGCCTGGGCCGACGCCTGCCCGGGCCGCTGCCCCTGCGCATAGACATAGCCGGACTCCAGGGTTACGCGCCAGAGCCCACCTTCGCGCTCGAGGTGCTGGACCTTGAAATCGTAATACTCCGGCGTGGCCGCCAATTCGGCATTCAGGGCCTCGCGGATGTCGGCGATGGACATGGGAAGGACAGGAGAAGACTGCGAACGCCTGCGCGGGCCACCCAGAGATGGGGCTGCTCGCGCAGGGGCGCGACTATATCCGCCTCCCCGGTTCACCGCCCGAGGCGCCCAGGGCCCCGGACCTCCAAGCGATGGGCGAGCTTTGGCCCGCCAGCGCGTGCGACGCCGTGGCCGCAGCTTGAGCGGACCCTACAATGAAGCCGTGCCCATCTTTAGCCGCTGGCTTCGCCTGTTCGTCCTGTGCCTGTTGATTCCCGCCTACGGCATTGCCGCCGCGGCGGTATCCAGCTTTGCGGGTGAGGCCTCCGTCGACGGCTTGCGGGTCGAGGGGCATCGCAGCGAGCGCCTCTCCCCTGCCGGCGGGCGCAGCGCCAGTCCGGCCGAGGCTTCGATCACGGCTGCTGCGGCATGCGTCACTGCCGGCGGTATGGCGGACGGCAACGGTCTCCTCGCGGTTGACCGCGACGATGCCGCGGCCTTGATGCTTGAGCACGGTGACACCTCGGACGACATGTCCGACCACTGCCTGCCCCATGTCGGCTTCGCCGTGGCGCCATTGGAGGCAGTGGAAACTGCGGCGACCGCGCCCTCGCGCGCCCCTGATGCGCCGCCCAAACGGCTGCATCGCCCTCCGCGCTGATCGTCCTCGGATCGTTCGCTGATCCTTCGCGCGACGCCTTCTGGCCCATCGTCGGCGCGCTGCCGCGGGGCTGGCACGCCTTGCTGACCGCCCAAGCCGCGGCAGGCGCGCAGCGTCGCCCAAGGCTTTCATCCGTCCCACCACCGGACCCGCTCACCGAACCCCGCACCGTCGGGGCTCCATTGCCATGGACATTGCCCTTTTATTCGCCCTCATTGTGCTCAATGGCGTCTTCGCCATGTCAGAGATCGGCCTGGTTACCGCGCGCAAGGCCCGCTTGCAACGCTTCATTGACGAAGGCGACGCCGCAGCCGCGGCGGCCATCAAGCTGGGCGAGGACCCAACCCGCTTCCTGTCCACCATCCAGATCGGCATCACCTCCATCGGCGTGCTCAATGGCATCGTGGGGGAGTCCGCCCTGGCCGGGCCACTCGCGGCCTGGCTGATGGGGCTAGGGGTGCCCGCCGCCTATGCCAGTGGCGGCGCCACCGGCCTGGTGGTGCTGCTGATCACCTATTTCTCCATCGTGCTGGGCGAACTGGTCCCCAAGCGGCTGGGACAGTCCAACCCGGAGGCCGTGGCCCGCCTGGTGGCCAGGCCGATTGCGGGCCTGGCCGTGGCCACCAAGCCTTTCGTGGCCCTCCTCTCGGGCTCCACGAAGGCGCTGCTGCGCCTGATGGGCGTGCGGGACCAGGGCGCAACCGCGGTGACCGAGGAGGAGATTCATGCGCTGCTGGCCGAAGGCACCAGTGCGGGGGTCATTGAATCGCATGAGCACACGATGGTGCGCAATGTCTTCCGGCTGGATGACCGCCAGATCGGCTCCCTCATGGTGCCGAGGGCGGACATCGCCTGCCTGGACATGTCCAAGGGCACCGAGCAGGCCCTGGCCGTGCTGGCGGCGTCCGACCATGAGCGCTTCCCGGTGGTGCGCGGGGGGCTCGACAACGTCATCGGTGTGGTCAGCGCCCGTGAAGTGCTGTCGCGCCAACTGCGTGGCGACGACCCGCTGGGCCATGCGGCCATGGAGCCGCCGCTCTACATCCCGGAAACGCTCACGGGCATGGAATTGCTGGAGAACTTCCGTCGCTCCAATGTCCACATGGCGTTCGTGATCGACGAGTACGGCGAGGTCCAGGGCCTGGTGACACTGCATGATCTGGTGGAGGCGATCACCGGCGAATTCCAGCCGCGCGACCCTGCGCAGGCCTGGGCAGTGCAGCGAGAGGACGGCTCCTGGCTGCTGGACGGCCACATCCCCGTGCCGGAACTCAAGGACAGACTGGCTCTGGAGACAGTGCCCGAAGAGCATCGCGGCCGCTATCACACCCTCAGCGGCATGATGATGCTGCTCACCGGAAAGCTGCCGCGGGTGGCCGATACGGTGGAGTGGCAGGCATGGCGCTTTGAAATCGTCGACATGGATGGCAAGACCATCGACAAGGTGCTTGCAACCCGGCGCGCCGATCATGAACCGGTGGCTTGACGCGGTGCCCGCGGTCCGGCAACTCAGGGAAGGCCGCGAGCGACCGCTGCCCGTCGGGCCGCTCCGCTTGATGGTGGTCGTCGCCGCTGCGGCTGCAGCGCTGCAGGGATGTGGGGACGGCTATCCGCAGGACGACAGCGACCAGACCAGTCCCTTCGACATGACCAATGCCCAGCGCCTGAGCGCCCTGAATATCGTCGCCGCGCAGGCGCTTCGCCATGAGAGGACGCGGTTCGAGCTGCAGGCGTCCGTGCCAGGCGCGTTGAAAAGCGCATCGGACGCGCGGGCGACAAGCCACTGCCTGCTGGGCTGGCACCGCCAGCGCACGGGAGCGCCGACGATCACGCAGCAGCATCGTCTTGACGCCGGCATGGACGCCGTTGTGGCTCACGATCCGGCTTCAGGTCATTTCGAGGTTCACCTCGTTGAGGGCACCGGCCCGGACGCCCGGCGGCTGGCGGTGCTGCTGCGCAGCGCATCCTGGACACATGCGACACAGGCCGATCTGCTGGTGCAGCTGATGATTCGCGACTGCGCGGCCCGGTAGAGGCCGGTCCCTGCCGGGAAGCCAGCGAGCCATTAATTGCGGTCGGGGCGCTTCGGCAGCCGGTGGACGGTGCGAGAGGCTGGCGCTTGCGGGGCGCTGCTGGTGGCGCCCTGCGTCGACGCGTGGTCGCCCGGGCTGGGCGTCGTGGTCCGGCGCTCGTCTGCTGGGGGCGCGGGCAGCGTGGCCGGTGGTGTGATGGGCGCAGCTGCAGGCGCTGGCGGTGCAACGGTGGTGTCGGCCTGGGAGGCAGCCTGCGGGTTCACCCGCGGGGCGGCGTCCGGGCTGGCGCCCACCGTGCCGGATTGTTTCCGGCTGGCGCTGGAAGTGGCGGCAGTCTCTGGCGGCTGGGTCTGCGCGATCGCCGCAGCGGCAACGACAGCCACAGACAATGCGAGAGCAGCAGTGCTGAGGTGTTTCATGGCCCGTCCTCGGGATGGTGACATGCGGCCGGCCGCCTGATGAACAGAGCGGCCGAACAGGATCACCATAGCCGGCAATCGCCGGTCCTGCAACCATCGCGTCTCTTAATCGCGTCCCACATGGTTCAGCGCCCGCCAAGCGCCGCTGCGGCAGCGGCTGCGCGAGACTGACGGACTCGCACTCGCTCAGAAAGCTCTGGCGTGGCCAGCCGTTCCAGCTCATAGGGCTTGCCCATGAATCGTGCGGCCGCCAATTCCTGCGGCGTGGCCAGGAACGGGTTGCCTTCCCGGCGTGCGGTGGCCAGTACACCTTCCAAAAAGCTGCGGCCGGTGTTCCCGTCAAAAGGAATGGCGAGGTCGAAGACCTCTCGCGGGACCCATGGGCCCATGCGGGACACCGGATCAGCCGGGAACAGGTCCGCCACAAAGGGGTCCTCGGGAAGCGCCGGATACACCAGGGCCAGCCGGTCCAGCACCAGCGGCAACCAGGCCAGGAATGGCCCCGATGTCGGCTGTACGTGCAATGCCAGCCGGGTGAGGTAGGCCAGTCCTTCATAGATATGGCGCGGGAAATCGACACCCATCGACAGCGCATGGCCCAGGCGTGTCAGCGCGCACCACAGCGGCCCCTCCACCGGCCCGCGCCAGTCGGCCCGCAGCAGTTCAAAGGTACGCAGATAACGCGGGTCCGCCGTGGCGCACCACGCCGACTCGACAAAGGCGGCCGGTTCCGTCCGCGTGTGCAGGCCCTCAAAACGCCAGACGATCCATTCCGCGAGTGCCACGGCCAGCGCCAGACGCGCTCGCGGCGCGATCCGGGCAGCGGTGCGAAGCACTGGCGCGGCCTGAGTGTCGCTGCCCAGTTCGCTGGCACTGCGCGCCGCATCTTCCCAAAGAAAATGCAAACGGCCAGCATCGTGAAAGCGCACCCAGGGCGGAGTGTGAAGCATGGGATGCGGCTCGATCAGGCAGCTCGGTCAGGCGGGAGGCGGGCAAGGGGCGACGACTGGAGCATAGGCGCCACCAAGGCGCACTCCGCAACCAAAGGCAATCGGTGTGACCAACTGCCCCGAACCCAAAACGGACAACAGGAGCCCGAATGGTAGAGCTTCTGCGCCGCCTTGCCACATGACTTAAGGCTGGCCCCTGATCGCGGGATGCCGCCAAACGGTCCGGCCGCGCGCCATCGGCCACCCCGACCGGGAACGGATGCGCGGACGCGCCGCGCGATGACACGTTCCGATACACCCTGCCCGGGCCGTCACCAGCTTCTTTCCGACGGCCGTCGACAGCCGCCAGCCGACTAAACAGCACTGAACAGTGACAACTTCGCCTTCGCATCGCTGGTTTCGGGCCGAAGGCGGTCATTGACGGGAGTGTGTTGCAGCCTTGTCTGCCGCGTACGCGTCTGGACACAAAGAGGGCCTTCACAGCGGAAGACCGACTCCTACACTGCGCCCGCCATCAGCCTTGGGCGTGCCGCAGCAGGCGGCCGTGCCAGGCCTCGACGTCCGTGATCTCAGCCACTTGTCGGCGCCGCTGGCGCCCAGCCCGGGGAGGACCTATGGGATACCTGAAACGCAGCTTCATTCATGGCCGCACAGTGCCGTGGGCCCTTGCGATCATCGGCAGCGCACTGCTTGCCGCCTGCGGCGGCGGCCAATCCGGCCCTGCGGCTGACACCGCGTCGGCCAGCGTGGCCGACAGCACGCGCGCCACCATCATGGCCGCCAATACCGAGACCGCATTGACGCCTGTCGGTGCCACCGCCAGCTCCATCGAGCGCGGCGACCTGGCGGCCAGCAAGGCCATCGATCACAACGACGGCACGCGCTGGGGCAGCGCCTTCAGCAACAGCGAATGGCTCACGCTGGACTTCGGCAGCAGCGCGTCCATCAACCGGGTGAAGATCCAGTGGGAGAACGCCCATGCGCGCAGCTACCAACTGCAGACCTCCACTGACGGCGCCACCTGGACGACACTGCGCACCGTGGACAACAGCGCGGGCGGCACGGAAGACCTCACCGGCCTGGGCGGCCAGGGCCGCTACCTGCGCATGCAGGGCCTGACGCGCTCGACCAGCTATGGCTACTCCATCTTCGAGATCCAGGCCTTCAGCGGCAGTCCGGTCGACCCCACGCCGCCGCAGACCCCGGTGGTGGACACCAGCCAGCCCGGCGTGCTTGTCAAACCGGTGCTGGCCACCGCCTCCAGCAGCGAGAACGCGGGCCTGGGCGCCGACAAGACCATTGACGGCAACACCACCAGCCGCTGGTCCAGCAAACCCGAGGACGGTGCCTGGATCGCCTGGGACTTCGGGCAGCGCGTCCAGCTGGGCTACATGAGCCTGCAGTGGGAGAACGCTTACGGCAAGGCCTATACGCTGCAGGTCTCGGATGACGGCACCACCTGGACCCAGCTGCGCGAGATCACGAACGGCAAGGGCGGCACCGAGGAGTTCTACAACCTGGGCGTGACCACCCGGTTTGTGCGGCTGCAGGGCGTGGCACGTGCCACCCAATACGGCTACTCGCTCTTCGAAGCCCAGTTCAAGACCCCTGGCAGCGACAACAGCATTCCGGCGCAAGCGACCTCCGCCCTGCCCGTCCCCACGGGCGGCCAGGGCCTGAGCCCCCTCTTCCAGCCACAGGCCCCGCTGGAGACGGTGCAGTTCACGCTGCCCGACGGCACCCTTGTCACGCGCTTCGGCAATCGCGGCGTAGGCCGCCATGGTCGGGAGCGAGGCGAAGACTGGAACGAGATCGGCTATGGCCCGAACGAGACGGTGGACCCGGCCACCGGGCTGGAAGTCGACAAAGGCCCCGGCGCTTACCTCACCTTCGTGCCGCAGTACTTCCAGAACCGCACCTGGGGGCTGGAGATCATTGACAACAGCCGCGTGGCGGGCGTCACCAAGCCGCAGCTGAAGGTCAACACCTACAACCAGATCGACAACCTGCCCGGCGGCATCGCGTTCTTCCGCGCCTTCGATCGCCCGGGCGTGACCGGCTATGGGTGGATGAACCCCGGGGAGTTGCAGGGCAACCCGACGATCTGCCCGCCCAATCCCTATCCGGCGGACGGGCAGCTCGGCAAGGACTCCGCCTGCACGCTGATCCTCAAGAACTATCCGGGCCATGCGGCGCTCGACGCGAACGGCTTCCCGAACGGTCAGACCGTGCCGGCCCGTCCACTGGTGGTCGGCGACGTCATCGAGGTGGCGCCGTCGATGTTCTCCACGACGGCCGCCATGCAGGCCAAGGGCGACAACGGCGGCATCCGTTACTACGCCAACGAGTGGGTGTATGTGGTGGGCCAGGGCCTCATCCCCTGGTACGGGGTGCAGCCACGCCTGAACAGCGTGCCGCTGCCGGCCGAGACGCTCTCCGGCGGCCTGGGTTCCGTGTCCTACAACTATTCGGATGAAGGCTTCCGCATGTTCATGCAGCCGGACAACCGGATTGGCATGCAAAACATGCAGCGCTTTGTCGAGGGTCGACGGGTCACCCACAGCAGCTTCCTGACGGGGGCGCACACCGAGCCCGGCAACGACGTCGACACCGCGCTCAAGGGCCTGGTCGGACCACGCTTCAACCAGGCGAGCTGCGTGCAATGCCACGTGCACAACGGCCGCAGCCCTGCCCTCACCACCTTGAACCAGCGCCTGGACACCATGTCCGTACGCACCGGCGTGCTCAATGCCAATGGCCAGGTGGCGCCGGACCCGCGCTACGGCCTGGCGATCCAGATGAATGGCGTGTCCGCCAGCGGCGCGCCCCAGGACTGGGGGAACGGCGTACGGGTGACCGGCTTCACGGCCACCACCACAAGGCTGGCCGACGGCACCGTGGTGGAGCTGCGCAAGCCGACCCTGGGCTTCGACGGCCCGGTGCCCAAGCTGTACTCGGTGCGCAGCGCCCAGCCCATGATTGGCGCCGGCCTGCTCGAAGCGGTCAATGAGGCCGACATCCTGGCCCGCGTCCGCACCTCTCCGGATGAGGACGGTGTGATGGGCCGCGCCAACTATGTCTTCGATCCGGAGACCGGCGCCGTGCGGCTGGGCCGCTTCGGCTGGAAGGCGGCCAAGGTGAGCGTGCGGCACCAGACCAGCAGCGCGCTGCTGCAGGACATGTCCGTCACCTCCAGCGTCTACCCGAACCGCAGCTGCCTGTTCGACCCGGCGAAGTGCCATGCCGCAGCCGCGCAGAAAGGCATCTCCGACAGCGACCTCACCGCCGCCGTCCGCTATGTGGCGCTGCTGGCGGTCCCTGCGCAGCGCAGCCTGTCCAGCGGCTTCCCCAAGGGCGTGATGCCGATGTCCGAGCACCGCGTGGATACCGCCCAGGTGCAGAGTGGTCGCCGTGTGTTTGACGCTCTGCGATGCGCGGCCTGCCACACCACCGAGATGAAGACGGGCAACAACACGCCGTTCGCCGAACTGCGCAACCAGACGATCCGGCCTTTCACCGACCTGCTGCTGCACGACATGGGCGCTGCCCTGGCGGACAACCTGCCGGAAGGCCAGGCCCAGGGAGCGATGTGGCGCACGGCGCCGCTGTGGGGCATCGGGTATACCGAGAAAGTCCAGGGCGGGCCTGCCTTTGTCGGCTACCTCCACGACGGACGTGCCCGCACGCTGACCGAAGCGGTGATGTGGCACGGCGGCGAAGCCGCGGCGTCACGGCAGCGCTTTGAAAAGCTCCCGGCCACGGACCGCGAAGCGCTGATGGCCTTCCTGCGGTCGCTGTAAGACAACACGCAAGCCGCGGCTCCCTGCCGCGGCACAGCGCGCCGGTGGCCCGCTCGGGCCCCGGCGCCTCACTCCGTCAAACGCCCAGGATCGACACCGCCTTGGTGTTCAGATAGGCCTCCAGCGCCTCGGGTCCACCCTCGGAGCCGTAGCCCGAGTCCTTGACGCCGCCGAAAGGCATTTCCGCCGATGGCGTGGCCGGCTGGTTGATCCAGAGCATGCCCACTTCCAGGCGCTGCGACAGCAGATGGGCATTCTTGATCGAGCGCGTGAAGGCATAGCCCGCCAACCCGAAAGGCAGCCGGTTCGCCTCGGCGATCGCTTCCTCCAGCTGGTCGAAGCCACGAATGGCCGCCACCGGGCCGAACGGCTCGTCATTGAAGACGGACGCATCCAGCGGCACGTCGGCCAGCACCGTCGGCGCGAAGAAGTTGCCTTCACTGCCCACCCGCTCGCCGCCAGCGGCGATCTTGGCCCCACGCTCGCGCGCGTCGGCCACGATCTTGGCCATGGCAGCCACGCGCCGCTCGTTGGCCAGGGGGCCCAGCGTCGTGCCGTCCGCCAGGCCGTCGCCCAGCTTCAGGCCTTGCGCATGGGCCACCAGCGCTTCGGTGAACTGCGCCTTGATGCTGTTGTGCACCAGGAAACGCGTCGGGGAGATGCAGACCTGGCCCGCATTGCGGAACTTGGCACCGCCCGCCGCCTTGACCGCCACGGCCACGTCGGCGTCATCGGCCACGATCACCGGGGCATGCCCGCCCAGCTCCATGGTCGCGCGCTTCATGTGCGCCCCGGCCAGCGCGGCGAGTTGCTTGCCCACGGGTGTCGATCCGGTGAAGGTCACCTTGCGGATGACGGGGTGCGGAATCAGGTAGCTGGAAATCTCGTGCGGGTCGCCAAACACCAGACCCACGGTGCCGGCCGGCACACCGGCATCCACGAAGGCCTTGAGCAGGGCCGCAGGTGAAGCCGGCGTTTCTTCCGGCGCCTTGACGAGGAACGAGCAGCCGGTGGCCAGCGCCGCTCCCAGCTTGCGCACGATCTGGTTCACCGGGAAGTTCCAGGGCGTGAAGGCCGCCACCGGCCCGACCGGTTCCTTGATCACCAGTTGCTGCGCCGCCAGGTTGCGCGAGGGCACGATGCGGCCGTAGACGCGGCGCCCTTCATCAGCGAACCACTCGATGATGTCTGCACCGGCCATCACTTCCACCTTGGCCTCCGCGAGCGGCTTGCCCTGCTCTTGCGTCAGCAGCCGGGCGATGTCGCCGGCGCGCTCGCGCAGCAGCGCCGCGGCGCGCCGCATGGTGGCGGCGCGTTCATGGGCGGAGATGTCGCGCCAGGCCAGGAAGCCCTTCTGGGCCGCAGCCAGGGCGCGGTCCAGGTCTTCCTTGCCAGCATGGGCGACGGTGCCGATCACCTGCCCGGTCGCCGGGTTGCGCACATCGATCTTCTTGCCGCTGCTGGCATCCACCCATTCGTTGGCGATCAGCAGCTGGGTATCAGGATAACTGGATGAACTCATGGTGATTGAGCGCCGGCCCGGAGGGTGGTCGCGTCCCGATGGTGGTGGAGATCCATGCACTCTACAGCGCGAGCGGTGGGCGTGTAGCCCAGGGGCTATTGCGTCTGTTCGCCATGCGCCAACCGGGACGGACTCCTGCGGGAGCCCCAAGGGGCCGATCAGGCAGGGCTGTCCCGAGATCAGGGCTCGTGCACAGGCCTGCAGGTGAAGAACAGCGGCGCTTGGGCCGCCGTGGCCGCTGCGCGGTGACCGCAAGGGCGGGTTTCTTCGGATACGAGCTAGGGGGTGGGCGGTCGCGCCGATACAAGGCATTCCGGCACGCCGTTCCTAGACTGCCCTGGCCGCGTCCCGTCGTGGGCCCGGACCCAGCAGTCACTATAGGGAGACTTCATGACGTTCTCGACCACCCTTCGCCGCGCGCTGCGCGCCGGCCTCCTTGCCGCCTGCGCCACGGCCGTCGGCGCGGCCTCCGCGCAGATCGGACCCGACCCCACCTCCGCCAGCCTGAACGCCACCGCAGGGCCGTTTGCCGTCAGTACCAGCAGCGTGCTGCTGGCCTCTGGCTTTGGCGGCGGCACCATCTACTACCCGACCGCCACCGGTCAATACGGCGTCATCGCCATCAGCCCCGGCTTCACCGCCACGCAGTCGAGCATCGCCTGGCTCGGCCGGCGCCTGGCTACGCATGGCTTCGTCGTGATCACCATCGACACGCTCACGACGCTGGACCAGCCCGCCAGCCGCGCCACGCAACTGATGGCCGCGCTCAACCATGTGGTGAACAATGCCAGCAGCACGGTCCGCAGCCGCGTGGACAGCAGCCGGCGTGCCGTGGCGGGCCACTCCATGGGGGGCGGCGGTGCGCTGATCGCAGCGGAGAACAATCCCAGCCTCAAGGCGTCCTTGCCGCTGACGCCGTGGAACCTCACCACCAGCTTCACCCGGGTGCAGGTGCCGACGCTGATCTTCGGTTCCGATGGCGACACCGTCGCGCCGGTGGCCGTGCATGCGCGCCCCTTCTACGCCAGCCTGCCCAGCGGCACCTCGAAGGCCTATGCGGAGCTGAACTTCGCCACCCACTTCACGCCCAACACCACGAACACACCCATCGGTCGCTACGGCGTGGCGTGGATGAAGCGCTTCGTTGACGCCGATACCCGCTACTCAGCATTCCTGTGCGGCGCGCAGCATCAGGCTTACGCCACCTCGCTGGTGTTCGACCGCTACAGCCAGAACTGCCCGTACTGAGCCGGAGCCTGCCATGCCCTACTCGCGTATGCGCACGGCAGGCAAGCGCATCATCGCCCCGGCCCTCCTCGTGGGGCTGGGGGCGGTCGGGCTCTACGCCTGGCTGCACGATGAGGCGCCGCCTGCCGCCACGGCCGCCGCTTTCCCGTGGGCGTCCACCCCGGGATCCGCGTCGGCCCCCTCGGGGGACTTGTCCCCCGCCGAGGTGACGGCCATGGCGCCAACGGCCGCCGGCGGCTCGCCCGGTGCCGGTCCTGAAGGCAAGGCCCGGCCCTTCAGGGTCGATGCGAACGGCCAACTGGTGGTGGACCAGACGATGCGGCTGGAGCTGGAATCCCTGCTGGCCCTTCACCAGGGGCCCGAGCAGGCCACCATGCTGGACGCCGAGCTGGCCGGCCTGCCAGCCGCTGCCGCGGCGCGGGCTCGCGAGCTGATGGGCCAGTACCAGGCCTACCAGGACGCGCAGCGCCAATCCTTCCCGCCCGGTCAGGCGCCCCTGATGCCGGAGGAAGGGCTGGCACAGCTCGATGCGTTGCAGGCCCTTCGCGCCACCTACCTGGGTGCCGAGAATGCCCGCGCGATGTTTGCGCAGGACGATGCGGTGGCCAGACGTCTGCTGGAACTGATGCGCGAGGACACCTCCACCTCGCTCAGCATGGCGGAGAAGGCGGTGCGTGCCCAGGCTCGCTATGACAGCGAGCGCAACAGGGTTCAGCCTTGACGGACGTGGCGGCGTGTTCGAGCATGCCGCCACGATGCACAAGACATTGGAAGCGCCCCGCCTGGGGCTGCTGGGAGACAGCTTCATCTTCGCCTGCCCGGCCATGCAGTCGGACGTATGCCGCCATTCGGCGTCGATCATCTGCGCCATCGGGCCCGATCCTTTGCGGCTGTCGGCCGCCGGCCAGACCTGGACCGGCCACCTGCTGGCCGTGCGGCCCTTCCTGCGGCGTGCACTGGACTCCGCCGGGGCCCCGCTCGTGCTGATCGACCTGGAACCCGCCCATCCGCGCTACAACACCTTCAGCCGCCAGCCACCTTCCCAGACCGTCCAGGTGCTGGACCCGGCCCGGTTCGCCGGCCTGATCACGTGTGCGCGGGGCTTTGCGGAGCAGCGGCTCGTGGGCCCGCAACTGCGCGCCGCCATTGGCCTGCATGTGAATGACGTGGCGGACAGCATTGGCCCGGCCATGCCGGTGGACGACAGCGTCCTGCAGATGATGGCGGCCTTGCGGATGGACCCGGCGGCCGGCCTGGCCGTACTGGGCCAGCGCGCCGGCCTGTCGGCCCGTCGCTCGTCGCAGGCCTTCGTCGCCGCGCTGGGGCTGACCGTGCGGCAATACGCCCTGGCAGAAAAGATCCGCCGCGCCGCCATGTTCCTCGGCTCCGGTCGGCCCCTGACCGATATTGCACAGGTTTGCGGTTTCTCGGACTCGGCGCATTTGTCCAAGGTGTGGCAGCGCTGTTATGGGGTGTGTCCGTCGCGCTTCTTCGCGCCCCCGCTGGCGGCCCAGCACAACCGCGTGGAGCAGGCCTGGCGCAAGCGGGTGAGCCTGGCAGCGGCCTGGGGAGGTGATTGACCTGACCGACGGAGGCGGCCCCGTCATCGCAGCCCTGTCGCGTCCGCGTCGTCCTGGCTGCCATCGACGGAGGGACAGGGGCCTGGCTTTGCCCCATGGCTCCATTGAGCTACGCTTGGGCCATGTGGACCAACGTGACCACCCTGCCTTCGGCGCAGTGGCCATATTCCGAGATCCTGCTTCGCCTGGCGCTGGCTTTGTCGCTCGGCCTGCTGCTGGGGCTTGAACGAGAACGCCGTGGCAAGGAAGCCGGCTTGCGCACCTTCGGCTTCATTGCATTGCTCGGCGCGCTGGGCGGCTGCCTGGGCGAGCACTTCGCCATGCTCAGCCTTGTCATGGCGGCCGGCCTTGCAATTCCGCTGAACGTGCACACCATGCGAGGCGGGCACGGCCCCGAGCTGACCACGTCGGCGGCGATGCTGGTCACTTGCATGGCCGGTGTGCTGTGCGGGCTTGGCCACACCGTGACGCCCGCAGCCGTGATGGTGAGCACCACGGCGCTGCTGGCCTGGAAGGAGCGGCTGGCTGGCATTTCGATGGGGCTGACGGAGGGCGAGGTGCGCTCCGCGCTGCTGCTGGCCATCCTGGCCATCGTCATCTACCCGGCCCTGCCCGCTGGCGCCGTGGGCCCCTGGGGCCTGATTGAGCCCAGAGCGGCGTGGGTGACGGTGATCCTCATCGCCAGCATCGGCTTCGTGAACTACATCCTGTGGAAGATGTACGGTTCCAGGGGGTCGGAGCTGTCCGCCTTTTTCGGTGGGCTGGTGAACAGCAATTTCACCGTCATCGAGATGGCCAACCGCGTTCGCGATTCCGAAGGCCGGTTTGCCGAGACGGCCTATCGCGCGGTGCTGGTGGCCATCGCGGCCATGCTGGTGCGCAATGCCCTGCTGCTGCTGGTGCTGGCGCCGCTGGTGTTCGTGAATGCCGCGGGCGCCTTTGGCCTGATGGTGCTGGCCGCCTTGGGCTTCGTGGTCATCAGCCTGGTCCACCGCCGCGCCCCCAACAGCGCCCTGGCCGACATCAAACTCGAATTGCCTTTCTCGCTGCCGGTGGCCTTGCGCTATGGCCTGCTGTTCCTGGCGCTGCATGTGGTCGGCCGTGTGATGCAGCGCCAGTTCGGCGATGCGGGCTTTTATCTCGTCACGGTCATTGGCGGGCTGCTGTCCAGCGCCAGTGCCGTGGCGGCGGCGGCCAGCATGGCCACGCAGGGCGCCATCAGCCCGGAGATTGCCGGCAACGGTGCCTGGCTGGCCTCCCTCACCAGCCTGGCCTTCAGCCTCAGCTTCGTCGTTCGCACGCATCACCGCGCGCTCATGATCAAGCTGATGTTGGCCACCGCCTGCATTGCAACCGTGGGCGGCGCGGGCATCATCCTGCGATGGCTGGTGGAGCCCTGGGTGGCGCAATGGCTGGCGAATTGGACCGCGCACAGTTGACGCGGACGCCCAGGCCGGCGCACACGCCGGCGCCCCCAAACGTCAATACCCGAGCGCCAGACCGCTGTTGCGGCGCGGGTCATTCGCACCGTAGAAGCGGTTGTTGCCCACCGGCTTGCCGCCCAGCGTTGGCGCACCCACCAGGATCGCCACCACATGATTGGCCGGCTGGGGCTCGCCGAGGCTGTGGCCCTTGGCCACCAGCAAGGCGCGGGTGTCCGGAGACAGGGCGAATGTCTCCACATTGGTGACGTCCGGCAGCCACTGCTGATGAAAGCGCGGCGCATCGACAGCCTCCTGCACGGTCATGCCGTAGTCGATCACGTTCAGCAGGGTATGCAGCACCGCCGTGATGATGCGGCTGCCGCCGGGCGTGCCCACCACCATCACCGGTTTTCCGTCCTTGCTGACGATGGTCGGGCTCATGGACGACAGCGGCCGCTTGCCGGGGGCGATGGCATTGGCTTCACCCTGCACCAGCCCGTACATGTTGGGCACGCCGGCCTTGGCGGTGAAGTCGTCCATTTCGTTGTTCAGCAGCACGCCCGTGCCGGCGGCGGTCACCTTGGCGCCGAACCAGTCGTTCAGGGTGTAGGTGACGGACACGGCATTTCCCCACCGGTCCGCGATCGAGTAGTGCGTGGTGTTGCTGCCTTCATGCGGGGCGACGCCGGGCTTGATCTCCTTGGACACCCCCGCCTTTTGCGGATCGATCACGGCGCGGATCCGGGCTGCATAGGCCTTATCGGTCAGGCGCTCGACCGGATTCTTCACGAAGTCCGGGTCGCCGAGATAGCTGTTGCGGTCGGCATAGGCATGCCGCATGGCTTCGATCTGATAGTGCACCGACTCGGCGGACCGGAAGCCCAGGTCCTTGAGCGGATAGCCCTCCAGGATGTTGAGCATCTCGCAGATGATCACCCCGCCGCTGCTGGGCGGCGGCGCGGAGATGACGTGATAGCCACGGTAGTCGCATTCGATGGGCGCGAGCTCGCGCGTGCGGTACTGGTCCAGGTCGGCCTGGGTGATGATGCCGCCGCCGCCCTTGCTGGACCGCACCAGCGCCGCTCCGACGGCCCCCTGGTAGAAGCCGGCCGTGCCTTTGTCGCTGACCGCCTTGAGCGTACGGGCCAGGTCGGGCTGCACAAGCCGGTCGCCCACGCCAAAGGGTTGCCCACCCTTGCGCAGGAAGATTGCCGCCGAGGCCGGGTCCTTGCGGAAGTCCTCCGTGGCGGTCTGGAACATGTCGATGTCGCCCTGATCCAGGACAAAACCCTTCTGGGCCAGGGCAATGGCAGGCGCCATCAAGGACTGGCGCTTCATCGAGCCATAGGTGGCACGCGCATATTCCAGGCCGGACACCGTGCCCGGCACGCCAACAGCGAGGTGGCCATGGGTGCTCAGGCCCTTGATGACCTGTTGGTCCTTGTCCAGGTACATGTTCGCCGTGGCCGCCAGCGGCGCCTTCTCGCGGAAGTCGAGGAAGGTCTTGCGACCATCGGCGAGCTGGATCGTCATGAAGCCGCCGCCCCCGAGATTGCCGGCGGCCGGGTAGACGACGGCGAGCGCATAGCCTACGGCCACGGCCGCGTCGACGGCATTGCCGCCATGCTTGAGCACGTCCACGCCGACCTGGCTGGCCAGATGCTGGGCCGTGACCACCATGCCGTGCTCGGCCGCCACTGGCGCCACCGAAGCCGCCTGGGTTGTGGGAAGGAAGGCCAGCGCAAGGCTGGCCACCCCCACACGGTTCAAGCGCAGGATCGAAAGACTGGACAACACATTCATCAAGGTCTCCATGTTCGGACAAGTGCCGCTCCGATTATTGGCCGGTCTGCGCCGCTGTGGCCACCTGCGGCGCAGCCGCGGCAGGCCGGCCTCGGTGCACCAGACGGTACAGCACGGGCAGCACCAGCAGGGTCAGCGCCGTGGACGACACGATGCCGCCGATGACCACCGTGGCCAGTGGCCGCTGCACTTCCGCCCCGGTGCCGGTGGCCAGCGCCATCGGCACAAAGCCCAGGGACGCGACCAGCGCGGTCATGAGTACCGGTCGCAGCCGCGCCAGTGCGCCCTGGCGCACAGCCGCATCCACATCCAGACCTTCATCGCGTAGCCCCCGAATCAGCGACAACATGACCAGGCCGTTGAGCACCGCCACGCCGCTCAGGGCGATGAAACCGACTGCCGCACTGATGGAGAGGGGTATGCCGCGCATCCACAGGGCCAGCACCCCCCCTGTCAGCGCGAAGGGCACCCCAGTGAACACCAGCAGACCGTCCTTCGCGTTGCCGAACACGGCGAAGAGCAGGCTCAGCACCAGGGCCAGCGTCAGCGGGACCACCCACTGCAGGCGACGCGAGGCCGATGCCAGTTGCTCGAAGGTGCCGCCCCAGGCGGTCCAGTAGCCGGCCGGCTGCGGCACCGCCGCGACGGCCGCCTGCGCCTGCATCACAAAGGAGCCGAGGTCGCGGCCCGCCACATTGGCGCTCACCACCACGCGGCGCTTGCCGTTCTCCCGGGACACCTGGTTTGGGCCGGGGGCCGCCTTCAGCGTGGCCACCTCGCCAAGCGGCACATAGGCGGCTTGCTGGGCGCCCAGTGCCCTGGGAAGGGGAATCGGCAACTGCGCCAGGGCCGTCAGGTCTTGCCGCATCTGCTCGGGCAGGCGCACAACAATGTCGAAACGGCGGTCGCCCTGGAAGAAGGTGCCGGCGGCCTGGCCGCCCACGGCAATGGCGACGGTTTCCTGGACATCGGCCATGTTGAGCCCATAGCGAGCCGCCTTGCCACGATCCACCTCGATGGACAGTGTCGGCAGCCCGGTGGTCTGCTCGACCTTCACTTCGGTGGCGCCGGGCACGGCGCGCAGCGCCTCAGCCATGCGCTGCGCGGTGTCACCAAGGACCGCTGGATCGTCACCGAAGATCTTGACCGCGACATCGGACCGGATGCCGGAAATGAGCTCGTTGAAGCGCAGCTGGATAGGTTGGGAAAACTCGTAGCTGCTCCCCGGCACCTCGTTGGCGACCTCCCGGATGGCCGCCAGCAGCGCCTCGCGCGTGCGGCGAGGCGTCGACCATTCGTCCTCGGGCTTGAGCATGATGTAGCCGTCGCTGATGTTGGGCGGCATGGGGTCCGCTGCGATTTCGGCCGTGCCGGTACGCGCGAAGATGCGTTCGATCTCCGGGAACCTGGCCTTGAGCGTGGCCTCCAGTTGGCGCTGCATCGCCACCGACTGGGTGAGGCTGGTGCCCGGCACTCTCAGCGCCTGGACGGCCAGGTCTCCTTCATTGAGCTGGGGCACGAATTCGCTGCCCAGCCGCGTGGACAGCGCGGCGCTCACCCCTACCGCCACCACGGCCGCCGTGAGCACGACCGGCGCGTTGGCCAGCGTGGCCGCCAGCACCGGCTCGTAACGGCGCCTGGCCCAGGCCATCAGCCGGTTGTCCTTCTCGGCGACCGGGCGTGTCATGAACAGCGCCACCGCAGCCGGTACGAAGGTCACGGACAGCACCATGGCGCCCAGCAGTGCCAGCAGCACCGTCCAGGCCATGGGATGGAACATCTTGCCTTCAACCCCGGTGAGCGCCAGTACGGGCACATACACCACCATGATGATCAGCTGCCCGTAGAGCAGCGGCCGCCGCGCCTCCCGCGCAGCGGCGAACACCTCCTCGAAACGTTCCGCGCGGCTCATTGCCCTGCCGTGCCGGGACTGGGCATGCGCCAGCCGACGGACGGCGTTCTCGATGATCACCACGGCCCCGTCGACGATGACCCCGAAGTCCAGCGCGCCCAGGCTCATCAAGTTGGCACTGATGCCCGCACCCAGCATGCCGGTGAAGGTGAACAGCATGGACAGGGGAATGACCATCGCCGTGATCAAGGCAGCGCGCAGGTTCCCGAGGAACAGGAACAGCACCGCAATGACCAGCAGCGCACCCTCCAGCAGGTTTTTCTGCACGGTGCGGATGGCCTTGTCCACCAGGACGGTACGGTCATAGACCGTCACCGCTCTGACACCTGCGGGCAGGCTGCGGTTGATGGCCGCCATGCGCTCGTCGACCGCGCGCGATACGCGTCGGCTGTTCTCGCCCATGAGCATGAAGACCGTGCCCAGCACGACCTCCTGCCCGTTCTCGGTGGCCGCGCCGGTACGCAGGTCACGGCCGATGTCGACGCTGGCCACATCCCGCACCCGGACTGGCTGGCCCTGTGCCATGCCGACGATGATGTCGCCGATGTCCTCCAGTGATTGGACCTGTCCGGGCGTGCGTACGAGGTATTGCTCGCCCTGGCGCTCGATGTAGCCGGCGCCGAGATTCAGGTTGTTGCGGCCCAGCGCATTGACGATATCGGGCAACCCCAGGCCGTGCGCGGCCAGCCGCTCCAGGCTCGGGGCCACGACGTATTGCTTTTCGAAGCCGCCGATGGAGTTGATCTCGGTGACGCCGGGCACGCCGCGCAGTTGCGGCTTGATGACCCAGTCCTGGATCTCCCGCAGGTCTGCAGGCGTGTAGGGACGGCCTTGCGCGGTCCTGGCGGCGGGGTCGGCTTCCACCGTCCAGAGATAGATTTCGCCCAGTCCCGTCGAGATCGGTCCCATGCTGGCGGTGACGCCCTCCGGCAGCCGCTCGCGAGCCTCCTGGAGCCGCTGGTTCACCAGTTGGCGGGCGAAGTGGATGTCGGTGCCGTCCTTGAAGATCACGGTGACCTGTGAGAGGCCATAGCGGGACAGGGAACGGGTCTGCTCAAGCCCGGGCAGCCCCGCCATGACCGCCTCTACCGGGAAAGTGACACGCTGTTCGATCTCCAGCGGCGAATAACCCGGCGCCTGTGCATTGATGACCACCTGCACGTTGGAAATATCCACGACTGCGTCGATGGGCAGGCGGGTGTAGCTGTACAGGCCGATGCCCGCCATGACCAGCACGGCCACGAGCACCAGCCAGCGGTGGCTGATGCAGCCACGAATCAGACGTTCAAACATGCCGCGCTCCTCAGTGCTCATGGCCCGCTGCGCCCTTGCCCAGCTCGGATTTCAGGACAAAGGCATTGGCGACGGCAATGCGGTCCCCCAGCTTGAGGCCGGCCAGGACTTCGCTATGCCGGCCGTCCGACCGGCCCAGGCGCACCGGCACCGGTTCAAAGCCCTCCGGCGTCGCCCTGAACACCACGCTGGCCTGGCCCTCGGTCTGCACCGCCTCGGCGGGTACCGCCAGCGGCACAGGCTGCGCCTCGCCGAGCACGGCCACGGTGACAAACAAGCCGGGCCGCCAGGCACCCTGGGGATTGGTCAACGTGACCCGTGCCTTGGCCGTGCGAGTCTGCTCACCCAGCAGCGCGCCGACATAAGACACCACGCCCTCCACCCGGCGCTCTGATGCCGAGGAGGTCACAACGACCCGCTGGCCCACGCGCACCGTTTCCAGGTCCTTGGGCGCCACATTGAACTCCGCCCACACAATGCCAAGGTCTGAGAGCGTGAAGATGCTGGTGTCCTCCTTGACCGCTTCACCCTGCGCGATGTGCTTGTCCACCACGGTGCCGTCAAAAGGAGCGCGCACCTCGAACCGGTTCAGGCTTGCTGCAACGGCCGCGGCGGGGCCAGCAGCAGGGCTGGCGCCGACGGCTGAGAGCTTCTGGCGCGCGTTGTCCACCGCGATCTCGGCCTCCTGCCAGGCGCTACGGGCCAGCTGGACATCCTGCTCGGCCGCGATCCGGTCTCGCCACAGCTTGTGCTCGCGTTCATAAGTCGCCTTGGCGGATTCGAGCCGCCGCTGCGCCGCCAGCAGTTCGCTGCGCTGCTCGGACAGCGCGGCGCTGCTGATGACGGCCAGTACTTCATTCTTCCGGACGCGCTGGCCGAGCACCGCCGGCACCCGCTCCACCACGCCGGACAGGCGTGGCACCACGTGTGCCGTGCGGTCCTCATTGAACCGAAGCTCACCCTGGAATGCGGTTGCGTTCTGCAGCAGCCCCGCACCGATGGTTTGCACCTCGATGCCAGCCGCCTTGATCTGCGTTGGCGACAGGTGGATCTGCTTCATCGCGTGATCGTCGACCTCGTCATGCTGGCCCCTCCCTGCCGCGCCAGGCGTCTGCCCATGCGCCTGCGCTGCGTGGTCGCCGCCACGTCCCCCGGCGCGGTCCGGAGCAGCCGCTGAGCCGGTGCCTCCTGCACCGTGATCATCGTCATGCCCCCGGTCTGCGGCGTGCGCGGTGACCTCGTCATGAGGATCGGGGGCGGTGCTGCCACGTCCACCCCACAGCGCGGCGGCGGTGGCGAGCACGCCCACCAGCACGATGACCGCGATGGCCGCTCTTTGCTTGTCAGTCATAGCCATGAATTGCTTTCTCAATGTCCGACGATGCGGTCAACCGCAGCCGCGGCCTGCCAGGCCGCTGACCATGTGTCCAGGGCGCGCGCACGCGCCTGCAGCAAGGTGCGCTGGGTGTCCAGCACCTCCAGGAAGCCGAACTTGCCGGCGTCAAAACCGGTGGTGGCCACGCGGTGCGCCTCCTCGGCGGCCGGCACCACCACCTCCCGCAGGACGCGCAGCGATGTGGTGGCGACCGCCAGGCGGCTGCAGGCGTCCTGCAGCTCCGCCAGCAGCGCCAGTTGCTGGTCCCTGGCCTCGTCATCGGCCTGGTCGGCGCGGCGCCGCGCCTCCTCAAGGCTGCCCTGCTGGCGGTCGAACAGCGCCAGCGGTAGCGAGAGCCCCACCACGGCCTGGGTGCGGCCGGTGTCGTTCTCGCGCTTCGCACCGACGCTCAGCGTCAGGTCCGGCGTGGCTGCGCTTCGGGCCACCTCCACCTGGGCCCGCCGATGCTGAGCCTCGGCGCGACGCCACAGCAGCGCCGGCGCTAAGGGCAGCTGATTCGCCAGGTCGGTAAAGCCCGGCCGCTGCGGCGCTGCCGACAGATCCGCTGCGACAGCGCCGAAAATGGGCTGCTCATCACCCATGGCGGCTGCAAGCGCCTGGCGCGCGGTGATGCCTTCCGCCTGCGCTTCGGCGCGCTCAAGTGCCGCGTTCGCATCGTCCACCGCAGCGCGAGATTGTTCCAGCGGCGCCACCTTGCCGGCCGCCACTCGGCGGCGCACCGCCGCCAAAGCGCGCTGCGACAAGGCCTGCGCAGCGTCGGCCAGGCTGGCGCGCTCCTGCGCCACAAGCAATGCCGTGTAGGCGGCAAGGACCTTGGCGCGGACTTCGGCACGGACCTGCATCAAGCGGGCGTCTGCCGCGGCGAGGTTGCGCTCTGCGGCCGAGATGCGGGCGGACCGCTTGGCGCCCAGTTCCACCGGGAAGTCAAAGGTTGCGGTGGTTGTGCGGGTGGCGCGACGCGTGTCCTCCACCGTCGTGTTCAACACCGGGTTGGGCCGCGCGCCTGCCTGCATGAGCGCGCCGTCGGCCGCACGCCGCTCCTGCACGGCCGCTGCGATAGCCGGACTGTGCGCAAGCGCTCGGTCGATCGCCTGCTCAAGCGACAGCGGCGGAGGCCCCGCCGGGGTCTGGGCCGGTGGCGTACTGCGGCGGGGCTCCGGCAAGGCCGCAGCAACGTGGTCCGGCACCGCTTCAGGAGCCGGGGCCAGTGCAGGCGCCGAGGGGGACGCGGATGGCGCCAGCAAAGGCGCAAGCGTGGGAGGCGGCTGGGGACCGTCTTGCGCGCGCAAAGGCGCGGCCAGGCTCAGGCCGGCCGCGGCCAGCCCGATGGGCAACAGGAATCTCATCGAATCTCACAGGTGGAAGCTGCGGTTCGGCGAGACGAAAGGGGTGGGAGGTGCTTGCGTCTCGCCGGCTACAAGGCCTGGAGACGCGGCCACTGCGGTCGGTCGGGCTCGCGCGCGGGCGCGGACGGTGGGACAGGCGCCGTGCCGGCATTCAGCGCCGACGCCAGCGAAACGGCCGGCATGGCCGCATCGGCAGCCAGCAGCGGCGGCACGCCGGCATGGCAGGCCGCGCAGTCGCTGTCCACCATGGTCTTGCCCGACACCTGACCGGCGTCGTCATGATGGACATGGACGTGGTGCCCAAAATGGCGAGCCGCCCGGCTGTCTGACTCGTGCTGGCAATAGCTGCCCACTGCCGCCCAGCTCAGCTGGAGCGGCAGCAAGGCAAGCAGCAAGAGGGCCATCCAGCGACGCATGCGCCGGATTCTAGTGCGCCCGCTTCAAGGATTTCCCTTGCCGCCCGAAGCGCCGAAGATCTGCCCGGTGATGTAGCTCGATTCGGCAGAGGCCAGGGTGACATAGATGCCGGCCAGCTCTGCCGGCTGGCCTGGGCGGCCCATCGGCGTGTCGCTGCCAAATTTCTCCAGCTTGTCCTGCGTCTGCCCGCCGGTGACCTGCAGCGGTGTCCAGAACGGGCCCGGCGCCACGCCATTGACGCGGATGCCCTTTTTGGTGAGCTGCTTGGCCAGCCCCTTGGTGAAGATCATGATGGCGCCTTTGGTCATGGCGTAGTCCAACAGGTTCTCACCCGGGTCATAGGCATTCACCGAGGCCGTGTTGATGATGCAGGACCCCGGCGGCATGTGCGGGATGGCCGCCTTGCTCAGCCAGAACGGCGCATAGACGTTGGTCTTGAAGGTCCAGTCGAACTGGTCCGTCGGGATGTCGACCACGGAGTCGTGGCTTTGCTGGCGGGCCGCGTTGTTCACCAGGATGTCCAGGCCGCCCAGTTGCCGGACGGCGTCCTCGATGACCTTCTGGCAGAAGGCTTCATTGCGCAGGTCCCCAGGCAGGGCCACCGCCTTGCGGCCGGCGTCACGGATCAGCTGGACCACCTCGCGGGCATCCGGCTCCTCGTCGGGCAGGTAGTTGATCGCGACATCGGCCCCTTCACGGGCATAGGCAATGGCGGCAGCACGGCCGATGCCGCTGTCCCCGCCGGTGATGAAGGCCTTGCGGCCGGTCAGGCGCCCGCGGCCCACGTAGCTGTTCTCGCCGTGGTCCGGGCGTGGCTTCATCTGGCTGGTCAACCCGGGCCAGGGTTGCTCCTGGCGCGGGAATGGCGCCTTGGGATAGAGCTCGGTGGGATTGCGCAGCGGCGGCGGCGGTGTCCCGGGCCCGGAGGCCGGCGCGGCGGCGCTGGCGTTGGTGGCGGTCATCACGGCCGCCAGGCCGGTCACCACGCCGCCCATGGCACGGCGGCGCGAGAGCGATTCGAAGTCTTTGGGTTCCATGACGATCCTCAGGTGATGCGGCACGGCTGGCGTGCCAGGTGGGCATCGCCTGGTCTGGCAAGGCCCGTGCCGGCAGATGCACGGCCGCCACCGGGCTTGAAACGCTCATGAAACGCCCCCCTGACACAGTGGCCCTCGGCAGGCATGAGGAGGCCTGCGCTCATCGCGAGATGAGGGCCGGCGCCCGTCAGGCGCGCCGGTGATCTGAGTCATTTGGTTCGGTTCGATATCTTGCTTCCCCGCAAGCATTACGCCCCAGCAACGCTGGGGCATTTTTTTGCGCCGTCCATCCCGGGCAGCCGGGTCGGGGTGCTCGGCGCTCAGGCCGCGGAGAGCCAGCCGCGCCGGGACAATGCGCTCAGTTCCCCCATCAGGTCTTCGAAATCGAAGGCCTTGTCATAGAAACCGTCGGCCCCGCGGCACATCACCTGCGGCCCGTAGACGGCACGGTCCTCGGAGCTGAGGACAAACACCTTGCCGCGAAAGCCGCCCTCGCGGATGCGGCTGATGACCGACAGCCCGGTGCCGGCGGTGATGGACAGGTCCACCAGCACGACATCCGGATGGCTCAGCGCCACGGTGGCCACGGCCGCGCTCTCGCAGTCCGCCTGGCCGACCACGCTGATGCCCGACTCCAGTTCGAGACGCTGCACCATCAGGCGGCGCAGCGCCAAACAATCTTCGATCAGGACGACTTTCATGGTGTGCTCCCCGGTTGCCCCCATGATGGTCGTTTCAGCCGCTGCCGGCGATGGGCTCCCCGCCCGCCTGGCTGAGGGCAATCCCTGCCACTGCGTGTAGGTATTTGACCGGCCCAGCGCTTTTTTTGACGCATTCAAGATACCCGCCAGACACATGCCTGACATAGCGCCTGACGCAATGTAAATCGGGCTGAAATCATGGGCCAGTTGTGCCGCCGCACCGGGGCTGCCGTCGCTAGACTCCGGCCCCAACTCCACCCCTGCATACCGCCGCCATGCGCCTCGCCGCCTCTTGCACCTCGCTCTCCCGCGCGCGCTCCAGCGCCCTCTCCTGCGCCGTCCCGGCCGTTCACCCCAGCGTTCCAGGCGCCGTCTGCGCAGGCTCGCCCCTTCCCTCGTCGCCTCGCCGGTCGCGACGGGCCCTTTGCGGCGTGACGATGCTGGCGCTCGCCGCTGCCCTGAGCGCATGTGGTGGCGGAGAAGGTGCCTACACGGTGGGCGGCACGGTGAGCGGCCTGACGACCAGCGGCCTGGTGCTGTCCAGCGGCAGCGAAACGCTCAGCATCGCTGCCAATGCCACCAGCTTCACCTTCACCACCGCCGTAAGCGGCAGCTACGCCGTCACCATCAGCGCCCAACCGGTCGGCCAGACCTGTGCACTCAGCAATGCCAGCGGCACAGCCACTGGCAACGTCACCAGCGTGGCGGTCGCCTGCCGCAACTATGTCGCCTTGAGCGCCAACCAGGGCAGCGCCAGCATCAGCGGCTTCACCGTGGCCAGCACGGGCGGCCTGACGAATGGCGCCACCACCAGCACCGGCAGCCTGGTGCCGGCCGGGCTGGCGCTGACCACGGACGGCAAGTACGCCTATGTCTCCTACCGCGAAAACGGCACCATTTCGGCCTTCAGCGTCTCCAGCACCGGGGCGCTGACGGCGCTGGGCGCAAGCGCCGCCGTGGCGGACAGTCGCGGCCTGGCGGTGAGCCCCGGCAATGCCTATCTCTACGTCACGAACTACTCGGACAAATCCCTCTCCCAGTTCGCCATCGGCAACAACGGAGCGCTGTCGGCCCTGAATACGCCCAAGGTGGCCACGGGCAGCACGCCAATGGCTGTGGTCGTCACGCCCAACGGAAGCTACGCCTATGTGGCGAACCAGGGCGACAACAGCGTGTCTCAGTTTGCGGTGGGCAGCGGCGGAGCCTTGACCGCCTTGAGCACGGCCAGCATCAGCACCGGCAGCGGCACGCAGCCGCAGGCCCTGGCCGTCAGTCCCGACAGCAAGACCCTTTACGTGACGCTCAAGGGCACTGGCAAGGTGGCGGAGTACAGCATCGGCAGCACCGGCGCACTGACGGCCGCCTCGCCCGCCACCGTCGGCGCCGGCAGCACGCCGTCGGCCATCGCCCTCACGCCGGCCGGCAGCTGTGCCTACGTGGCCAACAGCGGGGACGCCACGCTGTCGCAATACATCGTTGCGAGCAGCGTGATGACGCCGCTGTCCACCGCCACCATCGGTGCCAGCGCCAATGTCAGCGCGGTGGCGGTGTCGCCAGATGGAACGCATGTCTATGCCGCCAATAGCGGCGACGGCACGCTCACGGCCTACACGGTTGGGCCCGCCTGCGCCCTCAGCTTCCTCGGCACGGTCACCGCGGGCGCCATGCCGACGGCGCTCGTGGTGCGTTGATCGCGCGGCCGGTTGCTACGGCACCGGCCGCCGCGAGCTCGGTCATTCCGGCTCGATCTTTGCGGCCTTGATCACCTCGCCCCAACGCTTGATGTCACTCACCAGCAGCTTCTGCGCCTGCTCGGGCGTGCCCGCCTCCAGGCGCATGCCCAGCGCTTCCAGCTTGCTGCGCACCGCCGGGTTGGCCACCGCCTGACGGATTGCCTGGTTGAGCCGCTGGATGATGGGCGCGGGCGTGCCAGCCGGCACCGCGATGGCGTTCCAGGACGTGACGTTGAAGTTGGGCACCCCGACCTGCTGCAGCGTCGGCACGTCCGGCAGGGAGGGATTGCGCTGGGTGCCGGTGACGGCCAGGGCCTTGACCACGCCGCCCTGCACCTGCGAGAGCATCGGGCCGCAGATCTCCAGCGCCAGGTCGATCTCCCCGCTTCGCAGGGCCATCAGCACCGCGGGTGAGCTCTTGTAGGGCACCGTCAGGAATTGCACGCCGCTGACGGTCTCGAACAGCTTGCCGGCCAGGTGCTGCGTGGTGCCCACGGCGATGGTGCCGAGCTTGAGCTGGCCCGGATTCGCCTTGGCGAATTGCAGCGCCTGCTGCGCCGAGGAGAAGCGGCTGTTGCTGGCAACAAACAGCGCCAGGTCGAAGAAGCCCAGGGTGGAGACCGGCGCCAGATCCTTGGTGGTGTCGTAGGGCAGCTTCTTGAAGAGGCCCACCGCCACGGCATTGCTGTTGCTCATCAGCAGCAGCGTGTGGCCATCCGGCTTGGCAGCGGCCACTGCCTGCGTGGCCACGATGCTGCCAGCACTTGGACGGTTGTCCACCACGATGGGCTGGCCCAGCAGCTTCGCCATGGCTTCGGCGACCGTGCGAGCCGTGTTGTCCGCGATGCCCGCTGGGGAGAATGGCACCACCAGCGTGATGGGCCGCGTGGGGTAGCGGTCGTCGGCGCGCACCCGGTGGCTGGCCAGCAGGGTGGTGGCCCCGGCCGCCGCCGTGGCCAGCCACCGCCTGCGATGAGGATCGGTCAAGGAAGTCATCAATGGTCTCCGAATGGGACGTCGGCTCTGGGGCCGACTGCGCCCGGATTCTGGAGAACGTTCCACACTTTGACTATGCCGGGCGCGACGCTAGCTGCTATGCCGGACTGGTATGAGTAAATCCACCTATCCATGCCGTGACGGCATGATCTAAAGCTCAGCCGAGCACGGCAGCGGACAGCCAGCTGATCATGCCCCCGCCGACGACCAACCAGGCGAAGAGCACGAGCGCCAGCCAGAGCGGACCTGGACCAGACCGCCTGATGGCGCTGAACTGGGTGCCCAAGCCGAGTCCCGCCATGGCCATTGCCAGCAACATCGTGTCCAGATCGGACACATCGGCGGCGACCCGGCTGGGCACCACCACCCAGGAGTTCAGCAGCACGACGCCGATGAAGGCGAAGGCGAACCAAGGCACGGTGATGGGGGCGCCAGGCCGCGCCGGACCTCCTTCCCGACGCGCCAGCCAGACGCTCAGGGCCAGCAGGCATGGCGCCAGCATCATGACGCGCACCATCTTGGCCATCACGGCCGCATCGGCGGCTTCGGGCCCCATGGCGCGCCCCGCCACCACCACCTGGGCCACTTCATGAATGGTGGCGCCGGTGTACAAGCCAAAGCCGTGGGCGCCGCCGGGGATCCATCCCCACTGCGCGTTCCACTGGAACAGCAGGGGATAGAGCAGCATCGACAGCGTGCCGAACACCACCACGGTGGCAATGGCCGGCGTCACCTGTTCATCGCGCGCCCGCACCACCGGTGCGGCGGCCATGACCGCCGCGGCGCCGCAAATGGCGCTGCCCGCGCCGATCAGCAGCGCAGCCTCCCGCTCCAGCCGGAGCCATCGCGTACCGAGCCAGTAGCCCAGGGACAGCGTCGTCATCACGACCAGCGCATCCGCGGTCCCACCGGCCAGCCCCATGTGGCCGATGTCCTGGACAGTCAGTTTCAGGCCATACAGCACGATGCCAGCCCTGAGCAAGGCGGAACGCGCCCAGTGCACGCCCGGCTCCAGCACCGCCGCCCGGCGAGGATAAAACGTATGTCCAGCCGCCATGCCCAGGGCGATAGCCAGGGTGAGCGCACTCAGGCCATGCGCCTGCATCCAGGCCACTCGGCTCAGGGCATAGGCCACGCCGGCCAGGCCGAGGCACAGGAGCAAGCCTGGTAGCAGGCGGCGATGCCGCTGCCAGGAGAACAAGGAGGAGGAAACAGCGCTGAGGCTGGCGGAGGAGGACATGGAATTGCTCGTCAGCTCGCAGCTCCGACAGGGAGCCGCGCATGGCCAGCAATTTATCGACCGGCCAATTGCCGGTCCAACGGGTTATTTAAGTAATATCGATCGATTGGATCGTTATAAGGGCAGAATGGCCGGCCCAGCTGCGCACATCGCTCGCGGCAGTGTCATTCCCCGGAGCTTTCCATGGACGTCCTGCGTCTCACGCTGCGTCAGCTGCAGATTTTTGTCGCCGTGGCCCATAGCGGCAGCACGACGGCCGCGAGCCAAGACATCGCCCTGTCGCAATCGGCCACCAGCTCGGCGGTCAATGAACTGGAGCGGCTGCTGTCGATGCGCTTGTTCGATCGCGCGGGCAAACGGCTGCTGCTCAACGACAACGGTCGTGCCCTGCTGCCTCGCGCGCTGGCCATGCTCGATAACGCCGCGGACATCGAACAGATGGCCCGGGACGGGAGCGACCAGCTGCAGTCCCTGCGCATCGGGGCCAGCACGACCTTGGGCAACCATGTACTGCCCGGTCTGCTGGCGCGCTTCCTGTCGGCCCAGCCGCCACGTAGCGCGTCGTCCTGGCGTTCCAGGGTGATGATCGGGAACACTGCGGCCATCTGCGACGCGGTGGCGGCTTTTGACCTCGATGTCGGACTGATCGAAGGGCCCAGCCATCAGTCGGCCCTGGTGGTGACGCCATGGCTGAAGGACGACATGGTCGTTGTAGCGGCTGCCGGCAGCGAGCTGGCGCAGCGCAGCCAGCGCGGAGAGCGCATTGCGCTGCGTGATCTCCGCGAGGAGGTCTGGCTGCTGCGCGAGCCGGGCTCCGGGACGCGCGAGTCGACCGACCAGGCGCTGCTGCCCCACCTGAACACGTACCGCCGCTGCATTGAACTGGGCAGCACCGAAGCCATCATGCATGCCGCAGCGGAAGGCTTGGGCGTGGCGTGCCTCTCGGCCTGGGCGGTGCGAGAGGCGGTCGATGCCGGTCGCTTGTGCCGGCTGACGACCGCCCTGCCCCGCTTGCTGCGCCAGTGCCACGTGGTGGTACACCGGGACAAGCAGCCAACGGCCGCGCTGCAAAGCTTCGTTCGGCTTCTTAACGGCAGGCAGGATGCCGAGGGAAGCTGACGCCTGCGCTACCCTTCCGCCGCGGGCAGGCACCGCAGGCATGGCCGCCGGGCAGTCCGGGCGTCAACGCCCGCGACGATCCGCCGCCTTGAGCACCTTGGCCACCCAGGCCATCGCTTCTGGCACGTCGTAGTTGCCGGCATGCGGCTGGTTCCAGGCCAGGCGGTAGTTCACATCGGCCACATGCGCGTCCGCCGAGAGCGCGCGGCTGAGGTTGATGGACACGGTGAAGGCAGTGTCCCGGTCTCGGGTACCGTGGCGCACATACCAGTAAGGCGCGGTGTCCGCCTGACTGCCGATGTAGCGCATCGGATCGAGCAGCCGGATCTGCTGATCGACAATCGTGCCCGGATGCCCAAGGAACTGCTGCCAGGTCAGGCCCGTGTCATCCAACCCGACGCCGTCCGCCTTGTCGTTGTGCGTCCAGCTGTAGGCCGTGAAATTGCTGTAGGGCTGTGTCGGCTCGCCAAAGAGATTGGACTCGCCGGCGGGATTGGGAAGTGCGGTCAGGCCCGATTGATCAAAGGCTGGCGCTGGCTTGAGCGTGGCCTGCGTTGCCACGAACGCCAGGTACCTGGTCATGTCCAGTGACAGCACCTTGCCGGCGGCGTTGTCGACATCCATCCAATCGTTCACGTAGGTCCTGGTGCCGCCCATGCCGGCAATCGCAAAGCTGTCTCCGAGCCTCGGCAGTGTGTTGCCCGCCTTCATGGCCGTCTCGGCCGAGCGAACGACTTCGGCCTTGATGGTCTCCAGCATGTTGTCTGCCGTCAGGCGTCGGCCATCCGCGTTGTGCAGGCCCAGGCTGCGCTGATAGGCCGGAAAGCCCGCCGCAATGGCCGCGCTTGCAGCCGGATTCGCGTTGCTCGTGCCGGCCAACGCCCGGGAGTTCAGCGTCGTGTAGAGCCATTCGTAGGCCAGATCGGCGTGGCCAAGGTCGGTGATCGGGCAGTAGGCCACGACAACCAGTACATCGTCGCGCAAGGTGCTTCTGCCTCGCTGGTCCATGCCGGCGGCGCCAACGGCCGCCAGATAGGGGTAGTAGTCCGGGCTGTTGCCAGAGGCCCCGAGGATCGACGCGAGTCCGCCACCACCGCTTGTCCCGTTGACGACAATGCGCTCGGCACTGCCCGGCATGCGGTCGTCGTTGAGACGAAGATAGCGCACGGCGGCCTTGGCATCCACCACCGCGGCGGGCGAGCGACCGGCATAGGTGGCGTCGGCGGCGACGACGTTTCGTCCCCGGGTGGCCACGTCCACATACACATAGCCAGCCTTGAGTGCGGCCGCCACGGGACTGGTGCTGCTGTCCAGCGTCGCGCCGTCCGTCACGCTGGCACGCTGATAGCTGGCCATCCAGCCCGCGTTGTTGACCGCCAGATATAGCGCGGCGGTCTGGTCCCTGAGTGCGGATTCGGCAACGAACACGTTCATGTTCTGGTAGCCGCACTGCGGATTGTCAATGGTCTGCGGCACGCCGCCGAGGCCGGTCTGCGTCGTCGCCATGAGCACCGGCCGCTTGACGTAGCAAATGTTCTTGTACCAGCGCACAGGCACGTAGCGCCCGTCAATGGTGACTGCCAGGGTGGTGTACTGACTGGCATCGAAGGCGAGCGTGGTGCCCTTGTCGGCGGCCAGATCGTTGCTATGCCTTTGCGAGTTTTTCGCATCGTCGTCGGCTGCAGCGCCATGAGCCGCCGGCATCAGCGCTGTCAGCGCGCACCAGACCAGCGCGGCAGCGCTGGTCCACGGGCGTGCGCGGCGGGTGAGCGTGCAGCTGCTCTGCACAGCAAGCGCGGAAGATCGCTTCATTCGGAGTCTCCTGTGTCTTGTTGGTGGCGACGCGTCGGGGCGGCGCGCCTCGCCCAGCAGTGGTCACTGCGGGGTGAAAAAACTCTATCGACGACGTGTCGGCATCAGGAGATGGGCGAAAACCGGGCGCAATAACTTTCCGTTATCGGGATGCCCCGTCCCGGCGAAAGTGCGGCGGAGCGCAGTGACTGCCCTCACCGTCATTCAGACGGAGAACAGAGGCGCCAGCCACGAAAAGCGCTGCGCCCTCCCCCAGACGGGAGGCGCCGGCCCGATCCACCTGGCCGAGCCGGCCGGACCGGCCTTAAGCTGTCGGCTTCATGTTCGCGCCTCGGGACCACCATGGCCTTTGACACCTGCCGCCACCTCCGCACCGCCCTGCTCGACCTTCACCGCACCCTCGTGGCGCTGGAGCGGCGAGACTATGAGAAGCACCATGGCCCGCAAGGCGCCGGCGACTTCCTGCAAGTGATGGCGTATTCCGACGACATGCGCTGGCTGGACCCGCTCAGCCGGCTGATCGTGATGCTGGACGAGGCGCTGGACGGCAAGGGCGATGCGGACCTCACGCCGCTGCCCGTGGCGCAGCGCGCCCGCGAGTTGCTGGCACTCAACCGGGACAGCCAGGAATTGTTCATGGTCCGCTACCTGGCCCATTTCGACGGCTCCGCGGAGCTGGTCGAAGCGCATGCGCGCGTGCTCTCCGCCCTCAAGGCGGTGGGCACCACGGCCCCAGGCGGCTGACGGTCAGCCTGGCTGGCTAACGTCCAGCGGGAATTTCGCGCAGCCCAGTCGGGCCGAGATATCGCGGCTGGCTTCCTGCAGCATGTGCACGACCTCCGGCGCCTTGGCCTCGTCATAGCGGAAGGTCGGGAAGCTCACGCTCATGCCGGCCACCGGATGGCCCAGGCGGTCGAAGATGGGCACGCCCAGGCAGCGGATATGGTCGTCGAATTCCTCGCGGTCTTCGCCGAACCCCTGGGCCTTGACCCGGTCCAGTTCGCCCTGGAAGTCCTTGAGATCGGTGATGGTCTTGTCGCGAAAGCGCTTGAACTCGGCGCCGGCCAGCACACGGTCGCGCCGGTCCGGATGCTCCCAGGCCATCAGCACCTTGCCGATCGCCGTGCAGTGCAGCGGCGCGCGGCGGCCCACGCGCGAATACATGCCCAGCATGTGGCGCGAATCGACCTTGTGCACGTAGATGATCTCGCTGTCGATCAGGGTACCCAGGTGCACGGTCTCGCCGGTCGCATCGGCCAGCATCTGCATGTGGTGCTTGGCCAGGTCCACCAGGTCGGGATACTGCAGCGCCCTGGCACCGAGCTCGAAGGTCTTCATGGCCAGGCCGTAGCGCTCGCTGTCCGACTCCTGCCTGACATAGCCCAGCGTCTTCATCGTCTGAAGGAAGCGGTAGACCGTGGCCTTTGGCATGGCCAGGCGCACGGACAGCTCCGAGATGCCGATGTCGTTGCGCTCGGACAAGGCTTGCAGGATGGCAAAGACCTTGAGCACCGCCGCCACCGATTCGGGCTGCTGCTTGCCCTCGTTCAGATCGTCATCCATGCGCACAGTATCTGGTCAAAGAAGAGATTTCACCACAGCCGCCCCGCGCCCGCCCATTGGCGAATACGGGTAGCCACCTCGGACGCGGGGGCTGGGCGCCAAGCGTACGGCGGGTGCCAGCCAGCCGGGCCCACACCCACCAGCGAGCCCTCCCCGGCCGCGCCTGGATTGATAACGCTACCGCCGGTGTCGAGAGCCGCCGCGAGATCCACCGCGCGGCCATTGATGACCGACCCATGGTCCTCGAACCGGCGCCCCTTCAGCAGCCTCACCACCTGGCCGGCGGCGACGCCCTCCGGCAGCTCCCACGCATTGGCCTCGCTCAGCAACTGCGCTTCGAAGCCCACCCCGAGGGAATAGGCGTAGCCCTGCGGCTGGCGCGCGAGCACCGAGAACAGGTTGTTGGCCACGTGCACCTGCCCATAGCGGACACGCGGCGTGCGTTCCTTCACCGCTTCCCACAGGTTGTGGTGCAGCGTCACGCGCAGGTGCCCGCGATCATCCTGGTGCTGGTCGCTGCCGCCGATCAGCATGGTCTTGTCGTGGTCGCGGAACACGTTCCAGGAGATGGTGATCAGGTCGGACCGGCGTGTGATGTCCAGCAGCCCGTCATGCCGCTGCAGCGGCCGGCCCAGCACGACGGGTTCGGCGCGATCAGGCCGGCGCCCATCGTCGAAGCTGCAATGGTCGACCCAGACATGCACCGCGTCCCGCAGCGCGACGGTGTCGTACTCGGAGTTCCATTCGCCATGGCCGTTGTCCTGCGGGTCCCACGCTGGAAAGTAGTCATAGGCGTCCGACAGACGCAGGTTGCGCAGAATCACCTGGCGCGCCCGCTCCAGCAGCAGCGAGCCGCCATCGAAGCCGGCATCGGGCGTGATGCCGATCATCGTGGTGTTGGACGGCACGCGGACCACCACCTGGGCGGCCTGCCGCTGGGCGGAGCGACGCCGCGCTTCTTCCAGTGGGCCGGCCGGCGTGCGTCGTCCCCACGCTGCAGGCGCGTAGGCTCTTGTAAACGCTTCGAGGTCGAAGCCTTCGTCCCGGAAATCCGCCTGCCCGAGGCGTCGACCGCTGGCATCTGCCGCAAGATCGATACGTGCCGCCAGGGCGATGATCTTGGGGGAGTTGCCCAGGGCGAGTGCGGCGTCGAGCTCCGCACGGTTGCGGACCCATCGGATGGCCTCGGGCGCCGCCATGGCTCCCCCTTGGGTGCCGCCGTCGATGGAAGCCCATCCATCGCCCTGCGGCAGTGACTCGAACGCAGCCAGCGGCAGCGACTGATTGCGGTATTCGGCCATTCGATTGGCCGCTGGTCCGTCCACGCTGAACGGTCGACGGGAAGTGGAGGCAGACCAGGGCGCCAGATGCGGGCCCAGCAGGTTGTCCCTGAGCAGCGCCTGCCCGTTCGGCACCCCAGGCCCGGGCTGCCAGGTGCCTGGCGTCACGCCCCGGTCCCAGGCGCGGCCGAGGCTGATGCTGCCCGGCGCCACACCCGGTTCGGCCAGCCACCGGCTGCGCTGCACGAGCATGCCCAGGCGCTGGTCCTGGGCGGTGCTGGGCGCTATGACGTGGCCCCCATGCCCGGCCTGGCGCCGACCGGCGCGGCTCACGATGAGGCTGTCATCGATGACGAGCGTGGCCCCGCCGAAGATGAAATCCACGTCGCCGCGAATCTCGCCGTGCCTCAGCAGCACACGCCCCTCGCCGCTGGGAGCGCGCTCCGCCTCGAACGTGTCCTGGTGGCCGATCAGACGCACTTCCTCCAGCTGGATGCGGTCGCCGCGTGTCAGCAGCGCCACCGCCTGGGCACCGCCCCGCTCGCCCGCCCCTGCCGGGTAGCCCTGACCGGCTCGCACGTTCTCCATTGCGTCGTTGGCGATGGTCAGGCGCTGGAGCTGCACATCGTCACTCAGGAGCATGACGCTGGCACTGCCAGGCGTGCCGTAGGTGGATGCGCTCGGGCTGCTGCCTGAGCCTTCGCTGGACGCTGCGGCATTCGGCGTCGCCGCCAAAGGCGGCGCGGCGCTTGTGCGCACGCAGCCGTCAGGCAGCGCCACCCGGCTGACCCGCTCGGCAGCCGCCCCGCGCTCCGCCTCACTCAGGCGGTGCGGTACTGGCCTGGCAAGGCCGTTGTACCGGCCTTCCACCAGGGTGACCTCGGCCGGATCTCCCAGCCCATACAGCAGGAATGGCGCCTTGCCCTGCACACAAAGCGCTTCCCGATAGACGCCCGGCCGCACCAGGATGTTGATCCGGCGCCTCCCCTCACCGGCAGGCGGCAAGGCATCCAGCGCGGCCTGCACCGTGCGGTGCGTTCCAGAGCCGTCGGCGGCCACGATCAGGTCGGGCTGATGCGAGCGCGGATCACCCAGCGGCGCCGGTTGCCAGTCTCCCAGGTAATGGGCCAAGGTCAGGCGGGCCGCCTGGGCGTCATCGAGCTGCGGGCGGCCGACGGTGGAGAACGGGATGGCGGGATTCATCGCCGGTGCCGTCGTGTCGCGCGCAGCGCCGGCGGCATCAGCGCGGCTGGCCTGCGCGGCCACTGCTGCGGGGGCAGTGGAGGCCCTGGGCAGGCCGCAACCCACCAGCACGGCCGCCGCCCCGAACACCAGCCAGCGCCAGGTCCACACGTCACACGTTGACTGCGTCAGGCCACTGCCGCCCATCACAGGTCCGCCAGATACAGCGCCGGCTCGCCTTCGGCATCGGCGCTGAACAGCACCTGCCGGTCATCCGGCGTGAAGGAGGGATGCGGATGGGTCACCTGCCGGTTGCCCTTGTAGACCCGCCAGCTGCTGTCGTGACGGGCCACGCGTCGCTCGGTGCCGGCCTTCATGTCGAACAGGTGCAGATAGGGATCGGTGGTGATCTGATGGCTGCTCGTGTCCGCCACGTCGGCGGGTGAATCGCAGCCGTCCCCAATCAGCAGGCTGCCGTCGTGATTGCTCATGAGATGCGAACACGGCGGCATGCGCATGAGCCGGCGGGACGCCAGCGTGACCGGGTCCAGTGCGCAGATCCAGCGGTCCCGCTGGCCCTTGAGGTAGGAGACATAGATCATGGCCGAGCCGTCCGGCACCCAGAACTCATGCGTGCAGCTCTCCCCCGGGTCCTGCTGCCGGCCGCAGCGCACGCCCGTGCCGTCCTCGTTCACGAACCACATGCGCGCATCCACCAGGTCATGCGGCCCTTCATGGCAATAGGCCACCGTGTGATCATCAAACGGCCGGTATTGCGGATGCCCGAGCCAACCCTTCTGTTCCAGGATGACCTCGCGGTCACCGGTGGCCAGATCGATGCGGATCAGGCGGCAACGCGGCTTGGCATGGAACATCTGGTGAAACTTCTGCCAGTCACTCAGCGGGAACCAGTCAGTCGCCGCGATCTCGATGCCCACCATGCGGGTGCATGCCGAGTTGGCTACCCAGGTGCCATAGCCCACCCAGCCGTCCGGTACCCGGTAGACCACCTCTTCACTGAGGTCGGCCAGCGACAGACGGATCAACTGCCGCTCGGCCCGCACGAAATACAGGTGACGATCGTCCGGGCTGAGGAACCCGCCGAACGTGTTCTCCCCCGGCTGGTCGGTGAGCTGGGTGGCCACCTGGCTGTCCAGGTCCAGCAGGTGATAGTGCCAGTGGGTGCCCGGACCGAATTCCGCCCCGAAGATCAGGCGCCGCCCGTCGTTGGTGAAGGCCTTTTGGTAGAAGTAATTGCGATGGCAGGTGACGTCGGCAGGTGTCAGGCGCGTGACGCGGGCACCGGTGTCCGGGTCCTGACGGGTGACGAAGCGGAGTTGACGTTCGTTGGCTTTCATGGGCTGTTCGCGCGCCGCGGGGCGCGTCTCACTTGATGCGTTGAAGCAGGGCCTGGCCCTCGGTCACCAGACGATGGGCGGCCGCTTCGTCGGTGGTCTTGCGGTAGGCGACAGTCTCGAAGACCTCGCGCATGAACTTGTGCAGCCGTGCATGCTCGAACAGCGGCGCAGGCCGTCGCAGGCGGCCCGCCTGGCGCTGCTGCTGGATCTGCTCATGCGCCGCCAGCTCCAGGGCTGGCACGCCTGCGCCGGCGCGCAGCTGCTCGAACGGGCCGCGTGCCGAGGGCAGGCCCCGGGTGCGTCCGAGCAGGGCCGCGGCCTCCAGATCGGTCAGCAGGAAGTTCACGAGCCGTGTCGCCTCCTCGGCATGGCCCCGGGTGGCGGCATGGCGGCTCACGGCGTACATGACGGTTGGGCGCCCGAACATGCCGCTGTCCTGCGCGCCGGGCAGTGTCGGGAACTCGCCCAGCGCCAGGCGCTGCTGCGGGTCCAGCGTCGACGCACGCAAGCCGATGACAGAGTCCCAGGTGTAGTTGCCCGCCCAGCGCCCGTTCACCCAGTCGGGCTGCTGCTCCGTCGGTTTTTCGGCGCCGCCGAGGCTCGCCCGCAGCGGCAGCGGCGTGGCCACATGCTCCTCCACGAGCCGGCGATAGGTGCGCACCCAGTCCAGCGCGGCCGCCGCATTCATGGCCACGCGCGGCTCGGTGGGGTCGACATAAGGCATGCCGTGGCGCTGTTGCACCCAGGCCTGGGCCAGCAGCATCATGTCGTAGAGCTCGCCGTCCAAGGGATAGGCCAGTTCGCCGAAGGCCTTGCGGAAGGCGGGGCCGGTGGCGAAGAGTTCCTCCCAGGTGGTGGGCAAGGCCAGCCCGGCGCGCTGGAAGGCCGCCTCGTTCCACAGCATCACCCGCGCACTGAAGGACACCGGCAGCGCATTGAGCTTGCCGGCCACTTCGCCGTAGGCCAGGTCTTGCGCTTCCAGCTGGCTCAGGTCCAGCAGGCTCGCCTGCTGCCGCAAGTCGAAGAAGCCGTTGCCGCGCTTGCTGAACATGGCCATCCATGCCCAGTTGATCTGCATCACGTCGGGTTCCGAGCCGCCGGCAATCTGCGTGGTCAGGCGCTCCAGGTAACCGTTGAAGCCCATGTATTCGGCCTTCACCCGCACGCCATGACGTCGCTCGAACAGGGCCAGCGCCTTGAGCGTGGCCTCATGGCGCCCTGCCCCGCCCCACCAGGCGAAGCGCAGCACCCTCGGCTCCTGCGCGCGCAGGAAGGCCGGCGCGAGGGCCAGGCCTGCGCCGGCAGCAGCCACAGCGCCCGTCACCGCAGCGGCGCCAAGCACCTGACGACGGGTGACACTCATGCCAGTCTCAGGCCGGTCTCGGCGTCGAACAGGTGGCAGGCGGCCATCTGTGCGTGAAGCGTCAGCGCATCGCCGCGCTGGAGTCCCTGCAGCGGCAGCGCCTGTTCAGCGGGAATCCGCGCCGTCATGACGAGGTCTCCGACATCCACATGCAGATAGACCTCGGAGCCCATGTGCTCGGTGAAGCGCAGGCGGGCGGCCAGCGGTTCACTGTCTCCATGCGGGCGCGCGGACAGCGTCAGATGCTCCGGCCGCAGCCCGAGTTGCACCGTCCCGCCGGCGCGGTGCGGAAGACCGGCCAACACGCTGGCCCGCTCGCCAGGCAGCCGCAACCGTGTGCCGGCCAGCAGGACGGTGAGCCCGGTGTCCGTTGCCTCCAGGCGAGCGGGCAGCAGGTTCATCTCCGGGGAGCCGATGAAGCTGGCGACAAAGGCATTGGCGGGGCGCTCGTACAAGGCCGTGGGCGTGTCCACCTGCTGGATCACGCCGTCCTTGAGCACGCAGATGCGCTCGCCCATCGTCATCGCTTCCACCTGGTCGTGGGTGACGTAGATGGTGGTGGCCGGCTGGTCGCTGTCGCGCAGCGTGCGGTGCAGCTCGGTCAGGCGCACCCGCATGGCGGCGCGCAGCTTGGCATCCAGGTTGGACAGCGGCTCGTCGAACAGGAACACCTCCGGTTTCTTGACGATGGCCCGGCCCACGGCCACGCGCTGCGCCTGTCCGCCGGACAGCTGCTTGGGGTAACGATCCAGCAGGTGCTCCATTTCCAGCAGGCGAGCGGCATGGCGAACCCGCCGGTCGAGTTCGGCCGGTGGCGTCCTGGCCAGCTTCAGACCGAACGCCAGGTTGTCGTAGACCTTCATGTGGGGATACAGCGCGTAGTTCTGGAACACCATCGCAATGCCGCGCTCCTTGGGGGCCAGGCTGTTGACCGTGCGGTCTCCAATGCGCAGTTCGCCCGCCGTGATGCTCTCCAGCCCCGCGATCATGCGCAGCAGCGTCGACTTGGCACAGCCCGAGGGGCCGACGAAGACCATGAACTCCCCATCCCGCACGTCCAGGTCCACGCCATGGACGGCCTTGAATCCGTTGGGATAAGTCTTTTCTACCTTGCTCAGTGAGAGTCTCGCCACCTGTCTGTCTCCAATGCTGTTCCTGTCCGGTGCGGTGCCGGCCTTTGTTCGGTTGCCATGGCCTTGCGGGGCCCGGTATCAGCCCTTGACGCCTGAGGACGTCGCGCCCTCGATGAAGTGCTTCTGCGCGGCAAAGAACACCGCCACCGACGGAATCAGGGCGACGACCGAAATGGCGATCACATTGCCCCACTCCACCTCCTCGGTGGCCCCGATGCTCATCTTCAAAGCCAGCGAGACGGGATATTTCTCCACCGACGCCAGGTAGATCAGCGGCCCCATGAAATCGTTCATCGTCCAGATGAACTGGAACACCACCACGGAGATGATGGCTGGCTTGAGCAGCGGCACGATGATGTGCCAGAGCAGCTGCCACGCATTGCAGCCGTCGATCTGGGCCGCCTCTTCCATGTCCCGCGGGATGCCCCGCAGGAACTGCACCAGCATGAACACGAAGAAGGTGTCCGT